>Ga0181395_1000004_pt1 | contig 91360 bp, 103 predicted proteins | sample 18SPOviralmetaG_FD_130124 | JGI IMG/M metagenome (GOLD analysis project Ga0181395, IMG submission 130124) | Marine viral communities from the oligotrophic San Pedro Time Series (SPOT) site, San Pedro Channel, CA, USA - 18 SPOT_SRF_2010-12-16 | ecosystem: Environmental > Aquatic > Marine >...
GCACAAGGATATGATGGTGGTAGTTTAACTGGAACAACAGAAACATTTAGTGGTGAAGATTTTAGAATACAATTAGCAGATAATGTTCAACAATTTAACGGAACAGCTTGGGTTACTACATTTGCATTAGGTCAGTTAGGGGATTATGACTTACAAGTTAAACCAGGATTTTTGGTAGATCCAGGCGGAACATATAGATATTGGCATCCTTCGGGATATGGTAGTGGAACTTACAAATATTATATTAGAAGATTTCAAACAAGTGGAACAAAGTCAAGTATGACTGTAAATTTAAATAATACAACATTAGTGGCTTGGAATTCTACAAGTAATGGAATAGCATGTGCAATATTATTTAAGAGTTCAGGAAAGGGAAGTGGTACGAATAGTGAATTATCAACTGCAAGAATATATGACCCGACAGCAACAACAAGTAACTTGATTGAAGCAGATATATCAAATGATAATCATAAGAATCCATTCACTACTGCAATAAGTTTATATGGAAATAGTGGTGGTAGTATTTCAAGTAATACCTATACCGTACCTATAAGAAATGCAGATGGTATGTTTTTAGATTCAAGTGATAACGAACTTTACATAATCGTCAGATATAAAGGTGATCCAGCACCTTTAGATGACATAACATTAACTTTTAGTTAGAGATAAGAAATGGGATTAATAGATTCAGGTTCAAAGTCAAGTAGACTATTAGGTTCGAGAAGATATACTCACAATACCTTTACGACTGCTCAAGAAGCATTTACGGATGTATTAGATTTAGGTTCATCCGAAATCTATACTCAAGCGGAGAAAATTCCATCAAGTGCATTACCATTTAGTTCAAGTGCAGATAGTGGTTCTGTGTATCAATATAATGGTCAAAATTTAATGAAGTATTGGTATAGACATTCACTTACAAAATCAAACACTAATAATGAAGTTTGGTTTTTTGTAAGTCCGTCTGGTAGTACGAGTGGAATCGGAGCTCAGTTGATTGATTCTAACCAAGAAACAAATTTTATATCACCAAAATATTCAACTTCAGCTTTAGCCACTTCTACAACTGAAGATTCTACACCAGGATATTTGGCAGTTCTTTATAAAGCAACACACGCTACATCCGAATCATTAGATAGTGGTGATATTGTTTCTACGAATGATTATGTATTTGATTATAAAACTGGAGTAGTTCAATTTTTAAATGCGGATAAGGACCCAAGTGATAGCGAATATGTTTATATGACTGCTTATCAATATGTTGGTAAAACATTATCCACAGGACTTGAAATAGGTTCTACAAGTTGGAGAGAAACAAGTGGGACTAATGAACTTACTGGTTCATCTTGGACATTTCGTTCAGATGTAGGAAGTGGTGATTTATTTAAATTAACAGATGATTTGAACCAAACTTTATTTAAGGTTCAACAAGATAAAGTAATAGTATTTAACGCAGTATCAGAATCAGCACCAACCGCGGTAGCTGGTGGGATGTATTATTCTGGTTCTGATGAATGGTTTCTTGGATATGAAACTGCACCAACTTAAAATTAACAATTATTTAGAATGTATATATTTATTAACGACATTCTATACATAGGAGAATAATAATGGCAAAATGGCAAAAAATCGTAGTTTCAGGGAGTTCAGCTCACTTAAATCACGTTACCGCATCAGGTAATATTAGTAGCTCACTTGCTGGAACGGGTTCGTTTGGGAGAGTACAAGCAACCACTATAACGGGTGATGGAAGTGGTATCACGAACCTTACGGCAGCAGCCATTAGTTCATATACCAACTCGGGTAACAATAGAGTCGTAACTTCAGTAGACGGAAGTACGGTAAACTCAGAAGCAAATTTAGAATTTGATGGTACTAATTTATTAATTAAATCAGCTGGTAAATTATATTTAAATGACGCTGGTGGTGAACATCTATCGAGTAATGGTGATATATTATCTATAGCAGGTGGAAACGAGATAGATTTAACAGCAACTGCCATTGATATGAATGGTACAGTAGATATAAGTGGTGATTTAACATTTGTTGATGGAGTTGGAACAACAATTAGTGGTTCTTATATATCATCAAGTAACGATATAGAATCACAAGGAAGTTTAATTGGTGCAGCAATTAGTTCAAGTGGAAACATAACTGGTTCTGATGTATTTGCAAGTAGTGGAATCTACGGAACATTACAAACTGTAGCACAAACAAATATTACAAGTGTTGGAGCTCTTGATGGTGGAAGCATTACAAGTAACTTCGGAACAATTAATAATGGTGGTTCGGCAATCACCACAACAGGATTAATTAGTGGTGGTTCATTAGATATAGATGATGTTGTAATCAATGCCACTACAATCGGACACACCGATGATAGTGATTTATTAACTTTAGCAGATGGTGTACTAACGGTAGCAGGTGAAACAAATACTACGACATTAATCGCAACATCCACGATTTCAAGTTCTTTTATATCAGCAAGTAATGATATAGAAGCAATAGGAAGTGTAACAGCCGCTGAGTTTCATGGTGGTGGAACTAATATAACATTTCCTGATGGAACTGCTGTAGTAGGAGATGAATTAGTATTTGTAGATGCAGATGGTGGAACTAAAAGAGAAACCGTAGCTGATTTTGTTACTTTACTCGCAGGTGATGGTATTCGAAATGCATCTAATAAATTTGCATTTGATGCAAGTGATATAGCTGGAACTGGTTTAACTGATAATAGTGAAAATTTAGATGTATCATCAGCACAAACTGGTATTCAGACAATATACAACACATCATTAATTATTGGTAGAGCCAACAATGACACAACAATCGATTTTAATGCAGATGATACCATAGTATTCGACGCCGGATCAAGTGAAAGATTAAAAGTTACCACATCTGGAATTGAAGTTACTGGTAACGCAGTAGTGAGTGGTGATTTAACCATAAACGGCACCACAACCACATTATCCACGACTAATTTAGCAGTTGGAGATTCTTTTATATTCTCAGCAACTGGTTCAGCTGGTACAAATGTTGATGGTGGATTAGTTGTACAAAGTGGTTCAGTAGCAGATAGTGGTTCAGCACTATATCACGATGTCGATGATGAAAGATGGGCAGTTGCACAAGGAGTAGCCGCTTCAGCAACGAGTGTTACACCATTACAGCATGTTGTTACGGTATCGGGTTCAGTCGCAACTAATCCAAATAGTACATCGGGTTCATACGGAGTCGGTGAAATGTGGATAACAGACGCAGAAGAAATTTGGATACGAACTTCATAATAATAAATAATAGGTTATAACATGGGAATAAAAAGTAAAGGTGGTACTAAGGTAGTAGAAGAAGAAATATCCAAACTTGAAAAGGTTGATATAGAGTTTTTAATGAATTGTATTAAGAATGGTATGATTCCTGGAAAACATATTGATTTGGCAAGTGAGGTGGTAAAGAAATTAAAAACTCAATATGCTCTAATTGACAAAAAACCAACAGAAGTCAATAAAGTTCTTTCTAAGTACAAGGAAGAAAACGGAAGTGTTTGGGTAAAGAATAAGTAACTAATGTTGGCCCATCTCTTGGCAGATGATGGGAAGTGGGCTTCGATAGAAGTAACCAACCGCAATAGGAGATAAATTAAATGCCAAATTGGAAAAAAGTCGTAGTATCGGGCAGCACCGCCCATCTCAACCAAGTAACAGCAAGTAATGGCATAAAACTACCAGATGATGCTAAAATTAATTTTGGTGATGCAAATGATTTACAAATTCATCACGATGGTAGTAATAGTTACATAAAAGATGCTGGAACAGGAAATATATTTTATAGGTCAGGAACACAGACATTTCAAAATGCAGCTGGTTCTAAGACTATGTTGGTTTTAAACGCAGCAAATTCAGTTGATTTAAATTATAACAATAGTACAAAATTTCAAACCACACCTACTGGTATATCCGTAACTGGTAATGTTATACCAACGGGTAATGTAAGTGGTTCAATATCTTCTCACCTTACTATGGCACAGATATCATCAAGTGGTGATATAGTAGCAGATGGTGATGTTGTAGCATATAATTCATCAGATGAAAGACTTAAAGATAATATACAAAATATTAAAGGTTCATTGGATAAAATAGGTGAGATTAGAGGAGTTGAGTTTGATTGGAATGATAAATCACCTGGATGGGCACAAGAAAGAGGACACGATGTTGGAGTTGTTGCTCAAGAAGTTCAAAAAATATTACCTGAAATTGTAGTAGAGAGAAAAAATGGTTATTTAGGGGTAGATTATAAAAGAATCGTTCCATTATTGATAGAATCAATTAAAGAATTAAAACAAGAGGTAGAAATTCTCAAGAAAAAAGTGAATTAGAGAATTCTACTTGATATATATATACATAATATAAGTTATAATATAAACAACAAAAATAGGAGATAAAGTTATGGCTGTAACAGAAGAATCTAACTTGGCAAAAAAAGTAGAAAATCAAACATCTGAAGTAAAATTTACAGATGATGAATTGAAGGCACTACGAGATTTACAAGACGGATACCAAGAAAAACAGGCACAATTTGGTCAGTTGAGAGTACAAAAAATTCTACTTAATCAACAAGTAGAGGCACTTGAAAAAACTGAAGAACAATTTGAAAAAGATTATGTTTCTTTACAAGAAAAGGAACAAGAAATTGTTAAGCAGTTAAATGAAAAGTACGGACCTGGATCATTAGATCCACAGACTGGTGTATTTACACCTACTTCAACTGCACCTTCAGAAACTGCTTAAAATAATCTCCCCCAAACCAATCGTTTGGGAAAGTTATAAGATATTTATATTAAATATTTAAATCCCTACATGGGATTAAAAGTTATTTAAATCATAACATTAATAGGAGAAAATAAATGGCAGAACGAATCGTAAGTCCGGGTGTATTTACGAGAGAACGTGATTTATCATTTCTACCTGCTGGAATTGCAGCTATTGGAGCGGCAATTGTAGGACCAACTGTAAAAGGTCCTGCTTTTGTACCAACAATAGTAAGTAATTTTAGTGAGTTTGAAGAAATGTTTGGATCTACGGACAAAAATATATACACGCCGTACGCAGTAGAACAATACCTAAGAAGTGCAGGAACCGTAACAATAGTTCGTGTTCTTAATACAGGTGGATATTCTGCTGATTTAGTACAAATTAACTTAACGGGTAGTGTGGGTGCAGCATCAGAAGTTGGTGTAACAACTCAAACTATGGCCGTTGTAGCACCATCAAGAGGTGGTTCAGATGGAACTGTAAGATTAAACGAAGTTTCAGTAACACAACCTGCGGTTGGTACTGGAGCTTATTCTAAATTTACTTTGACCGCAAGTGGAAGTAACTTTGGAGCAAAGAGTGTTACGGCATTCTCAGCTACGGTTTCATTCAACACATCAAGTGCAGATTACATCGATGTAGCATTAAGTGGTGATCCACAAGTACAAAAATCAGGAACATCAACCGTACCAATTTACTTGTATAAAAACTTCAAACATGCACAAAGTAATTTGACAAGTACATACACGACAGATTTAACAAATACAACTGCTTCGATTGTAAGTGCTTCATATAATGCAGTTGATTTTACATCAGCAGCTTATAACCACGCTTCAACACCTTTTATACAATCACAATTAGTTAATAAATCGAGATATAACTTATTTAAAGTTAATACTCGTTCACATGGTACAAATGTGAATAACAAATTCAAGATTGCTATACTAAGTGTTAAGAAGGCAGGTACAATAGCAGGTAGTGATTATGGTTCATTTTCATTACAAGTTAGACAGACTGGATTAGATGATAACAATTTGACTAAGGATAATGTCTTAGAACAATTTGATAATCTAAATTTAGATCCAACAAGTCCTAATTACTTTGCAAGAAGAATTGGTGATAGATATGTAACAATAGATGCTAATGGTAAACTCACTTACAATGGTGATTGGGATAATAGGTCAAGACATATTTACCTATCAGATTTTGGTGATATTGCCGAAAACTCTATACCAAAATCTCTTGTTCCTATGGGACACGCAGCAATAACTAATCCTACACCTGGAGGAACAGACATACCAGTATGGGCGTTCAATCAGAGTCAGTCTAATGCACAAGGTACTTTTGACCACAATATTTTATTTGGTCATGATTTTGGTAACGCAGATGCAAATCAGTATTTGTCACCATTACCAAATAACGCAGGAGCTGGTAGTCATGTGACTATGAGTCTTGAAGATATTAATGGTAGTGCAGATGCAAGTGTAACAGGAACTACATTCTCAGATGGTACTGAAAAGATAACACTTATCTTATCTAACATCAAACAGAGAAAGTTTGTTGTTCCATTTCAAGGTGGATTTGACGGAGAGAATCCTGCTAATCCAAAGAAAACTGGAAGTGACATAGTAGCATCGAATACACAAGGGTTTGATATTTCAAGTGCAACAGCAGCTGGAGCAGTAGCTTATAAGAAAGCTATTAACGCAATCAGTAATCCTGATGAATTTGATATCAATATGTTAGTAACACCTGGTGTTATCCACGATTTACATCCGAAGATTACAAATCACGCAATCTCTAAATGTGAAGAACGTGGTGATGCATTCTATATCTTGGATAGTAGCATATATGGTGGTTCTATATCATCAGTAACAGCAGCTATACAAGCACTCGATACTAATTACGCAGCAACATATTATCCTTGGGTAAAGATTGTTGATAGAAACACAGCCTTACCAGTATGGGTCCCACCATCAGTAGTATTACCTGGAGTAATCGCATTTACTGATAAAGTGGCACACGAATGGTTCGCACCAGCTGGTCTAAATCGTGGTGGTTTAACTACGGTATTAGAAGCACAAACTCGTTTGACACACGATGAACGAGATGAGTTGTATGAAGCAAGGGTTAATCCAATCGCTTCATTCCCAGGTCAAGGTGTATGTGTTTGGGGACAAAAAACCTTACAAGGTCGTCCATCAGCACTCGATAGGGTTAATGTTCGTAGATTGTTGATTAGATTGAAGAAGTTTATCGCATCTTCTTCAAGATACTTAGTATTTGAACAGAACACATCAGCAACGAGAAATCGTTTCTTAAATATTGTGAATCCGTTCTTAGAATCAGTACAAGCAAATAGTGGTCTATCCGCATTTAAGGTAGTTATGGATGATACCAATAACACACCTGATGTGATTGATAGAAATCAACTTGTTGGTCAGATATTTATCCAACCTACAAGAACCGCTGAATTTATTGTATTGGACTTCGTAGTATTACCAACAGGAGCTACATTCCCAGCGTAAGTTTAATCAATAGATTAACTAAACAAAATAACCCCTCTTTTTTGAGGGGTTTTTTGTTGCCGTGTATATTTATATATGAGGTTGAAATAAAACTTCAAAAAAACTATGAAAAATGATTATGTTGTTTTTTTAATAATTTGATATTTATAGTTGAGAAAAATATAATTTATGGAGAATAAAGATGCCAGACTTATTAGATCCGAGTGAGATAATGTTCACACCGTTTGAACCAAAAACAAAAAATCGGTACATTATGTACATCGAGGGTATACCAGCTTATCTTATAAAGACAGCTAACAGACCGACAATAGCCTTTGAAACAATCGAACTTGACCACATTAATGTTAAGAGATACATTAAAGGTAAGGGAGCTTGGGAAGAATTAGAAATTAGTTTATACGATCCTGTTGTTCCATCAGCAGCACAAGCCGTTATGGAATGGGTTCGTTTATCACATGAGTCTGTTACTGGTAGAGATGGGTACTCAGATTTTTACAAAAAAGATATAACTTTTAATGTTTTAGGACCAGTAGGTGATAAAGTAGAGGAGTGGACACTAAAAGGTGCGTTTATTACTAACGCTACATTTGGTGATTTAGATTGGGCAAATACAACTGATCCAGTTGATATAACCCTAACACTCAGATACGATTACGCTATCCTACAATTCTAAATTAATAATAATACAAGGAGTTTATTATGGAAGTCATTGCAGATAAAGCATGGTGGAAATCAAAGACCATATGGACATCAGTAGTAGCTGGTGTTGTTGGTGTTCTTCAAGCAGCAGGGGTTGTAGATCAAGTACCTGAATTAGCTTGGACACTATTAGCATCTTTCGGTCTTTATTCCGTCAGAGACGCTGTAGGGAAATCAAATCCCGAAGTAAAGTAAATAAATTAGCTGGGTATTTTAACCGATACCCAGCCTTATAGTTTTATAAAATTGGTTATATTGTATAAAATACAATTAAATACATAATACAGAGGAGACAAAAAATGGCAGAAGAAAAACGCCGGTTTCCAACAGAGGTAGTTGATTTACCTTCTAAAGGCTTACTATATCCAAAAGATTCACCACTGGCAGGTGGAACTATTGAGTTAAAGTACATGACCGCAAAAGAAGAAGATATTTTAACCTCACGAAATCTTATTCAAAAAGGAGTGGTTTTGGATAAGTTGTTGGAATCAGTTATTATAGATGATAACGTTTCACTTGATGATTTATTATTAGGTGATAAGAATGCAATTATGATTGCAACAAGAGTACTTGGGTATGGTAAGGACTATTCAGTTCAACTTACAGATCCATCTACGGGTGATAAACAAAAAGAAACTTTTGATTTAACCTTAATCAAGGATAAAGAAATCAATACCAAACTTTTCAAGGGTGGTAAAAATGAGTTTGATTTTGAATTACCTGCATCTAAAACAAAAATCACATTTCGTCTTTTAACCCACAAGGAAGAAAAAGAAATAGAGGCCGAATTAAAGGCACTAAAGAAATTTCAGAAAGATTCTGGAATTACTTCAGAGATTACTACAAGATTGAAAAAGGCAGTCTTGAGTGTCAATGGGGATAATTCTACTAAGAGGATAGTTGAATTTGTAGATAACGAATTGTTATCAAGAGATTCATTAGCACTTAGAGAGCATCTTACCGAAATAACACCTGATGTTGATATGTCATTTACCTTCACGAGCGATACTACTGGTGAAGATACGACTATGGATATCCCATTAGATGTTGAGTTTTTTTGGCCTGCGGGCAGAAGATAAGCCCGCGATACACGACCAAATCTTCTCACTCTGTTTTCACGGAAAGGGGGGATTTAATTTCACAGAAGTGTACAACATGCCAACCTATCTGCGCCGATTTTACATTCAAAAGGCATCTCAGTTTTACAAAGAAGAAAAAGCGGCATATGATAAACAAGGTAAAAAATCTTCAGGTATTTCACGACCTGGTATCAGCAGAGGATAACCTTTTTTTCTATATTTGATATTTATTAATGAGTTATAACATCCTGTTTTATAACAGAAAATCATAATTAGTACTATTAAAGGAGAAGAAAATGGCTTCATCAAAACCATTAACAGAAGAACAATTACAAGAAAATATCTTCGGAAAAATTATGCATAATATAATGAAGGGTAGATTCAATAGAGTTGCTAGTGCACTCGATGATAATCCACGATTGAAAAAGGCAGCAAAAGAGGCTGATAATGCAATTAAAGATTTTGAAAAGGTGTTCAAAAAGCATACCAAAGGTAGAAAAGTAACCATAAAGTAATATAATGGCAGACCGTGAAAATGTAAAATTAGCTAAAGAATTATTAGAGCTAAAGGCGAAAATCAAAAAAGAAGAAAAGATTATTGCCGACATGGGCGAAAAAGTCAATCAGAAAAATGTTCAGAGATTAGAAACACTAAAAAGAAAACAAGCAGAACTTAATAAAATAAAATCTACTGGTGATAAGGAAGCACTTGAATCCGCAATGGAGCAAATGACCTTAGACCAATTAAAGTTAGATTTAAGTAAAAAGTTTTTCAAAATGGAAAAAAAGGGTAATGAAACTATCCTCTCAAGAACCAAAGAATATTTCAAACAAGGAAATGCTCTTCATGGGTTTTTGGAAACCACTCATAATTTTGGTAAACAATACATACTATTAAACGAAAGAATTAAAGGTGCCAATAGTTTACTAAGTGATGATATGCCACAAGCACTTCAAAATGCTGGATTAGATTTACAAGATATGGTGAGTCATCAGAGTGATAATTTAGATTTATCACAGCAGTTAGCAAACCAATATGATGATATGGGAAAGGATTCATTTTCTGATTTAACCAAACAGGCAGAAAAACAAGAAGAATTGGTACGGAGACAAGGTGATTATGTAAAACAAAGATTGTTACCAGATTTACAAAAACAGCTTGAATTGGCAAAGAAGTACGGTAAAGATACTACAGGAATTACTACGGCCATACAACAAATTACAAAATCACAAAGAGAGTCAAATGCAGTAGCTAAACAAAATGTAAAAATAGCAAATGAACAGAGGATAAATAATGCACAAACAGCTGCAGCAGCAGAATTAATACTGGATCCTATGAATAAGGCGAAAAGTTTATTGGAATCGACCAAGGCAGGTAAACTTGCATCAGAGTTGGTTGGTGTGGGAGATGCAACAGAACATTTTAGTGACACAATGAAAAGTTATATAACTAATTCTCTTGATAAAAAGAATCCTATGAATTTTGGATTGGCTATGACTAAGATGTTCAATCAGACGGATAAAAACGGAAGGGTAACACGAGGTCAATTTCAAATTATGTTTGATAAGATGGGAGAAGGTTTCGAAAGTATGAAGAAAATCTTTGGTGGTATAAATGGTGCTATGGGTGGAATGTTAGGACCTGCACTGGCAGTAGTTGCAATCTTAATGATAGCAAAGAAAGCAGCAGAAATGTTCTATGGTGGTATGTTGGAAACTCGTAAGGAGTTTGGAATAACAGCCACAGAGGCCGCTGGATTACAAAATACCCTTAACACCACAGCAATGGAAATGAAGTTTCTTGGTGTAAGTGCAGAAGATGTGAAGGCGGGAGCTCAAGGTATTATGGATAATATGGGTGGGATAGGACAACTTACCAACGAGAATGTAAAATCAATGGCCAGATTAAATGGATTATATGGTATTAGTGGTGAAAACTTAGGAATACTTAGAGCTCAAATGGGGGCAGTTGGTGTATCAAGTCAAGAAGCTTTCGATTCACAATTAGGTTCAGTAGCGGCACTATCACAAGCTGGTGGAGTTGCACCCGCAGCAATTATGAATGATGTGGCAAGTAATAGTGAGGCATTTGCTAAATTTGCTGGAGAAGGTGGAGATAATGTATTCAAGGCCGCTGTAGCAGCAAGACAACTTGGTTTAGATATGGCTTCAGTTGAAAAGATAGCTGATAGCTTGTTAGATTTTGAATCATCCATAAATTCTCAAATGGAAGCAAGTATGTTACTCGGTAGAAGTATTAATACTGATAAAGCAAGAGAGATGGCACTCAATGGTAATTTGGAAGGTATGCAAAAAGAGATTACCAAACAGATTGGAACAGCAGCAGATTTTGAAAGATTAAATGTCGTACAGAGAAAATCTTTAGCAGATGCATTTGGTGTTAGTGTATCTGAATTAGGTAAGATGGTTACAAATCAAGATAAACTAAATAGTATGACAGAGGGAGAGAGAAAAAGACGAGATTTAATAACAGGAGCTATGGAACAAATGGGTAAAGTTTTTACAAGTTTCATGGGTATCTTTAAAGCAGCCATACCATTAGCTTTAGCATTTCTTTCACCATTTATAATATTGGGAGGTACGATAATTGGGATACTTGCTCTTTTTTCCGAATTCATACAATTTTTAAATAAAGCAAATGTACTTGGTGTTGGATTGGGTGATGTTATTATGTTTGCCGCAGGTGCAGCTTTATTATTTAGGACAAACCTAATGGGTGGTGGAATCATGGGTTTTCTTAAAAGTACAAAAGATATGATTTTTTCAATGGGTGGAAAACTCAAAGGTATGGGTGGAATGCTTGGTGGTGGAGGCCAAACGGCAACGGGTGGAAAACCTGGAACGAAAGTTACGGCTAATAAAAAACCAGCTATTCCTCAACGCGGAAAAGGTGGTGGAGGTCCACTTGGTGGTATGTTCGAAAAATTTGACGCAAAGAAAGCACTCGGTGGAGCAGCGGCACTATTAATTATATCAGCCGCTTTATTCGTTACAGCAAAAGCATTACAAGAATTTTCAAAAGTAAGTTGGAGTGATATGGGTAAGGCAGGAGTTGCATTACTTGCACTAACTCTAACATTGGCCGCTATTGGAGCAATAATGATGAGTGGAGTTGGAGCACTTGCAATAATCGCAGGAGCTGGAGCTATGTTGGTAATGGCAGCCGCACTACTCGTATTAGGAGTCGCCATACAGGCAATAGGTAAGGGTTTTGATATGTTGGCACAAGGATTCAGTTCCTTTGTACCGATAATTCAGACCTTAGCACCAATGGCCAGTTCTATATTCCTATTGGCTGGAGCATTTACTGCATTAGGAGTGAGTATGGGAGCTATGGCACTTGGAGCACTTGCATTAATACCAGCACTACCTGTATTGTTGGCATTAGGAGCAGTTGGGGCACTTGGAGGATTGGTTACTGGCGGAGAATCATCTACTGCTGAAACTACTGAAAATCCTGTTGAACTAAAACTCGATAGTACTAATAAAAAATTAGACGAATTAATAGTATTGTTAGGTGATGGTGGTACTCTGGCCGAAAACTTACACGGAATTAAAAGAAATACTGGTGATTTTACAGATTCTATATTAACAGCATAATAGAGAAAATAAATGGCATTAAAAGACTTAGTAACAGACTTATCGAATTTTAGATATACAGATTATGATAACGCTGGGGCTAACCAATCACAGATAGAAGGAAGGTTCGGTGGAACAATAGGACCTACACCAGCACAACCACCACTTTCTGATGAACACACAAAGTTTGATGATGGAGTGGGGAGAGGAGCGATGCCAAATGACGATCCACAGACATTTAATGTTCGAGGATATACGGTTACTGGTAATAAAAGATTTTATATTGGATATCAAGGTGATATCATTCCAAATGACGAATCTGTTTATGGAATAGGACCTTTTAATAGTATTGCAGGTGTATTTGACCACACTCAGATTAGAGATAGGTTAAGAAAAACATATACAAATTATGGTAATAATGAATTTAGTACTGATGGTTCTATTCATATAGGTTCTCAAGATACGGCAGGTGTTGTTGGTGGTGGAGTTGATTATTATGGAAGTTTAGTAACCATATCTCCACGAGGTTCTTTATATCGTGATTCAAGTGGTAATTATCAAGTTCCACAAGATGGTAGAAATACAAATCCACCTGGTGGAATTAGTAATATACCAGAATTTACAAAAACACAGATAACATTTAATATCCCACAGCATACTTCAACAGGACCTACTCAGTTTACAATACAACCATTAAACACCACATCACTAATACCTGATTTACATGATAGTGATTTTATGACACGACCATCTTATACAAGTCAGATAGGTACGGATACTGCTACACATAATGTGAGTATGATTACCCTAACAGGACCAACTACACAAGATTATCAAACAACAATTAATCTCGATAAGATAGCAGAGGGGGCACACGGAAGTGATTTTCAAACCACACCAATAGAAGCATTTAGTAGTAGATTTGCCACGACAGATGGATTATTGATGGACACGGTTCATATTTCAGGATTTAATCGTGGTGATATGTATATGCAAAATGCACCCGAACCAACTATTCCTGAATTTAAAGTTTTCACTCAAAGTGATAAATCATTAAAACCATTTTCTGAATGGAGTCCACAAAAATATGGTTCTAATTTTGTAGATACTATATACACTTTTTTCGGTGGAGAACAAAAAGAATATAGGTTTGATGATAGACTACCTTACAATATTCCAGCCAGAGACGATAGTGCAGTTGGATTTGACCAACCATTTATTTTAAGACCGATTGGAAACACTTGGGGATTTGATAAACCAAATGGTGATGGATTCTTTTCAAAGGTTGGTGGATTTTTAAATGAAATAGATTCTGCAGTAGGTGATATCACAAGAGGGGCACCAGGATTTACAGGATTGGTTTCAAGAACTCTACACGACGCGGTTAGACTTGGTAAATTTGCACTTACAACAAAAGGAATATTCTTTGTTGCTAAACAATATGGATTACAATTATTAAATCCAAGACCTGAAACAAGAGTTTATAATCCATTATCATTAGGTTCAATAGCACCAATCGTTCATATGGACAGACATCTTGATGGTGGAACTTATGAAGATGCACTTGGTAGTGGTGGAGAAGAATCAATACTTACTGGATATGGAAACGCCTTAACGGATCCAAAGACTGCATTACAAGGTGGTAAGATAGCATTTCAAACTGCTAGACGAGTTACATTAGCCCATGTGACGGCTATGGTACCAGGAGCTGGTGGTAAGGTATCATTCGGAGCTCTACCTGAAATAGGATTTGATTTAACTGCAGGTGGAAGTGGAAATATAAACGCATTTTCAAGAAATATAGTTGGAATTGATAAGTACAATAGAAATAAACGATACACCACGACAGATGGAACACCAATTATTCCAGCAAGAAATCCTGAAGCTGGATATAAATCAGGTATATTGGCTAGTAGATATGCTGGTTCACCACTCACGGAAATGTTCATTACCGAAGAAGGTATCAGACAGGCTGGTACTAATGTGGGTTATCCATCAGCGGCAATTACAGATGCAGTAATCAAACCTGAAATTTTTGAAGGTAATTCAGACGATATTGATAGTCCTTATTTTGGTAATAGTAATACTAATAGTAATTTTGGTGTAGATAAAGACACCAATAAAGTTGAAGTTTTAAGAAATGTTAATTTTGTAAATATTGGTAATCCGTTAAATCCGATTCATAACCGATTGACTCCAACTGATAAGGTTGGACAACTTGACTTTACACAACAATTAATATATAATCCATTATCTGAGAATTATCCTTCAGAACTAAGATTGGCAAAGGAAGGGGTTTATACAGGTGATTTATACGATAGGTCTAATGCTTATGCTCCAATTGAGATACCAGATAAAATTCAAGATAAATTAGGTGTATTGAGTACAAGAGAAGAAAGACTTCAAAAGGGAACAATTCAACTCGGCGATTTCGCAATATATAAAAAGAGATACTTTCATTCGTTTAGTGGTCAAGGACCAGTTGTATCAATTGGTGGTCGAGATACATTGAGCCTTAATGGATACATGATAGAGAATAGTAAAACTCGTATTAGAATAAAAAGAGGACGGAGGTGGAGAAGTGATTTATATGATAAAGATAATACTTATTCACTTGAATCTCGATTAACTATAAATGATGATTCAGAACCACAACTTGAATTTAGTCTACCATATAATAATTTAGACTCACCTACCACAGCAAAAAATATTCGTTCTTTGTCTGTCAATTTGACGACTCGAACAGGAGAAATTAGAAATAAAAAAGTACAACTTTCTGATTATAAAGATTTTACTTGGTCTACCACCCATCTCGTAGGTACATCGGTAGAAGGTATGAAGTTTGTTGGAAATAAATATGGACCTGCAGGTTCAAAACGATATGGTAACATATCTTATTCAGATAGTAAAGGGTATTGGGGTAAAATACCAGGTACGGGTGATGGTGATCCAGAAACAGGAGTTTACGATTGGTCAGATTTAGATGTCGGAGATTCAGTTGGTGGATTAACTATGGTGTCCAAAACAGAACAAGTACCCGATAAGAGAAATGTAAGAAGTGAACCTACCAAAAAAGGTACTCAGGCTGGACTAATTCAACCAAAACAAGTAGAGGTAAATAGACCACCTGATGGTTCTCAATTTGAAAATTTAAAAGTTGATATTGATGGTGAAAAACAAGAAATTCCAACCGTAGTCAAGACAAAGATAACTCAAGATGATAATGCACCACCTGGTATAGAACAAAATCCAGATGTTGCTATAAATGACAAACCAGCGGTAATTAGTGTTCCAGCAACTTCTGTTACTAAGAAAAGTAATAACGAAGATATTCAAGACTCACCGACTGGTACCAAAGAAGCATTAAAGAGATACAAAACATTGAGTTATGGGGATTTGGGAGAAGGTAGTGCAAAAAGATATAATCAACAATGGTTAAGTGGTGGAGAAACGGATGAAGAAGATTCACGCCGTAAAGCTTTATTTGAAAAAATATCCGAAGAAAGGAAATCCGAAAATAAATTAGTTTATAGGTTAGGTAATCCTGGACAACCTGGTGTTATGGCGGTATACGATGAACAATTGATGGGTAAGATAAAACCAGCAGCAATGGCTGATGATAAAGTTACAAGTTATAATGGTGATCTTCAAGATAAAATTAATATGACACCTTACGGAGAAGATTCAGCTCAACCTGATTTTGTAAAATTTAAATTTTATGATATGGTAAATCAAAAATATATTATATTTAGAGCAACACTTAGTGGAATAAGTGAAACACTTTCACCTGAGTGGTCATCGGAAAGATACATTGGTAGACCTGATAATGTTCATGTTTATCAAGGAGTTGATAGGGCATTAAGTTTCAATTTTATAGTTGCACCAACTTCACGACAAGAATTACCGATATTGTGGGAAAAATTAAATTATCTTGTAGGTTTAACCTATCCTCATTGGAATCCACAATCGGCTGGTGGTAAACGAATGGAATCACCATTTATAAACTTAACAATAGGTGATATGTACAATGAAGTTCCAGGATATTTAAGTGGTCTTAGTGTTGAAGTAGAGGACCAATCTACTTGGGAAATAACAGATGGGTTTCAGTTACCAAAGGTAATAAATGTGAGTTGTGAATTTGCACACATAGGACAACATCCATTAGCATCACAAGGTATACATTATGACTTCGGTGGAAAAGACAAAACTTGGTTAAAACCATATAGTACAGAAACAGGAGAAATGGGTGACCGACCTGATAAATGGAATGACTTTTATAGTAAAATAGGTGCCGCTAATGAGTAGATATAGATTCACAGGAATTAAAATAGATAAAAATACTGGCAATAGAGTGCAAAAAACAACACTTTATCCTCAAATAAAAATAGAGGATGGTGACCAATTTATATATCCATTAGATGGTGATAGAATGGAAAGTATAGCATATAGATTTTATGGTGATTCTACTTTGTGGTGGATTATAGCAAAGGCAAATGGTATCCGTGATGGTTCATTTGGATTAAAACCAGATGAAAAGATAAGAATACCAAGTAATGTTCCACAGATACTAAGTGATTTACGAGCAATAAATGAAGATGTGTAAAGGTTATGATAAATTTAGCCCCAATTCATAAAAAAATAAGAAAAACATTACATCGTAAGAGTGAAGCCGTTTCAAGGACTTATGATGGAGATATGCTTGATCCTCAAAGTGGATTAAAAGATACATATACAAAAACAACTTGGGTAAGAATGTATTCTCCTGTCGATGGTACTTTGGATAAACTCGGTAAAGAGGCAAAAGGAATGAACACCACAATGATAATGGGTGGTGAAGTTAATGCAGATAGCAAAAATCCATTGTTTGGATTTGATGAGTTATATTTACAGAGTGATAAGGGTGGTGGAGTATTTGCTCCGCAAACTGGTACTGAACCAAAAACTCGTAGACCAATACCAGGAATAAAAGATATTACCGTTTCATACGAAGGTGGTTTATCAGCTCTAAGAAAGGCAACCATAAATTGGACTTGCTGGAGTTTTGAAGATTTAGAAAGATTTACTCCACATTTTATGTCACATGGTATGGGAGTATTATTAGAATGGGGATGGAATACACCAGAAGTACAACAATTTCAAAAGTTTAGTCAAGAAGAAATGGTAAACGGACAGGCTTATTCAAAACTACAAAATACAATACTTGACTTGGGTGGAGATTATGATGGTATGGCTGGTATTATTAATAATTGGGAATGGTCATTACGAGATGATGGTGGGTTTGATGTAACCACGACTATTGTTGCACGAGGTGTTAATGTTCTTAGTGCAGACATATCTGGAACTGGTGTACCAAAGAAAGGTAAAAATCAACCTTTACCTACAATGAAAGAATTTGCAGCAGCATTAAAAGAAGTTTTATATAGTATGTCTACTGAAGGGGGGTTGTGGTTACTCGATTCGGCTGAAAACAAAAAACCATCAAAGGCAAATGTACAAAATTGGTCAGAGAGTGATGGTACACAACCACCTGGTGTTTTAGTAATGATTCATGACAATTGGTTTAGTACCGTAAAGGCAGGACCTTATGTGACTTGGGGATTTTTTGAAGATAATATTTTAAGTAAATTTGTGGGTAGAGTTGATGAGAAAGGTAGAACTATCAATTCTTTTAGGAGTATATCACCATTGTTCAATAAGGCGGATGGTAATAGTGAACTTCCATATTTAAAAAGTGATAAGAGAACTCCTACTGATAAAATATATGAGGCTGGATTTCAATCCGTTGTTATTAGAAATAATAATTATCTATACACACCATTTATGAAAAGGTGGATTTTACCTGGACAATTTCCAGCAACTGAAGTGGCAAGAGATGCAATGGATCTCACCGATAATAATGAAGAATTCGTAAAAGAGGTTTCAAAGTACGCACAGGATCATAGTTATTATAGAAGATTTGCTATAAATGAAGGAAATTGGACTGATGGTGGGTATATAAGAAACATATTAATATCATATGATTTGATAACAACCGCATTTGAAAATGCAAATACTTTAAGAGAGGGTATGCAACTTTTATTTGATGAGATTAATAAAGATGTGGATGGATTTTGGAAATTTGAAGTTGTAATGGATCCATATATTGATGGTAATGTTAAAGTAATAGATGTTAATTCAACTCCTGAAAATGCACAAACATTACTTGAAGATAGAGTAGGTAAAGAAAATCCAGAAAGTAAATTATTTACCTTTCCATCTTGGGGTGAGAAAAGTATTGTTAAATCTCAAACTCTTAATTCAAAAGTACCAAGTTCTATGGCAGTATCTGCAATGTATGCTGGAACTGCTAAAGAAGGTGAAGAACCTGATAACGCTCCAATTGAATCAAGGGCAGTATCAGAGGTACAGAATCCTGGTAGTAAAGATAAATCACAACCAGCAGTAAGTATGGCAAATAGATTGGGTACTGAAAATCCCTTTGGTAGTAAAAACCCATACGGAGATAGTGATGATGGTATAACAATAAAAAGTGATGAAAATGGAGCGACTAACATACCGTCAGAAAATAACTTTGGAAAGGGTAGGGGAATAGCATTTGAAGGTATTACTTTAGAAGATATAATCAAGTGGTACGAAGAACGAGATGAAGATGAGATGACCGAAGATGATAAAAAAAGACAAGCGGCTGCAAAAGAACAACAAGAAGAAAAGACAGCATCTGGTATAGAGGCAAAACAGCGTTTTAAAGCTGCAGCAGGTGGTACAGGAAAATTAGCTAAAACTTCACCAATACAAACATTTACTAAATCTCGACCTTGGTGGCCAGGAGATGATAGTGAATTTTTTTCTCTTTACAATCAAGAAGGTGAATTGTCAAGTGATTCATCTTTTAATGTTTTGTTTAGACGAACTATGTTAGATTATATACATGGTAATGCAGATGATTTGAGTGATGAGGAAAGAGAAGAAATAGTAGTCGATCCTATAATTCCATTAGAATTGGAAATAGTGATAGATGGGTGTGGTGGTATCATACCTGGAAATGCTTTCCATGTTGATTATATAACTCAAAGATATAAAGACTATGTTGTATTTCAGACTTTAACTTTAAGTCATACGGTTTCTTCTGCAGGATGGAGTATGAATTTAAAAGGTCAACCGAGAGTAGCAATGAATAAGATTTATAAAGATAAACGAGATAGTGATGGCTAGAAAGAAAAGAATAAAGAGTAAAAAATCAGCAAATAAAATGTTTAATAAAGTGTATGGTGATGCCTTATCATCATTAAAGGGATTGTTTGAAAGTTCAAAACAGACTATTTTAACTGATAGACTTTCAAAAGTTTATGATTTAAATAAAATGATATCTGATGAAAATACAGACAGAGTTATACATGATGCTGGAGTGGTTGAGAGATATGGAGATTTTACATATCAAGATGGGGCAAATGTTCCTGTTGGTGAATCCTATCATATTCATTATTCAAGAATCGGAAAGACTGAAATTTATATGACGGGTGAAAAACATGATAAGACTTCTTTGATTATAAACAGAGTGAGAGGTAATACGGTTTTTGGTCAATATATGGATGCAAAACCAAATGCAAAAGGATATAACTATTTAAGTGAATTTGTTTTTAAGATTACGAATAAACATCGTAAGGTGGGGGTGGCTAGACGATATTTTGCTAAAGAAGTAAATCGTTCAAATTCTCGTATATTTGAAATAGAAAAACCAGACTTTACAAAAGTAACACCATTATATACAAAAACACAATTAAAGTGGACTCTTAGTGATAATAAAGAATTGATGGAAAAGAAAAACATAGAACAGATAAACAATGCAGTACTTAAAGGATTTGTCTCATTAGAATATGCATTAAATCCAATAGAGGGTTATATCGGTAAAAGTGTTTCTACAAAAGAGGAACTTGCTGAAAAACTTAAAGGTATAGTATCATCAGATGAAGTATCATCAGAACCGAAGAAAAAGAAAAGGAAAAGGAAAAGGAAAAAGAAATCATCTACTCCATCAACTTCGTCACCAAGTACAACTACAAGTGCACCACCATCTCAAAATAGTGGTCAAGGTGCATATTAATCTACATTTTGAAATTTTAGATAGATATATATTAGAAAGGTTATAGTAAATGGTTATATGGTTCACAGGCCAACCTGGCAGTGGTAAAACAACATTATGTAAGGCATTAAAAGAACAATGGTCGTTTTGGAAACATCAATGTGTTCATATTGATGGAGATGACATCCGAGAAATATTCAGTAATAAAAATTACAATTTTGATGGTAGAGTGAATAACATCAAAACTGCTCAAAATATTGCAAGATTTTTACATAACAAACGTTATAGGGTTTTAGTTTCATTGGTTTCACCCTATAAAAAATTACGAGAAGAATTAAGAGGTCAAGATATTTATCAAGTTTATTGCCATACAACAGAAATTCGTGGTAGAGAAGAATATTTTGTGGATAATTATGAACCACCAACCGAAAATTTTATAGATATGGACACAACAAATAAATCAGTTAAGGAGTGCGTAGATGAAATACTCAATGTTTGTAGGTAGATGGCAAGGATTACACGATGGTCATAGATGGTTATTTGACCAGCAACTTAAAAAGGGAAAGAATATATTGATTTGTATTCGTGATTGTCCTTTAGATGATCCTGATGAAGAAAATGAATTTATAGCAGAAGAAATAATGGGGCACTTGTCTGAAGAATATCGTGATGAGATATTAGAGGGTAAGGTAAAGGTGATGATTATTCCTGATGTAGAAAGTATTAATTATGGTAGAGAAGTTGGTTATGAAATAATAGAACATAAACCACCTGAAGAAATCAGAAACATTCATGGTAGGGAGTTGAGAAGAAATGAAAATTGATGTATTGGATAAGGGATACATAGAATTAGTTGATACTCTTGGTGACGATTTAACACCTGTAAATGCAGCTCGTGTATCATTTGGTGGTCGTTCAGAAGAATTTACCAACAAGGATAAAAGATTATCCAAGTTCTTAATCAAACATAAACATTTTAGTCCATTTAGACATCAACACATTATGGTGATTATCAAGGCACCTGAATTCGTGATGAGACAATGGTATAAGCATGTTGTTGGGATAGAAACCACATCATCAAGTGCCAGTAAAGACCATGCTTGGAATGAGATAAGTGGTCGGTATGTTGAGGTTGAAGATTATTATTATCCTGAAGTGTGGAGAAAACAATCAGAGGATAACAAACAGGCTAGTGATGGTGTATTGGATGATTTACAACAAAAGAGAATGACATCTTTTTACAACGAGTATATGAGACAAGTCGAGATGACTTACGATAGGATGATTGAAGCTGGAATGGCAAAAGAACAGGCTCGTATCGTATTACCATTATCACAATACACACAAGTTTGGTGGACAGCATCATTTCAATCGGTAATGAACTTTATTGAATTAAGAGATGAACCAACATCACAGGTAGAAATACAAGAATATGCAAGAGCATTAAAAACAATTATGATGGAATCATTTCCTGAAACCACTAAGTTATGGAGTGAAATTTATTTGAATGAGGATTAAGAGTAATACCTATGAAAAAGTATGTCATTTGATAGCATCAAATATTCGTGATTTAGTAAAACATCACGAGTTTTCCGTATTAGGATTATCAACAGGTTCAACACCCATTGGTATCTATAAGGAATTATCTAAAATGAGAGATACAAATTTTTCTCGTACTCTCACTTATAATCTTGATGAATATGTAGGGTTGGAAAAAACCCATCCACAATCGTACCATTACTTTATGAGAAAACATCTGTTTGGTAATTTAACATTTCATTCTAATCATTTCCCAACAGAAAAACTTCTTCCTTATTACGATAGTATGATTGATAATTCTGATGGTATTGATATACAGATACTTGGTATTGGAACGAATGGTCATATAGCATTTAACGAACCAGGAACACCAAGAGATTCAAAAACTCGTATAGTTGATTTGACAGAAAACACTATAAAAGATAATAGTAGATTTTTTGATTCAATAGACGAAGTACCTACTCAGGCAAGAACTATGGGAATAGAAACCATAATGAAAGCCAAAAGAATTTATTTAGTGGTACATGGTAGTCATAAAAAAGAAATTTTAGAGAGGGCAGTAAATGGAGATATAACTTCTGATGTTCCTGCTTCATTTTTACAAGAACATCCAAACTGTGAGGTATATTATAGTGAATGATATTAATAAAATAATGATTGTGGCACATCCAGATGATGAAGCGTTATTTGGGGGAGCTGAATTACTATCCCACCCGAATGAATATAAAGTAGTGGTTTTAGATGAATATCATAACGATATCAGACGGAGAGAGTTTTTGGATAGTATGAGATTTATTGGTATTCACGAATATGAACATTGGACAGGATATAAAGGTAAGGAAGATTATTTTAGAGAGAAGTTGATATATGAATTATTAAGAGTATTGAGGGAAAGGGATTATGAAAAGATAGTAACTCACAATGTTCAAGGCGAATATGGACATCCAAGACATCGGGCATGTCATGATGTACTGGCACATCTTAGACCTGAAAAATTATGGTGTTTTGCTAGAGGAAAAAAATTAACAAGTGAGATGATAAATAAAAAAACGGAATTGTTAAAGTGTTATCGTAGTCAAAAAGAGGTATTGGAGTGGTTTAATCCATTCCACGAAACTATAAAAAAGTTTAAGTGAAAAAATAAAATAGGTTATAATGATAATAGAAAACCCAACGGAGTTTGAGAGTTTTTTAGAGAAATACAGACAATCAGATTGTATTATAATTCCAATATTATCTGATACTAATTTACATACTTTAGAAAACACATTGTGTGCCATTTATATTAAATTGATAGATGGTGATGAGTATATTTTGCCATTTAATCACGGAGAATCAACAAATCTCGATGTATCATTATTTAACAAGTTAAATTCAGATCATAAGAAATATGTTTACGATAAAAAACAATTCAATCATATAGCAAAATGGGATAATGTTGTGGATATTAACCTACAATATTATATGGAATACAATCAATCATTACCAATTGAGGAAATTACCACAAATTCACACGATTATTTTAATAGAAAATATTATAAGACAAAAAATGTTAATCGTGTAATTCCTATATTGAAACATTTAGAATTATGTAGAAAACTATCTAATGAATATCAAAAATATATTGATTTGGAAGTTCATCAAGAATATAATGATGAAATAATTGATAATCTAACCTATATAGAAAGTGCTGGACTAAGACATAATGATAAAATAGTATATTCAGAGTATAATCCATATACGAGTACAGGTAGACCAAGTAATAGGTTCGGTGGTATCAATTTTGCAGCCCTAAACAAATCAGATGAATCGAGAAAACCATTTTGTAGTAGATTTGAAAAGGGTATGTTAGTTGAGTTTGACTATGATGCATATCACTTACGATTGATTGGAAATTTGTTAAATTATTCATTTCCAAGTGGTTCAGTTCACGAACATATGGGAGAATTTTACGGATGTGATTATCAAGAGTCTAAAAATAGGTCTTTTAAGTACTTATATGGTCATATTCCTCCTGAAGTGATAAAAACTAACCCATTCTTTGAAAAAGTACATACTTATATTAATAATACTTGGAAATTGTATAAAAATCAAAAATTTATACAATCTGATATTTATAGTAAGAAGATATATAGAAAAAATCAGGCCGATATGAATCGTAATAAGATATTTAATTATATGATTCAATTAATGGAAACTGAAAATAATATGAAGATACTAACTAATCTTATACCGTTTATGAAACAATATAAGAGTAAGCTAATATTATATAGTTATGATTCTTTTCTATTCGACTTTAACTTAGAAGATGGAGTTGAGTTTTTGAAAAAAGTTAAAAAAATTATTGAGAGTAATGGGTTATTTCCTACTAAAACAGGTAAGGGGACTAACTACCATGAAATGGTTGATATAACGGAGAGATTATGAAAAATTGGGATAAAATATTAAAAGATTTTTCACACAAATGTAAAGGTGGTGCACCAGATTTAAAGAATCCAACACACCTTCAGTTTTTAAGAGAATCATTGATTAAATTTGGTTGGAAAGAAAATGCCACGAATGAATTTATTGGTAATTTAAGGGAAGATAAAAAAGAAGATTGGTGGTCAAAGTTAACACCACCAGAACAGGCAGATTATATTAAAAAACATCCTGGTTCAAAAAAGGCGATTCAAGCTAAAAAAGAAAAAGAGAAACAAAAAAAATCACAAAAATCAGGTAAAGGTCAAAGTGAAAGTGAAAGTGCTAATGTAACACAACCAACAAAAGAACAATCATCTAAAGAGTCATCAAAGGCCAAACGGATGGAAACGATGGTTGATCTTATTTCAAGAGAAAAATCTATTACAGATGAGGCTGGTAGTAGTTCGTTGAATGAGGAAGATGCACGAAAGTATTCCGATTATTTAGAAACAATTAATACACCTGAAGGATTTGATGCTTGGGTTAAGGAAGAAAAACAACGGAGACAAGATTTAGTAAATAAACACGGTGCAGTAAACAATAAAACAATAAATAAGTTGGATGACGACCTTAGAGAAGAATTGTGTGGAACGAGTGGTAAGGTTTCTACTCGTGGTGTCCATCAAGGAAAAAAGAATTGTCCAGAGTTTACAAAATTATATAATTCAGTATCAACAAAAGGAGGCCCACCTGATAATGCAGTAACAGGTAATTATCCTGATGATATGGTATATCCAGAAGGACATTCGAAATCAGGTCAACCACATCCATATGCTGGTAAATCAAAAAAGGGAGTTAGGTATCAAAATGTTTTAAAGGCCTATTTGGAAACTGGTGGGGTATGTCCTATAACAAAAGAAGTTGTTCCATTACAAGATATGCAATTAGACCATATAGTATCATTGGATAATGGTGGAAAAGATGAACCTGGTAATTGGATGTTTACTAAGACGAATATTAATCAGTTTAAATCTTCAAAGGAAAATCCAGCAATTCAAGCAGATTTAGAAGAAATATTGAATATGACAGACGAAGAATGGGAATCAAAAGAAGCTGAAAATAAATTTAAAAATTATAAAAAGAACGAACAAAGAGCATTTTGGAGATCACAATTTGAAAGTGGAGCAGCCCATCCAACTGAAGAACAATTAAATAAAATGAACAAAGATGAAGTGGATGCTTTTGTTTATGCGTATAATGAAACAGCTTCAGAGGACGAGCAGATATCAAGATATGGAACTCAGAAAAAACAAGTAACATTAGATAATGGTGAAAAGGTAGACCTTACTTACGCAAGAGGTGAGGGTGGAAATGCTATAAGACCATTAGAAAATAAGCCTGAAACTTGGGGACTTTATGTTGATGAAGATACGGGTGAAGTAAAACAAGATAAATCAGTCAAATCATATAAAGATGCAGCAAAAAGATATAAGGCAGCACGAGGTAGTGGTGGTAGAGGTAAAGGGAAACAAGGTTTGGTAGATGCAATTGTATCTAAGGGATTGGTTACAAGACTTAAAGATGACAAAGCTACTAATGAAATAGTAGATGAGGCTTTGGATAATCACAGAAAAGGAATTGTAGATTCACCTGAAAAACAAAGACTTGATAGAGCAAAAGAAAAGATTAAAAAATTATCAGCTGGTGGAAAGACTACTGGTATTCAGATGAAAAAGAAGGTTGACTCACAAATGAAACAATGGAATGTAGATAATCCACCACCAACTACGGAAAAAGTCAAAACTGGTGAGGATGAATCTGGTAATCCAATTTTTACAGATAAGAAATTACCAGTTGGAAAGAATGGTAAAATTACCAAGGCAGGTAAAAGGTCAAAGGCATATAAAGATTACGAAAAGAAAAGAGATGAACAGGAGTATCGTTATTATAGACAAGAATTCTATAATACATTAGGTCAGGAAGTTTAGATGAGAACACAACTACTATGTACATTCACAAAACGAAACAGACTCTACGAAACCGTAGGCTTAATCATTGAGTGCCACGATATTGTATTCAATAAAGTTTATGTGTTTCAAAATGAGGATGACCACCATTCGTTAATCTGTACATATAATATACCACAGAATCAAGATAATTTTATCGAAGGTATAGATACGATAGCACTTCATAGAAAGAAACAAACCAATACACTTTATACTATTAATTCATTAAATGAGATTATCAGAGAAAAGAATAATGGTGTATTGGATAAGACATTTCCTGTACCTTGGGAAGAATATCAGAACACCCTATTATTAGTAAATGATGAGGGATTAAATAAAATTCATACACGAATTTACACCATTGTAAACGTGGATACTTGGGAGAATGACCAAAAATTAAAAGATGAATTATAGGTTTTATTATCCAGATTGGAATAGTAGAGAAGATGTTTGTAAAAAACATCCACAAATAAAAGAAATTACAAAAGAACCCATAGCTTTTTGGTATGGAGTTGGGCCTAAGAGAACAATTAGGAAAACCAAACATTCCATACAAAGATTACTCAAACGGGCACATCCATATTTACCAGTATTGGTAATATATTCAATACCATACAGAGATTTAGGACATCATTCAAAAGGTGGTGCAGATTCAGATGATGAATACTTGGAATTCATACAAGAGTTTTGTAGTTCACTTGGAGATAAATCACCAATCGTAATATACGAACCTGATTGTATTCCACACATGGAACAAATGGGTGTGGTTGATGGGTTGGATAGGATGAGGTTGATTAAGGCAAGTATTGAGTTGTTAAGTAGGACAAATGCATCAGTTTATATAGACATAGGACACCCAAAATGGTTAAGTGTTCCTAAGGCAGTAAGTTATTTAGGATTATGTGATATTCACAAGGTAAAAGGATTTGCACTAAACACGAGTAACTATTATGCCACTACAACTTGTTATGAATATGGAAAGAAGATTTCAAAACGACTTAATAATACTCATTTTGTAATAGACACCTCAAGAAATGGTAATGGAGCTAATTCAGAACATTTCAATCCGTTTGGTCGTTCAATTGGTGAATATCCAACCACACAAACTTGTGATGAAATAGTAGATGCTTACTTGTGGGTAAAGGTGCCTGGTGAAAGTGATGGAAGGGTTAATGGAGGTCCTAAGGCTGGGAGATTTAGTCATGGATTGGCATTAGACTTGATACATAATAAGAAATGAAACAAGGTTATGAAATAGTAAATGATTTTCTTACAGAAGAAGAACATAAACATTATTTAAGTGTATCGGAACAACGATATATAGATTCCCAAAAAAATGATAGTGAATATTACTCTTGGAATGGAAAAAATAATTTAAATAAAATTGAGGGTGCATGTAACTTTGAACCAGAGTTTTTAAAATTAGCATCCCATCCCACATTAGTAAATAAGGCAAGAGAATTATTAAATACAGAGGATAGTATTGATGTTTATATTAGTAAATTCTTTCCGATGATTCCAAGAGTAGGAAAATCTACATTTATGCATCAAGATAATTATTACTTTAATGGTAATCCAAAAAAGATAGTAAGTTGCGCAGTTTACCTACAAGATACCACGAAAGAAAATGGTTGTTTACGAGTAGTTGAAGATTCACACAATCAAGGTATATTTCCACATGATTTAGAAAGTGAAATACCATATGTGAAGTGGATTGATAAAAAATTGTTAAAGGATTACAATATAATTGATTTGGAGTTAAAATCACCATATGCAGTATTTTTTAATATCAATATGGTACATGGTTGTTATAAAAATAAATCAAATGATACACGATTTAGTTTGGCATGGGAGTATATTGAAACATCAAATCGAGATGTTCAAATGTCTGATGAATTGTGGTGTGATAGGAATACCATATGAAAAATTTATACACACAGAGATTTAATCCAGATCCTAAATGGTGGATGGATGGATACCACGATTACAATAAATATTTTGTTGGATTTATTCATATGCTAAACGACCTATGGGGAGATTGGAATACCTACGCAGATAAAAAGAAGTGGAATATGATTGAAATCGGTAGTTATATGGGAGAATCAATTCTATTGTTTAATTCTATTGGTATCTTTAACGAGATACATTCGATAGAACCATTTGAAGGACACGAACAGCACATGGTAGATTATGGATATGATTGGGATTTTGTTAAAGAAGAATTTAAAACCAATACAAGATTATGTAAGAATATTATCCAATATGAAGATTATAGTTATAATGTTGTTGATAATTTTGAAGATAATTCAATTGATTTTATTTATATAGATGGTGACCATTCATATGCGGGTGTGAAACGAGATGTAGAATTATTTATACCAAAGGTTAAAAATGGTGGTTTTATTGGAGGTCATGATTATGACCATCAAGAATGGATGGGTGTGTGTGATGGTGTAGATGATGCATTACTTGGTAAACCAACTAAAACCTATCTCGACACGAGTTGGATTAAAAAAATAGTTAAATAATTAAAAAAACACTTGACTTGTATAGGTTTTTCGTGTTAAGATCAAGTATGAAAAAGAAACCACAGCATATTGAATTGATTCCATCTCGTGGTGTTAAAATAAATAAGAAAAAATATGGTCGAAGAATTCAACAACTCGAACATATACTTAATGATAAGACATATATTACAGAAGATAATTACAACTCATATCACGAGTTTATTCGTAGTATGCATGGGGCATTAGTAAAGGGTAGAAAGATTACATATAAAATGGAATCAGCAATTACCAAGATTGTTAAAACTTACTCAAAACACATCAAACCAGAATATCAAATAAAACGATTAGAATATATTGAGAAAACTCTAAAGAAGGTACAATCAATTCGTGTTCTTTTAGATAAATGTAACTATTTACCTGATTATAGGTATGGAAAGGATATGTTCTTGGATTCCATAGAGAATCAAGTCAAAAGAAGAGCGTATTTAAGTAAAAAACAAAGGGTATATCTAAATAAATTTCATCAACAATTTACAAAAAAAGTTAAAAAAAATGAAAAAAAGACTTGACTTTAACGCAAATTCTTCGTAAGATCAAGTATGAATGAGAGAGAAAATATGAACAAAATCAAACACTTTAATCCAATGGCACTTCGTGAGAAGTATTCTGTTGGTAATCTTAATAAGAAGAACAATTATAGTTCTTTTTGGTTAGGTAATGATTGGGATACCACATCAACTTTTGATGATGAGGATAATAAACCCAAAGGTCCTGACCTAATTCAATTAGCGTCTTACAGACGAGCAATCGCTAACTTTGTTAATATCGTAACGAGTCAAGATGTTCCTGTTACTTTCAACGCGACAGGAGATAGTTATACTGATGGTAAAAAAGTAGTTATCTCATCTAAGTTAGATGACAAACTATTTGATTCAACCGTAGGTTTAGCACTTCACGAAGGAAGTCATATCAAACTTTCTGATTTTGATTTCTTAAAGAATTTAGAAAATAACATCCCACAAGAATACTTTATTCGTAGTAAGAAAAAAGGTTATTCTAAAAATGATGTTATGTCTTATGTTAAAAATTTACTTAACTATGTAGAAGATAGGAGAATTGATTTTCATATCTTTTCTAACGCTCCAGGATATAAGGGGTATTATCATTCTATGTATGACAAGTATTTTTACTCAAAAGTAATTGATAAAGCACTTGGTACTGATGAGTACACCGAAGAAAATATGGATTCTTATATGTTCCGTATTATCAACCTTACTAATAAAAATACTGATTTATCTAAACTTAATGGTTTAAGAGATGTTTGGAAAGTTCTTGATATTAAGAATGTTTCTCGACTAACCAATACTGAATCAGCTTTCAATACCGCACTTGATATTTACAATGTTATTCTTAACAACCTTCCTGATGGTGTTGAGAAAACTGATGACAATGGTAATACATCATATGATAGACAAGATGGAAGTGGTAATTCAGAAGAATCTACTGAGGGTAGTGGTTCATCACCTAAGAGTGGTGGTCAAGAAGAATCTCGTGAGATTACTGATACAGAATTTGAATCACTTCTTGATTCTATCGAGAAAGGTGAATCAGAAGAAAGTCAAAGTGGTGGTTCCGCAGTTGATACAAGTGGTATGGATTTACCTGAGTCTAAGAAGAAAGAAAGTAATTCCAAACCAACTTCTCTAAATACTCTATCAGACGCACAGAAGAAAACTCTTGAAAACGCAATCAAGAAACAAAAGAAATTTATGGATGGAGATATCCAAAAGAACAAACTTTCTAAGAAAGACAAACAAGCTATTGATTCTATTGACCAAAGTGGAATGTCTTATAAGGAAGTTGGTAAAGACCTCAAGAAAGATTCTGAGTATGGTAGAAGTGTAAAGTCTACCAAGTGTATCTTGGTTAAGAATTTCAATAAAGCATTGGTTGATTCTGATACTATTGGAATGATTAGTACTTCTCGTTGGTATAGAGAAGATACAGAAGAAGCAGTAAAAGAAGGTTTAAGACTTGGACAAGTTCTTGGTAGAAAACTTTCCGTTAGAACTGAATCAAGAGATACCAAGTATACAAGAAAGAACACAGGAAGAATCGACAAGAGATTAATTTCTGAGTTAGGTTTTGGAAATACTGATGTATTCCAACAGACTTTTGTTGATACTTTTCCAGACGCTTTCCTTCACATCTCAGTAGACGCGAGTGGTTCTATGGGTGGTTCAAAGTGGACTAACACAATGAAGTCTGTAACCGCTATGGTAAAAGCAATTGATATGATTGAAGGTGTAGATGTGGTTGTGAGTTTCCGTTCCACACAAAATAGTGGTGGTCATACTCGTAGAAGTTCTACTTACAGACCAATTATGTTAATCGCCTATGATTCTCGTAAGGATAGTTTGGTTAAAGTAAAAACTCTTTTCAAGTATCTACAACCAAGTGGAACTACTCCTGAAGGTTTATGTTACGAAGCAGTTATGGATGAAATGGTTGAAGGTATGAAAGATAGAGAATCATACTTCCTAAATTTTTCCGATGGGATGCCGATGTTTCAAAATGATGACTTAGATTATTATCACGGAACAGCTACCAACCATACCAAGAAAATGGTTAAGGAACTTCGTAATCGTGGAATCAAAGTTTTGAGTTATTTCGTTGGAGATTCAGATTATGACAGAGATAGAAGTATGAGTGATTTCAAAAAAATGTATGGTAAGGATTCTCAATACATCGATATAACTTCTGTAACAGCAGTTTCAAGAACTATGAACAAGAAATTCTTGGAAAAGAATTAATGATTAAATGGTTTCTCTCAAAGTGGTATAAACATAGTCCGACCTGTAATTGTGGTTGGACTATGAAACCCACACAAGTAAGACGAGAGGAATATAGTTGGATATGTATATGGAAAAAATGTGGATGGGAAACCTACCAATCGAGTAATGGTAGATTACATTGGTATAGAAGATGAAAAAAAACTTAAAAAAAGTGAAAAAAACACTTGACTTTTACAAAAATTATTCGTAAGATCAAATATAATCAAAGGGAATTAAATGAAAAACTTACTTTATACAATAGCAGAATTTTTAACAATGGTTTGGATATTCTTTGTATTCGGATTATTAATGGTATTGGGAAATATTTAAATTATTTTGAAAATAATGAAAAAAAGACTTGACTTATATACACTTTTTGTTGTAAGATCAGGTATGAGAAATGAGAGATTAACTAACTTAATAAAGGGAAAAAAAAGTTATGAATAATACAATAGTAAAAATAGAGATGTCGGGTAACCGATATAACGCTTGGGATATTGATGGTAATAAACTTACCTCAGAAATCTCAACTTCCACAAGGAAATCAGCTTATGAAGCTGGTATGTGTTTGGAAAAACGAAGTGGAAAAAATGATAGGACTTATTGGTGGAAAGTTCCAATGAGTAAATTTGACGAGATGTCAGCTCCTGTCATTGATGTTTCATCAGTTGATGTTCCATCAGACCACGCTGAAATGTTGAATTTCATTCATAGTTCTTATCAACTTAAACCTAAAGGTTTGGTTATGAAAGAACTGAATTGGAAATATTTGGTTAGAGGAGCGGTTCGTGGAAAGAATCTTCTGATGACAGGACCCGCTGGTTGTGGTAAAACAATGGCAGCTAAGTCATTGGTAAACGCTTTGGATAGACCTGACTTCTACTTTAACTTAGGAGCGACTCAAGATCCTCGTTCAACTTTAATTGGTAATACTCACTTTGATAAGAAGAAAGGAACTTACTTTTCTGAATCATTGTTTGTTACCGCAATCAAGACACCAAACGCTGTGATTCTACTTGATGAGTTATCAAGAGCTCATCCAGACGCTTGGAATATTCTGATGACCGTTTTAGATAGTGGTCAAAGATATTTGAGAATTGATGAATCAGATGGTTCTGAAACCGTACCTGTCGCTGAAGGTGTTACATTCGTCGCGACCGCTAATATCGGTAACGAATACACTTCTACTCGTGTTATGGATAAAGCACTTATGGATAGATTCACTATCGTAGAAATGGATGTTCTTTCTGATGAAGAAGAATATGGTCTTTTGACTTATATGTTTCCTCATGTCGATCCTGACTTACTAAAGTCTGTTTCAGAAATCGCCCATCAAACTCGTTCCGAGTCTAAGAACGATAGTGGTAGAATCTCCAATGGAATCTCCACGAGAACTTCTGTGGAAATCGCAGGATTACTCTATGATGGTTTTGGTTTAGATGAAGCCGCTGAAGTTACGGTTTACCCTCAGTTTTCTGAGGATGGTGGAATGGAGTCCGAGAGAACTTATGTGAAACAGCTCGTTCAGAAGTATGTTTCCGATGGAAGTTCTGATGACTTATTCAATGAAGAAGAAATCGAAAACGCTAATCTCTAAGATTAGTATCAAAGAAGAAACCGCTTTAAATAGTGGTTTCTTCTATATCATTTAACTACTTATTATAAGGATAATAAATAATGGATAAAACCCTAAAAAAGAAATTGGACAAACTTACAGATCAAGATTTGTTTATGAACGAAGATGTAAGATTGACTTATATTGAAAATGTTGTAAGGAAACTAAAACAAGGTGTGTATCCTACATCCAATTTAAAGCGTCTTGACTATTTGATTAAACGACATAATCGAATTAAAGAGATGAAAAAAGATTTGAAAAAAAGAGGTTAGTTCCTCTCTCTCAGAGGTGGTATCATTCCCCTTTATTGGTATCACCTCGCATTTTTAGGAAAGGGAACTAACACAAACTATGGGAGTGCATATGAAAAGGATAATAGAAGGTGTGTTAGAAGATTTAGTTGGTAGTGAATTAAATTTTGAATCAAAAACTGCAAGAGATACAATTACAAAATTAGTAACATCAGCATTAAGAAGTGAAGGTACTTATATTAAAAATAATGAAATAAAATCAACACCAAATGATTTAAAACTTGGTGGTAAAGTACGAGAACTTAGTAATCAAATTTACAGAGAAATGACAGCAGATGGATTACCAATTGGTGGAGATGTAGAGGCAGTATTGGAATCACAGAGGTTAGCAGAAGAAATAGTAAATGGGAAAAATGACGATTGGATATATGAATCACCAGATGGTGGAGAAACTGTATTCAGAAGAAAATTCGAGGATTATAATCCTGAAAATAAGGAACATATAGATTGGGAAACCAAAGAACCAACGGGCAAAACTTTTTTAGAGTATCCGTGGCACAAGAAAGATGAAAGATAAATGTGTAACTTGTGGAGTTGATAGTATCTTTGATTTGAAAGAACACATAAAATTTAGAATAGGTTATATTCGAGGAGTAGGTCAATTGTGTTTGGGGTGTTATGATGAAATTTATTTTAAATCAAAAACCGAAAAGGAAATGAAAAATGAAAATGGAACAATGGTCAGGCTTTGATAAGTACTGCGTAATGTTAAACGGAGAAGGTTCTACTGCAAAGGGAGCAAGAATGGGATATCAGGCATACTTAGACTTTAAAAGAGTAAAAGAAGCTTTACATCAGATATCAAAGTCAGATAGTGGTTATTCTTATGATGGTAATATTTATAGTAAGAGTATTACATCCTCAAGGGCCACACAAATTTTAATGAAATTAGAAGAAGCCAAATGGGATGATGATATAATTATAGTAGCTAAACAAATAGGTGCTGACAGCATGTTATCACCGAGACGATAGGGGAAACTTATTTCTCTTATCGGTATAGGAGAAATAAAATGGCAAAGAAACCAGCGTCGTTTGAGTATAACGGCACACTTGTTAAAGTTTTAGATGGAGATACAATCGATTGTTATATTGATTTGGGTTTCGATTTAAAAATTAAAAAAAGAATTAGATATATGGGTATTGATACTTGGGAAAGTAGAACTCGTGATTTAGATGAAAAGAAAAAAGGACTAGCAGCCAAAGCTCGTAACAAAGAGTTATTAGAGGCTGGTACTTTCAAGATAGTTTCACATGGAACTGGTAAGTTCGGTAGAGTATTGGGTGAGATATTTGTTTCACCAGATGCAGTAGGACACGAAGTATCAGAAAATGTTGATAAATCATCTGATGGATTGGTTAGTATTAATGATATACTGATCAATGAAGGACACGCTTACGAGTACGATGGTGGTAAGAAAAAGAAATTTGTCGCTGAAATACAAACAGAAAAGGCAGCTAAGAAAGAAGATTTAGTTGATAAACCAGCAGAGGAATAAAATGACATACGAAATAGTAGTAAGTTACTCTACTGAAAACACTACCCAGCTATACAAGTATTATTACTGGGAAGAATAAAAATGAATAAGTGGGATAGAGTAGAGAAGAAACCAAAAAGAATTAAGTATACCAAACAAGATGAACTTTTTGATTATCTAAAAATGGGATTAATTATTTTGGTGGGATATCTATTCTTCCACTTTATAATAATGGGATGGACATTATGAAATATAAGGTTATAAAAGACTATCCAACAGCAAATGGTATTCTTTATAAAGATGAGTTAGTTAATGAAGCAGGTAACTCTACTTTAAAGGGGCATATCAGAGTTAAGGATAATATGGGCCGAATTTGGTTCGTACCGAAACAAACAATAAAAAAAATAAAATAGCATAAAAAACCTATCGTTTGGGATTTTTTGTGTATATATATATTATGTCTTTCGGGACAAAAGTTTTTTGACAAATTGAAAATGGAAAGTAGAGAGACTAATTATCTCTCTATGGGATTGACCGAACAATGAGTGACTTCGAAGCTCATAAGGTAATCCGCTCTTAGACTCGTGGTGAGTTGGTATTCGGGTAAATGTTCAAAATACCTTGCGACAGCATTAAGAGAATGTACTTTCAGATAAAATTAAGAACGCGATTCTTAGACCTTGTTATGGGTAAGGGTAAAACCGAAATCCCATCTTGTGACCGAATAAACTAAACTCAGAGAGTTAAGGTAATGGCACAGAGGTTGTACTCACTTTGACGATGACTAACCATCATTGAGGAGAACCAAAGTAACTTTTGGGTGTTAGGTACAAGGTAAAAAAAATCTGAGTCTGAAAGTTGTAGGTATTCGCAAATCCTACATCCCCAAATTTTCATTTTTGGAAGGTATCTTTACAGATTGAAAAGATGAGAAGGGTGTTATTGTATTCCCTAACTTTCCATTTATTTAGGTGGTGAGGCTTTCTTACATATACCCGATAATTTTAATTATCTAAAACTCACCACCTTTTTTTTTAGCAAAAAATTTGTGTTGTTTTTAAAACAAACCAATACTTATAGTTGTACAGAAAAATATGTACAATTACAAAATAACAAATAAACATAAACAAATAAGGAGATAACAAATGGATATTGAAGCCGTAAGAAAGCGACTAAACCAGTTACAAACCTCAACTACAAGAACAACAAACTTGTGGAAACCTCAACCAGGAAAGACACAAATCCGTCTTTTACCTTACAAACTAAATCAAGAAGTTCCTTTTATCGAACTATTCTTTCATTATGATTTAGGTGGAAAGTCTTATCTTTCACCAATCTCATTTGGTAGACCAGATCCGATTGAAGAATTTGCTGAAAAACTAAAGTCAAGTGGAAATCGTGAAGATTGGAGACTTGGTAAGAAGTTAGAAGCAAAACTCAGAACTTTTGCACCAGTTTGTGTTCGTGGTGAAGAAAACCAAGGCTCTAAGTTTTGGGGATTTGGTAAAACCGTATATCAAGAACTACTATCAATTATAGCAGATCCTGATTATGGTGATATTAGTGATCCAGTTAATGGACGCGATGTAGTGGTTGAATTCCTAACAGCTGAAGAAACAGGAGCGTCGTTTCTTAAGACTAACATCCGTGTTAAACCAAACCAAACACCAGTTACAGAAGATAAAGCAGTTTTATCTACATTACTTGATGACCAAAAAGATATCCGTGAGGTATATAATGAGTTAAGTTATGATGAACTTGCAGAAGCTTTACAAGATTGGTTAAACCCAAGTGAAGATGGTGAAGATAAAGGCTCAGACAATTCCGTACCAGCATCAACAACAAAGAAATTAGAAAGTGCAGTAACAAACACTTCTAATGTTAGTGATGCTTTTGATGACCTGTTTAATAAATAGAAAAGGAGACATATATGTCTATATCAGCAAAAGATGAACTTGCACAAGTTCTTGCCGATAACCTTAATAAGCAGTTCAAGGATACGAAAGTAGCCTATTTCTTAGATGGTTCAAATGCTACACCAACAGATGTAAAGGAATTTATATCAACTGGTTCATCAATTTTAGATCTAGCAATCTCCAATCGTCCTAATGGTGGAATAGCCGTAGGACGAATTACGGAGATAAATGGTTTAGAATCAAGTGGTAAATCTCTAATAGGAACTCACATTCTTTCAGAAACTCAGAAGAAAGGTGGTATAGCAGTTTATATCGATACCGAAACTTCTGTTAGTAGAGAATGGTTAGAAACTATTGGTGTTAATGTTCAAGACTTGTTATATCTTCATGTCGAAACCGTAGAAGATATATTTCAATGTATTGAAAACATTGTTACCAAGATTAGGGAATCAGATAGAGATAGGTTAGTTACAATCCTCGTGGATAGTTTAGCAGGGGCATCGACCAAAGTAGAGATGGAAGCCGATTTCGAGAAAGATGGATGGGCAACAAGTAAAGCAATTATCGTTTCTAAAGCGATGAGGAAGGTTACACAAATGATTGGTAGAGAAAGAATAGCTCTTGTCTTTACTAATCAACTCAGACAGAAACTCGGAGTAATGTTCGGTGATCCTTGGACAACAAGTGGTGGTAAGGCATTACCATTTCACTCATCAACTCGTATTCGTTTAAAGAATATGGGACAAATCAAAGATACAGCAAAAAATGTATTGGGTATGAAAACTCGATGTCAGATTATCAAGAATCGTTTAGGCCCACCATTACGACATGCCGATTTCAATTTATACTTCGATAGTGGTATAGATGATATGGGAAGTTGGTTAACGGTCCTGAAAGAACACAAACTCTTGAAAGTTGCTGGAGCTTGGTACACTTTAGAATATAAAGGTAAGGATATCAAATTTCAATCTAAAGACTTTGATAAGAAGTTGAAAGAAACTGATGGACTACAAGAACACCTTTATGATTTAATCTGTGAAGCATCCATACTGAAATACCAATCAAAAGATTTAGGTATTGATGATGTGGTTTACACAGATGAAGTGATTGGTGATGAATAATGGCAAATACCTTTCTATTCTTGACGAAATAAAGAAGCACGGCGGTGAAACTAACACATCAAATCCCAATGAAAAAGTACTGATAATAGATGGCTTAAATACCTTTATTAGAGTATTCTCAGTTATACCAACTACTAATGATGATGGAATTCACATTGGTGGAATAGTTGGTTTTCTTAAATCAGTTGGTTACGCAATTAAGATGTTAGCTCCTACCCGCACTATCATTACTTTTGATGGTAAAGGTGGGAGTAACCGCCGCCGTAAACTTTATCCTGAATATAAAGCGAAACGAAGAACAGGCAAAATTAGACTCAATCGTGTAAACGATTTTGAAAATATCGAAGATGAACGACACTCAATGATGATGCAATTATCTCGTTGTGTGGAATACTTAGAGAAGTTACCTGTAAGTATAATGTCTATTGATGGTATTGAGGCAGATGACGCTATAGGATATGTATCAAAGCAAATATTACCAAATAGTAATGTTGTTATCATGTCCACCGATAAAGATTTCTTACAATTAGTAAATGACAGAATTTCAGTTTGGTCACCTACTAAGAAGAAGTTGTATAATCCTGAAATGGTATTAGAGGAATATAATGTAACATCAGAAAATCTATTATTGAGTAGAGTTTTTGAAGGTGATACTTCCGATAATATAAAAGGGGTAAAAGGTATTGGTGCTAAAACCTTACTAAAACACTTTCCTGATTTAGGCACAGAAGGAAAGGTTATGTCGTATGATGATGTAATCAAAGAGGCACAGAAACATCAAGGAGAGAGATTTTACAATCTAATACTTGATAACCAAGACACCATAGATATTAATCACAGATTGATGCAATTATCAGATGTGGATATTAGTGGTGGTGCTAAATTAAAGATTAACCGAATAGTAAATGGTAAGATACCTGAACTGAATAAAGTAATCTTTCAGAAGATGTTTATTGAGGATAGAATGTTTGGTGCCTTACCAAATATGGATAGTTGGATAATGCAAACTTGGACTCAACTCAATAGGTTTGCTAAAATAAACAATGGGTAGAAAAAAGAAATATTATACCGAAAAGGAAAAACTCGAAGCCCAACGAAAGTGGCAGATGGATCACTATGAGCGCAATAAAGAGAGGATTCTAAAAAAGGCTAAAGAAAGGTATAGATTGAAAAAACTCGAAGAACGAAGAAGGGAAAAAAGGAGAAAAATGTATGGCGACCAGTAAAACAATCAATGGGGATTGTTTAGAGGAACTAAAGAAACTCGATGATAATTCAATAGATTTACTTTGTACAGATCCACCATACGGATATGGATTTATGGGGAAACATTGGGATACATTTCAAGAAAAACAATCTACCAAATCCCAAACCGTAGGTTGGATGAGTCCTGGTATGAAGAAATCCACATATGGGATGAAAGAGTTTTTTGTTCCTATTTGGGAAGAAGCATTACGAGTACTAAAACCTGGTTCATTTTCATTCGTGATGAGTGCACCAAGAAGTGATGTTCAGATGGTTATGTTACAGACATTACAAGAGGCAGGATTTGATGTTAGTTTCACACCAATCTATTGGACATATGCTACAGGTTTTCCAAAGGCTATGAATGTTGGTAAGAAAACCGAAAAGGAAAATCTTGAAGGAAGTTACGCTGGATACCAACCAAAACCCGCTGTAGAAATCGTCATAGTCGCAATGAAACCATTAGACCAAAAAACTTATGTAGGTCAGGCACTTAATAATCAAAAAGGTGTAACTTGGTTAGATGATTGTAGAATACCATTCGGTGATATGAACGATAAAGAACAATTTGATAAAGACAATGTGGCTGGACAAGTGAACTTCGATGGTAGATACGAAAAGGATAGTGGTAAAATGTATGAAGGTGGTTGGGATAAACCTATGAGAAAAACCACCAAGAGAAAACCAAGAGAAGAAAATACGGTATTCAAGACAAGTGGATTTAAGAGTGAAGATAATGATACAGCGGAAGCATCACCATTTGGTAGATTTGCAGCAAACCTATTAATAAGTGATGATATATTAGAAAAAGATTTTAGTAGATTTTATAGTTTAGATTCGTGGTGGGAAGATAGATTGACTAAATTACCAGATGAAATTAAAAGAACATTTCCATTTTTAGCAGTTCCAAAACCAAGTAAATCAGAAAAGAATAATGGGTTGGGTAGATTTGAAAAACAAGAAAAAATATTTAATGGTCAAAGTGATAAACCGAGTAAAGATATGAAAGGTGTGGAACAGAAATTCACAACACAACCATCAGCAAATAATCATCCAACCGTAAAACCAACAACCTTAATGAGCTACTTAATTACACTTGGTAGTCGTAAAGGTGATGTCGTATTAGATCCATTCGCAGGTAGTGGAACAACAGCAATTAGTTGTGTGTTTTCAGAGCGAAATTACCTACTTATTGAAAGAGAAAAAGAGTATTATAAAATACTAAAAGCTCGAATTAAGAAGGCAGAAAATCCTGCAGGAATCGTACAACATGAGTGGTTTTAAAAATGAGTGATAAATCAACTTTATCCCAATTCGGTCATGTCTTTCAATCAAAGACAATATCATCTTTATTATCAGATAAGAAATTTATACAAACTATATCAGACATACTTGAACCAGAGTATTTTGATAGTGATGCCAACAAATGGATATGTAAGGAAATAAGAGATTATTTCTTTGAGTATAAAACTCCACCAACACTTGAAGTGATGAAAGTTAAGATTGATGATATGGAGAATGAGGTTTTACAAGTTTCAGTAGTGGAGAATCTCAAGGAAGCTTGGAGAAATGTAAAATCAACTGATTTAAAATTTGTTCAAGAACAAACATTAGAGTTTTGTAAAAATCAAGTTATGAAACAGGCTATTATGAATAGTGTGGATTTGATTGAGGTTGGTCAATATGACCAAATCAAAAAACTCGTGGATAATGCTATGAAGGCTGGTTCTGATAGAGATTTAGGACATGATTATATTATTGGAATAGAAGAAAGATTAACTCAATCATCAAGGGTTACGGTAAAAACAGGTTGGGATCCGATAGATGAGGTTATGGATGGTGGATTGGGTGCAGGAGAACTTGGAGTTGTAGTGGCACCAGCTGGTATTGGTAAGTCTTGGTGTTTACAAACAATTGGTTCTGCAGCAGTTAAAGAAGGATTGAATGTAGTTCATTATACTTTGGAGTTGAATGAGAATTATGTTGGACTTCGTTATGATACGGTTTTTAGTGGAGTTACCACATCAGATATACAATTTTATCAAGAGGATGTCAAGAAAAAAATAGACTCACTCAAGGGAACATTACTGATTAAGTATTTCCCCACAAAAAGTGCTTCAGTTCAAACCTTAACTTCACATCTAAGTCAGATAGAAATTCAGAATCAAAAACCTGATTTAATATTAGTTGATTATGCAGATATTCTTAAAGGTGTGGGTAGTGAGAAACGGCATGTATTAGAAAATATCTACGAGGATTTAAGAGGATTAGCAGGTGAATTAGATTGTCCAATATGGACAGCCTCACAGGCAAATCGTAGTTCATTGGAAGAAGAAGTGATTGACGCTACAAAGGTCGCAGAAGCTTATAGTAAAGTAATGATAGCAGATTTTGTAGTATCGGTTAGTAGAAAAGTAGAGGATAAAATAGCAAACACAGGTAGGTTTCATGTAATAAAAAATAGATTCGGTCCTGATGGAATTACGTTTCCATCAAGTATTAATACTAATATTGGTAAGATAGATGTTTATGAAGCCAATACACAAGATGGTCAAAGTACTCAAGGAAAAATGGATAACAGCCAAGAGTATTTGAGAAAAACTTTAGCAAACAAATATAACAATTCTCAGAAAGATACCGATGGCTTCGAATAAAAATCTATATATATCATACTTATATGAGGTAAAGTTATGGAAAGCAAATTAAAAAATGGGAGAAATCGTGAAGATGGAAAAGTTTAAGTTATCAGAAAATTTTATTAATAAGTACAAAAGAAGAAAAGCTCCCTTTGGTTTTAACGGATTAGGTGAGTTAGTTTATATGAGAACCTATTCTCGAATCAAAGAGGATGGTAAAAATGAGAGATGGTGGGAAACCGTTCAACGAGTTGTTGAAGGTACTTACACTATGCAAAAAAATTGGATTGATTCACATCAATTAGGGTGGAATCCGTGGCAAGCTCAAGCGTCCGCACAGGATATGTATGAGCGAATATTCACTATGAAATTCTTGCCACCCGGCCGAGGTCTTTGGGCAATGGGAACAGCCGTTACCGAAGAAAAAGGTTTGTACGCCGCCCTAAACAATTGTGCATTTGTATCAACTAAAACACTAAAAGAAGATTACTCGAAACCATTTTGTTTCCTTATGGATGCAAGTATGTTAGGAGTGGGTGTTGGATTTGATACAAAGGGTGCTGGAGAAATAGTAGTTAAAGGAGTGGACAAGGATAGAGATGTACAGACATTTGAAATACCTGATACTCGTGAGGGTTGGGTAGAATCTTTAAAACTACTATTAGAAGCTTACTTTCATGGTCAAGCGCCAATCGAGTTTGACTATTCAAAAGTCAGACCAGCTGGAGTACCAATCAAAGGTTTTGGTGGAGTTAGTTCAGGTCCTGAACCATTAGAAGAAGTTCATGTGGATATCAAAGGGGTATTAGAAAAGAATAGTGGAGAACCAATTACCGTAACAACGATTGTAGACATAATGAACCTTATTGGTAAATGTGTCGTGGCAGGTAATGTAAGACGAACAGCAGAGATTGTATTTGGTGATCCTTATGATGAGGAATACTTAGATTTAAAGAATTATAAAGTAAATCCACATCGTGACCAATATGGTTGGACTTCTAATAATTCAATATTCGCAGAACTTGGTATGGATTATACGGAAGCATCTGAAAGAATTAATGACAACGGAGAACCAGGATTTGCATGGTTAGAAAACATGAGAAAATATTCTCGTATGAAAAATGGTGGAGATGATAAAGACCATAGAGTTATGGGTGGTAATCCTTGTTTGGAACAATCATTAGAAAGTTATGAATTATGTTGTTTAGTAGAGACATTTCCAAATAACCACGATTCATTAGAGGACTATCAAAGAACACTTAAATATGCTTATCTGTATGCCAAATCAGTAACATTAGGTAAGACACATTGGAGTGATACCAATCGAGTTATGTTGAGAAACAGAAGAATTGGATGTAGTGTGAGTGGAGTTGCTCAGTTTATTACTCAACGAGGATTACACGAATTAAAAAATTGGTTAGAGGAAGGATACGACACAATACAAGAATGGGATAAGATGTATTCTGATTGGTTCGCAATTCCAAAGTCAATTAAAACCACAAGTGTAAAACCAAGTGGAACGGTTTCGTTATTAGCAGGAGCAACACCAGGATTACACTATCCTGAATCAAGATTCTATATCAGAAGAATTAGGGTTTCAAAACATTCAGAATTATTAGAACCTATGAAAAAGGCTGGATATAAAGTTGAACCAGCTTTCGGTTCAGAGGACACAACAATGGTTGTTGAAGTTCCTGTTGATGTGGGAGAAGGAATTAGAACCGTGGGTGAGTTATCCATATGGGAACAATTCAGTTTAGCTGCATTTATGCAAAGACATTGGGCTGATAATCAAGTTAGTTGTACCGTAACATTCAATCCTGAAACAGAGGGTGAAATGATACCACAAGTATTAAACTATTTCCAATATCATCTAAAAGGTATAAGTTTATTACCACGACATGAATTGGGTGCATATAAACAAATGCCATATGAGTCGATTGACGAAAAGGAATATAAGAAGCAAGTTAAAAAACTTGGTAAGTTATCTTTTGGGGTTATACATAAAGAAGAAGCCAATATAGAAAAGTTTTGTGATGGTGATTTTTGTGATGTAGAAATAATACCCACAACAGGAGATAATGACGACCAAGAATATGCAAATTAAGGAGTAAGGTTATGTATAAATTGGAATATCTATGGTTGGATGGATGTACACCAACTCAAATTAGGTATAAAACAAAAGTTGTAAAAGAACCATTAAAAGTACCTGAATGGGGATTCGATCCTATTTGGGGATTTGATGGTAGTTCTACTGAACAGGCAGATGGTGGTAGTTCTGATTGTCAATTAAAACCAGTAAGGGTTTATCCAAATCCATTAGAAGAAGATAGTTCTATCGTATTGTGTGAAGTCTATAATGTAGACGATACACCACACAAATCTAATACGAGAAGATTATTAGAAGAAACTATACCTGATGGTATTGATGAATGGGTTGGCTTTGAACAAGAATACACATTATTTAAAAATGATAGACCATTAGGTTGGCCAGGACATGGTGAACCAGCTCCACAAGGAGATTATTATTGTGGTAGAAATATCGGTGAAAATATTTCAAGAGAACATTTAAATGCTTGTATCAAAGCTGGTATTAGTATTTGTGGAACAAACGCAGAGGTAATGTTAGGACAATGGGAATATCAGATTGGTGCAGGTGGTTCAATCAATATGAGTGATGACTTATGGGTTGCTCGTTGGTTATTAGAAAGAATCTGTGAGAAGAATGGAGTTTCAGTATCACTACATCCAAAACCAATTGAAGGTGATTGGAATGGTGCAGGATGTCATACCAATTTTTCTACGAAATATATGAGAGATGAAGGTGGATATATAGAAATTATAAATGCCTGTGAAAAGTTATCAAAAAATCCACAAGAACATATTGATGTGTATGGTCAAGATAATGACAAAAGACTTACAGGAGAACATGAAACTTGTTCTATTGAAGAATTTCGTTATGGTGTTTCAGATAGAGGAGCATCTATCCGTATTCCGTGGCAGGTGGAAAGGGACGGTAAAGGTTATTTAGAAGATAGACGACCATCTTCAAATTGTGATCCATATGTGGTTTCACAAAAACTAATTCAAACAATTTGTAGCTAAAAAGTATTAGGAATTATCAAATATTATTAGTAAGATCAAGTATAAATTAAGAGGTTATATTGTACCAAAACATATATTACGAAAGTCGTAAGAATAAAGTACATATATGGGATGACAAGAGTGGTCATGTAATCGTGCCTTACAAAAGGTATGCTTATATAAAAGACGGATACGGAACTCATGTTTCCCTATATGGTGATAGGTTAAAAAAGACATATAAGTGGGATAAATCCGTAGAAGGATTACACGAAAGTGATATTAATCCTGAAACGAGAACTCTCATTGATATGTATACTAATAGTGATGAACCATCAGTAGGTCATCGTATTATGATAATCGATATAGAGGTAGAAGTAACCGAAGGTTTCCCAAGTCCACAAAAGGCAGAAAACAAGATTACTTCCATCGCGATTCACGATAGTGAAACCGACCATTATTGGTGTTTTGTTCTTGATGAACAAGAAAAACTGATACCAGATGAATGGGGTAAAAATGTAACCGTAGAAACTTTCAAAAAAGAGTACGAGTTACTACAAAGGTTTTACGCTAAATATTTAGAAATGCGACCAACCATTATAACAGGTTGGAACATAGATGGTTTTGATATTCCCTACCTTTACAATCGTTCAGCTCAGATAGTCGGTAAGAATGTTGCAGATTGTCTTTCTCCAATATCCAATGTCTATTGGAATAAATACAGAGAACGATTTATGATAGCAGGTGTGAGTTGCTTAGATTACTTAGCCCTATATAAAAACTTTACATTTAGTTCAAAACCATCATATCGATTGGACGATATCGGTGCCTCAGAGGTTGGAACAAATAAAATTTCATACGAAGGAACACTAAATGACCTATACGAGAATCACTTAAATGACTTTGTGAAATATAACATTCACGATGTTAGGATTGTTAAGAAGTTAGATGATAAGTTAGACTTTATTGATGTCGCTCGAGGGATTTGTCATGTAGGTCATGTTCCATATGAAGATATACAATATGACTCTCGATTTTTGGAAGGGGCTATATTGGTGTACCTGAAAAAACTCGGAGTTGTAGCTCCAAACAAGACACCACGAGATGATGTGAAGAAAGATGGTAAATTCACAGGAGCTTATGTACAGGACCCACAAAAAGGAAAACACGATTGGGTTTATGATTTGGATATTACGAGTATGTATCCGTCAATCATTATGAGTTTAAATATATCACCTGAAACTAAGATTGGTAAAATCGAAGGGTGGAGTCCAAAGGAGTTTATTGCTGGTAGAAATAAAACCTACTCTATTATTATGAATGGTAAGAAAAAAGGACAATTTACCGAAACAGAATTAAAAGATTTCTTTGATAAGAATCAAGTATCTGTATCTAACAATGGTATCATATACAGAACAGATAAACAAGGATTAATTCCAACTCTATTATCAGAGTGGTTTGATAAACGAAAAGAGTTTAGAAAACTAGCAAAGAAGTTCGGTGATGCTGGAGATGACGACCAATATGGATACTTCAATAGACGACAACACATTCAGAAGATTGTGTTGAACTCCATGTATGGTGTTTTGGGTTTACCTGTATTTAGGTTTTACGATTTGGATAACGCTGAAGCCACCACAAAGACAGGCCAAGAGTTAATTAAATTCACAAAGAAAATTGGTAATCATTTCTACAATAAAGAGTTGGGAACAGAAAAGGACTATTGTATCTATATTGATACAGATTCAGTTTTCTATTCAGCAGTTCCTTTAATTGAACATAGATTTCCAAATCAAGAGTTAAGTGATGTTATGAAAACTCAACGGATTAATGAGATAGCTACAGAAGTACAGAAATATCTAAACGATAGTTATCATTACTTCGCCAAGAAGTTCTGTAATCTTGATGTTCATAGATTTGAGATTAAACAAGAAATTGTAGCTAAGGCTGGTTTGTTCATTGTGAAGAAAAGATATGGTATGAAGATTATATCGGATAATGGTGTTCAAGTTAATAAAACTATGGTAAAGGGTTTGGATACGGTTCGTAGTAACTTCGCCCCATTGTTCAGAAAACTATTGTCTGATGTGTTGGATGATATTCTGGCAAGTGTTCCAAAGGATAAAATAGATCATAGGATAACAAGATTTAAGAAGAATATGAAATACAACGAACTCGATGATATCTCATCACCAACAGGTGTCAAGGGAATATGGAAGTATATGGAAAAGAAGGACAAGGAAAATAGTTCAGTATTTACCACATTCAAAAAAGGGTGTCCTGTTCATGTAAAAGCAGCAATAGCATATAATGATTTGGTTAGGTATTTTAAACAAGATAAGAAATATCAATTCATCAATAATGGTGATAAGATTCGTTGGGTGTATTTGAAGAACAATACATTAGGATTAAATGCAGTTGCTTACAAAGGACACGAGGACCCACCTGAAATAATGGAATTTATAAATAAAAATATTAACCATGATAAGATATATGGACAGGCACTAACCAAAAAGTTACAAATGTTCTATGATTGTTTGGATTGGGGAAAGCCAGTAGATGAAGAACAGAGTATCGAAAGGTTTTTTTAGTGAACACGGAAGAAATAAAAAAATTAGTAAAAACTCATGTGGATATTACTGATAAAGAATTAGATGATTTAGATAGGGAAACTAATTTCGAGGGGGTTTTAACTAAAAGAAAACCTAAGACAATTATTACCAAATACAATACCACAGATAATATTAATGAATACGGATATAGGTCAGATTCATTTGATGATGATACAGATGGTTTTATGTTTTTGGGATGTTCGCTAACAGCAGGAGTTGGATTAGAGGAACACGAAACATGGCCTTGGATGGTGGGAAAACATTTTGATGTGAGGGTTTGGAATCTATCCCAAAATGGTAGGGGAGATGATTTATGTTTTATGAATGCTGTTAGGTGGATTCCAAAATTAAAACCTAAAGTTGTTAGTGTTCTACTTCCAACAGCAGGTAGATTTCAATTCTTCGACTATGATAACGATAAATTATCTAACGAATTTTATATATACAATTTACCCAAGAAACCTAAGTTCCCTTGGCTGTATAATTCTAAGCATTTATATCTATCAGTATTAAAAAATGTCATGGGAATTAAATTGATTTGTGATGAATATAATATACCTTTTATAGTAGAATCTTCTACTGAAATTTTGGATTGGCCAGATAAAGCAAGAGATGACTCACATCCAGGCCCTAAGTGGCAAAAAATAGTATCTAATTTATATATAGAAAGTATAGAAAGGTTCTTCTAAAATGTTTAAACTTGCCTATTTAAATGGTTGTAGTTTTGTGGATGGATTTAAAGGACTTGATGATTCAATTGTTAAAACAGAACTTGATATTAAAAAAATTATTAATAATGCTTCACATGGATGTGGTAATGATAAAATCAGAAGGACAACGATAGATTTTCTTTTAAAGAATAAAAATTTGTGGGAAGATTTATTGGTTGTGATTGGTTGGACTCAATTTACACGATTTGAATTGTGGGATGAGTTTAAAAACAAGAATGGGAAAGAATCATCAAGTTTTATACAGTTGAATTCTAAATTAGTACACAATAAAAAAAAGAGTACTGATTTTTTAGAACGAATGGATTCATCTCAAGCTTTTCCTTCTCCAGAAAAGTCACTAATTAGATTTGGTCTGAAAAAAGATATTCATGGTAATGATATGTCAGATAAGTTTTGGAAGTGGTTTATGGTAAGACATTACAATGTTAGAGACAGATATGATAAATATTTAGATAACATTTTGTATTTACAGATGTTTTTAAAGACTAATAATATTAAGTATGTGATGTTTGATAGTTTATGGAGTATAAACGAAACTAAGTTATCAGATAAGTACAAATTTAAATATAATGAAATAGATTTTGATAGATGGGTGTGGGGTGATGATAAAACGAGTTGGTCAGAATACCTAACTGATATAGATCCATCTCATACCGAAACAAGAATCAGTAATACTGATGACCATCCAAACGAAAATGGTCAAAAAATATGGCTTAAAATTATATCTAATAAGGTAAAAGAATTATATGAATAATAATGTCAAAGATTTTTTTGATTTTGAGAAATAAGTTTGATATATATGTATATATCATATTAACATAAGGAGAAATGATAAATGAATAAATACAAATTAACTCGATTCATTGACAAGTACCATTTAGGTGGTAATGTTAATGCAGTAGTTATCAACAGCAAGAGTGATAAATTATCTACTCGATTCATTACTGGTGATAAAGCACTACTCGGAGAATTGAAGATGAATAATTGGACATTCGAGGATTCCGAATTGGGAGTTTATGATACAGAACAACTTAGTAGATTACTTGGTGTTTTGGATGATGATGTAACCCTTAATTTGACTCAGGCGGGTGATAAGGCAATCGCCGTTGAGATTTCTGATGCACTATCCAAAGTCAACTTTATGTTGTCGGATAAATCAGTTATCAATCAACCACCGCCACTAAAACAACTTCCTGAATTTCAGGTAGAGATTAAAGTGGATTCCAATTTCATTAATAGATTCATTAGTGGTAAATCTGCATTACCAGATACAGATACCTTTACGGTAATAGCTGATGATGATGGAGTGAAACTTGTAATAGGTTATTCTTCAATCAACACAAACAGAGTTACAATTCCTGTTGAGACTACAGCAACATCTAAAATAGAAAATGTATCTTTTAACGCAAATCTATTTAAGGATGTTCTTACAGCAAATAAAGAATGTGAAAGTGCAACACTATATGTTAGTGAACAAGGGTTATCAAAAATCAACTTCAAGGTTGATGATTATGATGCTACTTACTTTCTTGTAGCCGTTCAAGACGTTGATTGATTTTGACAACTTCCCAACTTTTAGTGAAGAACATTTTAATACTTGGATAAACGAATTAACACCAATAGAGGAACATAATGGTTACTTGGTTAAACGAGACGACCTTTTCAATCTTGGTGGTGTTAGTGGTGGAAAAGTTAGACAATGTTCTAAACTTGTCTATGATAATTTAGACCATATACTCAACGAGTGTAATGGTGGAATACTTACAGCTGCTGGAATACCATCTCCACAGAGTTGTATAACTTCGGCAGTTGCAAAGTATTTTGGGTTGAAATGTTTGGTTACAATACCACATTATCCCGACCATATCAAAGATAGTTATAGAGTAAATGCTTCACTATCTCAAAAGTTTGGTGCCAAAATGTATGGGGTGGGAAACCCTAATATATCGGGTCCCGAACTTGATGCCAAAAAACTCGTTGGTGAAACAGGTTATTTCCAAATAAAATTTGGAATGAATGGAAAACAAGTGATGGAAACCATTGCCCAACAAGTGAAAAATATTCCTGACTGTGTAGAGACTGTCGTGGGAATAGCTGGGAGTGGATTATCTATGCTAGGTGTAGCATTAGGGTGTAAGTTGTATAACAAAAATGTTAAAGTTATACATCCTGTAGCATTAAGTGGATATGTGTATAAAAATAAGAAAACTTGGTATGATCGTCTCCTTCCCAAAGACCAATTTGACGGAGAATTTCATGTGGTACAATCTGATTATCCATATCAACACAAACTTAAATTAGATGAATCATTACCGCTTGACCAAACATACGAAGCTAAGGCTTGGGATTGGATGACCAAAAATCTAAAACCATCTGAAAAGGTGTTGTTTTGGGATGTTGGTATTAAAGAATATGACTTGGATTACATTGAACCTATCAAGTGGCACAAATCAGAATATGAAATGATTATCGATAGAGAACTGAGAAGGAAACATGAGCAAGTCAAACACGACTTTTTCTAAGGCCTGGTTAGAAAAGAAAATAATGTGTGGGTTATGTAACTTTGGTTGCTGTAACCACAATTCTTTTCATGTAGAGATTACTGAGGAAGAACAAGAAAAATACAAAAAACAATTTGGACTTGATTTAGAATTGGAATGGCCACAAGATGGTTGTTGTGATTTACTAAGTAAGGATGGAACGGGTTGTAGTTTGGGTGATGAACGACCTGTATTCTGTAAAACATATCCATTAGTGGAGAACAAAACAGGTCGTGTGGTGATTAATAATTGGGCATATTTACATTGTCCAAAGCCTGAGAATTACGAGTTAGATAGAGAAGTGGATGGTAAGTATCATTACAAGTTGAAAAAGAAACATAAGAACAAACGAGATGAATTGATATTAGATGATAAGATAGAAAATGTAGTTAAACAAATATGGTTACAATCCAAAGAGGCACTTGTCGAAACATACGGACAAGAGTTTTACGAAAAGATAAAAATAGAAATGAAACAAACAATTAAACACGGATTCTTTTAATGTATATAGATTACTTTGATAAATTTTACAATATGAAACCCTATCTCGAAATTGATGAAAAGGATTGGGAGTACATTAAAGAAACATTTGATAAAGATGATGTTAAGGAAAGTCTTGCAAAAGTAGCAATGACATACCCACTTCCATATCCTGATTTAACCGAAAAGAGAGCATACAAGGATTTCCAAAAACTCAAGGGTATGAAATGGAATGAAATTATGGTAGAGGGTGAGTGGTATGCTAGAGAAGGAACAGAATATACCTATAATTTAAATTATGATAAAAAACAATTATATTTTAGAAGATTAAATGCTGGTAATGAGGCAAGTAACTACTTTCAGATAGAAAATCGTTGGTCAGTTGATGGTTCGGTTTCACCAGGTCCTAAACGAACTTGGGGAAGTCATAAGTTTATGACCACACTTATGGGAAGTGCTTACTCGTTGAAGATGCCCAAGATAAACAAGAACATATTGAGAACTATGATTGGGTTGAGAAAATATATTTGTTCTCAGTTCAAACCAAATGTGGCAAAGATAATTTACGATATGTTTAAGTCAGAAAACATATTAGACTTTTCGATGGGGTGGGGTGATAGGTTGGCTGGATTTTACGCAAGTGAATATGGTAAACACTATGTTGGTTTAGATCCAAGAGGAGAGAATCACCCTATCTACAAGGAACAATCTGAATTCTATGAAAAACATTTGGGATTCTTTGAACACGATAGAAAGTCTGAGTTTCATTGTAGTCCAGCAGAAGATTTTGACTTCGCCCCGTACAACGAACATTTTGACATGGTATTTACAAGTCCACCATACTTTAGCGTGGAGCGTTATAGTTACGATGATACACAAAGTTGGGTTAGATACAAAGATATAAACGATTGGAATAAGGATTTTCTACAATCGACCTTGGGTAACTTATGGGGAAGTATAAAAAAAGGTGGATATTTATTAGTGAATATATCAGATGTCTATACAAATTCAAAATGGTCAACCGAAAGAGGTTGGTTGGAGATTTGTAATCCTATGAATGACTACTTATCCAAGATGGGAGAGTATCAAGGTTGTATTGGAATGGAGATGGCCAAACGACCTAATAGTGGTGGAGCTGGAACGGCTAAAAGTTACGAGGGTTCTGTGTGGACGGAGAAATCATTAGAGAACAAACAGGATAAGAAGTTTGGAGAACCAATATGGGTATGGAAAAAGTTGTAAGTAGTAATAATGAATGGGATACCTTAAAAGAAGTTTATGTTGGTATTATAGATAATCCAAATAATCCTGACCACGATGTAGACTTACATTGTATAAATTATGCCGATAGGGATGAGATGTTAGGTGTGGAGGAAGGATTATATCCCAAACAAGTAATTGAAGAAACTCAAGAAGATTTAGAAGGATTGGTTTCTATTCTTAAATCACTTGGTGTAAAGGTAAAACGACCTCAACCACAGGATAACCAATCACATTTTGCAACACTTGATTGGTGTACAAATGGATATTACAATTATTGTCCACGAGATAGTGTGGTGGTTGTAGGAGATACAATTATAGAATCACCTATGACTTTAAGGTCAAGGTACTTTGAAACATTTTCATTTCGTGATGATTTCATTGATTATATGAAAAAGGGTGCAAGGTGGGTTTCAGCACCAAAACCAAGATTAAGAGATGATTGTTATCAAAGAGACGATTTAGATAAATTAACATTAACAGAAGTAGAACCCATATTTGATGCAGCAAATATTCTTAGATGTAACGATGATATATTATATTTGGTTTCAAACACGGGCAACAAGTTAGGTGCACAATGGTTACAGAATTTTCTTGGAAGTAAATATAAGGTACATACTTTAGAAAATATGTATAGTTATGTTCATTTAGATTCGACTATATCCCTATTAAGAGAAGGATTGTGTTTGTTAAATCCTGAAAGGGTGAATGAAGATAATATACCCGAACCATTAAAATCTTGGGATAAGATTTGGTGTCCTGATATGGTGGATATAGGACATTATCCTAATTACAATCACGCTTCAGTTTGGATTGGTATTAATTTATTGTCTCTGAATGAAAATTTGGTTATATGTGATGAAAATCAAACAGAGTTACATAAGGAACTATATAAAAATAATATAGAAGTCATTCCTATGAAATTAAGACATGCAAGAACACTTGGTGGTAGTTTTCATTGCACTACTTTGGATATTTGTCGTGGATAAATCATATGTAAAGTTTGTAAATTTTAAAAAAAATGCAGGACTTTGGCATCACACATATAATCTAAAAGTAATTTTAAAATATGCATATCACAATAATAAAATACCAATAATCCCTATGTTTGAATTTGGAGAACCAGAGGGATTAGGATCAGAAAGAATATTTGATACAAATTTAAGTCAGTACTATGATTATTCTAAATTAAAAATCGATGGAAAACCATATGAAGTTGTATTAGATAATGAGTTCGAAAATAGTAGGACAGAAGTTTTTGATTTCTATAAAACACATTTAGGAAAACAAGGTAAATATGTTGGTTATTTTCCTGATATTGAAGAATTAATGGTTGATGGAAATGTTGATATTGAATTACCATTTCATCAACATTTAGTAGACATTTCTTCTAATGTAATAAATCATTTGGGTAAATATGTATGTGTTCATGTGAGACGAGGAGATGTTTTAAGTCAATATTCAGATACAGATGAGGCCACTCAATCAGAAAATATTTTGAAGGTTTTGGACGAGTTAGTTGATGATTCTTATAAGGTTTATATTATGACGAATGAGGAAGATTTAACCTTATTTGATAAGATAACTCAAAAATATGATACTTATTTTTGGATAGACTTTGATGTATTGACGGAGTGGTATAATAAAGACAATTATTTATTATTTTGTATAGAGTTATTAATAATGAAAAGTGCAAATAAAAAAGTTTCAACTTTTGAAAGAAATTATATACACAATATTAACCAATGTGATAGGTGGTTATATGAAAGTTAATGGATTTTGGATTGGTGAGTTGGGTGAGATACAATATGAATGTATCAATTCTTGGGAAAAGAATGGTTATGAATTTAAGTTATGGAATGAAAAAGATTATCACGAGATAGTTGACTCTGATGAATATTTTACATATCAACACGGACATTCAAAAGGTACACCGATTGCATTTTCAAATCTGTTTAGATCAGAATTGTTATATCAACGAGGTGGGTTGTATGTTGATTTGGATATGTTATGTTTGAAACCATATGAGTTCAATAGACGATTTGTATTTTCAGAGCAGATAGATAGTGGTTGGGATTATCATGTTGCAACTTGTATTATATATAGTGAGAGTAGTGGGGAACAAATTTTTAAAGATTGGGCAAATCGTATACGAAAGATTGGTGAGAATTCTACACACGGAGATTTAGGACCTAATTTAATCACACCATTGGTTGAGCAATATGGTTATGAAGATTATGTATTACCTAAAAAGTATTTTTGTTCAGTAGATTGGCAATCATATGAAGATGTTTTTACATATGATGGTGATTCGTATGGAATACATTTGTTTACGAGTCTATGGAATGAAGAAGATTATAAAAATATAAATAAATTAAAATGAGAATAGAACAGGCATATATTTCACCATCGTTATCACATTTCAAAAATGAATTTTTGGAATGTTGGAATTTAAAAGATTATGATAATTCAGAAGAACCTGCACTATTTTGGGGATTATATCCTGATTGGGATGGAGAGTTAGAATGTGAGAAAAATTCTTCATCAGATGTAGATGTCTATAACAATCACATCGGTTTTAAAGTTTTAATTCCTGGTGGGGTTGAATGGACACGAGGTATGTTTGATCTAATAGATACTGAAAATATTAATTTGGTAGCTGTTGATGAGATTGAAATCGATTTAAATAAAAAGTATAATCTTCCACATAAATTTTTAAAAATCCCATACTTTGATTTTGAGAAATACGAACCTACGATTTTGGGTGATAAGATATATTCTCATATACCACTAAGAGAAAATAGTGGAGATTGGGGAAAAAATTTTGAAAAAATGTTTCATTATGATAAATTGATGAATTTATTTGGAGAGGATAGGTTTTGTTTTCCCAAAGAATGGGTAACGCCACAAGAATGTATTAAATATTTTAATCAGAGTTTTGTTAACATAAAACCACATCTAATTAGAGGATTTAATACATCTTGGAAGTTGGGAAGTATGGGTAGAAATACAATTACTACCAATATAACGAGTGCACCAAATTATTTACATTATGATTCTGATGATGAATTAAAAAGATTAGTAGATGAAGAATCAAAAAAGATTGGAACTATACAAGAGAATAAATTGTGGGATTACTTTCATCAATCCGATGATTGGTTAAACGAGGAGTATTGGAAATGAAATTATACACTAATGGATGTAGTTTTGTTTGGGGAGACGAATTAAAGGATAGAGAAAACGAAGCTTTTCCATTTTTATTACAAAAGAGGTTAGGATGTGAATTGTTACAAGAATCATCTTGTGGTTCAAACAACCAACGAATACTTAGGAGTACAATAGGATTACCAGATCATAGGGCACGTGAAGAAAGTGATAGAGATTATAAACTTCACGAGAAATTTACAAAGGATGATTTTGTGATAATCGGTTGGAGTTCAATATATAGATATGAATATTATTCAGATGAGTTATGGAATGAAGTTATACCATTTAATGGTGAGAAATTTAAAGTTATAAAGTATTTTAAGGAAGAATGGTTTATTGTAAATTTTCTCAATCAAGTTTTAGCATTACAGAATTATTTAAAATATCATAATATTCCATTCTTCTTTTTTCTATCTTTTGCAGGTGCACCTGTTTATGGTGTAAAAGATTATGGGTATGATGAAAGAAATGCAGTTTTTCCTGATAAACCAATAGTGGATTGGGTGGATTATTATAGTGAGTTTTTTGAATTGGTAGACAGAGAAACATTTCCAAGTCTATTTAATAATGATTTGGTTTTTAGGGATTATTGTTTTGGACACGGAGAAGAAATGGTATCTGGACTCGATGGACACCCTACAAAAGAATCACATAAATTATGGGCAGATTATTTATATGAAAATAGCGGCATCGCAAAGTAATTATTTACCTTGGACAGGAATGTTCGAGCTAATCAACTCAGTTGATAAGTTTGTATTTTTTGATACATTACAATTTACAAAGAAGGATTGGAGAACAAGAAATCTAATAAAGTCTACTCATGGCGAAATGTGGTTGAATGTACCAGTTCATAAAGAAAATATAAATACTAATATTATAGACATAAAAATAGATAATGGACAGAAATGGCGTGAAAAACATTATAAGAGTTTTTACAATTTTTATTCTCGGTCTAAGTATTTTAGTGAGTATAAGTATTTATTAGATTATTTAAAAATGGATTGGAAATTTTTATATGACTTAAATAGATATACTATGGAATCAATTTGTGATGCACTTGAAATAAAAACAGAGATATATTATTCAGAGAAAATTAATTTAAAATCCAATGATAAAAATGGTAGAATATTGGAAGTGGTAAAGGAACTTGATGGGGATCATTATATAACAGGACCAAAGGCAAAAAATTATATTGATGAGGGATTATTTGGTAATGTTGAATTAGAATATATGAAATATAAAACAAAAAACAATTTTACAGTATTAGATAATATTTTTAATAATGGAGTAAATATATTATGAATCCGTATGAAGCAGTAAGAGAGTTCGAATCTCAATTAAGTGATTACACAGGTGCACCTTATGTGGTTTGTGTGGATAGTTCAACTGATGCATTATTTCTATGTTGTTACAGATTGAAAGTTGATGTTGTTACAATTCCTAAACACACATATTTATCTGTTCCTATGTCAGTTATTCATTCGGGTGGTCAAGTAGAGTTTGAGGATTTAGAGTGGAGTGGTATTTACCAACTTAAACCATATCCAATATGGGATTCTGCCAAAAGAATGAAAAGGAATATGTATGTTAAAGGTAGTTATATGACATTATCTTTTCATATACAAAAACATATTCCTATTGGAAAGGGTGGGGCGATTCTATGTGATAATAAGGATGATTATGAATGGTTTAAGAAGGCACGATATGAAGGTAGAAGTGAAGTCTCATATCACGAAGATGATATAGAATTTTGTGGTTGGAATATGTACATGACACCACAAGAGGCAGTTCGTGGTATGGAATTACTTCGAGGTCTGCCCGATGATAGTGACGATTTGGTAGAAAATCCACCATATAGGGATTTGACCACATTCAAGGTTTTTAAAAAATGATAATACTACATAGAGACAATAATATTTATGATGTACCGAAAGGGTGGTTGGTAGACAATCGATACAATTGGGATTTATGTGGATTTTATCACGAAAAATTTGAAGCATATTTTGCAAACGCTAACATTGATTATAGATTATCTTATTACGAAGATTATCCAAATGTAGATGGTTCACATTTTATTGGTAGGTTTGCACATGAACGAGGTGATAAAGAATTACATCAAAAATATTATTATGAATTGGAAAAGAGATTTGATAACATCTGGCCCAATTTCATGACATATAGATTGTATGATGATAAACCAAGAGAAATGGAATATTTGGATTCTATCGGATACTCAAAGTATACTGATTATAAAGTTGTAAATAATATAGATGAGTTGTGTGATGTTGTTCAAGTTGGAGATATCGTAAAATCACATACAGGTGCAAGTAGTGATAATGTATTTTGTGTTACAGAAAAGAAATATTGTGAGTATGGTGAGTTGGTAAATATATTAAACGATACATACTCTAAAGTTGATAATTTTTTTCCAGCCATTATTCAACCTTATTTTGAAGGCCTAATGTATAAAATTCATTTGACTAATTATGGGATACATTCGAAAGTATTTGATTATGAACAAGATTTATCACATCCATTAAATTTTGGTGTTGGTAATCCAAAAGTAGATTGGAAATCACGATATAATTATAGTTCTGAAAGATGTTATTGTATATCTGAAAGTAGATTAAAAAATATGGATATTATTTTTGATTTACTCGAAATAAAAAAAATTATGAATACACCTAATATAACATTCGATGTTATTGATAATAAAATATTAGAATTCACTTATCTGTGGTCACCAAGTTTACCACATAAAAATGAGTATGGTTTTTATAATCTCGATACTCGTAAGTTTGAAACAATAGAAGAAGAACAATATTTTCTCGGTCATGAACAAGTTAATTCTGTAATCAAGGAGTTTAATTTATGATAGGTCAAAGATACTACATTGCTGAAATATCATATTCAAAAATAAAAGAACAACAAGAGAAATATAATATAACAGAATTAAATATATTTTGGGAAAAGGGTAATCCAACAAATATGAGATTTTTTGAAATATATGACAAGGGTGAGTTGGTTTCGTTCTTTAGACTCAGAAATAAACATGGTATTACTATGGTTGGAAATGTGTTTACCTTTCCACAACATAGAAGAAAGGGTTATTCAAAAATACTGCATTATATTATTATAAAAATTGTTAAAGATTTGTACCCTAAGACCGAAATCTTAGCCACACAAACAGAAACGGATAATATTAATAATATAACAGCAACGAGAATTTGGGGTGAAGAAAATCGTAGAGAGGAAACCAACGAACCTAACAGATTTGGTATTATTGATTGGGCATATGAACCACCGAAAGGATTTGTGGATTACATTTACTATGATGATTTATCAAACATATATAATCGTAATGTAGACGATATAACAGAGTTATGGGATGAATTACCATTAGATAACTTGGTTAAACTGGCTTTAAATCCAATTCCGAGGTTACAACACGAAAATGCACCAAAAGATGTAGAACAAGAATTAATAAAAAAATATGGTATTCAACAATATGGATATGGAACTGTCCCTGCAAAAGTTTTAGATATTTTCTTTTTGAAACTCCTTATTACTAAAGATGATGTTTTTTACGATTTGGGTTCTGGATCTGGACTCGTATTAATTCATTTTTCACAAAATACACAGGCCAAAGGAATTGGAATTGAGATAGTACCTGATAGAGTTGTAGAATCCAATAAACATAAGGATAGGTTAAAATTAGAAAATATTTATTTTAAACAAGGAAATGTTTTGGATTATGATATTTCTGATGGTAATATTTTTTTTATGTTTAATCCATTTACAATTGAAATTCTAAAAAAGGTAAATGAAAAGTTAAAGAAAATTTCAAAACAAAAATTTATTAAACTTGCGGTTTTTGGAACTCCTTGTGTAGATTTTTTTAAAAGTCAAGATTGGTTAGAAACAACTTTTCGTACAGAAACTAATTGTGTTGGAAATACAGAACCTATATTTATATTTGAATCTCTTACATATTTTACAAAATCAGAATATAAAAAAAAGTACAGAAAATGAAATATTTATTCGTAATTTATACTGATTTAGAGTATAATAAACATTTAGACAATTTTAAAACCCAAGAGTTTTATAAACAAATTTGTGATGATCCGAATATAGAGGTTATGGAGTGGGGTTCAGATTTTCATACAGATTATAAAGATTTACCATCCAAAACTCAAAAAATGATGAAGTGGTGTAGTGAAAATAAGGAATATGATTATTTGATAAAATGTGATGATACCATTTTTGAAGATAAGTGGAATTTCTATGAACCTAAACTTACATATGAGAATATTTTTGTTAATGGTAGGGATGGTAATTCTTATTCATGTCCCTCATATGGACATGATGGTGGAGAGTGGATAGTTGTTGGTAAAGATACTAATAAAGATTATTGGGGTATTAATTGTTTACAATTAGGAGAGAAAGATTGGAAAAACTATGTAAAATCTCATGATGATATTGAAAAATTAGATTTTGGTTTTATTAAAAATGACATTCCATTTTTTGAGGGAAAATTTTATGTAGTTTCAAAAGATTTTAGTATATTTATAGGTGGACAGGAAAGTTTCGCGAAAGAATATCAAAAGAACATGCCCGGTATTGAGGATTTTATGGTGGGTTATTTAGCAGAGTTATTTTAATGAAAAAGGTTTTTGTAGCATTAGCAGATAAAAAATTTATAGAACACACTAAGAGTTTGTTTCATAGTGCCAAAGTAGATGGTGAGTGGGATGGTGATTTTGTGCTGATTGTTCCTGAAGAAGATAGAGGTACATTTGATGAAAAAGAATTTACGGACAAGGGAGTAGAAATTTTTTTTGGTAAAAACTTACCTGGTAATCCAAGTGCACATTATTACAAATATTATTTGTGGACAGAGTATTTTAAAAAATGGGATTGGATTTTCTATTGTGATGTAGATGTATTATTTTTTAATAAGATAAATTTTGATTTAACTAATAGAAAAAAAGATATTTTATATACCAACGATTGTAATGGAACTAAACTTAATGAACAATTTAAAAAAGATGAGATGACCGATAAGTGGTCAGATTTACCATCCTTTCAGAGTTGTTTTATGTTATTTCATAAGAATCTAATACAAGATAATATATTTGATAACTTATTAAAATTACATTATGAATATTATGTTTATTATGATTTAATATTGGATGGGTTGACCGAAGAACAATCTATTTTAAATGTAGGATTTTTAGATAAATGGGAAGAGCTTGGGGGTGAGTTTTTAAATGCTTATCCAAGAGCACAAGAAGTGAAATGGGAAACAGAGAAAATGAAAACTCCCTATCAAGACACGAGAGATTATAAATCTGAAGGTGTTACTGCATTACATTTTTATCAATTTTTTCAACCTTGGTCGGAACATAATTTAAGATTTAATCCGATATGGAAAAAGTATAATGAACAATTTTGATAATCATATCATAAGTTTAGAGAGTCGTGATCACGAGTATTATCATCCAAATGGTGAAGTGTGGCAAAAATATTCAGTTATAAATGGTGTTTTAGAAGGAGAATATTCAGAATTCCATGCTAATGGTAATATAATGAAAAATGGTATTTATGAGAATGGTAAAAAACAAAGAAGATGGACTTGTTGGCACGACAACGGAAAGATTTGGTATATAAATTCGTATTTAGATGGTATATTACATGGAGAGTGTAGTTCATATAGAGGTGATGGTGGGATAGAGTTTAAAGGTGAATACAATAACGGAATAAAATGTGGAGAATGGGAAATAAATCACGATAATGGTAATAGAGATGAACATGGAAGTTTTAAAGACGGATTAAAAGATGGGGTATGGCATAGATATCACTATGAAACAGGTAACAAATACTACGAATCAGAATTTGTAAAGGATAAAGAAATAGGACTGAAAACAGAGTATTACTTGGGTGGAGAATTAAGAAGGAAGTTTTATATAGAAGATTCTATAAAAAATGGGGAATACATTGAGTATGATAAAACAAGTGGTAAGGTTTGTCAAGAGGGATTTTACAAAAACGATAAAATAAGCGGTGAATGGAAAGTTTATTATTCACACAATAATATTTGTTCCATACAAAATTATACTGAAGGTATTTTGAATGGAGACTCAACTGAATTTTATGAAACAGGTGAAAAGAGACTTGAATCATTTTATGTGTTTGGAAAGTTAACTAATGATTGGATTCACTTTTATGAAAGTGGTGCAATTAGAGAAAAGACTACTTATAAAAATAATAAGATTCACGGAGATTATATATCTTTCCACGAAAATCGTGCTGAATGGCAAAAAACGAAATATGAAAATGGAAAAATTGTAGGTCAGTATTTGGAGTTTTTTCCAAATGGGGTTTTAAATGCAGAGGGAAATTATCATAATGGGCGGAAAACAGGTGAATGGACTTTTCATTATGACGATGGTGATGTTCAAAGTATAAGTAATTATGAAGATAACAAAAGGAATGGATTGACAACAAATTATCATCGAGACTCAAAGAAATCATCTGAGGGTGAGTATAAAAATGGTAAAAAGGTAGGAGAGTGGGAATACATATCTTGGGATGATGAGGTTGATACTAAAAATTATGTTAATGGAATACAGGTAGGTAAATGGAGAAGTTTAGATAGTGATGGAAAATTATTGTTTTCAGGTTTGTTAGATTCGGATGGGGTAGAGTTAGAGAAAACCACATATCATTTACACAACCAACAAGTTCACATACAAGAAAAGAAAAAACGAATTAACAAGTCAGGAAAAAGTAAGTTGGTAATGAGAGAAGAATATAATTCAACTGGAGTTAGAACAGAATTATTAAAGGTTGATTTGAAAACCGATACATCAAATCATAAATCTTGGTTTAATCACGGAGTACTAAAAAAAGAACACAAAATAAAAAACGGTAAATATATAGGTAACTATTTAGAAAAATTTGCTAACGATACTACCAGAGGAAAGGGTGTTATGAAAGATGGAGAAATGGATGGTAAATGGACATTTTGGCACCACAATGGACAAAAAGAGTGTGAGGTTATCTGTAAAAATGGAGAACTTATTAAGGGCACAGTTTGGGACGATGATGGGAATGTGAAAGAAGGCACAAGGTTTAATTTCTAAAATGAATTATAAAAAAATTCCTGATAACGATAATGCTATAATGATAGATGGAAAAGTCGTGATGTCATTTGATCCACGATACAAAGAATATCTGAAATGGAAAAATGATAATCCAGAACTTGAAGAGCAATTAGTTGATGAATTAGATTTAAAGATAGGTATAGCTAAACGATATAATAATGGTGCACCACATAAAGAGGATTCACCATTACAAAAGTTATTTTCTCATAGTGTTCAAGTTTGGACTTGGTATGACAAGGGTGGTAATTTAATTTTAAAGTCTGAAATGCAAAGGGATGTAAATCATGGAAAGCAATATGCATATTTCTCCAATGGTAATCTTAAATCTGAAATAGAATACATCGAAGGTAAGAAGAATGGTAAGTTTATCGAATGGAATTCTGAAAAAGTAAAAATTATGGAAGGGGAATATAAAAATGAAAAACGAGTGGGTGAGTGGTTGTTTAATTATGACTCTGGTAAGCCAAAATGGATAGGTCAGTATAAAAATGATGTTATAGTTGAGGAATTGATACAATATGAAGAAAGTGGTAATATCCTATCGGTAGAAAATTTTAAAGATGGTAAACTTAATGGACCTTTTGAATATTTTCAGAACGGAAAACTCCGTGAGGTAGGTCATATGGTGGATAACAAAAAAAATGGAGAAGTTAAAGCATATTGGGTAAATCAAAATTTAAAAAGAATTGAAAATTTTAAAATGGGTATAGCAGAAGGGGAATTTAAAGAGTTCTTTATTGGTGGAACTTTGATGAGTTCTGGTAAAACTAAGTTAGGATTACCGAGAGGAACTTGGCAGTGGTATTATGAAAATGAAAAACTAAAAAGAGAAATGGTTTATACAGATGGAGTTCGTACAAAAAGCAGTGAATGGGATAAGAAGGGTAATATGTTATACGAACAAGAATGGAAAGGTAACATTCAACATGGTTCGTGTAAATATTGGAATATTCACGGATTGTTAGTTAAAAATTATAATTATAGAAATGGTAAACTACATGGTAAGTTTACTGATTATTATCAAACAGGAGTTAATAGGTCAAGTGGTAATATGAAATATGATATGATGCAAGGAGATTGGACTTTTTGGTTTCATAACGGAAAAAAGGAAGTAAGTTGTACCTTTAATCTTGGTACACCAACTGGAACTGCTAAAATATGGCACGATAATGGTACTCTTAAAAAAGTAATTAATGAAGAATGGTCACAATGGGATTCACACAAGTTATGAAATCATATGTAATATATTTACCTAAGTTGAAATTGAGTAAAGATTCTGCACTAAATGTAATTAAAGTTGCAAAAGAAGTTGGTGGAATTGATGTAAATTTATGGGAAGGGGTAGATAAATTTAACTCTGAGGATTTACTTGATAAATATGATTATAATCCTGATATGAATAGATTTGTATCGTTTAGTAATTTTGAATCAGCTCTTGGATGTTTCTTTTCACACCACTCGTTATGGGAAGAATCGGTTAGGACTAATGAGAGAATAATGATATTAGAACACGACGCGATATTTTACAAAAAATTTGTTGATTGTGAATTTGAGGGTGTTTTAAATATTGGAAGTCCGTTATGGGGAAAGAGAGATTGGAAACAAACTTCTGATGGACTACACGAGAGAAATTGTAAAAATGAACACGACTTGTTTCATTCTGGTCATCCAGATTTCTGTCAATGTGATACACAATTTCTACATGGTGCACATGCATATATAGTTACACCTAAAGTATCTAAAATGTTATTAGAAAAGGCAAATATGGAAATAGTACCAGCAGATTGTTTTATAGAATCACATAAAGATGCAAATATCAGTATACCTGTGGCAGATTATTTACCACATTGTGTAAAACAAGTTCAAGAGTTTTCATTGATACAAAATGAAATGGAAATACATTGGTGGTGGAAGATTAGAGATAAATTTTTACACGGAGAAAAAGCTTGGAGAAATTATGAAAGATAAAATGATAAGTTTTATTGTACCTTTTTTTACGATAGAAAAAGATAAACATTTAAACTTAAACGAAAAAGAAGATATGTGGCCAGAAAATAATTCATCAAATATTATTTTTTCTACCATTAAAACTATTAAGAATATAAACACACTAAAGTGTAAAAAAGAAATTATAATAGTTGATAATAGTCATACATTTCCTGATTTAAAGTTACCTAATGTCAGAGTAATAAAAGGATGGCAGGCACTACAACTTAAAGAACTTGAAAAAATACCTGAGTTCATGAATCATAGAGATATACAATTGAGTTTGGATAATTTTGGTTGTCAAACTATGTGGGCGTCAATGGCATTTCATTTAGGTATACATGAGTCGAAGGGAGATTATATTGTACTACAACATAACGATACATTTTATCATAGGGATTGTATTGATGAAATGATTGCACAACTCGATGAAGAAGAACTTGAATATATAGCAGTTGATAATAAGAAGATATGGTTGTCTACTTATTTATTAAATAAAGAATTTTTAAATAAATATATTCAAGAATATGAAGATCAAAAAATGGTTATAAAGCCCGAAAGTGGTGGATATGTGAGAACAGAGAAAATAGGTTTTGCAGATGCGTATTTTTTCCTATGTAAGAGAAAGTTCTTTGATAATTATAATGTAGATTGGTATTACGGTGATACAAATCATGGTGCTACTATCTATTGTCTTTATAACAATTTAAAGTATCTACACTTAGGACCATTTTATGATAATCCTAATTTCAAAACATTGGATACCTTACACACATATGATTACAAAGACAAACCATTTTTAACTCACCTAAAAGGTGGATTTTCAGAGAATAAAATGTCATCTAAGGATTTTGAAGATGAATTTAATAGTTACTTAAAGGAATTAAAAAATGCATAATGAACATACCCTATGGGTAGAAAAGTATCGGCCTTCAACACTCGACACTTATATTGGTAATGACCAATTAAAAAGTAAAGTCGCAGTGTATTTGGAGAGTGGAGACTTACCACATCTTTTACTATATGGAAAGGCTGGTACAGGTAAGACCACTCTCGCAAAACTACTCGTTAATAATATAGATTGTGATTATCTTTATATTAACGCGTCAGATGAGAACAATGTAGAAACCGTAAGAACAAAGGTTAAGAGTTTCGCCTCCACTATGGGATTCAAGGATTACAAGGTTATAATCTTGGATGAGTGTGATTACATCACACCAAACGCCCAAGCCGCACTTCGTAACCTAATGGAAACATTTAGTAAACATTGTAGATTCATCTTGACTTGTAATTTTGTCGAGAGAATTATTGATCCGATTCAATCTCGGTGTCAGGCATTTCAAGTAATTCCACCAAACAAACAAGATGTAGCGAAACATCTACATAATATTTTGACACAAGAGAACATAAATTATGAAAGAGAAGATTTAGGTTTATTAGTCAATAGTGGTTATCCCGATATAAGACGAGTTATCAATGGTGCCCAAAGACAATCAGTTGAAGGTATACTAACGATTGATAAACAGAGTATTGTGGAGAACGATTATAAATTAAAATTATTAAAGATTTTAGAAACCCAAGATAAAAAGAGTGCATTCAACAACATTCGTCAGTTGGTTGCCGACTCAAAGGTTACGGATTTTGCTGATTTATTTCGACTTCTATATGATGAAGTTGATACTTATGGTAAAGGACATATTGCCGCCTGTATCTTGGTTATTGCAAAATATGAATTAAGTGATGCACAAGTGGTTGATAAGGAAATCAACGCGATGGCAATGTTAATAGAGTTATTAGGAATCATAAAATAAAAGGAGTCGTAATGTATTACGAAGCACAAGTTGTATTTACTGAAGAAATAGACACTAAAAATGGAGTTAAGGAAAAGAAAGTCCGACGCAACTATTTAGTAGAATGTGATTCAGTATCAGTAGCAGAAGCAAGAGTAACTGAATTTTTAAAAGATTCAGCATTTTTCTTCGAGGTAAAGGTAGCGAAAGAATCTAAGATAGTAGACGTAGTGGAAGCATCATGAACGGAAAATATTGGGGTGAAAAGAAAACGCCAGTCCGTACGGCAACACAAAATGGTAATACCGACAAGCACATTTCGGTTCAAGAAAATAAAATCTATTACTACTCAAGTGTAAACAGAGATAGTGCAGTAGAACTAAACAAGAAGATTGCAGAATTAGAATCTAAGAGTTTATCCTTATCAAATAGTTTAGATATTGATGCTCCTCCTGTAAAAATAATGATAAATTCAGGTGGTGGTTCTATTGTGGCAGGTATATCATCTATGGACACCATAATAAGAAGTAAAGTTCCAATTCATACTTATGTGGATGGATTTGCAGCAAGTGCAGCAACATTCTTATCGGTAGTTGGAACTCACAGACTTATGAGTAGAAATTCTTATATGTTAATCCACCAACTCTCAAGTAGTTTTTGGGGAACATATGCTAACTTTGAAGATGAAAAACAAAATCTCGACTTGATGATGAAAACCATAAAGGATGTGTATAAGAAGTATACTAAAGTTCCTATGAAAGAACTAAATAGTATACTGAAACACGATTTACTATGGGACGCTCAAAAATGTTTAGATATGGGAATGATTGATCAGATAATATAATGAAACCACTTTTATCACAATGTTTGATTGGTTATAAGTTTGGTAGAGTGAATGTAGATAAAGATTATTTTCTTTGTTGTAGAATTCCACCGATAGGCAATTTTAATGAAGATGGTACTTATAAAGAATTTTGGAATTCTAAAAAATATAATGATTTACGGAAAAAATTAAAATATAATTTAGAGAAACAGTCTGCTGAGTGGGATAACCTTTGTTATGAGTGTCCACATTATGTGGAAAATAAAATGTTATCTGAGAGTGGAGAAATTGTAGATGATTTACCAAAAACAGGACCAAAGACGTTTGATATTGAGGTAGGAAATCCTTGTAATCATAGATGTAATTTTTGTTGGTTTTGGTCTTATGATATGTTAGAAAATGATGGTCAATGGGATGGTTGGAAAGATTGGGCAAAAAAACAACTTGATTTAGAAACTTATATTTCGATAGTTGATGATCTAAAAGAACTCGGTGGGTGTGAAGAAATTTCCATAAGTGGTGGTGGAGAACCATTTATTGTAAAAGATATTATGAAAATGATTGAACACACAAAGAAGTTAGGGTTTAAAGTTAAAATATTTACTAATTTCTCACGAGTCAATCATGACGATATTGATAATTTTATAAAATGGGGAGTAGATAGATTTGAAGTTAATATTTCCGCTGGTACTGAAGAAACTTATTGTAAAACAAGAAAATTAAAATCTAAGGATTGGAATTTACTTATTGATAATCTTACTTATTTAAATGAAAAGAGAAAAGAATTAAATTTCACATCACCCATTAAATATGTGGTTATCGTAACTAAAGAAAATATAGAAGAAATAGATGAAATTTTTGAATTGGCAATTAAACTTGGATGTTATTTTATTGATTTTAGAGATTTAGTTTCTAACGGAGTTCATAACGGACAAGAGTTATTACCAAGTGAAAAGCAGGTGGAAGTTTTTAATAAAAAGTTTTTAATAAATGTAAAAAAGTATAATTTAAAGGAAGTTACTGATGAATATTATTATTATTCAAAGGAAAGAGATTTAGGAGTGTTCAATGAAAGTATTAGTTATAGGAGATAGTTGTAAAGATGTATTTGTGTATGGTGATATTACACGAATAAGTCCAGAGGCACCAGTACCCGTATTTGTTCCAACAGATACAGAAAAAAATGATGGTATGGCTCGTAATGTTTCACATAATGTAGAGGCATTAGAAATGCACATTTCTACCATTACAAATAAAAATGGTATTGTCAAAAAACGATATGTGGATAATCGTAGTGGTCAAATGGTATTGAGAGTTGATGAACATGATTATTGTGATAGAATAGATAGAAAAGTTTTAGAAGGTATACGAGATAATAAATGTACACCACACTTTGGTTCTGAGACAAATGTTGATGCGATTATCATATCAGATTATTGTAAGGGATTTTTAGAAGAAGAAGATATTCAATTTATTTGTAATAATAATAAAAATGTTTTTGTTGATACTAAGAAACAACTCGGTGATTTTATTTTAAATGCAGATTTTATTAAAATAAATGAGTTAGAGTATCAAAAAAATCACGATGTGTTATCCGATGAAGAATTCAAAGATAAACTAATAGTTACTTTAGGTAGTAAGGGATGTAGATATAGAAATACAGTATATTCTGTTCCCGAAGTACCAGTTAGGGATGTAAGTGGTGCAGGTGATACATTTCTTGCTGGTTTGGTTCGTGGGTATTTAGATACGGGTAGCATAGTTGAGGGAATAAGATTTGCACAAAAATGTACTACAATAGTGGTACAGAAACACGGAGTTGCAACCGTAGAATTAAAGGAGTTACAAAATGGCTAAAAGAAAATTACCACCACAAGGTTCACAACCACAACATCAAGTTGATTTATCAAAGGCAGAAACTTTAAAGTGTGAGGCCTGTGGAAATTATCTTTTCATCACATCAAACGTGATTAAGAGAATTTCTGCAATAATGTCACCAACAGGACAAGAGGCAATGGTTCCTGTTCAAGTATATAGTTGTGGAAATTGTGGAAAAGTTCCAAAGATTTTTATGCAAGGTGCTGGTCTTGATACGATAGAAGAACAACCCAAAGAGGATTCGCTATCTCGACCTGACCTTATGGGATAATGTCTTTAAATTTACTTGGACATTATATTTGGAAAAGAATCCAAAAAGATAATACAGATAACAGAAACATTAAACATAAACCGAGAGAAAGTATGACAGGACTTTATATAGGACCATCTGATATTCAAAGGTATGTAAATGATTACCTCAACTATGGTATTGATTATACAGGAGATGATAATATATCTGCTGAAGATAGAATAGAAAAGTATTGGGATGATTCCGATGGTTAAAATAGAGGATTTATCATTAGAGATTGCAAATTATTGGACATCATCTAAGATGTTTCAAGAAAACAATACTAATTGTGGGGCTCTGATAGCCTTTGACTGGCATGGTGATTGTTTATCTGAAATAAATACTAATATTGATTTACATGATTTAGAAATTGATAATTTTAAATTTCATTCTTTGATATATTTTATTGCTGAAAATAATTTCAATTATATATTGGGGTTGAGAAATGTTAGATATAAGAATAATCCATCAGAGTCTTGGACTAATAAATTAAAAGAACATTTAAATACAAATAGTTTAGATTACGATGAGTATGTGGTTCAACCATGGCCTACATCTATTCCTGAGTTCGATGTTCCTGATAATATTTTTATTTTAAGGTATTCATTTAATCCAGATAATAAAATTGATGATTTAGCTGCAAATAATACATTATTCAAAAATTGGATTTTAAAGAGTGATTGGGAAGATAAGTTTATTGAAGAAAGTCCAGAACTTGAAAAAAAACGAGTTATAGTTTTAGTTAGTGATATTGAAAATTTAGTATTACATAGTGGATATGTCAAATGATACTTTATACCATAGGAGATAGTTGGACATATGGATATGATTTAGAAAATCCAAAAACAGAATGTTATCCATACCTTTTATCACAAAAATTAGGATGTGATTTAATAAACGAGGGTTTACCTGCAGCATCAAATGATTGGATGTTTAGAAAATCAATCGAGTGGATATTGAAGAATGATATTTCGAAATTAGAATTATTTATAGTTGGATGGTCTTTTCCTTGGCGACGAGAGGAGAATTTTAGTTTTTATCATGGTGGTGATCCTAAATCTGAAAGGAAAAATTATGGAAATGGACCTGACGGTGAACCTATTTCCAAGTGGATTAGTGAGAATTTATTTGATATGAGATTATCATACATAAAAACCTTTACTTATATCTATACATTACAGGAAATATTAAAAAGTAAAAAAATTAATTATTTGTTCTATTACCCATTAGATAATTTTTTTATTCAAGATGATATGTACGAAAAAACCATCAAATCTGATGTTCATGATATTTATTTACAGATAGATATGGATAGATGTGTGGGTCCTGATTTTGATGGTAATCATGTTATTCCATATGAAGAATTGGCTTGGGGTGGAGGTCCACGTAGACATCCAAATAAAAAAGAAACTGAGTGGTTGGCAGACCAACTATATAAGTTTATAAAGGAAAATTATGGAATTTAAAATTTATGATACTACAAGATTCGACACGAGTGGTTCACTTGATGATGTGGTGTTTTTTGTTAGATATGGGTTTGAAGAAAGTGGTTCATCTACAAAAAGTGGAATGTTCAATGAAAACCAACAATTATATTTTAAAGAATTAGATCCTGTTGATTCAGATAATTTTGTAAACCATAGTAGTGTACACGAATCAGTAGTAAAAGGGTGGATTCAGAATTCTTATGGTAGTAATTGGGGTTCGCTTACTTCAAGTATTCAGACCACGATGACGAATGATTTAAATTCAAGGTCATCTTTAAAGCCAACAACCGTTATCTGGTTTTCCACAGGTTCACAGAATTTAAATACTGAATTATTAGAAAGTGGGAGTACGATTCATACATATAATGATCCTTCAATTTAGAGGCTTTAAATAATATGGTTAAATTTTACTTTGACTTGAATGGTTATAGTAAACATAGGGTTTCAGACAAGATAAACAAAATAAAGGTTATTGACCGAAAGAAATTACAAGACGGAATAGATACATTTCAGAAAGAATTAGATTGGCCACATATGTGGTCAGTTGATGATGCACAAAAACGATTAGATGATGGTTGGTGGTTTTATGTAATAGAGATAAATGATAAATATGTCGGATGGTCTTGGTTTGATATTAATACAAAAAAATTTTGTAATTTGTATGTTCATAAAGATTTAAGAGATGGTGGTTTAGGTAAAGATTTAGTTTATGTAAGATTAAACGAATGTAAGAATCAAGGTGTTGAAAAAGTTTGGATGGAAGTCGATGAATGGAATGTACCTATTCAAAAAATTGGACAAGAACTTGGTTGGACACCAAAGATACATTACACTTTTTGGACAGGTGGTTTTGATTCAACCTATTTAATATGCAAATTATTAATAGATAACAAAATTGTTCAACCTATTTATATTGATGATGGAGTAAATCATGGTGGATACCATTCAAATCCATTATCGGTACAACGAGGTGATAATTCTTATCCAAGACAATCAACCGATATAGAAAAGGATAGGATAGATTGGTTAGAAAACAAGATACATGAAATCATACCAAATTCTAAAGATTTGTTATTACCATTGATGATTGTAGATAATCCTATAAAAGAGGATAACCACATAAGTGATGTTATAAAAAAATACAATGAATGGATACCTGAACCATTATTTAAGGATAAAAATGGTAATCCACATTGGTTAGAAGTTCAGGCAGACATACTAACGAGATTCCAAAAGGAATTTGGTATGGAAGTTTATTACTCTAACGACCACATTGATGGAGAGGTTTGGGAAGCTTTAGATGACGCCATAGAGGATGGAAAGTTAGATGTGGATAAGTTATCGGATGAGTATAAAGAATTTGAAATATTTAGTGGATTCAATCAACCATTGAGAACCACCAATAAAGAAGAAATGTTAGAGGATTCAAAACTACATGGATTTGATGAGTTGTTGTATTACACTTGGACTTGTTGGTATCCAAAAGATGATGAACCTTGTAATGAATGTAAAATGTGTAAGGAGAGAATAATAGAATGTCGGAACATTGGGGATACCATTTAGTACTTGATTGTAAAAATGGAAGAAAATTAAACGAAGATTCTGAAGAAGATATAAGAGTTTTCATTAAAGAACTTGTGGATAAAATTGATATGGTGGCTTATGGTGAACCAAATATAGCTTATCTACCAACACCAAGTAGACCTGAGTGTTCAGGATGGTCGGTGGTTCAGTTAATCTATACGAGTAGTATTACCTGTCATTTCGCCGATGATAGTGGAGATTTTTATTTAGATGTTTTTTCGTGTAAAAAATTTGAAAAAGACATAGTTATAGAATATGTGAAGCAATATTTTTCACCTTTTAGGGTGAAAGAGAAATACTTATTAAGACAATCGTAAAGAAACAAAGGAGATACGAAAATGAAAAGGTTATTATTGATATTAGGAATGGTTTCAGTTCTAACAGCTCAAACGGCAACAATCAAAAATAGTATAATTGGATATACCACTATTAATGAGAAATATGATCCAGAAGGTAGTGATGATAGAAATGGTGATGAATATGACACTGCTATTTCTTTTGACAAACCATATCTTTGGTCATTCATTAAAAGTGATGATTCAAAATGGATGGCATCCATCTTCGTAGACGCACCTTGGGCAAGAGGTAGTGTTTATGTTGAGGAGTTATTCTATAAACCATATAGTGATAAGTTCACAGTTGGTTTAGGACGACAAGCAATTCCATTTGGTTCTAATGTTCCATACTTGGATTTAACAAGGGGTGATAAATTTACCTATCAAACACCAACACCTAACGATGTTGGTTTGTTATATTTCGGAGATGGTATTAGTGTTTATGGTGGAGTTGGTAATTGGTTTATCGAAACCTATCACGGAAACGATATAGAAAATGGATTCGAGGAATACACAGCAGGTCGTGTGAGTTACGAGTTTGGTGACCACTTTGTTGGTGTATCAGCCGATAACGAAAACAGACAGGCACTTGATATAAGTGGATATAGTGAGTTCGTGGATTATGTTACAGAATTTAGAGAAGATTACCAATGGGGAAGAGCCGTTGTTAGACTACCTAATATGTGGCATCTAAAAGGTTTAGGACTAATTGGTGGTTTGGAAAGAACCGAAGATGAAACACAGGCACTTTATGGTGTTGTGTATCAGTATGGAGAACCCAATCAATTTGTTTCCGCTGAATTAAGTGGAGAAGGTGATTTGAGGGTTAAGTTGTATTATGGTTTTAACTTAAAGATAGGAAATAAAAATGACTAAATTTTTAAAAGGATTTTTAGCAATAACAGCTGCAGTATTCGCTTGGTCAACCCTTGAGGTTACTGGTAGTTTTATATTCGCTGAAGGAGCAGGACCCGTATCGGTATTGTCGGTTAGATTTCTAATTGCCACATTATTGTTTGCTGGGGTAATGTTATGGAAAAAACAAACAACAGGTGAAAATCTATTCGCCGTGGAAAAGGAAGATAGGAAGAAATTTCTATTAAATGGTGTAATATTGGCAGCACACTTGTTAGTGTATTGGTTCGCTTGGGAACTACTCGACCCGAACCTACCTGTAATTTACGCACTATTCTATATATATCCATTTATATTGTGTTTGATTTCCATATTTTACTATGGAGAGAAGTTCAGTAAAAATAGAAAACTCGCATTAGGATTGGGAACTCTTGGTTGTGCGTTCGCTATTGAACTGATACCAGCATTCTCACTTGAAGCCCTAAACACCAAAGGTGTATTATTGGGTGTGGCAGCTGGATTATCTTGGGTAGCATACTTGTTAGTAGGACAGGATATAATGAGAAAATATAAACCACTTACGATTGTATTTTATGACTTTCTACAAGTGTTTGTTTATGTTTCATTATTCCAATCACCCATGACAACACTTTCAGAGGTAACATTTAACGGATTACTGGCAATCGCTTACATTTCAGTAGTGGCAAGTTTTATTGCTTATCTATGTTATTGGATAGCAGTTAAGAATATTGGAGCAACCAATACAGGAATTGCTGAATTGGGAACACCGATATTTGGAGTAACACTCGGTTATTTTTTCTTAGCTATGTCACCATCATTGTGGCAGATAGCTGGACTTGTGATGATTTCAAGTGGATTGTACCTAATCTACAATGAAAAACAAGTCGTATATGATCAATGATGATCTTCTAATTGATTTAGATGATTATTTAGACTTATCTAACTTTAGTTTATGTACTAAAGATTTTAAAGATAAGTTTCATTTAATACCTGATGAATCTAAAAGTGTTGGTTATTTTACACCAGATTCATCTATTGAAGATCCTGTTGATTCCAAAACTATAATGTTAAGGGTTTTAAAGGATAAAGATGATTGGAAAGATTGGGGGCTAATTGATAAAGAAGAAAAGTGGAAAGATGGCCCCCTCTATGAGTTATTCCCAAATATCAAAAAATTTATTTCCACACTACCATTTAAATCTATTGGTAGGGTGTTCATCAGTTTTACCCAAAATAAAACTAATATAGCACCACACGCTGGATTCATACCAAATCATCCAAAAACACCACCTTGGAGACAAGAATATCTTTGGTTTAGTCTTATTGGTGGAAAAAGGATGTGGGTGACAGATTGGGAAAGTACTTTAGAATTTTATAAAAATGGTTTTGTGGTAGAAGATAGATTTCCTATGATTTATTCTAAAGAAATATCTTGTAGATTTAATCCAGTTATGTTACATGGTGTAGAGTGTGGAGAAGATTTTTCTGCAAGTCTTAGAGTGGATGGGGAATATACTGAAGATTTTAGAGAAATTGTTCTTGGAGATAGAGAATGGAAAACTACATTTGAGTTTGTAGATGAGGTAGGATATTTTGATGGATTCTGATGTAAAATATATCTTAGATTGGTATAAAAATAAGATATGGTCAAAACCATCCTTATCTAAAATATGTGATGGAATTGGAATGGTTGCCATTCGTGATATACCAAAAGGAACAAGTATATTCGATTTGGCAGACAGAAGTGTTTATGGTTGGATACCTTGGAGTGAGGCAAAATCAATTCCAAGAGAGGTCTTGGAATGGGTATTGGAATGTCAACCACAAGTTGGTGACCAAGTTATTGATGTTCCAAAATTACACGAAGAATTTTTCAACGACAAACACGAATCTATGTTTGGATATACACAACAAGGAATGAATTGGCAAACAACTTGGTATTATGTCAATCATTCATCAGATAAACCTAATGTAGCAGCACATTCTACTGGTCATCCAAGAGTTCAAAAGTATATTACCCTTAGAGATATTTATAAAGGGGAAGAAATATTAGAGGATTATAATGGATACACAAAAGAATGGAAATTAGATATTTAGATTTAGGTTCAGTTTCACCTGAAATATACACATCTCTTTGGGAATACGATAATGTCGTTGAGATCAAAGAACCCACCTTAATAAAATTTTCAACAAATAGAACCTTAATTCAATTTTGGCAAGGCCCTTATTGGGATGAAGTTGCTCAGACTTGGAAAAACGACCATACGGATTTGAGTAACTTTTATAATGCCAAGATATTAGAAGGAATTCCAAAGTGTAGGTGTTACATACCTATCGAAATCAATTATAGTGCTGAGATAGCATATTATATAGCAAGTAAACACGGAACTGATTTTATCTTATATCTACCCGATATGGATGTACTTTCTGAAAAACATAAACGACAGGAAATAGATGCTATATTTCAAAATATTATGGTTGAGGTTTTATCAGATAGAAGTATTGATTCTAAAATTGATGGTAATGATGTATTGTATAAACACAACAATAAGTACAAAAAGTTTTCAGGTTCATTATATAGACCTGCTCTAAATGGGTTTGGTTATATTGATAATGGTATAACCTACAAGTTTGATTCTGAACTGGCTAACAAGTTAAGGGGTATTACTAATGATGTGGATATTAAGAAATTTGATGTCAAGGATGTTTCTGATGTTGTAGGTGGATTGTGGGAAATTGATTCTACCATAGATAAGAATGATTTGGATTTTGAAGTAATTGATAGGTTGTGTTATAAATTGGGATATACTTTACGACATGACAATTTTGATGAAGAAGATTTATTATTTGAGAGAGGACATAAGAGAATGACAGATAAAGACTGGTATTTGTATGGAAATAATGATGGATTTACCTAAGAGTTGTAATTTTGGTCGTGTTTATGGTAGACTAACTACTGATGGTGAGTATAAAATTTGCTGTGGTAATGTGCCATCATCTGGTAATTATCACACGGATGGTAAATTTGTAGATTATTGGAAATCAGACAAATTAAATAATTTACTTATTCGATTACGAGATAATCTTGACGAGATGAATGAGACTTGGGCAGGGAGTAGTTGTAATCATTGTCCTCATTCTGTAATTAATGAAAAACTTCATAATGGTGAAATGACCATTCCAAACTCACCAATTACTTTCAACATAGATGTTATTAATATGTGTGACCATAGATGTAACTTTTGTTGGCATTGGTCATACGATATGATAGACGATAAGGCACAATTCGATGGGTGGAAAGATTGGGCTAAAGAGAAAATAGATTTTCAAATATTCAGGGATACCGTAGATGGTTTAGTAGAACTTGGTAATTGTGAGGAGATTCAAATTGGTGGTGGTGGAGAACCATTACTACATCCGAATATACACGAGATGATTGGATATGTCAAGGAAAATAATCTCTCCTGTAAATTAATCACCAATTTTTGTCAGATAACAGAAGAACAACTTGATAATTTAATTGAAGTAGGACTTGATGATATCTTAATTAATATATCGGCTGGAACACGAGAGACCTACTGTGAGACAAGACGTGTACAGTCAAAAGTATGGGATAAATTGATGTCTAACATAGAGCATATAATTAAAAATAGAACAACAGATGTTCCAAGAGTTACTTTAAAGAGTGTAATTAATAGCGAAAATATTCACGAAGTCAGTCACATGATAGATTTGGGAGTGACACTTGAAGTTGATGTCGTGGCTCTGAGATTCTTTCAAGAAGATGGTGTATATAAATCCAATAATAAAATTGTTAGTGGGGAGCAACAAATACAATTTAATAGAGTACTTAAAGAAAAGATATCTGAATATGGATATGAAGAATTCAACGATGATACTGCATTCAAATATAATTACAAATCACCGAATGTCAAAACACTATTACTTGGGGATGTTTGATGAAAATATTTGAAATAGGTGTTGCTAAAACAGGAACAACTTCACTTGGTAGGGCATATGAGATTTTAGGATTTAAACACAAGGATGAGGATCCAGATTTATATTTAAAATTTATTGAGAATTATGATTATGAAGTATTGTTTGAGGAGATTGACAAGTATGATGCATTCCAAGATGGTCCTTGGCACAACAAGGATGTGGATTATAGAGTACTTGATGAAAAATATCCTAATAGTAAATTTATAATTTTAGAAAGAGATGATGAGAGTTGGATAGGGAGTAACGAAAGATTCTATTCACCAAAATATCATAAGGATTGGACACCAGATCCAATAAGGGAATATTCATTTTTAATAGATGAAAGATGGATACACGATAGGGAGAATATTATCAATGAAAAATTAGACTATAAGCACTCTAAATATCACGAAATAAATACCTATTTTAAAAACAGACCAAATGATTTATTGGTAATGAATATATGTGAAGGAGATGGATGGGAAGTGTTGTGTCCGTTTTTAGGTAAAGGTATACCTGATGTTCCGTTTCCAAAATTAAATGTATATGGAGAGAATGATGAGTCTAATTGAATTAGATGAATATTTAGATTTAGATATAGAACCACTTCATGAAGAATTTATGAAGGTGGTTGATACCATACCTAAAAAATATTGGAATATGTTTTATTCGAACGCGGATAAATTTGGTAATTTTGAAGAAGATTCACCTGAAGTTAAAACAATATATTTAACTGATTTAATTGAGGGAGTGGATATGAGTACTGATTATTTTTTGATAGACAAGGGTGAGTATTGGGTTGATTTACCAATATATGATGAGTTTCCCAAGATAAAAAAGATGGTTAATGAGTTACCATTCGAACATACAGGTAGAATAATGTTTATTTTTAGTAAAAATGGTGAGGAGATAGTAACACATTTCGACCACGATTGGGAAGAATGGCGTCAAGAAATGATTTGGATTAGATTCAACAATAATAAAAGAATTTTTGTAGACAATATTTATATAGAAGGAAACACTTGTTGGTTTGATAGTAAAAAACCACACGGAACTGAATCTGATGGGTATTCAATTAGTATGAGAGTTGATGGGAAGTTTAAATCAGATTTTAGAAATAAATTATTTGGGAATAATTCAAAATGGAAAACAGCACACATACCTTAGTAGATCCTGCAAAAATACGAAATAAATGGGTAAAGGTAGATGGTGTGCCTATGTCTATGTATGAAGAAAATACTCAAATGACAGAACAGGTATATTGGGCATACAAAAGAGAATATTCGTTTAAACTTATGAATGTGGGAACACCTTGTAATACCAAGTGTTTTTATTGTTCACAATATTGGAATCCGCCTGATTTGATAATAGCATATCCAAAATGGTTAACATTTGATGAGATTAAGCACTTTCTCACTTTTGTACCAGAAAAGACTATAACGGCTATTGGATATGGTCATCATGTTAGTAATGGTGAATTTTTTGCACATCCAAACGCTAAAGAAATATTACAACATCTTATTGACGAGAAATACACCGTAAGAGGAATTGATACCAATGGTCATTTTGTAAACGAAGAACACATCAAGTTACTGAGTCTTTTAATGAAACATCGTTGGGGACGAAGTAGTCAAATTGATTACTTATGGAGTGGGATATATTTACACCTAACTAATTATGAAAAAACAGCACATACTTTTGAATTATTAGAGAAGTACGGACTTCCATATGCGGTAGTAATAGTACCATCATTAACTGATTTAAATAATGGAACTACCGAAAGATGGATTAGATTACTGAATGAAAATCACAATCCAATCGAAATAGAAATCTCCCATCCAGCATATACTAAGTATGCTCCACCAAATGTTACAAAACATCTTGATTTTACTTGGGATGAGGGGTGGAAGCACATCAGAGAGTGGCGAAAATTATATCCAAGAATTAAAATAGATTCCGAAAATCAAGTCAATGCAAGTGCACTTGACCAATCGTTAAGTGATTTAATTGAATGGGACAATTATGAGCCTAATTCAAAAGTGTTATTCTTGGTATCGGAGTCGGTAGAGAAAGTATTCGAAAGTCATGTTAAAAAAATAACTCCATTCAATAATTACAAAATTCAAATGGTAAAGAATACAACATTCGGTGGTAACATAATCGTTGCTGGTTTATTGTTAGTTCAAGATTATATACCTGTAATTGAGAAAGTTTTATCTGAAGGTTATAAACCAGATGTAATTATTTTGCCTAAAGCTGGTTTTTTCTTTGATGAATTAGATTTAACAGGTGTTTCTGTTCATACCATTGAAGATAAATTTGGTATTGAAGTATGCTGGTGTTAGCTAAAATAATTGTATTTGAACATTTAATTAAATACTTATAGATATGAAAAAGAAAAAGGTTATTAAGAACAAAGGTCTATTCGACCACATCACGCACATCACACAAAAACAAACTAAAGGGTATTGGGATTCTCTAAATGAAACGGAGAAGAAGCAGTGGTCTAATTATATGATACACAGATTCATATCTATGAAGATGGAGTATGTTGAGGTAGCTAATGAATTTCAAAAATATAAATTAAAACCTAAAGAACTATACAAGTTATATAGTAATGTACTGCCCAAGAAAAGGGAATGGTTAAAATATACAAAAGGAAAAAAAGATATGAAATATGAAAAATGGGTAATTGAGATAGTGGCAAAACATTATGAATCAAGTCTATCAGAAGCAAAAGAATATTTAGAAGTATTCTATTCAACTGAACAAAACAAGGCAAATCTAAAAACCATATTACAAAAATATGGAGTTGAACCAAAAGAAATAAAGAAACTAAATCTGCCCTAATGTATTTGAAAATTGGAGATGTTGGTTGGAGTATAGAAGATACAGGATTTGGAAATAGATTTCAACTTTGGGCAGCTGCTTATGAATTAAATAAATTTAATAATTTCAAATTTACAATCCTTGTTGAAGATGAGATGTGGGGAGAGTTGAAATTTTTAGATTTCCCCTATACAGAAACTTCAACTGATAGATTTCACAATTTAGATTATTCCTCAACCATAGATTTAAGAACTAATTGGTTAAAGACTTTAGATGAAAATAAAAATTATTATCTTCTTTCACCTGATTTATTTGAAAAATGGCCACCTTATGAGATAGAAACAAGTTTTTGGGATAAGCTTGCAGATAAAATAGTTCTAAAAGATAAAAAATTAGATAGTAAAATAAAAGGATTGGTCAAAGATAGAATTGGTATTCATATTAGACATTGGCCTATGCCTGACCAACCTAATAACTTCTACTTCCCAACAGAAGATGAGATAGAAAGATTTGATTATAAGACCAAAATGAAACGAGTGAAATCTGAATTGAAAAAATTTGAAAAAGAAGGACCTCATAAATTTTATATAAGTTCAGATTGTACTTATGATGAGCCAGGTAAAGGTCCTTTACTTCCAAACTTTTCATTAAAACACCAATGGTTATCTGAAATTTATGATGAGTTTGATGTGATTGATTATAGAGATATTTTGGAATCTGATAATGAAATGCAAAAATTTGTCGGTCATTATGAAGTAAGGGATAACAATAATTCGAATTGGATTAAGGATTTAAATATTGATGGAGAGGGTAGAATAAAGGTATCGAGAGTTTATCCAGATAAAAATTCCAATGTAAATATTTTTTATGATGATTTAAATGGTGATTTATATAAATTAAAACTTAAAAGGGATGTAGTAGACCTTTTTTCGTTAATTTATAGTAAAGAACTGATAGAATCTTTTAAAACTGGCCCCTTTTCAAGTTGGACAGATTATGTATTAAGTTATAGAGACAATATATGTCAAGAGTAAATTATGAAACTCTCGGTAAGCTCATCGATGTTGATGAGAGAGACTTGGAGTTTGAAAGGGTTACAAATTCAATAGATGTGGTAGATATCGAATATGGTGTAGAAGTCATATTTGATTATTACAGACGACATGGATTTCCCCATTACACAATTCGTGAAGATGAAAAACACGACCACCTAAGAAAACTGAGAAAGTTTGATGTCGATACGATATTCAAGGATAATCAGATAGTCCAAACCATGCACGGATTAAGATTGTGTTGGACTTTCTTTCCACACTTTTGGGAAATAGTTTGTGGTAGTGCTAAGAAATCACCTATGGATATATTTCACGATGATAAGATGTTTAAATCAACAATCCGTAAATGTTGGAAGTGGGAACAAAAACATTACAAGGGTGAGGATCCAGATGGGGAGAGAAATGTATTTCACGAAAACAGACTACGACAATCCATTAAGATTTATAGTGGAACTCAATCCGTTAGTAATTTCAGACCGACAGCAGCAAAACTAATATATGAAAAGTTTGGTGGAGATGGAGTCATTCGAGATATGAGTTGTGGTTGGGGTGGTAGATTACTTGGATTTTTATCTGCATCAAATACCAAACATTACATAGGTACAGAACCATCCACGAGGACTTATGAAGGTTTGTTGCAGATGAGCAAAGAATTTGATTATATTAACAAAAAAGTTGATATATATAAACAAGGAAGTGAGGACTTCGTTCCTGAAAAAGAATCAATCGATTTATGTTTTACTTCCCCACCCTATTTTGATACAGAGAAATACTCAGATGAGGAAACTCAAAGTTATATTAAATTCCCATCCAATGATGAATGGGTAAATGGATTTTTAAAAAAGACCATAGAGAATTGTTACTATGGTTTAAAAAATAATGGTTATATGTTAATGAATATTGCAAACACACCAAAGTACAAATTTATAGAAGAAGAAACCGTAAGGATTTCCAAAGAGTTGGGTTTTATCCAAGAGGAAACCTTACAATTAACATTATCAAGCGTGATGGGAGCAGGTTATAAATACGAACCCGTTTTTGTCTTTAAGAAAAAGGAAATGTAAGTGACAGATTCAGCAGTTTTAAAAGTTAATTATGGAGATATGCCAGGTATGAACAGGAAAACACAATTACTATTTAAGAATTTAGAATGGGGTATAAATATAAAGTCTAACACTATGTATTTAACCTATGAGATAGAACAGGATACATTGTATGCAATCATGACGAGATTTGATAATTTTGTTCAACACAATGAAGGTGTGGATATAAATCTTAATATTGCCTCCTATGGTGGAGATGTGTATTCTATGTTGGGAATAATTGATTATTTCAAGACATTACCTGTTAAGGTAAACACACAATGTGTAGGAGCTTGTATGTCAGCAGCCGCAGTAATACTTGCGTGTGGAACTGGTAAAAGAACAATGACACAAAATTCTACGGTTATGGTTCACGAGGGTTCAGCATTTGAAGCAGGTAAAACATCAGATGTCCTCAAAGGAGCTGACCATCTAAAAAAATTACAAAATAATATAAATAGAATACTCGGAGAAGTTACAAGTAAAGATCAAGAATTTTGGGAAAAGGTTTCACAACACGATACATATTTGACAGCAGAAGAATGTTTAGATTATGGTATCATAGATGAAATTATTTAAAAAAATAGTTGACTTTTATGTTAATTATGTGTAAATTCCAGTATGGAAAGAGGAAATAATATGGCAGAAATGATAAGGGAATCTAAGAATAAAAAAGAAGTAAATTCTAAATCAGCATCCATTATAAAACAGATGGAAAAAGAATGGCCAGAAATGACCAAAGAATTTAAAAGATTACAAAGGGAACAATACGAATTGTTCTTACACAAACAACACGATTACGGTCCAGGTAACATAAGTGTTGGAACACAATTACAAACAGAAGAAGAAATACATTTATCACTTACAGGTTTGTGGTTTAGAATGAATGATAAGATACAAAGGTTAAAAACTTTACTGATGACCAAAAGAGATAATGCAGTAGAAGGTGAACCTATGGAAGATGCTTATCTTGATGTTTCAAACTATGGAATAATGGCGACAATCGTTAAAAACGGAAAGTGGGGTAAATAATGTATAGATATGATTGCAAAGTAGGATTCTACGAATCAGAATCATATGTCGGATTGATGTGGGAAATATTAAAACATCGAACCTGGCATTTATTTACACACGGAAAATGGATGGATTAGGAGATTAAAATGAGAACAGCAAAATACTTTACAGCCACTTGGTGTGGTCCTTGTAAAGCTTTCAAACCAGTTATGAATGAAGTATTGAATGAAGGTTATTCAGTTCAGATTCTTGATATAGACGCGAACGAGGCAATGGCAAGACAATATAATGTTAGGTCAGTTCCAACCACAATAATAGAACAAAATGGAGTAGAAGTAGATAGATTCGTAGGTGCATTACCTAAACAATCTGTTATTCAAAAATTAAATGGCTAGAAAAAAATCAATATCATATAGTCAGTTTTCACTATGGGAACAATGTCCCTATTCTTGGAAATTGACCTATGTAGATAAGGCAATACCATTCACAGATAATATCTATACAATGTTTGGTACGGCTATGCACGAGGTATTACAAGAATACCTAAGAGTTATGTATTCCGAAAGTATTGTAGAGGCTGATAAGTTACTTCTTAATGAAGAACTCGAAGATAGAATGAAGAAAATTTTTATGGAAATCAGACAGAAAAATGGTGGAGAAGAATTCTGTACTAAAAATGATATGTTAGAATTTTACAATGATGGGTTAAAGATAATTGATTACTTCAAGAAGAAACGAAATCAGTATTTCAGTAAAAGAGGTTATGAATTAGCAGGTATAGAAACACCACTTAGTTATGATTTACCTAACAATCTAAGATTTCGTGGGTTTATTGACTTGGTTATCAAGGATACGGTTAGAAATCGAATCAAGATTATTGATATTAAAACATCAACATGGGGTTGGAATAAATACCAAAAAGCCGACAAGAATAAAACAGACCAATTATTATTGTATAAACAATTCTATTCGAAAGAATTTGATGTTCCAATGGATAGAATTGATGTAGAGTATTTTATAGTAAAGAGAAAGTTGTATGAGAATACAGACTTTCCTCAAAAGAGAATACAGACTTTTATACCAGCAAATGGAAAACCATCTATTAATAAAGTTAATAGAAGATTGGAAGCATTTATGAAAGAGTGTTATGATCCTGATGGAAACATAATTGAACACAATTACGAGAAATGTTCACCTCAAAAGAAATGTAGATCATTTACTAAATGTAAGGATTTATAATACTTATTATGAAGATGGAGAAATAAAATGGCAACCACAGGACAAATATATGCACTAAGACTTAAATTATCTGATTTTATTAATACAGAATTTGAGTCGTTAGTAATTGATAAAATTAATGAGGCAAACAAAACTCATACATTTAAACTTCAGTTGTGGTATGATGAGGGAGAAGTAACTTCTAAAGACTTGAAATCATTTATGGAAAAGTATGAAAGTTTACTTCATTACAAAACAACAATAAGACCAAACAGAGCTGTCGACCGCTCTCAGTTCACTTGGTACGATGTTAGTCATCGTGATGATATACAAGGTGATTTTCCGTATAGGTTTAGGTTTATTGGAAGTGAAGATAGGTTGACTTGTGTTTTTCAAGGGTTACAAAATTTTATAGAGTGCCTAACATTTATTACCTCTGATAAACCATCAAGACAAGAAAGACCAAAGAGAAAGCAAAAAAGAAACGATTACGAGGATTAGATGAAACGAATTGGTATAGTAGGGGCAAGAACTTATACTAATAAGAGAAAAGTAAAAGAATTTGTATTTAAATTAAAACAGAAATTTGGTGATGGTGTAGAAATAATAAGTGGTGGACAACCAAAAGGTGCAGATGGGTATGCTAAGAAATTTGCATTAGAGTTTGATATGAAATATGTAGAATTTCCACCAAGACATTATCAATATAATCAACATTGTATTTTAGAACAAAATGATTATGGAAAAAAATATCACATTACTAATTTTTTTGATAGAAACAAACAAATAGCAGAATATAGTGATTATATAGTTGCATTTATTCCAAGTGATTACAATTCAAATGGTACAATAGACACGATAAGTCATGCACAAAAATTGAAAAAAAAAGTAGTTATTTTGGATTAATTTGATACTTATATATATGTATATATGGAGATTAATATGAAAAGTGAAACAAAGCTAACTTCGGTTAAAATAATAACTTCTTTATATAAGAAGTTTAAAGGAGTCGCTTTAAGTGAAGAATTCACATTGCAGAAGTTAGTAAATAGGTCTATGGATAGGTATTTAAAAGAAGAAGAATATAAAAAATCTATCGTAGAATATGATAATTTACAGATTAGTGGTAGTAATTTTTAAGATAAGGGAAGGTTATGTCAAAGAAAAAAATAATGTTACTTTCAGACGATTTACGGATGTCAAGTGGTGTAGGTACGGTTTCTAAGAATTTCGTACTTGGAACACTCGACAAGTATGATTGGGTTCAAGTTGCAGGAGCAATTAAACATCCTGAAAATGGAAAAGTGGTGGATATGAATGACTCGATACGAGAAGAAACTGGTATTGAGGATGCAAAATTAACTATATATCCAACTAATGGGTATGGAAATCAAGAGTTAATTCGTAGTTTAATTAATATTGAAAAGCCTGATGCCATAATGCATTATACTGATCCAAGATTTTGGGTATGGTTGTATCAAATGGAACATGAAATCAGACAACACATTCCGATTTTCTATTATAACATTTGGGATGATTTACCTTATCCAAGGTACAACGAGTTCTTTTATGAATCATCCGATTTAATTATGAACATATCAAAACAGACTGTAAACATTGTAAAAAATGTTGCAGTAAATAAACCAAGAACAGATTGGGATTGTACATATATTCCACACGGAATACCAGATGATAAATACTATCCAATTACGGAATTAGATGTTAAGAAGTGGGATAACCTAAAATCTTTTAGGGGTGAACTATTACATAATAAAGATAAAGATTTTATTATATTTTGGTGTAATAGAAACATTCGAAGAAAAGCTCCTGGTGATGTAATATTGGCTTATAAAACATTCTGTGATGGATTATCAAAAGAACAGGCAGATAAATGTGTATTAGTAATGCACACTCAACCAGTAGACCAAAATGGAACTGATTTACCAGAAGTTGTCAATAATATATGTCCTGATTATGAAGTTATTTTTTCAAATCAGAGACTTGATGATAAACAGATGAATTTTTTGTATAATATAGCAGATGTTCAAATCAATATGGCCTCTAACGAAGGATTTGGATTGGGAACTGCAGAAGCAGTAATGGCAGGAACACCAAGTATTGTAAATGTTACGGGTGGATTACAGGATCAATGTGGATTTAAATTAAAAGGTAAGCATGTTACACATGAAGATTATTCAGAAATTCATTCATTCCACGATAGAGATAAGTGGGAAAACAATCCTGATTTAACTCACGGAGAATGGATAAAACCAGTTTGGCCAGCAAGTCGTTCATTGCAAGGTTCAGTTCCAACACCATATATTTTCGATGATAGATGCAGATGGGAAGATGTTGCAGTTAAAATTCGTGAATGGTATGATACACCAAAAGAAGAACGAAAAGAGGCAGGTTCAAAAGGTAGAGAATGGATGTTAAAAGAAGAAATTGGAATGTCCGCAAAACATATGTGTGATAGGTTCGTACACGATATGGAACGGGCATGGAAAAAATGGACACCAAGAAAACGATTTACTTTACACAAAGTAGTATAAGGAGAAATTAAATGATAGGTTTAGAAAAATTTCTAAAGACCATAGATGATGTTACCAAGTTCATCTTGGGTGATAAGAGAGATGGTAAAGAAAGACGAGTAAAGAAAACAAAGAAAAAAGTTACTCGTAGAAAAACAATTCGTAGGAAATAAGGATAAAAAATGAGTTATAAACCATTAGTATTAGTTACGGCGCCTGTGGGTACAAGAAGTGGATATGGAGCACATAGTAGGGATATATGTAGATCATTAATTGCAATGGATAAGTTTGATATTAAAATCTGGCCTGTTCGTTGGGGTTCTACACCACAAGATGCCCTTAGTGAGGATAATGAACACGACAAACCTATAATAAAAAGGTTACTTTCAGATCCTAAAATGACAAAACAGCCAGATGTACATTTTCATATCGTAGTACCGAATGAATTTAATCCTCTTGCTAAGTATAACATTGGTATTACTGCAGGATTAGAAACTACACTCACTCCACCTGAATGGATAGATGGGTTAAATCGTATGGACATGAACATAGTACCTGCTAATTTTGTAAAAACATCAATCGAAGAAACGGTTTGGGATAAACATGACCAACAAACTCAACAAAAAATTGGAGTGGTTAAAGTTACAAAACCAACAGAAGTTCTATTTGAAGGTGCAGATACAAGAATATTCAAAACTACAAAGGAATTTTCAAAAGATTTGGTCGATGAGTTTAAGGGTATTAATGAGGACTTTTGTTTTCTATTTGTAGGTCATTGGTTACAAGGTAAGCTTGGTCAAGACAGAAAAGATTTGGGTATGTTAGTTAAAACATTCTTAGAAACATTTAAGAATCAGAAAAAGAGTCCAGCATTAATATTAAAGACTTCAGGAGCTTCTCCATCTATTTTGGATAGAGAAGATATCTTAACAAAAGTAAAACAGATTAGGGCCACCGTAGATGGTGAACTACCAAACGTTTATGTATTACACGGCGATTTGAGAGATGAAGAAGTAAATGAATTATATAACCATCCAAAAGTAAAGGCTCATGTTTCATTTACTCACGGAGAAGGATTTGGTCGTCCACTACTTGAAGCCAGTTTATCAGAAAAACCTGTAATTGCTCCAAATTGGAGTGGTCATACAGATTTCTTATCAGATAAAGATGCAGTAATGTTACCTGGTAGTCTTAATGATGTCAAGAAAGAATCTCTTATGAAAGGTATGGTAGTTGAAGGAACACAATGGTTTACGGTAAATTATGTATATGCATCTAAAGTATTAAAGGATGTGTTTGAGAATTATAGTAAATATGTAGTTAAGTCTAAGAAACTTTCAATAGTAAATAGCACTAAATTTTCACTTGATGCTATGACAAAGAGGTTTGAAGAAATACTTGATAAGTATCTTCCTAAATTTGAAGATACATCGATGCAAGAAGTTAAGTTAAAATTACCAAAGTTAAAGAAAGTTGGTGGACTTAGTGAGGCTCCAAAAATTGAATTACCAAAATTAAAAAAGGTTAAATAGTATGGAAAGAGTAATAGATTGTCCAATATGCTATGATAAAGATTCTTGTTTTGAAGATACACAAAAAGAGTTTAAATCTTATATGTGTTTCAATTGTGGATTTATGAGTAGTACATATTACACAGAAGATAATACCGATAGAATAAAAGGTAGTGCAAAACTTGTTAAGGAATTAGAGTTTTATGATGAGGTACGAAAAATATATTGGTATCCCTCAGTTGTTAATATGGGAGAGTTGGGTATAATATATCCATTCGGTGATAAACTGAATTGGTCTTGGAAGTTTGCAAGTGTCGTGAAGATAGATGAATCAGAAAAAGAAAAGTATCCAGTACTTGGAAAGGAAGGAGAATTCTATTCAGAAAGACTTGATGTAGACAACGCTATGGATTTTGGTCAATATGATTTTCTTTCGGCCTGTAAGTGTATGGGTATCGTGGGAAACAATCTAACTAACATGAAAAAATAATGTACTTCGAACAACATCTTAATAATATCATAAGAAGGGCTCCAACAACACCTCGACAGATTGAATCTGGTCCTATTTATGATATAAGGTATAATAGTGAAACAGCAACCAAGAAAAGATATTTGGTTATGGCACTTAACATATATCCATATACAGGTGGGGAAAGGGACAAAAAACTACATTGTCTTGATATGGATAATTTACCACCAAGAGATATGAAAATTATTTTAAAAGAGGCAGGTGGTATACAGGATATGAAAGTTGGTAATCAGATATTTAAAGAACTTAAAATACCTGATGGTAGGGAGAATATTCAGTTTTATGAAAAGAGAATAGGAGCAATTACTCGACAGATTAAAGGTGTGTATAAAACACTTAGTTTAATTAAAATAAAACGAGTAGAGGTGTGTGAGTATAATTTTCTTAGGGTTGTTGATCCTACAACTGCAAGGAAATATGGGTTATTAAATGAAAATTAGTTATGGTATTACAGTTCATAATGAAGCCGAAGAACTTTTCAGACTTACAGATTTATTAATAAACAATATAGACAAGGAAGATGAGATAGTAATTTGTGTTGATGGTGATGATGAAAAGGTAAACCTTGTTTTACAAAATCTACAAAAAACTTATCAATGGAATAATAATATTATAATTTATAATAGAAAACTTGATGGTAATTTTGCAGACCATAAAAATTCAGTTATAGAAAAGTCTACTGGTGATTATGTATTTCATATAGATGCTGATGAGTATCCTAATGAAATATTATTACAACAATTAAAACAAATATTAGAAATAAATAATGTTGATTTGGTTTGGATACCAAGAGTCAACACTATCGATGGTATGAAGGAAGAACATATCAGAAAGTGGGGTTGGAGAGTTACAGAAAATCGTTGGGTAAATTATCCTGATTATCAAGCTCGTGTGTTTCGTAATGATGAAAAGATAAGGTGGACTCGACCATTACACGAATATATAGCAGGTTGTAAAACATACGCACATCTTCCACCACACGAAGAACTATCTTTATACCATCCCAAAACAATAGAAAAACAAGAAAAACAAAATACTTTTTACAATGAAAATTTTAGTAAAGAATTAAATGTGAGGAAATCATGA
>Ga0181395_1000008_pt1 | contig 69847 bp, 92 predicted proteins | sample 18SPOviralmetaG_FD_130124 | JGI IMG/M metagenome (GOLD analysis project Ga0181395, IMG submission 130124) | Marine viral communities from the oligotrophic San Pedro Time Series (SPOT) site, San Pedro Channel, CA, USA - 18 SPOT_SRF_2010-12-16 | ecosystem: Environmental > Aquatic > Marine > Strait...
TACTGCTGGAATAATTGATGTTTCTATTTTAACTGATGGTTATGGAAGTGAAACTACATGGGAAATTATTGATGAATTTGGACAAGTATATGGTTCTGGAGGACCATATTCAAATAACACTCAATATAATGAAACAGCATATGTAGCTATATTTCCTAGTTGTTTTGAATTAAAATTATATGATTCATATGGTGATGGAATGTGCTGTGCAAACGGAGTAGGTTCAGTGTTAGTAACTGATCAAAATAATAATGTTATATTTGAAGGTGATCCTGTTAATTTACAAAATTTTTCTGAAATTAATGTTTATTTTGAAACAGGTGCTGGAAGTAGTAATTCATGGGAATGTACACCATTTGGATGTGCTGACGTAGGTATGGGTATGGGAACGTATGCTACGCAATTAGATTGTGAATCCGACACAGCTAATATAAATACACCATGTTTTGTTATAACAAGTATAAACGAAATAGAATCAAATAACACTAATAATAAAATTTATGATATATTAGGTAGAGAATATAAATCTAAGGTTGGAGAATTAAAAAATGGTTTGTATATTATTGATAACATAAAAGTAATAATTAACAAATAATTATATGCAACAATATGGAATGTTCCTCATATCAGGTAAAGAATTAATAGCAAAAAAATCAGCAGATAATTTAACTTCAGCTTATAATTATTTTGCTAAATTAAAAGATATGTCTTTAGTAGAATTTAAAAAAATATTTATTGTAACAAAATTATAAAATATGGAATTTCAAGGTAAAAGTAAAAAAAGTTATGAAAGTAGTATGCAAGCAATAGGATTTACTATTATAGGAATGGTAATACTATTAATAGGATTGACTTTATTTAGTAGTTGTGCTACTACTAAGGTAGACAAATGTTGTAAAAACTCAGATGAAATTATAAAGCATTACGAGTCTAAATAATAATGGGAGAATTATTTGAAGGTGAAAGTGACATCAGGGGTTTATTCAAACAGATGTTAGGTAGTGATATTATTATAAAAGATAATATTAAAGAAAATGAAGAAAAGTTATTTATTCTATTTGTAGAACAATTAGAAAAAGCTAAAAATTTAGAAGATAAAATTACTGATTTAGGATTAGATATTAATCCTTTAGTTAATCCTCTTTGGATAGTAATAGAAAATATGTTAAAATTACAATTTGGGTTAGATACTACTAGTCTTATAATGTTTTATTTATATGAAAGAATAGGTCCTGATGGGAAAATTATCCCATTAGTTGAAGAGGGATCTGAAAAAGTTTTTAAGTTAAAAACCCCTAAAGATTTATTTTCGTATATAAAGTTTAGATATTCCGATAAATAATTTGGATATCTTGAATACTTTTCGTATATTTATTTCATAAACATTACAGATATGAAAATGATAAATTGTGTTAGATGTAGGAATGCTATGCCTGAGTTAAGATTAACAAAATTTGGGTATGATTTTTGTGTTGATTGTTCAACTGAAAAACCTAAGGTTGGTGTTTCTATAACAGTAGGTAGTGGAGACCATACAGCCAATACCATCCAGGTTATGACATCTGAACAATTTAATTCTTTAAAAAAACAAGAAGAATTAAATAAAAAAGTAAAATTCGGAGATGCCGAAAGCTAAACCCTTAACTAAAGAAATGATTTTAGCTGCTATGTCTCAAACTAAAAGTAATAGAGCAGCTTGTAGATATCTTAATGTAAGTTATATACATTATAAAAAATGGGCTAAATTATATGAGAGTGATACTCATGATAATTTATTTGAACAACATAAAAACCAATGTGGTAAAGGCATTCCTAAATTTTTAAGGGGCAAAGGAAAAGAACCAGCATTAATAGATATAATTGAAGGTAGAGTTGATGCTTCATCATTTTCTCCTGATAAAATAAAATATAGATTAATAACCGAAGGTCATTTATTAGAAGAATGTGCTGCTTGTAAATTTAAGGAACGTAGAGTATCTGATTATAAAATGCCGTTATTATTAAATTTTAAAGATAATAATAAAAAAAATTATAGAAAAGAAAATATAGAATTACTATGTTATAATCATTATTTTTTAACCGTAGGAGATATATTTACAGATAAACAAATTAAAGGTATTGAGGATCATAAACCTGTAAACCAAAGCACAGTTGAGTGGGAATTAGATGATTATCAACTTGAACAGTTAGAAAAATTAGGTTTAGGGAACAATAAAGATGAAGATAATTATATATCAAGAATATAATGAAAAAGTATAAGGGTTTAAAGCATAAAAATCATAATAAAATTATTAATGATTATGATAAACAAAAAGAAAAACATCTTGAAAAATTAGCTACTAAAATGTTAAAAAATGATGAAAAATCAGAAAAATTAAAATCTAAACAAATTAAAGGAGACTTTTTAAAAAATTTTTAATTATGGTAATGACAAAATCAAATAATGATCAGATATATTTTATTGCTATTACTATTACATTATTACTATTAACTTTAATTTTTGTAATAAATAAGGCATCTAATAAAGTAGATCAACTACAACATGAGTTAGATATTAATAATACGTTAATTGACAGTTTAAAACATGAAATAGACACACTAATGTGGGAACAAGAAATGTTTGATTATAATCATAATACCTCTCATTTATTGTCAGCACTTATGTTTGTTGAATCAAGTTATGATGACTCAGCTTATAATGCTAATGAAGATGCTGTTGGGTGTTTACAGATTAGAAAATGTATGGTTAATGATGTTAATAGGATATTACGTAAACAAAAATCATTAATAAGATATTCTTACGATGATAGATGGATGAGACATAAATCAATACAAATGTTTGATATTTATTGTAAACATTATAATTTAAATACATCTGAAGAAATAGCTAGATGTTGGAATGGTGGACCTAAAGGAATGCAGAATAAAATGACTGTAGGTTATTGGAAAAAAGTTGAAAATAGATTAGATATATGATGAATTCTATAGATCATTTAAGATATATATTCCATGAAATGGATGGAGAATTAGCTTCTAGTATAGAAAAAAATTCACCTGGTGGTTTAAAAACCTTATGTCAATTATATGCTTTACAATTACAATTAGAAAAAGAAAGATATACAACCTCAAGTAAACATATATCAGAATATCTTGCTTAATAATATAAAGTAATAAATAATTTAATAATTTATGCAAAAATATTTGGAGAAGCCAAATATCTTTCGTATATTTACGTATAAATAAAGATATGAACAACGAAGAACTATATAGAAAATTACGAGCAATACAAGAATTACTTGATGAAGATGTACGTGAAGCTAAACGTGAATTAGAATATTTAATTCAAGAAGTACACGGAGTTACAAAAACAAGATAAAGATTTATGCGAAGATATTTGGTTCCCTGAAATATCTTTCGTATATTTACCACATAAATAAGGGCGTAAAGCCAAGTATAAATTAAAAAAATAAAGGTTATGTTAGAGCAATTAGAATTATTCCAAGTATTAAATGATGAACAACAAAATGAAGTTAATAGATTTGTAGAAAGACAACAACACTATGTAACAGATAGAATAGAAAGCATGAAGAAAACGGTAGAAATGCTTAAAGAAGCTGGATTTAAACAAGGTGAAAATTTTTCATGTACTTATGCAGTTGATAAAGAAACATCTGAAAGATTATTTGGGTATGGTGATAATCATTTTAAAACTGAAGTAACATTTAATACTATAAGTGGTGGTGTTTATTTAAAACATAAAAGATTTTATGCTGGTAAGTTAACAGCTGATAACTCATCTGTTAGTAAAGCAGGTGATAAATTAGAGTGTTCTAGAATAACTCCACAATATAGAGCTTATAAACCATCTACATTATTAGTTAAATTAAATGAACATAACGAAGATCAACAATGGAGATATGATAATTATGTTAAGAAAAATAATATGTTAGAATATACTCTTGATAAGTATTCAAAATTATACCCAAACGCTACTGTGCAAACAGGATCTGGATATGCTGGTAATCGTTCATTCTCAACAGTTTTAGTTTCATTTGAAAGTGGTAGTTGGGTTGAGTTTAAATTAGGATTTAGACAAGATGAAGAATATATGTTTAAAAAATTTGATGCTACTGTTGATGCATTAAAAGGTATGGATTTATTAAATCATTTTAACAAACAATCATAAGGTAATTGCGAAAGGGGTTGGATACCTGAGATCCCTTTCGTATATTTACGGAGTAAATAAGGGCGTAAAGCCAAGTATAAATTAAAATTAAATAAAAGTTATGAGTGAAAAAAGATTAAAAGAGTTACAAGATGAAATTGCTAGATTAAAAGAAATAGATAGACAAATATCTGAAAGAGTAGATAAAGAAGCAGATGATTCTATAGTAATAGAATGTAGTGCAGATTTAGATTTAGCAATGCAATATGAAAGCGAATAATAATTAAAAAATAAAGGTTATGTCAAAAATTAGAGTAAATACAAAAAATAGTAAAGTAATTAATGAAACATTATTTATTGATTTAATAAAATTAAATTCATTAAAAAAGAAACAAAGAGAAAATGTTAACGATGGAAGTAGTATTGTTCATCCTATGTTAGGGAGAATGGTATCATATGAAGGTGAATTTATCAGAATTAATAAATAATAAAATAAAAAAAAAATGGAAAAATTTAAATCAAGTTATAGAAATGTATATGCAAATAAAATCCCATATACTCAAGAACAATTAAATGAAAGGTTTACTTATGAAGACGGTAAATTATATCATAAAAATTACAGAGATAGAGTATCTAGAGGGACAGATTTTGAAGGAGTTGAAGCAGGTAACACTGGATTAGGTGGTAGAAGTCAAGTAAAAATTAATTATAATTTATATTATAGAAGTAGATTAATTTGGAAAATGTTAAATGGTAATGATGCCAATGGAGTAGTTGATCATATTAATAATGATTGTACTAATGATAGAATTGAGAATTTAAGAGATATTTCTCAAAGAGATAATAGATGGGAAGGAAAGACAATCGCTGACAAATTATCTGGAGGAAATTGGTCAGAAGTAAAAATGATGTGGCAAAGTAATTAATAAATAAAAAAAAATAAAGGTTATGGTTAAAGCAAAAAGATTAGTACTTACAAATGAGTGGGTTGAAATAAAAGAAATGTTCGAAGCAAACACTAATGGTTGTGAAGATTATGGTAAAAATTTCGAAATTGGAGGTAAATTAGATATTTTAACTAGATCGTTTTTAGATAGATTAGGTGAAATTACAACACATAAAGGTTATTATTGTGTAATTGATGGTGTTAAAATGAATTTATGGAAAGAAAGATTATGGTCTGTTGTTGAAAATGCAGGTTTATTAGCTCCAATAGCTTGGAAAATTGATAAAGCAACTCAGGATGAAATTGATAGAAAAGTAGAGTTAGAAGAAGCTAAATGGGATGATGAGTTTGATGAATTAGATGATTATGAACCAACAGATGAAGAATTAAGAGAAACTGAAGAACCAGAATTTAATAATATTAATTTAATAGAAATAGAATAATATGTACGATGACTTTCAAGTAGTAACACAAGGAGATAGTTTTTTAATGGGATTATCTTATTATAGTAAGAATGATGTAGCTGAAGAAGATTGGGCTGAATTAAATCTTTATTTAGGTTTTGTAAGATTAACATGGAGAAAATTTTAATATGAAATATTACGATTTATTTTTAGGTTGTTTTTGGTTTTTAATAGCCCACATATTAACTTTTTACCAATTAAATGGTCAATTTATTTGGAAATCATTTCAAAAATATGAATGGGCAGTTGCTTTATTTGGTGGAATATTATCATTTGCTTATATTTGGGGAACTAAATATACTGTTAGTGGATTTGGTGATTTACTATGGCCTGCTAGGTTTATTGGGTTTGGTGTAGGTATGATAATATATGCTATTGGAGTAAGTCATTATTTTAATGAAGGTATATCCTTAAAAACAATGGTTAGTTTAGGGTTATGTTTAGTATTAATATCAATTCAAGTTTTTTGGAAATGATAGGAATAGATTATATAAAATATGTTGGTGATAAAGGTTATATTGTTAAGCGGGAAATGTCTAAACATAGGTTTGTAGAAAATAATCAAATAAGAATGGATTGGGTAGCAGGATATAGAGATTATATGGATTATGATCATGTTTTACAAAGTGATGATAAATTCTTTTTTTGTCAAACTATACAAGAAGCAGAAATAATAAAAGATAAAGATGACTAAAATAGCTTGTTTTATACCTATAAAAAATAATAGTAGTAGAGTACCTAATAAAAACCTTCGTTTACTTAGGGGCATACCTTTATACAGATATGCTTTAGATACAGTAATCAATTCAAAAGTTTTTGATGATGTATTTGTAGATACAGATTCAGAAGATGTAAAAAATTATTGCATAGAAAAAAATATTAATATAATAGATAGAGACCCAAAATTATTAAAAGATAGTGCTAATGGTAATGATCTACTAGAACATTGGGTTGATATTAAACCTAATTATGATGTTTATTTTCAGGTTTTTGTTACATCTCCATTTTTAACATCTAATACTTTAAAGGATTGTGTAAATATTATGAAAACAAATTCTTTAGGGGATTCTGTATTTACAGTTATTGAAGATTATACTTGGTATTGGTTTAATGGAAAACCTGTAAATTATAATCCAAAATTACTCCCACGAAGTCAAGATGCTAAACCAATAATAAAAGAAACAACAAGTTTATATGGTATTAGTAAAGAAGGATTTAATAAAACAAAATCTAGAATAGGAGAATCCCCCCAGATTTATGTGGTAGATGAAATAGAAGGTACTGATATTGATACTGAATTTGATTTTACTATGGCTAAATTAATAGCTGAACATTGTATAATAAGTTAAAAAATTAAAGATGAATATTGAAAATATAGGACATAGGTTTACTAAAATAGTAAATACTTCTGAATGGGAAGAATTGCAAAATAAATATAATAAATGTAATGATATTTATGTATTAGGACATGGAGGTAATATGGGTATTGCTGATCACACAGCAGTTGATATGACAAGATTATCAAATGGTACTAAAAATGCTATATGTCCCGGTAGTTGTGTTGTAGCAACCTCTTTAATAAATGATACAGATTTTACACAATGGATGGTAGCATGGTTACAACAGAGAACCTCTACTAGAACTAAAGATCAAATGAAAAGATCATTAGTATATGGTATTTCTTCTTCAGGTACATCTAAAGATGTAATAAAAGCATTACAATGGGCTTCTGATAATGGTATGGAAACCTGCTTACTGACAGCTAAACCCATTTCAAATAAAATAAAAGGATTAACCCAAGTGATATTAGGAGTAGATTATTACCATACAGCTGAATGTTTAAGTTTATTATTACAATATCAATTAACCCATGGCTCTGGTAATGAATGTCCTCCAATAGGTCAAAATAATCCTGAAGATTTAAAGGGATTAAATTGGCAAAAAGGTATTCGTAAACATTCTTACCCAGATGAACAAATAAATTTAGGTATTGATTTTGATGGTGTTATTCATAAAAATAGTAAAGGATTTTTTGATGGTACTATATATGATGAACCTATTGAAGGAACTAAGGAAGCACTTAAAAAACTATCGGATAAATATACATTAATATGTTATACAGCTAAAGCAAAATCAGATAGAGGATTAGTAAATGGTAAAACAGGAACGGAATTAGTTTGGGAATGGTTAGATAAACATAACTTTTCAAAATATATTTCTAAGGTTACAGCTGAAAAACCAAGAGCAGTTGCTTATATTGATGATAAAAATATTAGATTTAACAATTGGGAATCATGTTTTAGGGATTTAAATAAATTAAATATATTAGATAATGGATAGATCTGTATTAGTAGTATATTCTTGTTATAATCCTCCTTCATCTTTATTAGATAGTATTCAAAGTGTATATAGTAAAGTTATAAATATTAATCATTTTCGTATTGCAATAGTATGTGTAGATAATGATAGTAATATATTAACAACTTATGATATAATAAAAAGTAAATTTCCTGATGTAGAAATAATATTTAACAAAAACAAAAATTATGAATGGGGAGCTTATAAATATGCTCATGATAATTTTCCATATTATGATTTTTACTTTTGCTTACAAGATACAATTATTTTTGAAAAACCATTTGATATTGATTTGATAGAAGATAATTCTCCTTATACTATATTCCATTCTGGAGGATTTAAACTTATGGGAAGAGGTTTTTCATCTCAAGATTTATTAAATCATAAAATGTTTAAACAAAATATAAATTTTGATGATATGGTAAATGAAGATTTTATTTTATGCCAACATAATACTTTGTTAATAACAAGATCTGATTTAAGTAAATTATTTAAATTTTTAATTAATCCCCCAACCAATAAAATAGAAACAGAAATGTATGAAAGAATATTTGGAGCTTACTTTGATAAAACTAAACATAAAAGGAGGGTTCTTAATCCCTATATAAAAAAAATAGATAGAGAAGATAGAATATTTATAACTAAAAAATAACAAATTATGGAAAATTTTAATAACTTTTTTAACAACTATGAAAAAAATGAAATCACAAACGAAGAATTAGTTAGGTTGGCTAATGAAAATACTTTTAGTATATTAATGGGAAAAATTACAATAGAAGAATTATTTGAACAAGATATTGATATACCCCTATTAGTTGACCCATCTGAAAAATCATTGTCAAATGAAAAAAAGAGAGAAATTTTAGAGGGGATGATTGAATATTATACTGAAGGAGAAGAATATGAAAAATGTAGTGAATTAGTAAAGCTAAAAAATAAATTATAAAATGGATAAAAAGATAACAAATTGCATTTGGGATAATTGTTCTAAACAAATTATCGAAGGTTATGTTTATGTTAAGATGGATGATATAATTAAATTAAACATTAAAGAAAATAATTTAGAAGTTAAAGATAATGATATAACTATGGATACAGTAGCTAATTATTTAGTTAATGAAGGATGGATTTTTGAAAGAAACCCAAGTACAGGTGAAATTTGGAAAAGAAAACCAGGTGATATACATAATAGAGAATTAATAAATTAAAAACTTATGACTAATACAAACACAAAACCCTTATTTTCGAATTTAAATATGAATCCTGCTAGGGGTGAAAATGAAACATATGAAGAATATGTTATTAGAAGAAAAAAAGTAAATTTTATTCTAAAAAGATATAGACAAGCAGGTAGAGAAGTATTTAAATCAGTATTTCCTGAAGGGGTTACAATTGAAGGAATGGATAATATAATTAAAGATACTCAAAATGGCTAGTAAAAAGTACGATAAACGTAGAGCTTTATTTTGTAAATTATTAGGTGAAAGTAAAACTTACAAAGGTTATTATAAATACTTAGTTACAATAGGTGAAAAAGATGGTACTATTCATAAACAACCTGTATATGGGAGAGACATGCAGACAGCTTTAAATAGATTAATTAATAAAGAATTAACTGTTAAAGTTGAAAAAAAGTTAGAAACTAATACTGGTTGGATATTTTTAGCATGGTTAGTAGCTATGGTGGCACCAACATTTTTAATCGATTATAATAGTCCTTGGTTTTTATTATTTGTATTTGGATCTATTGTTGTGTTATCAATAGTTGCTGTTTGGTGGTATAGTTATGTAAATAGAGGAGAGTAATAGTTATAAATAAAATGGTTATAGACAGTTTTCTATTTAATGGTGAATTAGAACTTTTAGAATTAAGATTAAAAGTTTTATATAATTATGTTGATAGATTTACTATAGTTGAGGGTAATCGTACCTTTAGAGGAGATCCAAAACCTATGGTATGTAAAGAATATTTAAAAGATCTTGGGTTTGAAGATGACCCTAAAATTAAATTAGTTGAAGTTGATTTAAAGTCTATAGATAATGAAAATAATCCTAATGCTATTGAAAATAAATGTAGAAGTTTTTTAACAGAACATTGCAATGAAGATGATATACTTATTATAGCAGATATTGATGAATTATATCATCCTCAATATCTTCAAAAACATATTGATTTTGTAAATGCTAATCCTGATACTTTATTACTTAATAATACTTATAATTTGCAATATCAAGTTAATTATGTTTTATCTATAGATGGTATTAATCCTGATTTCTGTAGAGTACCCTTTATAGCAAAAGGATCATTTTGGAAATTACATAACCCATCAAAAGTAAGACCCGAATGTGGAATTGGGGGTCATATTGATTCTTTCCCTTATAAAATATTTTGGTTTGAAGATATAAAATTAGGATGGCATTTATCATGGATGGGTAATTCTAAAGAAAGATTACATAAATTAAATTCACATTCTTGGCATTTAGAATTCCCAGAAGTTATAAAAAAACTAAGAAGTAATGATACAAAAGAACAAATAATTAATTTCAACCCTAAATTATCATCATCAGATCTTTTAGGGAGAGAAAGATTTTCTTTAATAGAGTTTGACTACACAGAACTCTTTAAAATAATTGATAATGTTGGTAATTTATCTCATATTAAAAAATATTTATTAAATAATTAAAATATATTATGTTATTAAGACACGATTTAAAAGATTTATTAGTTCCCTTTAAAGGTAGTAATAAAATTAAAACAAACTATTCAGAAGTATTTCAAGATATTTTTGTATTACAATGTTTAGATGGAAAAAAAGAGGGAACATATTTAGAAATTGGAGCTGCTGGTCCTGTAAGTGGAAATAATACATATTTACTAGAAAAGGAATTTGGGTGGACTGGTTTATCTATAGATTATGGATATGATGATTGGGATGATAGTGTAGTTATAACTTGTGATAATCAGAGCTTTTCAAAAAGTGGGTTTAAAAAATATTGGGACGAAAAGTGGCATAAAGATAGAGATCAACCTTTATTATTAACTAATGCTATAACTTGTGATTGGAAAAATATTTTAAATAATACTATAATAGATTATCTACAAGTTGATATAGACCCACCAGGAGGTACTTATGAATGTTTAGAGAGATTACCATTTGATACAGTTGATTTTAAAGTTATAACTTATGAACATGATGCTTATGCAGAACCTGAATGGAGAATAAAATCCAGAAAGTTTTTAGAGTCTAAGGGGTATGTTTTAATAGCTGGGAATATATCAAAAGAATATGGTTCACCTTTTGAAGATTGGTGGGTTAATTTAAAATATATAAATGAAATAAATTCTTCAATTATTAGAAACACATTTGAAGAATCTTTACCCGTAATGAAATATTTATTTAACAAATGATAAAACTAATTAAAAGTATATGGTATGAATATCATAGACGTAAAAGAAAACACAGCGTATGGGATCTATAAATAAACTACCAGATTGGTTTGATGGAACAGTGTATGATAAGGGTGATGTAGTTAGAAATCCGTTTTCAGGTGAGGAATTTGAATTAACAGCTGAGGAGCTATCGATGTATGATTTTATAGTTGGTAGTCAGTTAGTGTTTGAAATGATGCCTGGTAATATACCTGAGGATGGTATTAAACGATTTAAGCATGGCTTAGATTGGTTTAGAAAACATAATCTTGAGGCATATAAAATATTATTAGATTAAATTAAATATTATGAATAAATGTGATTGGTGTGGTAAAAACACAAAAAATGAAGAACATTATACAGCAATGTCTCCTTTAAATGAGGGTTATGAAAAATTAATTAAAGAGTGGGATAAAGAATATGGCCAATTTTGGTATGACAATGTTGATGGAAAAATTGATCAAAAATTATTAGAAGAAGTATCATTATATGATCAAGCAACTAATACAGTTGGTAGAGGAGTTGTATGTAATAAATGTCATGAAAAAGATGAAATTATATATCAAAAATATAGACAACTTACTTCTAAAGGGGGAGATTCTTATGGTATGTTAAAAATAGTAGTTGATGATGATAATACTGTTGATTATAATATTGATGAGATGGAAATGTGGCATGATGATGTGAAAGAAAAAATAAGTAAGGTTGGTAAAGATAAATAAATTTCGTATATTAAAGTAAACAAATACATAAAATGAAAAAAATATTATTAGTATTATTAGTTTCGCTTGGACTACAAACACAAACACAAGCACAATCAAATTTATGTGACTCATTGTCGTATACTGTAATACAAGGTTTACCTTTAACAGTATATGGAGAAGCAAGTGGAATTATAAATATGGTAGATTCAATTGAATGGCTATTTTCAGCGTGTAATTCAGTAGCATGTTATACACCACAAGGTAATAATCCATATTCTTTTCCTCAAATAAATATGACTGACACAGTTAAATTTTGTTATGATGCTTATGTTTATACTCCTAATCAAATGGTAGTATGTAGTCACTGTGATTCATTAATATTTGATTATACTGATAGTACTTATGTATTATTTAATATGGGAGGTACAACATTAATAAATGAATTAATATTAAATAAAATTAATAATAATAAAATATATGATTTACTAGGTAGAGAATTAACTGAAATTCCAGTAGGTAAAATGTATATTAGAAATAATAAATTATATATAAATAAAAAATAAACATGGGTTTTAGATTAACAGCACATATTGAAAAAGCACCAAAAATTGTAGATGAAAAAACAAAAACTACAAAAGGTATTAGAAACACTATATCAGTTAGAAATATTCCTTCACGTAACCAAGTGGAATTAGAATTAGTACGTTTAAGAGAAAACTATACTATTGCTAAAGGTAAAGATCGTAGTAAAAAACATAAATATGGTAAGGAATTAATATATGTAAGTTATGAAAAGTAAAATTAAATCATACACAGGAGATTATTTATCATTATATGATTATTTAGGTCATGCTGCTGGTGGTGAATTAGGACAAAGAATAGCATATGAAGCAGCTAAATGTAAGGTTACTATACAAAATAAAAAAATAAATAACCCAAGTTATACAGGTAGAATACAAATGTATCCGAATGATTTTTTAAATGAATGTAAAGATAAAGGGTTATTATAATGAAAAAATATTTTATTAGTTTTGGTAACGGGATATTTAAAAATCAACTAGATAGAATTTGCAGCGAAGCTAAAGAAACAGGATGGTTTGATGATGTAATAGCATCTACACCTTCTAAAATAAAAGATTTTATAGATAAACATAAAGATTTTATTAATAATAATCCAAGAGGGTTTGGTTATTGGATATGGAAACCTTATATTTTATTAAACCAACTAATGTATATGGATAATGGGGATTATTTGTTTTATACAGATGCAGGATCAAGAATATTACCACATAGAAAAGATAAATTAAATGAATATTTACACAAATTACATAAACAACCTATTTTAATAAATGGTGAAGGTAATGCAGAAGGAGATGGTGGTGGTGGTTATACACAACAAAAGTTTGTAAAATTATCACTCCTTAAAGAATTTAATTTAGAAAACAATAAAAAGTTTTTAAATTCATCACATAGTGAAAGTGGAATGATAGCTATTCGTAAATGTAAAGAAAGTATAGATATTATTAAATTGTGGTTAGAGTTAATAACTAAAAACAATTATTTATTTACTAATGATGATTTAGGTAATGATAAACAATTAGATGGTTTTATAGAACATCGCCATGACCAATCAATACTTAATATATTGTTTTACTTAAATAATTATAAAGCTTTATGGTTTGAGGAATGTTATGGTGTAGGACCATTTTTTAGTGGTAGACAAACAGATGATGGTTATAGAGAATTTTGTGCAGATTGGTTTAGAGCAGAACCTGATTATATTGATAATGCAATCCATGGACAATTAGAAGATTATTTAAGGACAAAACCCAACAAAGAATGGTATAAAGGACAAAAAGATTATAATCCCAATACAATGTTCAGTGAGTGGGATTATTTAGAATATAGAAAGAAAATACAATTAAATTTATAAATTATGGCAAATGTAGAAGACATATTATATGAAGCACGTGAGTTAGGAATATATGATAAAGTTATGAAAGAATCCCAAAAATTAGCTAAAAAACATCCACATATGGAAGTAGCAGATAGAATGGATAAAGCTATTATAAAAGTAAAGAATAAAATATCATATGATATGAATGGACCAAATGAAAGTTATGGTGTATAAAAGAATTTGGGACGAATATATGAATATTAAAGGTGGTGATTTCCCAAATTGGTATGAAGGGTTAAGTCCAATTGAAAGATATGTATTTAATAAACAATTAAGATTAAAGTAATGGGAAAAAATAATACATTTATAGTAGATGAAAAAGTTTGGGATGTAAGAAATTATTTTAAAGAACACACCATTAAATTCCAACTTTATAAAAATTGTATAATATCAGATTGTATAAGAAAGGGATATAGATGGGAAGAGTATCAACACTATTTAGCTTCAAAATATATTAATTCTGATTCTGTAGTAGTAGAGATAGGGGCTCATATTGGTACACTTACTATGGTATTTAGTAAATTAGCTAAAACTGTTTATGCTTTTGAACCTACAAAAGAATCTTTTGATTTATTAAATAAGAACATATCATTAAATGAATGTAAAAATGTTATATCAAAACAAGTAGGTGTAGGAGATAAGATTGAGTCAACAAAAATAGGTTGGATTGGGAATAATAATTCTGGAGCAACTATATTAGAAGGAGGTATGGTTACTAATGAAGTTTTAAGTTCTGCTGAAAATGGATCAACTAATAGTATTGAAACTAAAATAGATTTAATTAATCTTGATGTTTTAACTTTAGATAGACTAGATTATTTAAAAATAGATGTAGAAGGATATGAAGAAAAAGTAATAAAAGGAGGATTAAACACAATAAAAAAATTCAAACCTATAATTGTTATGGAATGTATGGATGATTATAGTAAAAAGGAGCCAATATCAAAATTAAATTTAGAAAATAAATATAAATCATTGTTAGACTTAGGTTATACTTACAAAATATTAGGTAAGGGAAATATAGATAAAAATTGGGATGTATTATTTATACCTAAAAAGTTTATAGCTCAAATGAGATTAAAAAAAGTAAAAAAAGAGCAAGTAAGATTAAAAGCAGAGGAAAGAAAATTAAAAGCAATAATAAGAGAAAAATAAAGCTTCAAGCTCTTCTCTACATATTGCATTGATTTACTACGTATATACAGTTATTAATTAAAATAAATAGGTTATGATAGAAGTTTTAGCAGGTATTGGTGTGATTGCGCTAGTTATTGGTGCAGGATTTTTCGTTAATTATATGGAGGGTATAGCAGATGAGCGTAAGCAAGATCGATTGGAAGAATTCTATAAAGATGAATTTGATAGTGAAGATGATTGGTGGAATGATCAAGAAGTATGAAACGAATAAGGGAAGTCAAGTGGAAGAGGAGATGTAATGTGTGTGATGAAGTAAATTCAGCGTGGATAGAGATTACGGTGAAGAAAGAGGGATCAGGTAAAAATATCATATGTGAGCCGTGTTTAACTAAAATACTTTCACTTGAGCATTGGGGAATAAAGGTACATCGCATCGCTAAGAAGTGGACCTTCCCCGAGTGGATAATTGATAAAATTAAATAATGATAATGATATGAATAAATGGTTAATGTGGATGTTACTTGGGATAAGTGCATTGATTTTGAACTGGACAATTATTGGGTGTGGGTGTATTATCTATGGAGTTTATTTAAGCGATGACGTAGATAGAGATGGAAATTCATTGGGTAATAGACTGGAATAAACGGGTAACTACGTGGAGTGTTGCGTGGGCTCCATTTCTAAATCCATAAGTAGGACAAGCACCTACCAATTATGACAAGTAGATGATAAATATCAATTGCATGTGACAATGAATAATGGGGTTATATGACATAGAAGCGAGGTGGTGTTAACCCCCATTTGATGCGCATCCAAACTCTACTATAGTTACCAAATATATACTTGTGAACCAACCCTGTTCACGAATTTTCATAAATAATTAATTGTGAATGGTTGTGAACCGCAAGGTATGTGTGGGAGGGCGTGGATATGTGGGGGAGGGGTCGTACATTTATGGGTGAACGGTTGTGGTAATAATACCAGCCGTGGGGAATAATACTACGGTGGGTAAGTTGACCGTACCCCCTTATTACATATTTTATACTTATTAGTTAATGCGGTAGCACCTTATACCAAGGTGTGGGGTACCTTATTATATAATATCTTCACCGTACGCGTAACTGGATTCGATACAACTATTATCGCTATATCTACTACATACCTACCATTGGCGGGCGTACCGCCGCCGTACTATATAATAATACCCACCGTGCGCGGATGTCCATATGGCGTGGATACGCGATAGAAAGGATGTGGACCACTTAAGAGATCGTACACGTAGATAACCCATCGATTGTATATACTTATATCATTGACCAACCCTACATTCAATTTAGTGATGATTTTATAAGAGTGTCACCGGATGAGTATATATTGATATAAGGTACCGGTGGTTGGTATTAATCTTCACCGTAACATTCTTCTCCCACGCTGGAATAACAATAATCATATCACCTCCTTGGAAAACTTTTGTAAACCAATTTCGTCATCATTAAGTCATATACAAGTAACACCCTAGTACAATTACTTTACCATTTAATATTCCAGCTTAATCTATATATGACCATGAATAATAATATGAAAGAGAAAATTGACATCGCACCAGCCATTTATATTATACTCATGGTGGTGGTTTTTTCTCTAGCGCTACACTTTTAATTACTACTTCCCATATGGGTAAGGGTTTGGAAAATTCCATACCCCCAAATTATTTTTTTTAATAAATTTTTCAATGGTGGGGAGTATATACGTATCTAGGTATGTGGGTATGTTAGGAAGAAGAAATCTTAGACGGCTTTATGAATTTGATAATATTTATAATAAAATTACATTATGCCACTTACTCTTAACTTTTCTTCCACACAACTAAATGGACCCGGAAGTTTAATAGGTTCACAATTACAAAATAATTCACCTCAAAGTCCTTATTTATTTACTATATATCACCCAAATGCTTCTAATGGTTCTGCATATTTTAATATAGGGGTACAACCAAATAGTAATGGAAATTTTAGTGGTAGTTTTAGTGGTAGTTTTGGTAGTGGAAGTTTTGGATTTACTGGATCTTTATCGGGTTCTTTAATAACTAGTTCTGGAATTAATTTAAATGGGTATGTATCTTCAAATTATATAAATAGTGTAGTTATTTCCTCAGTAACTTCATCATTCCAATTAGCCCCTCTAAATGTTATTCCACCTAATACTTTGAATGTTAGTGGAACTGGGGGTATTTCTTTAGTTATTGAATCAAATGATGCCTAAAATAAATGATTAGATTAGTATTAACACTATGTTTAATATTATTTTCATGTAAAAAAGATACTGATGATTTTGGTTTTAGAACTTATGTAATACTTGAAGGTACACATAGTTCTGGTAGATATTTTAACCACCCTACAAACTCAAGAATAAACTTTGACTTTATGTTAGATGAGTCTGCAATTTACACTACTGAAATACCAGAGAACCAACATGATGTAAATAAGATTTATGGCTTTAGCGATTTTGGTGTTACACATCAAAAATATTCAATAAGATTAGGTTGGAGATATATTAATGGTGAAATAGAATTATGTTGGTTAAGACATGAGGATGGTAGCCATAGTTCAGCTACTATAAGAACTATAGAACCAAACATACCCTATAATGCTACAATAGATATTAAAACTTTTTATTATATTATTACTGTAGAGGGTGATACTACGATGGTTAGAAGGAGACCTGAGGGGAATTGGGGGTTAATTAAAAGATATTACTTATACCCATATTTTGGTGGTAATGAATTTGCACCCCATGATATTACGGTGAAAATAAGAGAAAATAATTAAAGACTCCCGCGAAAATATTTGGCTCCCCAAGAGACCTTTCGTATATTTATGTCATAAATGAGTGCAAAACGCACACATACTAATAAAAATAAAGGTTATGAATTTTACAAAAACAACAGAAGGTTTACACAAATTATCATTACAAGAATTAAATGAATTTAAAGGTTTAGTTGAACAAATGATTCAATTAAAACAACCAGGATTTAGAGTAGGAATGAAAGTTGGTGTTGATCATAAAAAAGTTATGGGAATGATTGGTGAAATTATTAAAGTTAATAATAAAAAATGTAAGGTTAATTTTGATGGTCAAACATTTGTAGTTCCTAAATCAATGATAATAATAAAGTAATGCGCAGGAAGCTTGGATACCCGAGAGAGCTTTCGTATATTTACGGTATAAATAGATGCAAAACGAATAAAAACTAATTAAAAAAAAATAAAAGTTATGATCAATATAGAAAATTTACAATCAGCAAAATTTATGAGTAAGGAAGAAATTAGTAAAGTAGCTCCTTCAGTATTTACAATGAATCCTTCAAATGAGGTATCAGATAAATATACTCATATTCCAACAGAAGAAGTTATTAATGATATGGAAGAATTAGGTTGGGGAGTTGTTGATGCAAAAGAAGTTAAAGCTAGAACTAAATCAACAAAAGGATTCCAAAAACACTTACTAGTATTTAGAAATAATGATATTGTTATTAATGGAGAAGATGGAGATACTGTTTTCCCACAAATATTATTAACAAACTCTCATGATGGTAAAAATGCTTTTACATTTACAGCAGGATTATTTAGAATGATTTGTGAAAATGGTTTAGTTATTGCAGATACAGAATTTGAAGATGTAAAAATGCGTCATATGGGTTACACATTTGAGGATCTACAATCAATGATTAAAGAAATGGTGGAAAAATTACCATTAACAGTTGAATCTATGAATAAAATGAAATCTATTGAATTAGAAGGAGAGCAAGTATTAGAATTAGCAAAATCATTACTTGATATTAGAGTTAAAGGAACAGATAATACATTTAATGATGTTGCAGTTAAAGATGTGTTAGAATCTCAACGTAATGAAGATAGAGGTAATGGATTATGGGAAGTATTTAATAGAGTACAAGAAAATATTATTAATGGTAATTTTTATTACAATACTAAATCAGGAAAACAAAGACAAGCTCGTATAATTAAGAATTTCAAACAAGATATTGATTTAAATAGAAACATGTTTGTAAAAGCTTTAGAATTTGCTTGTTAATAAATTAATACATGCGCATATAACCGCGTTTTTTTGCGGTTTTTATGCGTTGTATAATATATATAATATGAATGTCACATAGTAATGCAAAATAAATAAAAAAACAAATATATGAGTTGGGAAAATTTATATCCAGAAGAAAATAATTTAGTTAAACTGTCCTTAGAACATGGGGGTAGTATAAAACCTTTAATAATTCCAAGTAAATTTACAGGAGGAACGGGACTATGTAATGCTACTATTTATAATGATGAAAATGAAGGATTATTAGTTAATATAAGGCATGTAGGATATGTTATGCACCATGTTGAATTTAACCAAAAATATTGGGGAATGTGGGGGTGTATGCAATACATGAATCCTGAAGAATTTGCATTTTTAGAAACAACTAATTATTTATGTCATTTAGACGATGATTTAAATATAAGTAGATCAAGTAAAATTGATACTACTAAATATGATAAACCTCCACTTTGGGATTTTATAGGACAAGAAGATGTAAGAATATTTAGATGGAATAATAAATTATACACTTGTGGTGTAAGAAGAGATATTGATGAAATTGGAACGGGAAGAATGGAAATGTGTGAAGTTATATTAGGTAATGAAGGATTTGTTGAAGTTACAAGAGATAGAATAGAAGTTCCTGAAAAGGATGGATATCTTGAAAAAAATTGGATGCCTGTTTTAGATATGCCCTATCATTTTATTAGACATGCTGATCCCATAGAATTAGTTAAAGTTGATTGTAAAAATAAAAATTGTGAAGTAATTGTAAAAAAAGATCCTAGTGAAAAAATTGCTAAAAAATTATCAGGTTGTGATTTAAGAGGAGGGTCACAAGTAATACCATTTGGGGAATATAGATTATGTATTACTCATGAATGTTTTTTTCCATGGCATCCTGTTGGAAATGAAAAAGATGCTCATTATTATCATAGATTTGTTTTTTATGATAAAGATTGGAATATAGTTAAAATATCTAAACAATTTAAATTTATGGATGCTATGATAGAATTTAATTGCGGGTTAGCTGAAGTTGGGGATGATTTATTAATTACCTTTGGCTTTCAAGATAATGCTGCGTATGTACTTAAAATGCCTAAAATAATATTAGAAAAAATTGAATATGAGAAATTATAAATTAGAAAATAAATTAAATAAATATATCCTTAATCCTAGAAAAGATAGATGTAATTTTGAATTAGCAAATAGTTATTTTGATATAGAACAATATGCTTCAGCTATATCTTATTATTTAAGAAGTGCTGAACTGTCTAAAAATGATGATTTAGTTTACGAAAGTTTATTATGTTCTTGGGATTGTATGGCTAAAGTAGGGGGTAGACCTGTATTTGAAAGAGGACAAATACTTCAAGCAATATCACATTCTCCACATAGACCTGAAGCTTATAATGCTATGTGTTTATGGTTAGAATTTTGTGGGGATAGAATTCCTTCTTCAGAAGAAAAATATTTAACCATGTATTCATATGCTTGTATAGGAATTTCTAATATATTAAGTAATAAAGATTTTGAGTATTATAATAGGTATGATGGGTATTTTGCATTTTTATATTATAAGGCTATTGCAGGGTGGTATATAGGAAAAACACAAGAAAGTAAGGAGTTATTTTTAGAATTAGCAAATAATCCCAATAATAATTTAAATGAAAGGTATAAAACATTAATAAAAGAAACCATTGAAAATGTGGGGATTTCACATTTAGTTAAAAAATAAAAGAAATGGAAGATAAGAAAAGTATACCTGTTATTGGAGTTCCAATAGTAAATGGAGTTCATTGGGTAAAAAGGTTAATGTTATCAATTGATTATCCTGTAGATAATTTATTTATAATTAATAATAACGGAAGGGGAGAAATTAATGAAGAATTAGATAAGTTAAAAAATATAGCTAACAAATTTATTAAAAATATACACATTACACATTTACCTACCAATTTAGGAGTCCCAGCAGCTTGGAATTTAATTATAAAATCATTTTTAATGGAGCCCTATTGGATAATTTCTAACCATGATGTTGCTTTTTCACCGGGTTTGTTAAAAGAATTTTCAGATATGGCTCAAGATAAGGAGATAAGTATGATTCATCCTAGAGCTGGTGTAAATAATGTAGGTACATATGATTTATTTGCTATAACTGAAATGGGGGTGAGAATTGTAGGGTTATTTGATGAAAATTTATATCCTGCTTATGGAGAAGATACAGATTATATAATGAGAATTTTAAATTTAGACCCAAAAGTTTGTAGAGGATTAGATAATACTTATTTACACGGAAAAGAAATAGCTGATTGTATTAATTATGAAAAAAATGGTCAACAGACATCTAAGGAAGAACCTCAAATAAAAGAAAAATTAGATAGGGTTGATAAAAAAAATTATGAGTATTTAACTAAAAAATGGGGAAAAAATTGGGGGGAATTATCTCCTTGTAAATATCCCTTTAATAATAAAGAATATTTTAATTCTTATACTTCATGGGATTTAGATTATATAAGAAATAAATATTTAGGATTTTAAAAAAATATATTAATTTAATAAAAAACAAAAATGACAAAAATTAAATTTAAAGACTCAGATAATAATTCCGATTGGGGGATAATTACAACTAATAAATTTAAGGTAAATAAAAAAATGAAAAAAAGAGCATGGGTAATTGATGATTTTTATAAAGATCCCGATGCTGTTAGACAATATGCATTAGAACAAATGTATTGGGATAAGGGTCATGGAGGAGTTGGTTGGAGAACTAGAAAACAATTTATATTTGATGGAGTTAAAGAAAAAATTGAAGAAACAATGGGTTGTAATATTACTAATTGGGCTGATGTTTATTCTATTTGTGGGGTATTCCAAAGTGGATTTTGTAGTGGAAATGTTCCACCTTTAGTTTACCATGCAGATTCTCAACAATGGGCTGCTATGATATTTCTTACACCAAATGCACCATTTGAAACAGGTACTAAAGTTGTTGCAAATAAAAAATCTAAAATATATCACACATCTCAAAGTGACAACATATTTGATTATTTTCCCCAACAGGAAACTTTTGTAGATGGAACCTTATATGAGGATGTTGATACATTTGGAAATGTTTATAATAGGATGGTAATTTTTGATGGGCAATCTATTCACAGTTCAATGGGGTACTTTGGTCATAGTATAGAAACAGGTAGATTATGGCAAATGTTTTTCTTTGATGCAGATTTTAATAAATAAATAAATAAAATGGATAAATTTCAAGAAGAGTTTTTAGATAAAGTAGGGAGTGATGAGATAATAGAAATATCTCAAATATTAGATAGAGTAAATAAACAACAAAAATTAACTGAAGTTATGTATTATGCTTTAGTAACTATGTCTAAATCAGATGGAAGTATGTCTCCCCTTTTAGCATTGCAAATTGCTGAGGAGGATTGGAATGTATAATATTTATATTTGATCGTTTATAGTTATATTAGCTGCTTTTTTGGACGTGGGTTCGATTCCCACCATCTCCACTAAATATAAACAATAAAATACGGGGATGTACAGGTATTTGACATAAAGTAAGGATATAATGAAGATCATACGCATAACTGGCGAACAAGTTGAACTAGCAATGGCTGCCTAAGAGGTACCCTAGCTAAACGGCATTTAACAGGGCAAGTCGTATAAGCCCGGTGGTGGTGGATCCCTTTAGGGGTAATTTGGATTTTTTATATATTAGTATTATATTTATACTATATGATAAATCTAGACAATATTTTTCACTTATTTAGCCCTAATGATGATTTAGAGGGAATTGATAATGGTAAAGTACATATTGATTTTAAAAATACACCTATCTACTGGGTTGGGATGTATAAAAAATTAATATTAAATCATATAAATTTTAATAAAAAAATAATGAAATTTTTTCAAAAATCTAATAAAGATTTAGATTTAAATGATGTTAAAGAAGCTGGGGAGTTTGTTACATATAATAAAGCATGGTCTTATATAAAAAAAATTGATTTAAATAATAAAGATCATAAAAAGGGAATAAACACTTATGCAGATGAATATTTAGATACTTCATTAAAATTAGGAATTAATTTTTTTATAGAAACCGAAGAATATGAAAAATGTGCACATCTTCAAAAAATTCTAAATTATCTTTCAGAATAACTTGGATTCCTCAAATATTTTATATATCTTGGATATAAATTAATATTAGGTATTAAGGTACATATGTTAATATAAAGGATAAATAATAAAGAGATTAAATATAGAATATAATAAATAAACAATTATGAGAAATAAAAACACATGCATAAGGTTGGTGGAAAAACTAGATGGAGATTTTAAAACATTATTATTCATTTTAAGTAGACCTAATGCCGATATAAAAGATTTTAGGGATGTAATTAAAAGATTACAAGACACTTCATCAAATTTAATGAGATTTATTGAACGTGAAGAGGAAACACTATAATTAAAAATAAAAGGTTATGAAATTAACAGCAGAAAAAATACAGTCTAATTGGGAAGAATTTCATTCTAATATAAAAAAATATATTAAGGGTGATAGACAAACACAATTATTAGCGTTTTATACTAAATTCCAAGAACGTTTAATATTAATGCCAGCAGCACATAAAAAAGAATATCATAATGCTTTTCCAGGAGGATATATAGACCATGTTAATAGAGTAGTTAGATGTGCTCTTAAACAATATGAATTATGGAAAGAAGAAGGAGCAGATATTAATACTTTTACAATTGAAGAATTAGTATTTTCTGCTATTAATCATGATTTAGGTAAAATGGGTGATGCAGACCATGAAGCATATATTCCTCAAACTGATAAATGGAGAAAAGATAAATTAGGAGAGGATTATATGTTTAATAAAAAATTAGCATTTTCTGCAGTTCCTGATAGATCATTATTTCTTCTCCAACAACATGATATTAAGTATACTTTTAATGAGATGGTAGCTATCCAAACTCATGATGGATTATACGACTCAGCTAATGATAAATATTTAAAAGGTTATATGCCAGAACAAAAACCAAGAACATCTTTACCTTTTATATTACATCAAGCAGATATGATGGCAGCTAGAATTGAATTTGAGATAGAGTGGTTACCTAAATTTGAAAATCCCACACCTGTAAAAACTAATAATTTCTCAATAAATTCTAATAAAACAACTAAATCTAAAGCCTTAGGTAATCTATCAAGCCCAGGATTAAAAAATATGTTAGATAATTTATAATATGGAAACAATAATAATATCAATTCTTTCAGCATTAGTAATAGTATTAGGATTTGCAGTTTTTAATTTAATGCAAAAGAATGAACAACAAGAAGACATTTTAGTTGAATACATGAAATATTTAAATAAGATTTCTAAAGCAATAGAAGTATCAGATGTAAGATTAAAAAAATTAGACGCTCAGGGGAGATTTAAGAGTGATGATGAAATAGGTTTTTTCTTTAAAACAGTTATGACAATACAGGATTTATTAAATGGATTTAAAATTAAAGATTTATAACCTATGACACATGGATAATATAATAAGAGAAGCTAAGAAAAAAAGACAGAAAAGAAATTATTTTACTCAAGAAACAGAAGATGCTATTGTTGCTTATAATACAAGTAAAGATTCATTATTTAAAAGTAATATATACTCCAGAGAAATACATTATCCCTTTTATAAGTTAACTGAAAATATAATACACACTTTTAAGTTTTATTATACAGATGGGGTTGAAAATTTAGAAGATTTACAACATGAGATTATGGTATTTCTTTTAGATAAAATTCATTTGTTTGATCCTAGTAAAGGAGCAAAAGCTTATTCATATTTTGGTACTATTGTAAAAAGATGGTTAATAGTATATAACCAAAAAAATTATAAGAAAAAAATAGAATCTATTGATATAGGAGATATATCTAAACATCAAAATTTGGATATTGGAGAAAATTCCTTTTTTATATTAAATACTAAATTAGAACAATCATCACAAAAATTTGTAGAGTTAGATAATAATTTTGGAGATGAGTTATTTAATAAAGGATATAAAGAAGGGGATAGATTATCTATTTTTGTTGATTTATATGTAAAACATATGACTACAAATATTTTTGACTATTTTCCTAAGGAATATGATGCTCAAATAGCTGATTGTATTTTAGAATTATTTAGAAAAAGAGATGCTATAGATGTTTTTAATAAAAAAGCACTTTATATCTATATAAGAGAAATGATCGATGTAAAAACTCCTAAAATAACTAAAATAGCTAATAAACTATACAAAGTATTCAAAGAAAAATATATTATATTTTCAGAAAGTGGTTATTTTTCATCTTAAAAGCTAAAATTTTTTATATTTATAATCAAAAATTATGGGACAACTAGATTCAATAGTATTTGGTAATAAAAAATTCTCAGATATTCTACATGAGATATATGAAAATCAAACCACTAAAAAACAACAAATTACATCTTTAATAAGTGAGTTAAAACCTTTAATACAAGAAATAGGTGATGCTACCTTAATAGTACCTTTAATAAAAGAATATTTAGAAATTGGTGTAAAAAATGATGAACAATTAATAAAAATGGCTACTATAATTCAAAGAGCAGTTAATAACACTAATGATGAAGGTGAATTTGGTATATCAGAAGAAGAAAAAGCTGAATTATTAGCAGAAATGGATAAATTAGAAAGAATTAATAAAGAAAATAAAAATGGCTAGAACACCTACGGGGTTAAATTCTTTAAAACCTTTAAATTTACAATCTTCAAAAGGACCAGAAATAATACCTGTAAGAGTTAAATTTGTTTCTTTAAATGGAAAAGATTATCCTATTAATTGGAAAGAATATGGAGAATATAGTAGTATAGGTGGTATTTTATTTGAAGAACTATCTAACCCATCAGGAAAGTCTTTATCTACTTTAAGCTTTGCTAGTCCCCTATATTCTAATATAACATTTTTACCCTTAGTAAATGAAATAGTTTATATAATTTCACTACCTAATGCTACTACCCAAACAAATCCATCTACTGGCAAAGCATATTATTATTTTCAAAGTATTAATATATGGAATAGCATACATCATAATGCTTCTCCAAATTCCCTTGCTACTAAACCCACCCAAGGTCAAAATTATGCTAAAACTGAAGCTGGAGTAGAAGTATCATCTGATACTAATATAGAAGATATTAATTTTGGTTTTACTTTTAAAGAAAGAACAGGAATAAGAAATTTACAACCTTTTGAAGGAGATGTTTTAATAGAAGGGAGATGGGGTAATACTATAAGATTTGGGAGTACAGTAAATAATTCAACACCTTTTAATCCTTGGTCAGATAGTGGAGTAAATGGAGAACCTATTATTATTCTAAAAAATGGACAAACCCAAACACAGGATGATTCTTGGATCCCACAAGTAGAAAATATAAATACAGATAAATCTTCATTATATTTAACATCAAATCAACAAATACCTATAGGTGCAGCAAGTACTGATTATAGTTCCTACACACCCGCTTTTGGTGAAATTCCTAGCTCCCCTAGCTCATATAATGGTTCTCAAGTTATTGTTAATTCAGGTCGTTTATTATTTAATTCTAAAAATGATCATATTTTACTTAGTTCTGCAAGAACAATATCTTTTGGAGCTCAAAAAGGTTTTAATTTTGATACTCCATCTAACTTTGTTGTTAAAGTTGGAACTAAAATAATGTTAGGAGATAAAGAAGAAAGTACTACTGAACCTTTAATATTGGGAGATAAATTTTTAGATGATTTTCAAAAATTATTAAATAACGTTGTTTCATTAACGTCAGCTTTAGGAACAGTTGGTACACCAGTTCCATATCAACCTAATATAGCAGTTGCACAATCAGCAACTAAAGTAGGATTACAAGCTCAAACTATGTTAACCTCAATTGAAAGTTATAAATCAAAAACAACAAGAACTTTATAATGGCTTTAGCAGATTTTATATCAAAAATTGTAACTAGTATAACTAGAGCAACATTTCAGTTTAACAAATCCCTAGATGTATTAATTGATAAATTTAAAGAAGGTTGCCCAACAACTGATGAATTAAAAAAATTAATAATTCAAAAAAATGAAATTAATGGTGCTTTAGAACAAATAGAACAAAAAATAGCTACTTTAAATAAAGTAGCAAAAGGTTCTGAAATAGCAGCTGAAGCTTTAAATACTGGAAAAACTATAATAAAGCAAATCCCAGCACCCTCATCTGTTCCTCCTGGTGTAGGTTTACCTTTAAATGTATTTAATAATTTTTCTGATGCTTTAGATAATTTAGGGACTTTAATAGATAAAGAAAAAGCATCCTTAGATTCAATTCCTGAAGCTTTAGATATAATTAAAAAAGATGTTGGAGAAGTAATTACTAAATTAAATGAATTTGATGTTGTTTTAAATGATTGTATAGAAAAAGACCCTAATATTACAGCTGAAGATTTAGAGGCAACAACTGAAAATTTTGTAGGAGTATTAACTAACGAAGCATTAGAAGAAATACTAACAACTCCCCCAGGATTATTATATGGAGATTATTATTTAAGATTAAATTTTTTATCTACAGATTTTTCATTTGATAAAAAACAAATAATAGCACAAAATAAAGAATCTGTTATAGATGGAGAATTTTATAATGAAAATGCACTTGTAGAAACATTATTAGGAGATGAATCTTTTTCTTCATCAAATTTAGTTTTAGTTAATGAGATGAAATGGTTAATTGATACTAAAGATTTAATATTCCCACCCCCAGAACCAGCAGAAGATCCTTTAAAAGCTATATTTAAAGAAGGACAAATTGTTATATTAATGTCTATTTATGGTGCTAGTAGAGAAGAAGCTGAAGAATTATATGAATTAGCTTGGGAATTATCACAAGATCAAGGACCTAATAAAGGTTATTATCCTACATTAGTTCAGGAAGCATTTGATAATTCAAGAACTGTTTTAGAACAAGCTGTAGCTAATGAAGGATATGAATGGCAACAGGGTGATAGAGTATTAGATTCTACTATTAAAAAATTATTTTTAGCAGATTATGCTAAAACTGTAAGTGAAGAACTATTAAATGGGGCTATATCACAAATAAGAGCACAAGCTCGATCTTTATTAAATGCCGCAGATAATATAGGAAAAAGTTATAATTCAAGTGAAAAAAGATGGCAAAATGACGGAGATTTTGCTAACAATTCAAATAATAAATTATACCCATATTCAGAAAGATTAGCAGCAACAGCTGAAAATTTATTTAATGATAATACTATAGGAAGTGAATTTATAAGTTTAAGACCAGAAATGGCTAAAAGAAAACCTCTTATGCAAGCTATTTTTGAAGTAGCAAATTATTTATTTTTATCAGATAGACCTTATAGTTTTAATGATCCTTTAAAAGAATATTTTAATTCTAAGGGAATAGGTTATAATCAACCTATTATTAATGGAATTTATATAAATGGAACATCTACAGAATTAATATCATCTGCTGAATTGGAAGCTATTTATGATGCTGAAATTGATATTGTTGAAACTGTAAATTTAAGACCTGATAATTTACTCCCACCTGATTTTAATACTGCTGAAGATGGTTTAACATTTGAACAAAGAAAAGCATATGCAAAAACTAAAGTTTTTCTAAAACTTTTAAATACGCTAGGGATAGTATGGTATAATGGAAACGCCCAAATAGCTTCTGAATTACCATTTTGGTATCCTAGTGGGGGTAATCCAAATTCAAGTACTTATTTTGATTTAAAAGATGCAAATAGAGGTTTAACAATAGCTGATAAGTGGTATTTTGAATTTGGTAGAAATAGTTTACCTATACCTACTGGATTATAATTGATATAAAAACATAAATTATTAATATTTATAATAAAACTAACAATGAAGTTAACAGAATTAAAAAAAGTACTTAAAGAAACTGTTAGAGAAGTAATACAAGAAGAATTAAAAGATATACTCTTAGAGGCAGTAAAATCCCCAAAGGTAGTATCACAGACTCCTATAGTAGAATCTTTTACTCAATCATCACCAAAAACTCCTCCAACTACTCCAGTAATGTCAGCTCAAGATAAAAGAGATGCTTATAAAAATATTTTAGGAGAAACTGCAAATTCTTTTACAAGTAATGATGCACAAACTTTTAGACCAAATCCAGGAATGGATATGGCTAATGGTTCTCTTCCTGCAGGTAATGTGGGTATGGACCAAATAATGAATTTAATGAATAGTAAATAATGGCTCAAATTGTAAGTAATGTTTTTCCAACAGTTAGTAGTGGTAGTGCTGCCTTAGGCTTTAGTTTACCCCTATCAGGAAGAGCTGTGTTTAATCCAACTTACACAACTAAAGAAGTAATAAGAACTAATTTAGTTAATTGGTTATTAACCAACAAAGGTGAAAGAGTTATGCAACCTCTTTTTGGTGCAAATTTAAGGGATTTTATAGGGGAAGGAATTAATGATGGAACTAATAGTGCTATAACAACAAGAATTAAAGATAACGTAACATTACAATTTCCAGAGATAACTATAAAAAATATAAATTTTGATAATCAACCAGATACAAATACAATAAATCTATTTATAAATTATATAATTAGTAATATAGGAGTAGAGGATGAAATAAATATAGCAATACAATAATGGCAAATTTAAATAGAAATATAGTATATACTGAAAGAAATTTTAATAGTTTTAGAAATTCTCTTATAAATTATTCGCAAACATATTTTCCTAACACTTATAATGATTTTTCTACAGATTCAACAGGAATGTTATTTATTGAAATGGCTGCTTATGTAGGAGATGTTTTATCCTTTTATTTAGATAATCAAATACAAGAAACTTTTATACAATATGCTAGACAAGAACAAAATTTATTTGATTTAGCTTATATGTTAGGTTCTAAACCTAAAGTTACAACTGCGGCAACTGTAGATGTTGCTATTTATCAATTATTACCTAATAAAATTGATGTTAATGGAGCATCTGTACCTGATTTTGATTATGCTTTAAAAATCCCAAGTGGTTTTCAATTAACTTCTAATGAAAATGCTAGTATTAATTTTATAACAGAAGATGTTTGTGATTTTTCTGTTTCTTCCTCTCAAGATCCAACGGATATTTCTATTTACTCTTTATCAGCTAATACACCCCAAAGATTTTTACTAAAGAAAACGAGAAAAGCAATATCGGGGACTATTAATTCAATACAAAGTGTATTTAACGCTCCTTCTAAATACCCAACAGTAAATATAAATGCTTCTAGTATTATCAATGTCTTAGATTGTTTTGATAGTGATGGAAACCAATGGCATGAAGTATTAAATTTAGCACAGGATACTGTATTTACTACAAAAATAAATGCTTCATATACAGATCCAAATGCAATTCAAGATGATGCTCCTAATTTATTAAATTTAAAACAAGTTCAAAGAAGATTTACAACAAGATTTTTAAATTCTACTACCCTTCAATTAGGCTTTGGAGCAGGAACTGTAACTGACAATGATGAAGATTTAGTTCCAAACCCTGATAATGTAGGTACAGGATTAGCTTTTTCAAAAGACAAATTAACAGCAGCTTATTCTCCTTTAAATTTTATGTTTACTGATACTTATGGTATTGCACCTGCTAATACAACTTTAACTATAAGATATTTAACAGGGGGCGGATTATCTGCCAATGTTGAATCTGGCACATTAACTAATTTTAATAATGAAGGAGTAGTATTTAAAAACCCAGATCTTACAAACACTCCATTAGCTAATATTATATTTAATTCTTTAGCAACAAATAATATATTAGCAGCAGATGGGGGACAAGGTGCAGATACAGTTGAAGAAATTAGACAAAATGCTTTAGGTAATTTTCAAAATCAACTAAGAACTGTTACACAACAAGATTATTTAATTAGAGCATTAAGTATGCCCGCTAATATAGGTACTATAGCAAAAGCTTTTATTCAACCTACTAAAGTAGCAGAATATGGAATAGGTGAATTACCTACAATTTTAGATATGTATGTTTTATCTTATAATTCAAATAAAACATTAAGAACAGCTTCTTCAACTTTAAAACAAAATTTAAAAACTTATTTATCTGAATATAGAATGATAAATGATTCTATAAAAATTAAAGATGCTTATATTATTAATATAACTTGTGAATTTGATATAATAGTATTACCTAATTTTAATAATAATGAAGTAATTTTAAACTGTATAAATTCTTTAACAGAGTATTTTAGTATAGATAATTGGAATATAAATCAACCTATTTTATTAAAAAGTTTAAGCATATTAATCGATAAAGTAGAAGGGGTACAAACTGTAACTAATGTATTTATTAAAAATATAGCAGGAGCAAGTAAAGGATATAGTGATTATTCATATGATATATCAGCAGCAACTAATAATGGTATTATATATCCTTCAGTAGATCCTATGATTTTTGAATTAAAATATCCTACATCTGATATTGTAGGAAGAGTAGTACCATTATAAATAAAAAAATATGAAAAGCTTATTAGAAAGATATAGAGATACACTTAAAGTAACAACTAGAGGAGATCAAGGTATTACAGGAGTAGCAGCACCAGGAACTTATTTAGGTAATAATCCAGGACCAATTCCCCCAAAACAATCCCCTTTAGAAGCAGAATATGAAAAAGGAAATAATAATCAACCCTTAGATGGAACACCAATTGATGGAGGTTCAACTAATGATCCTAATTCTGGTTTTGTTCAAAGATATACTTCAACTAATGCTTATTTTACTGATAATGAGGGTATAGTAAGATCTAATATTTCAACTAATGATTTAGTTCAGTCTACTAAAATATCAGGTTTAGATGTTGAAAGCACATCAGCTGGAGTAAAACAAGGAGGAAGTGGGGGTCCTATTAATGATAATGGTCCTAATGGATCAGGTTTTATACAAACTTATACCCCTTCAAATCCATTTTATACTAATAAAGAAGGAATAGTAAGGGCTACAGACGGTGAATCTCCTTTAACAGATACATTAAAAGTAACAGCATTAGATGTTGAAAACCCAGAATCAGGAATAAAACAAGGAACAGGAGGTGGACCTAATAGAACTTCAAAGGCAAATGGAACAAAATCTTCATTTATAGATGGAGGAGATTATAAAGTTTTAAGATATCCTACAAGAGCAAAATTTATAGATACTACTATAAATTCTGAAGATGGAGGAACATTGGAAACAATGACATTACAACAATATACACCTGATAGGACTTACTTAGAAATACTAGCAGATCCAAATTTAGATATTGAAAAAGTTGTTGGCACACCTATAGATCAACTCCCAGCAGAAGGAGGCATACCCGATAGTATAGATGAAAGTATTGTTCCTGAAAATGTAAAACCTAAACTTAATGATTTGAAAAACTTTAATATATAATTAAATGGCAATTTATAAATTATTTCCTGAAAAAGACGCTACCTTATATACCCAAAATACTAATATGAATACAGGGTTAGATGAGATATTAGAAGCATCAACTTATTTATTAGATGATTCAGCACAAACTAGTAGATATTTAATAAAATTTTCACAAGACGAAATAAACAGTGCATTTACTAGTTATATATCAGGATCACGTATAAGTTATTTAATAGTAGGCAATGCATTAGCATCTCCTATTACTATAAACCCTACAGATTTAGTTGATAGAACTTATTTAAATGTACCCTTTACTAGTTCTACAGGAACAGGAGTTGGGGCATTTGGAGATATAACAATATCTGGAAATACTATATCAAGTATTATACTTACTAATAGAGGTAAAAATTATAAAGCAGGTGATATATTATTAACAACAAATTTATCCCAATCTTTTTCCACTAATGGTAGAGTTTCCCAAACTACAGGTTCAATAACTTTAAGTAGTGTTGATTTTAAAAAAAGAAAATGGGGAGCTGATTTAAAAAACTATGCTGCTGTAGTCACAAACTTAAATTCAACATCATACTTAAAGGTTTATCCCGTTTCTCAAAGTTGGGATATGGGAACAGGAAAATTTGGAGATTCACCTGTTACACAAGATGGATGTAATTGGGGGGAAAGAAAAACAGGTATTAATTGGAATGATGGAACATTTAATACAATTAGAACTACAGGATCTTATTCTCAAAATCAAGGTACAACTACTGGAGGAGGAACATGGTATACTGGATCTTCTACTGCTAAAGCGATAACCTCTTCTCAAACTTTTACGTATGCTGATTCTATAGATTTAGATGTAGATGTAACCTTTGCTGTAGATGTTTGGTTTAGTCAATCTGAGGGATTAGGTGGAGATATACCTAATGAGGGGTTTATAATAAAACAAACCTCATCAGTTGAATTAATTCCTTCACAATCAGAAGCCTCAACTTTTAAATTTTATTCTGTAGATACTAATACAATTTATCCACCTACATTAGAAATAAAATTTGATGACTTTTTCTATGGTACATCATCCCAAATGCAAACATTATACCAACCAGAAGCATTTATATCTTCATATAATAATGATGGAGTTTATTATCCACAAAGTGTACAAAGGTTTAGAATAGCAGCAGTACCTCAATACCCTAAAAAAATATTTCAAACAGCTTCTGGTTATTTAACTAATTATTATTTACCAAAACAAGCTCAATATGCTATAAAAGATTCAGAAACTAATGAATATGTAATAAATTTTGATAGTGAATACACTAAAGTAAGTGCAGATACAACTTCAAGTTATTTTGACATCTATATGGGAGGGTTAGAACCAGAAAGATATTATACTGTTTTATTAAAAACTAAAATTAATGGTACTACTAAGGTATTTGATGAAGATATAATGTTTAAAGTAATAAATGGATAATGAAAAAAATAACATTAAAGGCCCAAAGATTTGATAGAGATAAATTTAATGAAACTATAGATACTAGTTTTTCTCAGTTAATAGATACTCCAAATCCTTCTTTTTTTGATAGAGATCTAGCTAATTTAGATGACTTTTGGTATCTTTATGAAAAATTCTTTTACATTATACCTAAGCTTGGAGAAATAGAATCTCATCAGTATCTTGCAAAAACTAGTGCTGAATATGCTGATTTTGCAACCATTAGTGATGAAATACAAGCTTTATTAGATGAAATTGCTGAATTAAGAGCTGAAAATTTACAATTAATTAAAGATGCAACTAATCTAGATAATGCTATTAATCCTGATGACCAAACATTTTCAGGGACAGGTAGAGATAATTTAAATAATACACCAGAAGTATCTAATGATTCAAGAATAAGATAAAATAAATATAAATGGCAATACCAATCTCTTCATCTTTAACACAGCTAAATGCCGAAACCTTTTTTCAAGAAGGATTTGAATTAAGTTTAGATGCTATTGTTCCATCAATAGAATTAACAGGATCTTTTACTGAGTTTGAGAGTAAAACTCAATTTTATATATATGATTATACTAAAACTATATTATATACAGATTTAGACTATAAAGGTAATGGATCATTTTTACTGCCTGAATTAGGTACTTCTACATCAACATCTTCTACTTCAATTTATAATCAATTTGAATTACACCCAAATGAAGACATTTATAATCAAGGGTATTCAAATGGTAAGTTTTATGCTGTTTATAATTTTATAGATTATGAATTAGGATCTGAAGCTTTAGATATAGAAGAAGATGGAAGTTATGAACAGCATCCCTATTTTATAAAAGATATTTCTGGAGATAGAACAGAATTAAGAATCCAAAATAATTTTTTAACATCTCAACAAATAGAAACTTATTATAATAATTTTCAAAATAAATTAAGTGCTAGACAAAATGTTGATGAATTTTATATATCATTTATAGGGAACAGAAATTTTATAGGAATAAATAGTCAATTAGAAAAACCTTCAACTGAGGGCTCTTCAGACCCAACTTCTATTTTAATTAAATTATACCAACCCCTCCCTGCAGAATATCAGTTAGAAGAAGAACTTCAAATAATTACAAAAGTAGGAGAAACTCAGGTTTTTGAAGTAGAATTTAATCCTAATTTAGAATTTATAGATAATTTACTTTCATTAAAGGGTCCTAATTATAATATAGATATTAAAGATAAAGTTAATAATTCTACTAATTTTAAATCACTAACAGATTTAGTTAACACAAATAGTTCTCAATCTTATTATCAATTTAATTCTTTACAAGACCAAAAGGGTGTATTTTTAACTAAAAATTGGGGAGATTGGAGTGAATTTGTAAAATTTTCTTCTGCCGAACAAAGATTAAATAATTTTTATGATAAAATGGTTTCAATTGAAGCTTATGAAGCAGAATTATCAAATCTTGAAACCATAACGGGAGCATCAAATACTACTCCAAACTATTCTTCTAGTTATAATTCTGTTAGTAATAATATTAATAAAATTATTAGTAAATTTGATAGTTATGAATATTTTTTATATTATGTAACAGGATCTGAATCATGGCCTAAATACTCATCAACATACCCTTATAAAAACTACTCAGTAACAAGTTCAGCTGTATCAAATTGGTTTGGGAGTACAGATGAAAATAATTTATATTATAATACAGGAAAAAACCAAATATACTCAGCTTCTAGATATGATGAAAACAATCAAGATTATTTATATTATTTAATTCCTCCATATATTACTGATAATAATAGTAATGATCAATATGTTAAGTTTGTAAACATGACAGGTCAAACTTTTGATGAAATGTATCTTTATACTGAAGCTGTCGAACAAGTTAGAAATACAAATTCAGGCTTAACAGGATCAGTTTTACCTTTAGGTATGGCTGATGATGTAATAGAATCTTTAGGATTTGAAACATATGGTAATGACTTTAATTCTATAGGATTTAATGTTAATGGGGTAGGAGTATTTCCTGCAACAGGATCAGGTTTAGAATATATTGATCGTTACATAGATATAGCTTCTGGTTCAGTTATAAATTATTATGATCAAGAACAATCTACTTTAGGGTATGTTATAGCATTAGCAGATCCTTCTTTTCCTTATCCTTTAGATAATACGGCTCAAGAAATTTATAAAAGAATTTTTCATAATATGGTTTCTTTAGTAAAAAGAAAAGGAACTGTTACTGGATTAAGACAATTAATTAATATATGGGGAGTTCCTAATACAATGCTTCGTATAAGTGAATTTGGGGGTAAAAATAAGGATGATAAAAATGATTATGATTTATGGATGAATCGTTATAGTAATGCTTTAACTACTTATGACTATAAAAAAGGAGCATTATCACCTAGTGGATCAATAAGAATCCCATGGGCACCTTTAACAGGTAATTATTATGAAACAGCAGCTGTTCCTGATATAGCTGTTCCTGATTGCATTCAGTTTAGATTTAAAGCAGCAGAACCTATAACAGCAACATCAAATTTTTCTCAATCTTTATTAGTAAAAAATTCTACAACTAGTGGAACATATAGCGATTTTGGTATTACATTACATTACTCAGGATCACAATCAGGATCATATTCAGGATCTGTTTTACCAACAACTAGCCAATATGGAAGTTTATCTTTTAGAATATCTTCATCATTAGCTGGTGGGTATAGAGAATCAACTCCTATATCATTACCATTTTTTAATGATGGTTGGTGGTCTGTACAATTGCAAAGAAAAACTCACATATCAGCATCAAATCAAAATGCTACAAATAATCAGTTTGAATTAAAAGTAGCAAATAATATATATGATGGTTATGATGGTAATCAAATAGGATTTCAAGGAGTATCAACACTTACAACTATTGGAAATGATGGGGTTAATGAAGCTTGGAATAGATTTGCTAATGATGGAGCTCTTCCTTCAGCAAGAGGTGTTATGTTAGGAGGATATATGTCTGCAACTGCTGACTATAATAAATTAATAGGACCAACATCAATTGTAGTTGGTAGTACAGCTGGTATAGGTTTAGGTGATTCATTTTCAGGATCATTTCAAGAATTTAGATATTATAGAAGAGCATTATCATCATCTCAATTTAATGATTATGTAATGAATCCTGAATCCATTCAGGGTCATGAAGATTCAAATACTGGAGAAGGTAGTTCTTATGATTTATTATCTTTTAGACTACCATTAGGAAATGAATTAGAATATACTGATGTTACGGGTTCTGCAGGGGTTTCTTTAGCTGCAGTTGAGGATGGAGGTGCTGTAGCTATTTTTAAATTTGGGGGAACACCTGATATAATTAACTTTCCATCATTTGGGGGAAGTGCTTTAGGATCATTACATCCTTCTTTAGTTAATAAAAAAGGAACATTATATACTTCATCATTTCTTTACCCACTTGCACCTATTTCAAATATTTATAATACTGGAAGTGGTTATACTATTGTTTACGCAGGAAGTGATGGTACATATACAACATCATTAACATCATCATACTTAGAACCTAATACCCAAATAAACTACATGGACCAGCCATCAGCTGGTATTAGGAATAGAATAAAAAATAAAATTCAAGTAATTGATAAAAATGAGTATAGTACTGTTTTATCACCTTTTAGAAGTATACAACAAGAATTTGAACAAAGTGCTAGTTATACAGAAGATTTAAATTCATTAGAAGTTGGATTTTCATTTCAAAATGAAATAAATGATGATATAATTGCAACGTTTGGGCATGGAGTAGTTTCTGATGCAATAGCAGACCCAAGATTTATATCAGAAAGCTCAGATAGATATCCTGAATTAACTCGTATAGCAAATGATTACTTTAAAAAATATCAAGGTATTACTATTAATGATCCTAGATATACAGGATTACCTACTATAATAGAAAAAGAATATGATTATAATAGATTAATAAAATTTTATGAAACCTCACTATTTAAGGCAATTAAAAATTATGTTCCTGCTCGTACTAGTTTAAGTACAGGAATTATCGTAAAACAACATCTATTAGAACGAAATAAAACCGATGCAGTGATTGGTATGCATACACAAACTCCTGTAGCTAAGACGCCTGAAACCGGCTCTAATAGCTTTGGAGCTACTACTCAAACCGGATTTAATAGTATAATGTCGCAACAAAATCTTCTAATTACTTCAAGTATAGGAATGCATTCCTTAACAGGAAGTGCAGGAGGAAGTGTTAATAAATATAATACACCAACTTCATCTTATACAGCATTTACTCAATCATATAATGTTTTAGATCCTTTTACTGGGGACACAGTTACAGTAAATACTCAAGAAGAATTTTATGATGGTGAATTTAGTGGCAGTAATTTTGAAGTTATTCCCTCTCAATATAATCCCTATAGAATATTCGCTGATGGAAATAATAAAAACCCAGATGCTAATCTAGCATATACACCACCCTCATTAAATTTAGCATTACCTGGTCCTTATAATACAACAAGATTTCCTACAGTACCTGGAAGTAATGGTCCAGCAACTGCAGTACCTATTAGAGCAACAGCTAGTTTAGTTTATCCTTCGGGATCTAAAGTTGGAGCAGCTAGTAGTGATTCATTATTATTTGTTAATAATGGTTTTTCTGGTACTACTTCAAATAAAACTATAAAAATAAATGATGGTTTTGGGGTTACAAGATACTATGTAGCTGTACAATATAATGATTCTATGCAAACATCACTACCATCACCTGCTAATGGTAAGTATAAATTTTCAACAGCAACAAATGCTTTAAGTGCTTATTCTACTGTAACAGCAATAGGTCCTAACCCATCTGGTACAGGTACTGAAACTATTACATTAACAAATGGAACTAAAACAATAGAAGCTTCTGTTAATTGGGCTGGTGGAGTTTGGGGGAATGCAACAGTAACAAACCCAGATCCTGGTAATCAAAATCTTACTGCTTGGCCTGCAGTAAATGATAATTTTTCTGGGGCAAATTCTGGGGGAGATCAAGTTAATTTTCAAGTAACAGCAGCTTCAGTAACAAACGGTTTATTACAAGTACAATGTATATCCGGAACTTCCGATTCAACTATGGCTTCCTCTTTTTTCACTGCAGTAAACTCAGCAGGGGGTCATAATGGATCTATTACTCCACAATTACTTACTAATGGCTCAGATATATATGTTCGACTTTTAGCTGATAATGTAGGAGCTGCTGGAAATACAAATATTACATATGAAAATAATTTTGCTAGTAATGCTGGTGGTGGTGCGGGAATAATTTTAGCTTCAAGATCAACAGGAGCTTCTCCCCAATACTTAGCTCCTACTATATTTCAAGGAGGAGTAGATACACCTTCAACTACAACAACTTATTTACAAAATTCAATTACAGATCTTATACCTGGAGTACAATATAGCATTCAATATACTATATCCGGTATAGGTAATGATGGTCAGGGAGGATCAAATTATGACATAGGATTAAGCTCCTTATCTACACCTGGAGGAACAGCTAATGGTGTAGGATCAAGTATTAGATCAACCACAAATGGAACTTTTACGGGAACATGGACTCAAGCTGTGGGACAAACAACAGCAATGTTTTTTGCTGCTATTGGAACTTATGGAACATTATCAAATATACTTATAACTGCTCCACCTGAGATTTTAGGACCTAAACATTTCTTTAAAAGAGATGCTTTTACAATATTACCAACAGCAAGTCAATTATTTCAAGCTTCCCCATATAATCCACTTCTTAATAATGTAAGTGGTAGTAGAAAAAACTCATTTTTATTTGATCAGGATTTTGACCCTGTATCACCTGGTTTTGAACTAAAAGAAGGAATTCCAAATGACTATGCCTTAACTATTTCAGCTTCACAACTAGGATGGGAAGGAACGGCTACTGATGAAGATTTATTAGAATACTCAGAGGTACCTGATAGTAATTATACTACAAAAGCAATAATAAATCCAAGATATGTAGGATGTTTATTAGAAAGTGCAGATTATAATTTTTACACAGGAATACCTTCTGAAAGTTTAGCAATTGGAAGATCTACAGATACAGGAATTACAGGATTAGCAAATCCTCCATTTTTACTAACTCAAAATAAAGTTCAATACATTAATGGTGAAACTGGTAGTTGGACGGGAGACACTTCCTACGGTAAAAATGCAGTAATTGATAGAAATCCAATTAATATTGCTCACTTTAAATCCTCTTTAGAAAGTAAAGAATATTTTGGTACTACTACTTTTAATATTGATCAATTAATTCAAATTCCTTTTGAAGAAATATTAAATGAACAATCTCCAATTATCACTTCATCTTTAATAAATGGTAGTAATGAAAATTTAGTAGCAATGTCTTCTACTTTTATGCCTGGAAGGGAAGCAACAATTGTTTACAACCAATCAAATAAAACCTTTAATAATGTAGGGGGTACTATACTTAGTTATACAAATTTAGGTGTAGGAGCTAGAGAAATTAATGCTGGGGGAATTAATTTTATAGCATACCATTCTAATCAAGTAAATTTAGATAATATATCACCTATTCAATATTATAATTTACCAATTTGGTACGATTATGATGTTGCTAAAGATTTTAGCAATTTAAGTAATCTTGTAACAGTTAATAATCCAAATATAGAAATTACTCCTGCGTCTCAATCACTTCTTTTAAGTGCTTCTTATATGGGATTTGGAGTTAATAATACTGCATATACAATATCTCAATCATCTGTACTTAATGCTTCTAATATTAATAAGGTTTACTCATCAGGTAGTATTATTTATTCTCCTTCTACACAAGAATTTTATAGTGAATCCCCACAACCAATTTTATTATATACATCGAGTTTATTAGATGAAAATGGAAAATCACAAGGTATATTAAATTTAAGAGGTCCTAACCCAGGACAATTACCTAGTTCTGTTTTCAATGATAACACTAATACCTCATTAATAAACACCTTTTCTATAAATGGACCTTCATTAATGATGTTTAATTCCTGGAATAAATTAATACGTTTAGGAGATATATATCCTTTAGGTTCATCAACTACAACTAGTAGTGTATCTATTAGTAGAATGGGAGCTTCTGGTAATAGGGGAATGTATATAAATCCTATAATAGCAAGTAGTGGAAATATATTATTGTCTTTTGGTCCTTTTTCCACACCTCGAAATGGTTCCTTACCTTTATTAAATTTAAATGAAAAAGAAAACCCAAATAATTATTATAGATGGAATATATCGGGGTCATTATTACCTGAATATAGAGTAACAAATAATCAAATTTTGGATATTGAAGTAGGAGATGAAATAAGGGTCTCATATTCATATTTTGTAGATCCCGCTAATCCTAGTATTTTAGGAAAACAAGATCAGGATTTTACAGTTTTAGGATATAATATGATGCCTCCTAATATATGGACTACAAATTCAAATTTTAAAGCTAGTGCTACTGTTAAGTTTGAGATACAATCTACTATAGTTGAATCATATAATACTGGTATAACACCTACAAGAGTTACATCACAAGGACCTCTTCCATCAGATGGTTATTTTAGCTTTACAGAATTATGGAAAAGATATAGATCAGCTTTTAATAATAATGTAACCTTTAACTTTCAATCTTATGATGAAAATGAAGATTATATGTATACTAGTGGTTCCCTTACAGCACTTAATACTCATTCTGTTGTAGATGGAACTGGAATAATTGGAATAACAGCATCATTGTTTAATAGAACTAATGTAACTAATGTAAACCCCGCTGATGTTTGTTGGAACATGTCTACTAATTACATATTAAATTTAAGTTCTAGTATAGAGACTAATGAACTATCATCTAATTTCACTGGATCTGTACTATATAATTCATGTTCACTATCACCTATGTTAATTTCAAACCAGGACCAAACCTCTAAAACAGCATTCGCCCCTCTAGATCCTGGATTTTTATTTGATAGACTAGTAGTAACTCCTAACCCAAATGATTTGGAAAATAAAATACCAGAAGGAAAAATATATGCTATGACTTTAAGGAAAAGAGTAGAAGCAGATGATAGAGTTATATTAAATGCAAACCAACCATCAGGATCAGCAGGTGCTTTAACGTTATCTGGTGATGGTTATTTAATACCAAATGATCTAACTGAAGTGCAACAAAGAAATGTTCAAAAAATAATTAATAAATTAAAATCTGAAAATGTATTTACACAAGACAGTCCTGACAATTTAGGAGGTTCGAATGCTTAATATAATTTGGATTAGAAACAAAAAATACATATATTTATAATAAAATACTAATAAAAAATGGGATATTTAAATAATCAAGTAGTAACAGTAGATGCTATTTTAACAAAAAAAGGAAGAGAATTATTAGCTCAAGGTGGTAATGCTTTTAATATAACACAATTTTCATTAGCAGATGATGAAGTAGATTATTCTTTATATAATCCAAACCACCCATCAGGATCAGCTTATTATGGGGAGGCAATTGAAAATATGCCTGTATTAGAGGCATTTCCTAATGAATTACAAACAATGAAGTATAAATTAGTTACTTTACCTCGTTCAACTGCAGTTATGCCTACTATTATAGCACCATCAGTTATTCAATTAGTAACAGGAGAAACTTTAGCACCATCATTTACACCACAAACCCAAACATTTTCAGGTGTAGAGTCAGAAGCAGATGGTTATACTGTAACTATGTCAAATATTACTTATGCTAATATTACAGGTGGAGGAGCTAATTCAAATGAAGCATTAAACCAACAAACAACTTTAGGTACTAATGTTTCTAAAACAGTAACAGGAACTAACTTTACACTTACTGCTACCTCAATTAATATATTTGGTTCTTTAGATACATTATATGCAACTTTAACAGTTGTAGGTAGAAATACAGGAGCAAGATTACAGGTTCCATTTGAGTTAAGAAAATCAGCAGGAATGCAATAAAAATTTAAAACAAAAAAAACATGGCTAACGGAGCTTTTACAACATTTGGTGCAGGTGACATAATTAATAGTATAGATTCTACAACAGGAACTTTATGGAGTGGAAATGAACCTCGATTAACTGAGGTTTATACCTCATCAGTCCAAAACTCATCTAATTCAGGACAATATTATATTCATGTCTATCAAACATCATCTACAGAAACTACAGCAGCAGTTCAATTTGATATAGCTTATGGTGATGAAGTAGGTAGTGGTAGTTTACTTTATAATACTTTAGTTTTAGGTAAATCACCTTCATCTACTATATTTGGTCAGTATCAAAATATAGCTTTAGGAGATGATACAGAACCTTTTATATTTGGAAATTATTCATCATCATACTTTTATGCTTTATCATTTGAAAGAGCAAGATATAAAGAATCATTAGCTTTAGGTACAATGGCTTTATCTTTATCAGGATCATCAGGAGGTACTGGAGCAGGTGCAGGTGTAACATTAAGTCTAACAGATAATAGTAATATAAGTACTGGTAATGTTTTTGGAAATGCTGGAAGAGTTTACCAAGTAGTTTCGGGATCAGAAGGAACAGTTTATACAGGTTTAAATGCTAATGGTTATACACCAGATTCAGGATCATATGGTTTATTTTTACCAGATGTAGGATTAATATTATTAAATGCAGCAGCATTAGATGGCGATCAACCTTTTGGAACTGATGGAGGTATTAGTTTAGGTACATTAAGAAATTCAAATCAAAATGATGAAAATATGTCTAAACTGTATGGGGCTATATCTCAAAGTGTATTTGCTGGAAATACTTTTAGATTAAATTCTCAAGAAACATTAGCATCTGATTTTTATTTTGTAAGAGCTCAAAATGCAGATTTTAATTACTCTTCAAATCCATCATTTGTTTCAGGTTCAACAGGACAATTGTTATGGCCTCAAATGCAAAATAATCCACAAACATTCATTACAACAGTAGGTTTATATAATGATTCAAATGAATTATGTGCTGTAGCAAAATTAAGCAGACCATTAGCTAAAGATTTTACAAAAGAACTACTTGTTAGAGTTAAATTAGATTACTAAAATGTATGTCAGCGTACAAACAATTTACAACAAAAGACATTGTAATAACTCCCTTTTCAGCTAATAAAGGATTTAGCTTTACAGGAAATGCTATGACGGCATCTAATGTTGGGGTTGAAGTTTATTTTGGCACCCAACCTCCAGCTAATAAATTAATATTTGAAACTTCTCAACAAACAACATGGGTTTCAAGTCAAGCATCTTCTGATTCAGGATCACAAAATTTTACGGGGTTGGTAAATAAATTAAATACAAATTCTGTTTATTCAAGTGCAATGCAACTCTATTATTCTAACTACTTCCAAAGTATGTCAGGTAGTTTAGTTGCTACTTCAAGTTTATTATATGGTTTATCTGGTCCTCAAAATAATACATTTGCTGAAAATAACAATCTTAATTTAGGTATTGAAGGATCAAATAATATGCCTATTGGAGCTGTAAAAAGTCCTCAATACGATAATTATTTATCAAGTACTATTACTCAAACTAGAGCAGCATTATTAGGAGAAGATATTAATATAAATAGTACTCTTAATAATAATTTTATAACAGCAATCTCAATTCCCTCAAAATTATGGGGTAATAATATTGAACCTCAAAGCTTTAGTTTAGTTTGGAATAATGCAGGTGCTACTGATACGTCTACCGTTTGGGATGATGGAAATGGTAATCTTAGATTCAAATATGTAAATTCTGTAACTGGTACTAAAGTATATGATCAACAGTGTGGTAATATAATTTATGAACATGGAATGGCTATTTTATCACCATTAAGTTCATCAGAAGCAATTCAAGGCACATATCAATACAATACTGCACAATTAGGAGCTGATGTTTTAACAGGTCAAAATGGATTTGCGAGTGTAGGAGTTAATCAATTAGATTATCTTACTGTTGGGTGGTCTTCATCAGTTACCTTATATGAACATCAATATAAATGTACTGTAAGAGAAAATGAATTTGGTTATTCATTAAACCCATCATTATTATCAGGTAGCCAAGTAAATGCTCCTTTAGGAACTAATAATGTTTATAAAGACTTTGCAACAGGATCATATTTTAGTCCTTATATAACAACAGTAGGGTTATATGATAATGAACAAAATTTATTAGCTATTGGAAAACTATCAGTTCCAACTAAAGTACCAATGAATTCTGACTTAGAGATTCAAGTAGCATTTGACTCAATTTAACCTTATTAATAACTTTAAATGACAAATATGCCAACAACCGCTACCTGGATATACCAGGGAAGGGTTATAACATCAATAAAAGATATGCCTAAAGGAACTTATGGATTTATATATGAAGTTAAACATAAACCTACAGATACAAGATATATAGGTAAAAAGGTTTTATATTTTGAGAGAAATAAAAAATTAGGTAAAAAGGCTTTACAAGCTTTAAAAGAAGAAAGATCTAAACAAGGTCTTAAAGGACGCACCCCTTTAAAGCAAAAAACTATAACAGAATCAGATTGGAAAGATTATTTTGGATCTCAAAAAGAAATAGTCGCATTATCACAGCAGGATAATGCAGGTGAAAATTGGGAAAAACGTATATTAGAATTTGTTCCTTCTAAAAAACTATTAACATACTATGAAACTAAACATTTATTTAAAAATGAAGTATTAGAAAATAAACATAGTGCTCATATTAATGATAATATATTAGGTAAATTTTTTTCACGTGACTTTGGAGATATAAAGTAATATTCGTATATTTCCTACATGATAAATGAACTACTAGTAAATTTAGTAAGTAAAGTATTAGGTAGTGGAAAAATGACTGCTCGAGGTAATAGAGCTTTTAATTGTCCTTTATGTAACCATTCTAAACCAAAATTAGAAATTAATTTTACTGATAATAAAAAAGGACACCACCCTTGGCATTGTTGGGTTTGTAATGAAAAAGGAAAATATTTAAATACTTTATTTAAAAAAGTAAAGGCACTACCAGAACATTTCTCTGAGTTAAAATCATTAGTAAAAACAGGTTATCAAGTTAAAGATGTCGAAATAATTAAATATGATTTAAAATTACCAAAAGAATTTATTCCTATAATAAATAACAATAAAAATATAATAGGAAAACAAGCATGGGTTTATTTAAAAAATAGAGGTATAACTATTGAGGATATTGAAAAATATAATATAGGGTATTGTGAGTATGGTAGATATGCTAAAATGATAATTATACCATCTTATGATAAAAATGGTCAACTAAATTATTATACTGGTAGATCATTTGAAAAAGACCCATATACTAAATATAAAAACCCAGAAGCATCAAGAAATATAATACCAAATGAACATTTAATTAACTGGTCTTTACCTTTAGTTATATGTGAGGGTATGTTTGATGCTATAGCTATAAAACGTAATGCTATACCTTTATTGGGTAAAAATATACAATCTGAATTAATGAAAAAAATAGTAACATCTACTATTGAAAAAATATATATAGCATTAGATACAGATGCTATGAAACAAACAATTAAATTTGCAGAAGAATTTATGAATGAAGGAAAAGAAGTTTATTTAATTGATCTTAAGGGGAAAGACCCCAGTGAAATAGGATTTAGTCATTTTACTAATTTGATTCAAAATACTTTTCCTTTAACTTCTTACCAATTAATGGAAAGAAAATTACAATTAATATGAAAAAAAATATAAAAAAATCTTACAATAGAATTTTAGAAATAAGTGAAGATTCTAAACAAATAACTTTGCCTGATGCTAGATATTATAGAAGAAATGGTAAATACTATCCATCTATAACTTATGTTTTAAGTTGTTATCCAAAAGGTAAACATTTTCAAGATTGGTTAAAAAAAGTAGGTTTTAGTGCTGATTGGATTGTTAAAAAAGCAGCAGAAGAAGGTACTCAAGTACATGAAATGATTGAAGATTATCTTAATGGTAAAGAATTAAATTTTTTAAATGATGGAATACCTATGTGTAATCCCGATGTTTGGCAAATGTTTTTAAAATTTGTTGATTTTTGGGAAAAGTATAATCCAACATTAGTTGAAGCAGAAGTACATTTATTCTCAGATAAAATAAAAGTAGCAGGTACTTGTGATTTAGTATGTGAAATTGAAATTGATGGTAAAACTGAAATGTGGATTATAGATTTTAAAACCTCAAATAATCTACAAATAACTTATGATTTACAAGGGGCTATCTACGCTCAATGTTATGAAGAATGTTATGGTAAAAATGTAGATAGAGTAGGAGTATTATGGTTAAAATCAAAATCTAGGGGAGAAGATAAAACAGGTAAAAAAATAAAAGGTAAAGGATGGGAAATGCATGAATCAAAAAGAACACAAGAAGAAAATTTAGATATTTTTAATACCGTTAAAAAATTATTTGATTTAGAATTTCCTAAACACTCTCCTACATTTACAGAATTTAAAACTACAGCTAAGAGAAATTTATAATATTTATAATAAAAATAAATGATAAGCTTAGTTCAAATTTTAAAAGAATCAATTGGAATGCCCAAAGCAATTATATTAGCAGGTGCACCTGGAGCAGGTAAAGGATATATATTAAAAGGTTTAGACTTAGGTGGTTTAAAAGTATTAAATATAGATAATACATTTATTAATAAACTTAAACAAGCTAATGTTACTTTAGATCTTAAAAATGCAACACCTGAAGAAAGAAGTAAGCAAGCTAAAGCAATGGCTCAAGCTAATAAAGAATTTAAGGGTGAAATACAAGATACTATTGAAGGTAAAGAATCATTTATATTAGATGGTACAGCGGCTTCATTTAATAATACTGTTAAACTAAAAAATGAATTAAAAGAAGCAGGATATGATGTGTTTATGCTTTATGTTTATACTGATTTACAACGTTCATTAAGTCAGAATCAAGATAGATATACAAAATCAGGGGGTAAAGATAGAAGTCTAGCACCTGCTATTGTAATGCGTACTTGGAAAAGTGTAACAGATAATCTACCTAAATATGCTAATTTATTCGGTAATAATTTTGTTGCTGTAGCTAATACATTAGATAATAGAATGCAAGATATAGATAAAATTATAGATAAATATCTTAAACCATTTTCTCCTAAAAATACTAAACCAAAAACACCTGCTCAACAAAAACAATCTGATGAAAGAAAAGCTAAAGATAAAGAAGAAATTCAAGCTATGTTAGATGATGATTTTATATATGATGTAATTGAATATACTATGTCTAAAGAAGAAGCACAAACAAGAATAGAACAATTTTTACGTTCATGAATAAATTAACAAAATCATTATTAGAAGGATTATTGCCTGAAAATAAAAATAAAATAGTTGCTTTATATGGTGGGGGTTTTAAACCTCCTATAGGAGGACATTTTGAAGTAGTAGATGAAGCTTTAAAACAATATCCTGAAATTGATGAATTAATAATATTAGTAGGTAGTGGTGAAAGGAATGGTATATCTCAAGCAGAAGCTATATTAATTTGGGAAATCTACCAAAATTATTTACCACCAAAAGTTAAAATACAACCTTCAAAAATGCCTATTGGTGATATTTATAGCTTTGCTAAAAATAATCCTCAAGATATTATTTATTGGATAATAGGTAAAAGAGAAGGAGCTGATGATGATGAAAAAGATATAATAGATAGAGCAAAAGCATTAAAGAAAAATCCTGAAAAATATAATAATTTAGATTTAAAGGTTGTTACCACACAAGATGAAGGTATGAGAGGTAGAAATGCTAGAGAAGCAGCTAAAAAGGGAAAATTATATTTTACCCCATTTCTACCAGATATTTTATCAAAAGAAGATAAAAGTATGGTATTTGACATAGTTTCACCTGTATTAAATGAAAATGCTACATATTCTAAAGATATAGATTATAAACAAATGATTCAAGATTTAACGGATTATATGATAGAAAAAGGTAGAAATATAGAACCTTTACCTAAAGTAGAATTTGTAGATGGTGATTCTGAAAATGCAAAAGATTTTTTTGGAAAAACAGCTTATTATGATCCTAATACTCAAACTATAGTTTTGTATACAGAAGGTAGACATCCCAAAGATATAGTTAGATCATTTTCCCATGAAATGGTTCATCATACTCAATTTTTAGAAGATAGATTAGGTGATGTTCAAACAACTGATACTACTGAAGATGTTAATTTAGATAAAATTGAACAAGAAGCTAATTTAGTAGGTACAATGACATTTAGAAATTGGACTGATAGTATAAATGAAAAGAAAAATAAAGATCCATTTGGTTTAAATGCTTATGCTCTTGAATTAGCTCGAGGATTAGAGGAAGAATTAAAAGAAGGAGATACTTATGAAAAAATGGCTGCTAAAGGAAAAAAAGCAGGTAGTTTGAAACAAGGTACTGTTAGAAAAAGATTAGGTATTCCTAAAGATAAAAAAATTCCATTATCCCTAATTAATAAAGAAATTGCTCGTTTAAAGAAAATGGATAAAGATCCTGATAAAAAAGGTGCTCAGTTAGGAGATAAAAATCAAAAATATTATAAAGCATTACAATTAGCTAAAACATTAAAAACAACAACTAATGTTAATGAAGGTCCACAATTTGGTGTTTTATACCATTTTACCCAATACTTATTAGACGTTTTAGATGATGATATGTTAAAGGGTCCTATAAGTTTAACTCGTAGTTTAGATTCATACGCCACAGAATGGTTAGGAGATCAACCTTATTTTATTCTTGATAAAGATAAATTACGTACTAAATATAAAATTAGACCATATAAAGATACTTCAGATAATCCCGATTATGAAGAGATAAGTCAATATGATGAAATGGAAGAGGTAATTGATACAAATGTTACAAATTTATCTAAATATATAATTAAAGTAGTATTACCTGAATCAAATGAAGAATATGAAAATGCTTTAAAAGAAAAAGGTATACCTTATGAAATAGGTAAACCATTAAATGAAGCTGATCCTAAAAAAGGAACAGGTAAAAAACCTAAAGGATCAAGTCGTAGATTATACACAGATGAAAATCCAAAGGATACTGTAGGAATAAAATTTTCAACAAGACAAGATGTAGTTGATACTTTAAATAAATCTTCTTTTAAAAATAAATCACACGCTAGACAATCTCAAATTATTAATTTAATACATCAAAGAGTTAGAGCAGCATTAGGTAGAACTAAGGATCCTAAGAAAAAAAAGAAACTTAAATCTGCATTTGATTATATTAAACAACGTAAAGAAGCATCTAAAAGAAAAACTCAACGTTTAAAAAACAAAAAGAAAAATATTAAAGAAAATATAAACAAAGAATACACAATATACTCAGATATGGATGGAGTATTAGTTGATTTTAATAAAAGGTTTAAAAGATTTTCAAATGGAATACCTCCAACGGAATATGAACAAAAGTTTGGTAAAGATAAATTTTGGGAATTAGTTGATGGTACAGGAGTAAGATTTTGGGTAGGAATGGATTGGATGTCTGATGGTAAACAATTATGGGATTATATTAAGTCTTATAATCCAACTTTATTATCATCTCCCTCAAGAGCTGATCATTCGAAAATGGGAAAAAGAATTTGGAGACAAAGAAATTTACCTTCAACTAAACTAATATTAGCTAGAGCTGCTAATAAACAAAACTATGCAGATCCTAATAGTATATTAATTGATGATAGAGAGTCAAATATAGATCAATGGATAAAAGCTGGTGGAATTGGTGTATTACATACTGACACAGCTTCAACAATAAATAAATTAAAAGAATTAGGCTTATGAGTCAAGACAATGTTTTAAGAAAAGAATTTTCAAAAAAGGATGTTCAACGTGCCCGAAATTTAATACAAGGAAAAAGTGGGAACAGAACTACTGAAGGAATAGGTTATACTAAAAAAGATACATTTTATAAAGAAGGTGATATTTGGGAAGAAAATGGTCGAAAATGGACCATTAAAGAAGGTATCAAACAAAATATTACTAAATATGATGAAATAAAAAAATCAATAAAAATTCCTTTATTTTGTCCTAATTGTAAAAAACAAATGAAACATAAATTTGATTCTGGTTATTATAAATTTCATAAAAAATGTTATGATTGTTTTTTAAAATTTGCTACAGATTTAAAAAGAGCAGGAGCTTGGGAAGTGTACGAAAAAAATATACATAATTCAGATTTAGACATTTTTATTAAAGATTTTAAGGACTTTGTTGAAGATCAATTAACTACATCTAATAAATCTTATATAACAGAACAAGGAGATGTTGAAAAATGGGTTGGGGGTTATGATGAAAAAAGAGTTATAAAAGAATTAGAAAAAACTATAAAGTACTTAGAAAACTTAAAAAAATAATTCTCGCATATTTTATATATTTTTTATATATTTATAACAAAAGTAATATATTATTATGGCAAAAGATTTTTCATTAACTAAATATTTTAGAGAGCAATACATTAGAGAATTTAAAAGTAATTCTCAAAAAGAAACTGATGCTATGCGCAGTTCTACTTTTACAGCATATGATGAAGATGGTGAACAACCTTATTTAAATGAAAAAAGCATTGAAGATTATAGAAGAGTATCTTCACCTAGAGCTAAAAAAGATAAAAATAATCCTAATTTCTTAAATGTATTTATAGATTATGATATTGGTTCTGGAGGTGCTACTATGGCACTTGGTCAAGAAACAATGACAGGTCAAATTAGAAGATTAAGTTCAGAAAGAGCTCTACTAATAATGAACAACATAGCCACTATGCTTCAAAATAAATATGATGTAGAAGATATTGAAGTTACAGATTTAGAGAATGGTAAAGTAAAATTATTTGTAGTATCAGATGATTTTATAGACATGAAAGGTGATGAATTTGGAGATTTTGGTTTACCCGGTAATTTAAAAGAAATAGATGTTAATGATCCTGCTTTAGTAAAAGCAAGAGCAGCAAAAATAGCAAAAGATAAACAACCAGAACCATCTAGAGGTGGATTAGATTTTGAAGATGTTATGTATTTAAGAGATGAACAAAAAGATTTAGAAGACAGAATTGCTCAATTATACAGAGACATGGAGCAAGAAGCAGAGCCAGAAGGAGGAGAAATAGCTAATAGATATGGTAGTATGCTAAATAAATTAGAAGATAAATTATACAGAGTTAAAAAACAAATTAACCAGTATGATATGAATGAATCATTAAATGAAGCACTCAATCCAGAAGTATCTAGAAAGGTAAATGGTTTTATTAAAGCAATGGCTAAAAGATATGACTACTCAGAGCAAGATGCTATATTTGCTATTATGGCTGCTTTAAAACAAAGAATGATGGATGATATAAAGGAAGGATCTTGTGGTTATACACCAGATGGAAAATCAAGAAATAAACCAGCAGGTCCAGATCTAATGGAATTAAAAGGAAAAATATTTAACTCACTTAAAAAATAATTAATAATAATAAATTTTTATATATTTATAACAAAATAAACACTAAAATGGCAAACGAATTTAACTACAGAAATTACTTAAAAAACAACCCACTTTTAACTGAAAAACAAGACAGTAAAAAAGGCAATGAGGAAGAACAAAAACGTATGGAAGGTGCTATCCGTGATGATAGAGACCATATAAAAGATCTTAAAAAAGACATTGAAGATAATGAAAAGAAATTAGCTAAGCTAAAAAAAGACTTTAAAAAAGATGTCGTTAAAGAAGGAGAAAAAAAATCTTCAAAAATTACAGTTAAAGAATTTAAAGCTCAAATTAAAGAAAGAATTTTAGCTGAAATGAAAGATGATTTAGATGAAGCAGATGCTGTTTCATTTAGAAGACAAAATTCACCTTCATATAATATGGATGCTGATGGGGGTCCTGTTAACCCACAACCTCATAAAGTAGGTAAATCTACTGTTGAAGAAGAAATGGATGATATAGATGAAGCTGAAGAAGTAGATGTCGAAGATAATGAAGATATTAATATTGATGTTGAAAAAGATATTGATATTGATGACGAATCTTCAGAATCAGATATTGAAGTTAAATCTACAGTACCTGGAGAATCATCTGATGTATCAGCTATATTAGGTCTTTTAACTAAAGCTCAAGAAAGAGCAGAAAAAATGGGTGATGAAAAACTATTAGATCAAATAGGAAATACTATCACATATTATACTAGAGCACACGTAGTAAAAGCAAATTAATAATAATAAAATAAAAGTAATGACACAAGAAATTTTTGATAAAATTGAAGTGCTTTATGAATCATTCAAAGCAGAACATGCTGGAACTTCTAAAGCAGCTCACGGCCGTGCAAGAAAAGCACTAGGTAACATAAAAAAACTTATTTCAGAATATAGAAAAGCATCTGTAGCTGAAGATAAAAAATAAATAAAATGCTCAACGAAAAAAAGCTTACTAAAGCAGAACTCGATAAAAGGGAAGAAATCATAATGAAAATGAAGAAGAACAAACGTTCTCTTGTTGACAAATATGGTAAAGATGCTGAAGCTGTAATGTATGGACGAGCAACTAATATGGCAAAAAAACAATCCGAATCTATGAAAGATAATAGACTTAGTGAATTAATAAAAGATGCACTGACCAACCCAAAAAAAGCAGATTTAAACAAAGATGGTAAATTATCCGACTATGAAAAAACTAGAGGTAAAGCAATTGAAAAATCAATGATGAAAGAAACTTTAGATGATGAAGTTTTTGCAATGGCTGACAGAATGGTAGCAATGATGGGTGCTGAAGCTGTTGTTGATGCAATAATTAGAGCAATGTCTACTGATGATGCTAGATTATATTTAGGTGCTATAATGAAAGATTATGATATTAATGAAGTAGGTGGATATGATAGAAAGGGTAATAAAATAGATACCTCATCAGATGATAATATTAAGAGAAGAAAAGTAGGAATTGGTAATGCCTTAAAAGAAGAAGAAAAAGAAGATAAAGATAAAAGGGTCATAGATATGATTAAAAAAATGGCACCTAAAACTAAAACTTCTTTTTTAAAAAAATTAGCTAAATTAAAAGACATTAAAGAAACTATTAAGCAAATGAGATCTATAAATGAGAAATCATATCCATTTGATAAATGTCTTGATGACAATGAAAGTAAATACGGTAAAAAGGGAGCCGCTAGAGTATGTGGTTCAATTAGAGCAGCATTTGGTGAAAGTTTAGAAGAAGCAACATCACCTTCTGATAGTCTTAAAGGTATAGAAGGTGCATTAAAAAATGTTGCATCAAAAGTTAACAAAAGTATTAGTACTAAAAAATTATCTGATTTATCAAAAATGGGAACTGCTGATATAAATTTATGGCATGTTACTAAATTAATTGATGCAGGAATTCTTGATGATAATGATAGATTAAAAGCATTAAAAGCATTAGACCCAAATAGAAAATTAGATGAAGGTTTACCTAAAGGCTATTTTAAGAAAGAATTTGGAGTAGGTAAAAAAAAAAAGCTTAAAGAAGCAAGTGGTCCCGCAACAATAGAAGACACTGAAAAAGCTGCAAGAAAAGTCGTAGCAGCAATCAAACTAGAACAACCAGAAGATGATATAAAGGTATCAAGAGGATTAGAAGAAGGTTCTTTTGATATAGATGTAAATGATCAAGCTTATTATGGAGGATCATATACAGTAGATAGTGATGGAGATATAACATTAGTATCAATTAGAAAACCAGGATTTGTAGGTAACTTAAATGACGCTCCAAGTACTATACAATCAACTATGAATGATCTTATAGCATAAAGATATGAATAAAGCTGATTTTAAAGAAAGAATAAGATTACTTGTAAAACAAGTGTATTCAAATACAAAAGAAGCTGAAGCAGCTGCTGTTGAGTATGATGAATTAACTAAATTTCCTGAATTAAAAGCAGTTATTGTAGATTTATTAACTCATGAGTTTGATTCATTTTTAGCATCAATTGATTGGGTTGCACCTCGCCCTACTACATTTAGAATTAATTTAAGAAATGATGAAAACTTTTATCTTATTTGGATGCAAAGAAGTTGGGTTGCACAAGTAGAAGGTAAAAAATATTATTTACTTAACTTACCAGAAGAAGAAAATTGTGTTCAACATATAGCTAGAATTTTAAGATATGGAGCACCAGGTGATGGAGCTGAAGCAGGAGAAAATGAAGAAGTAGATGTTGACGTTGAAGATAATGTTGATGTAGATATTGATGATACAACAGACGTAGAAGTATAAAAATAAACTAAAATGGATAATTTCGATTTAAAAAAATATTTAGCTGAAGGTAGATTATTTGAAAACACGGGATATGTTTATGCTTCTTCTGATAAAAAAGATCTTAGTGTTTGGACCCAAAAGGAATTTAATACTTACGTTGGTGAAATAGCTGATGATGATTATGATGGTAACAAATCAAAAGCTTTAAATTGGATAAAAAATGAACAAAATTTAACAAAATTACCTAATTCACCTTATTTATTTGTTTTTGCCGATAATAAAGAACTCGATTTTATAGCTGCTAACACTAAAGAAGAATTTGTAGATAAAGTTGATGAAGAGTATTATGGTGAATTAAAAGATAGTAATGAATCAGTGGCTGAAATGTTTGGGGAAATAAAATTAAGAGCTGATGATTCATCTAGAGGTTTTAGATCAGATACTCAAATAGTAATTGAAAAAGGAAAAATAGTAGGTGGGAATGTTAGTCATGTTGAAGATTTTACTGATTTAGATTTTGTACCTCGTATCCCTAATTATACTGATCCTGATGAATATAATAGAATAGCAATGAAAGTGTTTGGTAAGAAATGGAGGGATATAACTGATGATCAAAAGCTTGCAGCAGTTGATTATGATAGTGAATTAACACCTGAACAACAACGGAAGCTTCAGAGTTTAAATCTAGATGATGATGATAAGGTCAAATATATAGGGACCTTAAGATATGGGGATGCTTTTACATCAGGACGGGTAAAATATGAATTTAGATAAAATAAAAATAAATGGATAATTTTAATTTAAAAAAATATTTAGCTGAAGGTAAACTATTAAAAGAAGAAATAAAATTTATTGATTATCTTACTGTTGATCAAGATGAATTTAAAGATTCATATGATAGATTTTATGATGATTATGGTAATGATGAAGATTTTTTAGAAGAATTTGCTATGGATTTTTTAAGTCCTAACATAGAAAAAATTAATAAGTATTATGGTGCAGAGTTATCAAAGTATGATGTAGGTGAATTAATTACAGATTTCTATGAAGCTGATGGTTTAGAACATATCTCAAGTAATAAGAAATTTGAATTTTGGTTAGATAGAAATAGAGAATTTTACTTTTAAAAATAAAATAATATGGATAATTTCGATTTAAAAAAATATTTAGCTGAAGGTAAGTTATTTGAAGAAGATTTTAAAAATCCAATTCTAGACAAATATCTAAAACTAAAAAAATCAATAGATTATAAAACAGTTTTTCCTACTGATTTACAAAGTTTTGTAGATTCACTAGATAATACTGAACGTGATGGGTTAGAAAGCGATTTAGGATTAGAAAGAGATGAGTTATATGAAGGTAAATTACATGAACAAAAATCTCCTAAATTTAAAATAGGTGATTTTGTTCAACCTATTGAAGGAGCAACTTCTTATTTATTAGATGAACCAAGAGGAACTATCTCAAGTAAATATGTTGGCCAAATTAAAGATGTTTATATTAATAAACCTGAAAATCTAGAAATGAAAGATGGTGAATACCTTTATTCAGTTACAAAATTAAATTACAGAGGAAGAATGACAATGTCATCTGATTTTAAAGAATCAGATTTAGAATCAATATCTGACCCAACTGATTATATAAAGAGTTTAACACCATATAGAAGAAGAAACTAAAATGGATCCAATTACTAAATATTTAAATAGCATAGCATATAAATTTCCTAAAGGATATCCTGATATGAATGATCCTAAGGATAAAACTATGTTATTTGAACTAGTTAAAAATTTAATTGAGCAGGAAGAAATAAGTACTGCAAAATTAAAGGCTAAATTATTAAAATTAGTTGATGAAACTGATGATGAAAATGAGTTAAAACAAATTGCAAGGTATGCTAGGGACATTAGTTTAAAAAATTCAATGAAACCTTATCTATCTTCTAAAAATTTAAGCTCAAAAGATATTTTATTTTTTCAATCATTATTAGATGAATTGGATAAAGTAAGTGAATTTTCTACAATAGCAAATAATGCACCTACATTTAATTTAGATAGCAAAAATTATTTTGATCAAATCCCATCTTTTACTCCAGAGGAATTAAAATCATTATATGGTGATATGAAAGATTCAATTCAAGGAACAGTTTCATTAGGACCAGGTGAAGCGTTTTTATCAGTATTTTTTGATAATGTAAAAAAAGCTAATGCAAAGGGAGATTTAAATATTGATGGAAAAGAAGTTGAATTAAAATCAAGAACTGGTGCATCAGGTGCAATGGTGGCTCCTAAATATGTAGTTAGAGGTAAAGGTGAGGATATCTGGAAGGATTTAGCTAAATTAGTTGATAAATTTGATTTAGATAATGATCAAAAAGAAGAGTTAAAGAAAATTGCTCTTATTAAAGGCCAAAGAGGTTTTACTTGGCCTTTTAAAATTAATAGTATTTACCAACAGGCATTAAATATGGGAGAAGATCAGAAAAAATTAACAAAATTATTTTCTGATGAAATTAGTTCCTGGTATAAAAATAAATTACCATTAGATTTTAATAAATATTTTATTAATGATGAGTTTGAAGCCAAAAGATTTATAGGAGATTTAGCTAAACAACTAGCCAGGGATTATTTTGAAGAACATAAATTTGATGGAATGATGTTTTCTAATAATGTAGGAGATTTTAAATATTATGAAGGGGATGATTTTATTGAAGATATAGGCAATACTATTATTATTTCAGCCCCATCAGATTTAGTACCAAGATTAAAAATAAAATAATATGTGTAAATGTGGATGTAATAGCTGTGAAACTAAAAGTACTGCGTTAGTACTCAAAGAAAGCAAATTTGTGCATACTCCTATATCGGAGGGGTTAAAATACCATATAGACAATAAAATACCGTTAAGCGAAAATATTTACCGCATTGGGTCTAAAGAATATATGAAGTTATATAGTGAAGCTAGAGCATTATATTCTCGTAATAAATTAGATGTAAGTGAAGATGATAAATATTTCTTAACAGAAACTCATGTTGGTGATTTTGGTATGTTTGAAGGTAAAAGAGTACCATTAGATATTCCTATGTTAGAAGAAAATATTGACACAGGTGATTTTTTAAATAAAAATAGAGATCAAATTGAATTAGATTTTGGTCCTAGAACATTTAGAATGTTACAAATCCAATTAATGAAAGATGATGAATCTTTTGTTAGAGATTGGTTAGTAGCAAATGGTTATATAGAAGAAGAAAAATTACCATTTGAGGAAAATCTTAAAAAAATAATAAAAGAAAAACTTTGTAAAAAAGGTGAAGCTTATCGTAAACGAAGAATGGCAGCAGGTGAAAAATCATCAGCTTATTTATCAGGACGTGCTGTTAAAGTTTGTAAGGGTCAAATGAGTGGTAAGAAAAAGAAAAAAGCAAATGAAAATACAGCTCCTAATCATGATGGGAAAGCTGCACCTTATGGGTCAGGATATAAAGTATTAAATATAGATGAAATAGCTGAGTCATTAAGAGATTGGTTTAAAAAAGAAAATTGGGTAAGAATTAATACATCAGGTAATATATCTGGTGATTGTGGTACAATGAAAAAAGGTAAAGCTACTACAAGATGTTTACCTAAGAAAAAAGCTCAATCTTTAACTAAAGCAGAACGTAAAGCTACTGTAGCTAAAAAAGTAAGAGGTAGTAAAAAAGGTAAACAATTTGTTTCAGTAAAAGAAAATTTTGAAATGGGTGATAGAGTAGAACTTACACCTGATTACGCAGAAACACCAGGTGAAGTATTTACAATAACACAAACATCAGGTAATAAGTATTTTATTGCTGATGAAGATGGTAGAGGATGGTATGCCTACGCAGATCAATTAGTAATGGCAGATGATGGATATATAAATGAAGCTAAAAAGAAAAAGAAAAAAGAAAAAAAAGATCCACCTATTGGAAAACCAAAACGAGGTGGTTCTAAAGCATATTATGTTTATGTAAGGGATCCTAAAACTAAAAAAGTAAAAAAAGTATCATTTGGTTCAGGTGGTTTAAGAGCTAAAATTAGAAATCCAAAAGCACGTAAGGCATTTGCTGCTAGACATAATTGTAAAAACAAAAAAGATAGAACTAAAGCAGGATATTGGTCTTGTAATTTACCTAGATATGCACCTCAATTAGGATTAGGTGCTAAAATGAATACATTTTGGTAATGGATAACTTTGATTTAAAAAAATATCTTAAAGAAGCTAAAGAAGAAAATAATAGAGTACCTAGTGCTGAACTTATTTTACCTAGAGGTAAAGAAGTTGTACTACAGGCCGAATCTCAAGATTATAAAAGAGGATTACTAGTAGAATTACTAGACAATGGTGGTTATAGAATAAAATATTGGTATGGAGATAATGTTAAAGTATACCCTGCTGAAGTTAAAGTAGATGGAGAACCAATTAAAAAAGATGCTAAAGTAGTAGATATATTATTCCATCCAGAATTAAAATAATGAAACCTTATTTTCATAAAAATAATATAAGAGAATTTTCTAAAGATGTTAATGAGATGGATCTTGTTTGGCATCAAGATAAAGAAGATAGAAAAATAGAAGTATTAGAAGGTAAAGGATGGAAATTTCAAAAAGATAATGAATTACCTTTGGAACTTAAAAAAGGAGATCGTATATTTATAGCCGAAGGAGAAATACACCGTGTAATTAAAGGAACAACAAATTTAAAAATAAAAATAAATGGATAATTTTAATTTAAAAAAATATTTAGCTGAAGGTAAGCTGTTAAAAGAAGAACTAAGAGACGTTGAAGACGTATTAAAAAAAGCTGGATTTAGATTTGATGATGGTATTTTAGGAGGTGTAGGTTCAGGTGGAGCTGGATATTATGATAACGCAAATGATTTAATATATGGTTTTAACCAAAAAGGCCCTTGGAACGAAGAAGAATTTAATAAATTTTATGATAATTTTAGCTTTAATTCTAATGTATACGAAAAAGAATTTGCTGAAGAAAATGATGATCCTTATGACTACGATATGGTAGCTCAAATGCTCAAACCTGGTATCTATTCTATTGGAGATGAGGGGTATGTAGAAATCCGTAGTAATGGCGATGTTGAAATTTATGCTATCCCACAATTATCTGATGATGAAGGAAGAGTATTCCTTCCTGCATTTAAAATGGATGCTAGTGGAAGAGCAATCCCTCTATTTAGTAAAGACGAAATGAGGAAAATGCTAAAAGATGATATGATGTATATCTTATAAAAATAAATCAAATGGGTAATTTTAACATACATTCTTTCTATAAAAAACAATATTTAGCTGAGGCGTTAGTTAATGACGTAGATAAAATACAAATATCATATACAGACCCAGGATTTCGTTTTTATGGAATGTATCTTACTAAAGATGGTAAAAGAGATAAAATTAGTTTTAATAAAGAAGCAACAGAATATCTTAATGATTTAGGTATTGATATACAAATGCCAAGAATGTATGATGAGGATATTTTAGATAAGATAGTAGATGAATTAAAAAAATTAGGAATAGAAGCATCTCATGATGCTGCAATGGATACAACTTAAATTAACTAAAAAAACTAAAATTATGTGTAATTGTCAAGAATGTAAATGTGGAACAAGTTGCAAATGCAATTGTTGCAACTGTTAATAACTTATAGCTCGATTCATAGCCGAGTGTTTTGTAAAATTTAAAGAGATCTGTGGCCTCCAATTTGGAGGTCACATTTTTTTTTCGTATATTAATATATAAAATTTAAATATAGATGAATAAAGATGTAGTAATTGTAGGAGCAGGGGTAGCAGGTATAAATGCTGCTACTAAATTAGTAGATAATAATTATCAAGGTAAAATTACCATTATTGATATGGGTAAAGATCCATATTTAAGACCTTACGAGGAGGTAATGACAGGGTTTTTAGGTGCAGGTGGTTGGTCAGATGGTAAATTAACCTATTCAACTCAAATTGGTGGACAATTATCTAAATATGTAGGTGAAGAAAAAGCAATGGAATTAATGAAACAAGTTGTTGATAATTTTAGTAGATTCCACCCACACCCAGAACAAATAATACTATCATCTCCTCAGGAAGAACCAGATTTCATTAAACCATATTTTGGTTTAAGATTATTCCCTGTATGGCATATTGGTACTGATTATTTACATGAAATAGGTAAAAGTTGGTATGACTATTTAGTATCTAAAGGTGTAAAATTTAAATGGGAAACTAAAGTAACAGATATTAATTTTCATAAACAAGTAGTATTTTGTGATAAAGATCATCATCATTCTTATGATACACTTATATTTGGTGTGGGCAAATCAGGAATTGATTTTACTTCAAATATAATGAAACAATATAATTTACCAACTGAAGAAAAACCAGCTCAAGTAGGTGTTAGGTTTGAAGCACCACAAAAACATTTTCAAAAATTAATTGATATAGCATATGATTTTAAATTATATAGAAAAGATGATAAAGTTAGTTTAAGATCGTTTTGTACTAATAATAATGCAGCTTATGTAGCAGTTGAAGAAACATATGGTAATCATAGTTACAATGGACATGCTAAAAAAGATGAGGCATTTAGAAATGATATGACTAATTTTGGTATATTAATGGAGATTAAAGGTATTAAAGAGCCATTTAAATGGGCAAGAGAATTAGTAAATAAAGTACAAGAAAATAGTACAGGTTTATTTTATAGTCCAACAAGAGAACCATCTACAACATCAGAAGGTATAGATGTATCAGCTACTAAAATTGACAACTTAGATGTAGTTAAAGATGCATTTCAAGGATATTATAGTTACATAAAAGACTTTATTAATGATATGAAAAAAGTATTCCCAACATTAAAAGATGATTGGGGAATATATATACCGGAGGTTAAATATTTAGCTCCAGAGCCATTAGTAAATTATGAAGATTTATCATTAACTAAATATCCAAATGTACATTTTGTAGGTGATGCTTTAAGTGCAAGAGGTATATCAGTTTCAGGAGCTCATGGTACATTAGTAGCAGAGCAATTATTATCAATGAGTGATGCTATAAATGAGTTTTTAGAACATGCAGATAAACAAGGACCATGGTCTGAAGAAGATGATAAAATATATACTATAGGAGGTTTAACCAATGACAAAGAAAGATCATTTATAAAATTTCAAAATCAAATAAATAAAAAATAAATTATGTCAAAATCTAAAATAAATATAAATGAGCATATTAAGAATAGAAAATTCCGTAAAAAAGAAGAGGATGGATCTATTACTACTATGTTATGTTTAGAATGTAATGGAATAAATAAACTTCATAGCATTGAAGAACCAGCATTAATTAATACTCAACAAAGAAAAAAAGAATATTATTTAAATGGCATAAAATATGATTATGAAACCTGGAATGAAATAAGAAAGGGAAGAGAAGGTTTACCTTGGTATAAAAAACCTGCTCCTAAAGGTATGACTCATAGAAATTAGTTTGTATATTACAATAAAACATTAATTATGAAAATAGGATTTTGTGGTACAATGAGTGTAGGTAAAACTACATTAGTAAAAGCATTAAAAGAATTACCTGAATTTAAAGATTATACTTTTAGAACAGAACGTTCAAAATATCTTATGGAAATGGGTATCCCACTAAATACAGATTCAACACTAAAAGGTCAATTAGTATTTGCTGCTGAAAGAGCAAGTGAATTACTCCAAAAAAACATTATAACGGATAGAACAATTGTTGATGTAATGGCCTTTAATGCATTATCTAAATCAATGACAGCAACTGAATCATATTTTTTAAACCATACTTTAGAATGTTTAATTAATGATTATGATTACTTATTTTATATTTCCCCTGCAGGAGTTAAAATAGAAGATAACGGTGTTAGGGAAACAAATTCTAAATATAGAGACAGTATTAATAAAAAAATATTAGAAATTTTAGATGCTTATTCTAATAAATATATTACTATTAGTGGTTCTGTAGAAAAACGTGTAGAAGATGTTAAACAAGCAATTTTTTCGTAATATTTATAACAAAATAACTTATAATGAAAAAATCAGAACTAAAATCCTCAATTAAAGAAGAAATTATTGAAATATTAAGTGAAGAAGGTACAGTAACTACTGATGATGCAGGTGAAGCTGAAAAATTAGCTAAAAAGGGAATAGATGTAAATTTAACAGAAGAAGATGATGAACCTTCTAAATCACAATTAAAGGGTGCATCTAAGGATTCAATTGCTACTATATCTAATAAATTACAACAAACAGCTAAAGAAATGAAGTCTACTGTTAATAAATGGAAAACAGCAGAAGGTGAAGAAAAACAAAAATTAAGAGACAAATTATTAAAACTAACTAATATAAAAAAAGAGTTAGAATCAATGTTATAAAATTATAGTTATGAGTATATTATCAAATTTATTTTCAGGTGGAGCAGCTGACCTAGTAAAAGGTGTAGGTGGGGTTATAGATAACTTACACACATCAGAAGAAGAAAAATTAAATGCTGGGAGAAAAATAAAAGCATTAATAGCAGAACATGAAGCTAAAATGGAAGCTAATATTACAGATAGGTGGAAAGCAGACATGAATAGTGATAGTTGGTTAAGTAAAAATGTAAGACCTTTAATTTTAATTTTTTTAGTAGTTTCTACAGTTCTTATGATATTCATTGATGCTGGAACTATTAACTTTACAGTTGAACAAAAATGGACTGATTTACTACAGCTAGTACTAATAACAGTAATTGGTGCTTATTTTGGAGGAAGATCATTAGAAAAAGTAAAAAAGATATAATAGTAAATTATTCTTTACCTAAATAATGGCGGATTTAAAGAAAATAATAAGACAAGAATATATAAAATGTGCAAAAGATCCTATACATTTTATGAAAAAATACTGTTATATTCAACACCCACAAAGGGGTAGAATATCATTTAGTTTATATCCTTTTCAAGAAAAAGTATTAGGTTTATTTAAAGACAACCCATATTCAATAATTCTTAAATCTAGACAATTAGGTATTTCAACTTTAACTGCCGGTTATTCCCTATGGATGATGTTATTTCATAAGGATAGAAATATACTTTGTATAGCAACAAAACAAGATACAGCTAAAAACATGGTTACTAAGGTAAAATTTATGTATGAAAATTTACCTTCATGGCTTAAAGTAGATGCAATGGAAAATAATAAATTAACATTACGTCTTAATAATGGATCTCAAATCAAAGCAACATCAGCAAGTAGTGATGCTGGTAGATCAGAAGCAGTATCTCTTTTATTAATTGATGAAGCAGCTTTTATTGAAAATATTGGAGAAATTTGGGCATCAGCTCAACAAACACTAGCAACTGGAGGAGGATGTATAGCATTATCAACTCCTTATGGTACAGGAAATTGGTTTCATCAAACTTGGACGAGAGCAGAAGCCCAAGAAAATGAGTTTTTACCTATTAAATTACCTTGGTTTGTACATCCCGAAAGGAATCAAGAATGGAGAGATAGACAAGATGAATTATTAGGTGATCCTAGAATAGCAGCACAAGAATGTGATTGTGACTTTTCAACATCAGGTGATATTGTATTTTATTCTGAGTGGATTGATTTTATAAAAGAAACAACTATAAAGGATCCATTAGAAAGAAGAGGAGTAGATCAAAATCTATGGATTTGGGAAAATGCTGATTATTCAAGAGAATATATGATTGCAGCTGATGTAGCTAGAGGTGATGGTAAAGATTTTTCAGCATGTCATGTAATGGATATTCAAACTAATACTCAGGTAGCAGAGTATAAAGGACAAATGCCCCCAAAAGAATTTGGTTATTTTTTAACTGGATTAGCTACTGAATTTAATAATGCTATGTTGGTAGTAGAAAATGCTAATATAGGATGGGCTACATTAGATGCAATTAGAGAAAGAGGATACAGGAATTTGTACCAATCACCTAAATCAGATCAATTAACAGCAGAATCATACTTAAGAGTATATGAGGGAAATTCAGAAATGGTACCTGGGTTTACTATGTCAATGAGAACAAGACCCCTTTGTATTAATAAATTTAGAGAATTTGTTGGAGATAGATCAGTAACTATTCAATCAAAACGTTTATTAGAAGAAATGAAAGTATTTATTTGGAAAAATGGAAGACCAGAAGCTCAATCAGGATATAATGATGATTTAGTTATGTCCTTTGGAATTGGTATGTTTTTACGTGATACTTCTTTAAAATTTCAACAACAAAGTTTAGATGGAGCCCGTGCAGCATTGGGTAATATCCAAAAAGCAAAATCTTCCCATAGTGGGGGGTATAGTACTAATAGTGTTCAAAATCCCTATTCAATGAAAATAGGAGGAAAGAATGAGGACATTAAATGGTTATTATAACATATTTATAAATAAAATAAAATGGCAGATAAAGGCTTATTTTCAAGATTAAAAAGATTATTTTCAACTGATGTATTAATACGTAATGTTGGGGGTAATGAACTTAAAGTTATGGATGTTAATAAAATCCAAATGACAGGTGAATTAGAAACCAATTCTTTAATAGATCGATTCAATAGGGTTTACACTAATTCAGCTACCTCTTTGTATGGTCAACAACAAAATTTTAATTATCAAACTTTAAGACCTTATTTATACTCGGAATATGATGCTATGGATACAGATGCTATTATTGCTTCTGCTTTAGATATAGTTGCTGATGAATCTACACTTAAAAATGATATGGGAGAGGTTTTACAAATTAGATCCTCAGATGAAAATATTCAACAAATACTATATAATTTATTTTATGATGTTTTAAATGTAGAATTTAATCTTTGGCCTTGGATTAGAAATATGTGTAAATATGGTGATTTTTTCTTAAAGTTAGAAATTGCTGAAAAATTTGGGGTTTACAATGTTATACCCTATACGGCATATCATATTGAAAGATTAGAAGGAGGAATGGGATTAGACCAAGATGGTAATCCTTTAAACCCTACAGAAGTAAAATATAGATTTGACCCAGATGGCATATCAGGAACAGACTCAGGTTATTATAGTGTCCCTAACTCAGGAAATCAAGCGAATTCCATTATATTTGATAATTATGAAATGGCACACTTTCGTTTATTAACGGATATGAATTTTTTACCTTATGGTAGAAGTTACATTGAACCTGCCCGTAAATTATTTAAACAATATATCTTAATGGAAGACGCTATGTTAATTCATAGAATTGTTCGTGCTCCTGAAAAAAGAATTTATTATATGAATGTTGGAGCTATACCTCCAAATGAGGTAGATGCGTTTATGGAAAAAACAATTTCTAAACTTAAACGTACTCCATATATGGATGAGAAAACTGGAGAATATAATTTAAAGTATAATATGCAAAATATGCTTGAAGATTTTTATATTCCAATTAGAGGAAATGATTCAACTACTAAAATTGATAACTTAGCAGGGTTACAATGGGATGGAATTGCCGATGTCGAATATTTAAGAGATAAACTATTTGCTGCTCTTAAAGTACCTAAAGCTTTTATGGGTTATGATGAAAATACTGATGGTAAAGCAACATTAGCCGCTCAAGATATTAGATTTGCTAGAACCGTAGAACGTATACAAAGAATATTTACTTCAGAATTATATAAAATAGCATTAATTCATCTTTATACTCAAGGTTATAGAGATGGTGATTTAACAAATTTTGAAATTTCATTATCTACTCCTTCTATTATATATGACCAAGAAAAAGTAGCTTTAATGACTGAAAAAATAACATTAGCACAATCGATGTTAGATAGTAAATTAATTCCATCAGATTGGATTTATGAAAATATTTTCCACTTTAGTCAAGACCAATATGAAGAATATAGAGATTTAGTTAATCAAGATACTAAACGTGGATTTAGATTATCTCAAATTGAAGCTGAAGGAAATGACCCCTTATCATCAGGTAAATCTTATGGTACACCTCATGATTTAGCTGCTTTATATGGTAAAGGAAGAATGTATTCTGATCCTTCTAACTTACCTGATGGATATGATGAAGGAACAACTGATAAAGAACCATTAGGAAGACCTATTGAAAACCCTACAAATAGGGATAAACAAGAAGGTAATTTTGGTAAAGATAGGTTAGGAAGAAAAGGTATGAAAAAAGATTATAATGATACTACATCTCCTTTATCAGAATTAGAATCAAATAAAATATTATCTAAATATGAGGATATGCTAAAGGATATTCCAATCAACAAAAATGTATTACTTTCTGAAGATAAAGTTAATAAAAAAATTAAAGGAAACGTAATTAATGGTAATAATAAAAAATCTTAACGTATTTATAATAAAATAAGTATTGATGTATATAAAACATTCAAAATTTAAAAATACTGGTATCCTATTTGAATTACTAGTAAGAAAAATAACTGCTGATACATTAGCAGGTAATGACTCCCCATCTGTAAATATATTAAAAAAATATTTTGTAAATACAGAATTAGGAAAAGAGTATAAGTTATATGAAACTTTATCTAAATCAAAAAACCTTTCAGAAGGAAAAGCTAATACTGTTTTAACTACAATTTTAGAATCTTCTAAAAGATTAAATAGAAAAACTCTTAAAAGAGAAAAATATAATCTTGTAAAAGAATTAAGAGAACATTATAATGTTGAAGATTTATTTAAAACTAGTATTTCTAATTATAAATCTTTAGCTGCCTTATATACTTTATTTGAAGTATACAATACAACAGATATTATTAATCCTAATCAAATTGTAGATAATAAATTAGTTTTATTAGAACAAATGTCTTTAAATAAAATAGATAAAGATAATATTAAAAATACCCTAATAGAAGAATTTAAATCTGAAGATAAAGATGTAAGACTTTTAACTTATAGAGTAATATTAGAAAAATTTAACGACAAATATTCTCACCTATCAGATGCTCAAAAATCAATATTAAGAGAATTTATTGAACATATTGATAGTACCAGTAAGTTAAAAGAATTTTATAATTCTAAAATTCAAGAAATTAAAAAAAGTTTATCTAAAGAAATCCAATCTATAAAAGATAAAGCTACTAAAATTAAATTAGTAGAGGTAAATAAGTTTATTGTTGAAATAGGTAAAAATAAAAGAATCAACAACGAAAATTTAGTTGATTTGTTACAATATTGTAGTCTTTTAGAAGAAATAAAATCAACACATGAGCCAATACAAATATAAACTTAACGAAGTTCCAACAGTTGACCCAGGAGAAAAATTTAAAATAGGGGATACTAAAGTTTCTAAAGGTGTTAGATATACTGTTTCTGGCATTGATAAAGAAACTGGGGGTATAAAATGGGATATAGACTATCTACCTAATTTAACTCAGTTATTTGATGCTATAAATGATTTGTTTGATGTTACTAAACAAGTAGCTAGGAAAGCTAAAAATGATCGTAAGTTTAGAGAAATAAGTGACGATGCTAGAAATCTAAGAAATAAAATTCGTACACACATTAGAAAAGAATACCCAGATGATTATCAAAGGATAACAGGAAGATTAGATGAAGATTTTGATGTAGGACATCAAGATAATGAACCTAAAATGACTAAAAGTGATTTAGCTAGAGCAGCTAAAATGGCTGTTATGCTTTATAAAAAAGTAGATAAATATGATACGGGTCGTGAGGTAGATTTTCCTGGTTGGTGGCAAGCAAAAATAACTAAAGCTCATGATTATTTACAAAGTGCTTTTAATTATTTAGATGGTGCTGAGATGACTAGTGAAATATCTACAACAGGAGGAGGAGCAGGTGCTGCTTCATTTTCACCTGGAACTGGAGCACAATATGCTACACCATTTGCATTTAGAAAAAAAGGACAAAAAGCAGATGATAAAGCTTATAAAGAATTAGGATATAAAGCAGTTAAAGAAAATATAGATAAAGTAGCAGGAGGTATTCCTTATAAAGTAGAAGGTAGTAAAGCTATAATTAGCGAACCTTTAGATGATGCTACAAAAGAACGTATTATTAAAAAAGCTGAAAAAAATGGATATTTAGCTAAACCTAATATGGGTGGAGGTGTTACTATTTTTATAAAAGAAGGAGTAGGTGCTAACTTAGGACCTGGTCCTAAAGCTGGTTCTGATGGGGTTACAGATAGTGCTTATGTAAAACAATTTAAATATAAATTAGTTCCTAAAAAAATAAAAGGAGCAGGTACAATAGTGAAGCAATTATTTGAAGATGATTCAAAAAAAAACTTCCAATTAAAAAGAATAGAAGCATTTGATGGTGTTGA
>Ga0181395_1000009_pt1 | contig 65457 bp, 93 predicted proteins | sample 18SPOviralmetaG_FD_130124 | JGI IMG/M metagenome (GOLD analysis project Ga0181395, IMG submission 130124) | Marine viral communities from the oligotrophic San Pedro Time Series (SPOT) site, San Pedro Channel, CA, USA - 18 SPOT_SRF_2010-12-16 | ecosystem: Environmental > Aquatic > Marine > Strait...
GGTACATGTTTATCGCATTGCATTTGCGCAGCAGTCACTGGATCATTATCTAGTATAAAAATATTCATGCTTCTTTATCGATATCCCACTTAACTCTTTTTTCGTAGTTTCGTTGTTTCAATCTTTTATCCATAGCATCAATATCTATTTCAACTCTTACGTCTTTTAGCCATTTAGAACCATTTCTTTCTGCATCTAAAAAGATAGCATTGGTAAAGAATAAAGGTATTAATACCCCTAAGTGAACTGCAATGCTTAAGATAATATCATAACCAAGCCATCCCATATAATATGTTGCAACAAAGCCAAAGTATACTGACCACATTGTGAATAACACAACTGTGAAATACATTTGTAAACTTGGATCTGGAATAAACCTAAGTGGATTAAATCTATGGTCCATTACCACTCTCCAGCAGTCAATGATCCATGTTGTAATTTTAATAAATTTTTTGTTCATAATATATATTATACCACAGTTTCAGCCAAATGTAAACTATTTTTTGCTTTTCTTTGTTGATTTTTTAGGTGCTACTTTTTTCTTCACTGGTGCTTTTTTCTCTGGCGCTTTCACGATTAATCCAGGGAAAGCATCCTGCACTACTTTTAATGTAAGACCTTTATACTCATCGTATAAGTTACGTTCTTTTGCTAATAAAAGAACTTCAGCCTCTTTACCATTTAAAGATTCTAATAAATCCACAAACAATTTTTCTCTTCTAGCTGGAACAATATCTGTATTGCCATTAAAGAAATGTTTGAGTCTTCTAAATCCTCTATGTAAGGTTATATATTCCATACCAGCTGGTGCATCATCTTTTCTATAAGGTGGGTCACCTTTAGGTAAATCTGAAACTACAGCTTCATCGAAATTGATTCTCAACACTGCCATGAGTGCTGGAAATCTGTTATGTTTTTGTAAATATGCTACTCTAGCCTTATGTAGTTCTTTTCCTTCAACTTCAGTAAGACCTTGTAGTATTTCGCTAATTAATGGTTTAGCCATTGTAAAATTCCTCCGCGACTTCTATTAAGAGATTACATCTCTTTTTAATTAAATAATTTAATACTTTCATTTTCATCGGAACTTTTTGTTCCGTATAAGTATTTATAATCGTTGTTTGGATATCATCAGGTATTTCTGTCAAATCAATGAGTTTTTTATTACGCTGATAATTCCTATACAATTCTTCAGGCATAACTTCTCTTAACCTATCTGATTTTTCCAACCATTCGTCAATCCTAGTTTGCCTCAATGGTGTTTGAGATTTATCAGTTACAAATGTATCGTCTGCTGATAAAACGTTTGGTACACCATCACCACCATCACCACGCATAATATGATTAAATGCGTATGTTCTTGGGTTCTTGTCAGTAACCATTTTCTTTTGAATTGGACTGAACTGTTTAACATTTTTGTATTTCTGTAATTGTATAAAGTCTTTGTCACTAGATATAATCATCATTGGTTCGTCTTTACCAAACTCTTGAGATTCTAAAACTAATGATGCGATAATATCGTCTGCTTCACAACCTTCCATATGTATTACTTTATAAGGTAGGTTATCTCTAATTTCATCTCTAACTAAATGTAATATTCTAAATATTTCAGTCCAATCTTGGTCTGAATTATCTCTACCTTTTTTTCTGTTTGCTTTATAATATGGATAATAGTCTTTACGCCAGGTATTCATACCATCAGCACATATAACCATTTGGCCATATTCTTCTCTATACTTTTTATTATACATACGAATACTATTTAGTATCATATGTCTAATTATCTGTTCATCGTTTAGTTTTTGCACAATAATATTGCTTAATGCAATTTGTGAATAATCAAGTAGTATCATTATCTTCTTCCTCAAGTTGGTCTAGAAGTTTCTTGAGTTCTTCTTTACCGTGTTCATTTGCGGCTAACAATGCTTTAATTTCAATATAAGACCTATCAAAAGTACGATGTAGTCTATGAGGTATACCCATATATCTATTTAGCATTGCGTTTATCATATTTACAATCACAAACATATCCCTAGATTCTGGGACTGTTTCATCTCTAAAATTCATATCCATAAACTGCTCATATTCTGAAGCTTGTCCTGTATTTATGAATTCTTCTAATACTTCCATTAGAAATTGAGATGTGTTAACACATTCGTCAGATATTTCATCTAGCGGATTTATGTTTGGTTTGATTTCCTCACCTGTAGGAAACTTTAGTATTTTTGCCATAATATTATTATATTATACCACAGTTTTAGCTAAATGTAAAGGGTTATTTTAAGTTTTTTACTGCGTTTCCGCCAATCCGACAATTAATAATGCCATTATAATATTCATCGTTAATAAGAACATCTCTATCGAATTGTTCTTTAGCTTCCATGTAAGCACATTCACCTTTTGTTTTACATAGATGTAGTATTTCTCTATGGAACATTTCATCTCCTTGTTTTTCTACTTCTTCTTTGAGATGTACATTACTCCCATAATATTTTTTCCAATCAGACTCAACAAGTAATCTTTTTCTACGTTTTCTTGTCTTTGTTATTGGTAGTGTTTTCTTGCTCCAAAAGAATTTCTTCCCGACATACATCCTTCCTGTCGCTCTGTTTGTTATTAGATAAACGAAACCATAAACGTCTTTGTGATCGTATTCTGTCGGCAGTTCGTATTTTATGCCTTGATATTGCCATTCCATACTCTTATTTATTCATCGAAATCTAATTCATCGACAGGCTCAACTGCAGAACCACAGCATGGACAATATATAGGTTCAGGTCTTTCATCTTCAAAATATATCTTGGTAGATGTAAAACAAAAATCGCAATTATGAGTATACCAATGATTTGGTTCCATTTAACTATCCTATCTTTTCTTTTAATTGGTCAAAACCACCAATCTTTTCGCCATCTAGTATAATTTGTGGAAAGGTTCTTGCTGTAGGGAATTTCTCTAACATTTCATTTCTACCAAAGTCTATTCCTAACTGAAAATACTTATATTCTTTTTGTTCTTTTGTACATAGTACTTTTGCCATATCACAAAATGGGCAATTGTCTTTTCCATATATTTCTATCATAGTGTTTCCTCTATAAATTTTCCTATTGTTTCTATATCTTTTTCTGATAACATACCAGCTTGAGCCCACATAGTTGAACTCATATTACCAACCTGGCCTCTATTCTTATAAGTAGTTAACCTATCAATTATATACTCTGAATCTCTTCCAGCTAATTGTGGAAATGCTCCCATACCTTGTCCTTCTGCTCCATGACATGCTGCGCATCCTGCCCATAGTCCTCTAATAGAACTGAATGGATCCGATGCAGCAATTTCAGCTTTAGCCTCAAGTTGTTCTACAACCGTGCCATTTACTCTAATATACTCCTTGTAACATTCTCCTGTACAAGCTGTATTTCTTGGGTACCCTTTATATTCTAAGTTTGCGTGTGTCCAATTTATTAAACCAAACATAAACAAACATATTAATAATATATAACCTTTCATTCTGTAAGCGTGTCCAATTCTTCTTTAGTATAATATGTATCAACAATTACTTGATACTTACTACCTTGTTCGTTTACACGATGATTTAGGTCAATACCTTTTTCTTTTAATATATCTACTCTTTTTTTAAACTCAGCGTAGTCATGAGCATCTAATATAGCTTCCATTATAAACTTAATCCTTTTAATGTGTTGTCATCAACATCTTGTTTAACACCACCAGTAACATAAGATGTGATTTCTGTTTCTTGTGGTGCAACTTGCACACTACTTCCAGCAATCCATTTTTCTGTCCATGGTAGTGGGTTCATCTGTGGTACGGTGTAAGGACAAGTTAAACCAATGGCTCTCATTCGTTTACATCCTATCCATTCAACGTACTCTTTTAATATTGTTTCATTAAGACCAATCATAGAGCCATTGGCGAATAAATATTCAGCCCACTCTTTTTCTTGTTCTATAACTTTAACAAATAGTTCTGTCGCTCGTGGTTCCATTTCTTTTGCAATCTTCTGCATATCTTTATCTTCTAATAACATTTTCTTTAAAATGGTTGTAGTTCCAGCTAGGTGTGTATTTTCATCACGGGCAATAAATTTAATAATCTTTGCATTACCTTCCATCTTCTTAAGTTCAGCAAATGCCCAACTGCAGGCAAAGGAAACATAAAAACGAATTCCTTCTAGGGCATTCGCTGAAAGCATACACATATATAATGCACGCTTGTGATCCATTCTATTTGTTGTTGAATTATTACAATCAATAAGATCATCATAATATAGTGCGATATCGTTACCACAGTCAAGTATTTCTTTCACATCTAACATCGTGTCAAATACAACTGCAGGGTCAGGATATACATTTCTAATAATATGTGTATATGATCTTGAGTGAATAGTTTCAAAGAATGACCATGTCTCTACCCAATTCTCTACTTCTGGTAAAGATGCAATAGGTAGAAACGCAAGGTTTGGTGCTCTTCCTTGTACACTATCTAATAATATTTGTCTTTTTAAATTTGATGTAAAGATATGTTTTTCATGTTCAGTTAGAGCATCAAAGTCTTTCTTATCTTTTGAAATATCTACCTCTTCGGGTCTCCAAAAGAATCCAAGTTGCTTTTCTGTTATTTTTTCTAACTGAGGATACTTTACTAAATCAAATCGCTGTATATCTACTGACTCATCTAAAAACATATTCTTTAATAAATGAGATTTTTTATTCTTTGTTAATATTGCCATTTGGTCTCCATGATATGACTGATTTTGTTTCTATTGCATCTTGTGCACATTGTATATAATCTTTATCTTCTTCTGAAAGTACTGACCAAAATTTACTTATTGTTAAGGTATGGTCATATACGGCTTCAGGTTTTTTTATATGATAATCTTGTTCCATCCAACTTTGTAAGATATCCATTCTTTGATTAATCTTATCTCTTAAATTTTGCATGAATCACAATCATCCTCATCTTCTATTACTTCTGTTCCATCATATGTATGATATTCTTCTTCCATTTCTCCAGCACCATCAAACGTATTAAAATAATATAATTGTTTTAATCCATATTTATATGCTGTTACTAAATCCTGTATCATTACTGACATAGGTATCTTATTATCCTCAAAATGTTCTGGATTATAAGATGTGTTTACACTAATTCCTTGGTCAATATATTTTTGTAATATACCACAGATACCAAGATAACCTGCTGGAGATTTTTGATCCCAGAGTAAATCGTACTTATTTTTGAGATGGTGATAACCAGGTACAACCTGAGCCATAACCCCATCTTTACTTTGTTTATATGATACTAAAGCTCTAGGAGGTTCAATACCATTTGTACTATTACTTATCTGAGCACTTGTTTCAGCAGGCATTAATGCCATGAGAGTAGAGTTTCGAATACCTGTTTCCCTGAGTTGCTTTCGCAATTCTTCCCACGGTAGACGTTCCCTGGACTCGATTAGATTATCTATCGCTCTCTTATAAGTATCAATAGGAAGTATCCCTTCGGAATATTTCGTATCATTATTATATATTACTTTTCCTTTTTCAAGAGCTAGGTTTGCTGATGCTTTAATAAGATAATACGACCATGCTTCAGCATATTCATCTACAATCTCATATGCTGATTCATCATATTTTAATCCACGTTTTGCCAAGAAATATGCTAGGTTAATAATACCTATACCTAATGGTCTTCTACCCATGGTACCTTTTTCTGCAGCAGCTACAGGATAATCCTGATAATCAAGTAATTCATCAAGAGCTCTAACTGATAAATCACAATACTTTTCGAATTCATGTGGTTCATGTATTAAACCCCAATTAATTGCAGATAGTGTACATAGTGATATTTCGCCTTCACTATCAACGTCCATTGGTTTAGTTGGTAAATCTATTTCACAACATAAATTACTCATATGTATAGGTGCACGAGTTGGATTAAATGCTCCATGATCATTTGCATGGTCAACATTCATTACATATATTCTTCCAGTATCTTTTCTTTCAGTTAAGAATTGTGAAAAGACTTCGAGTGCTGGTAGTTTTTTCTTGCGTATACTTGTAGCTCTTTCGTATTTCTCATATAGTTCTTTAAACTCATCTTGGTCAGCAAAGAATGCATCATATAAACCAGGTACATCATTAGGGTCAAAGAATGTTATATTACCACCAGTTAATAATCTTTCATACATTAATTTATTAAACTGAAATGCATAATCCATATGTCTGACTCTAGTTTCTTCAGTACCTTTATTATTTTTTAATACTACTAAATCTTCAAACTCATAATGCCATACAGGAAGATATACAGTGGCTGCACCACCTCTAACTCCACCTTGTGAACAAGATTTTACTGCTGATTGGAAATACTTTAAGAATGGTATTAATCCTGTATGAACTACAGAACCATCACCAACTTTAGCACCTTCAGCTCTAATAGCACCTGCACCAATTCCTATCCCTGCTTTCTTACTTATATATTTAACAATACTAGTAGCAGTAGCATTAATGGAATCAAGACTATCGCCAGACTCAATAAGAACACAGGAACTAAATTGTCTAGTAGGTGTTCTAACTCCTGCCATAATCGGTGTGGGTAACGAAATATAAAACTGAGAAATTGCATCATAGTAATCCTTTACGTATTTCATCCTTATTTCTTTTGGATATCCACTAAACAAAGTTGCAGATACCATCATGTATAAAACCTGTGGAGTTTCATAATGTTCTTTAGTTCTTCTGTCTTGGACAAGATATTTACCACGGAACTGTTCCATTCCAGCATAAGTAAATGTATCGTCTCTATCGTGTTTAATATATTCGTTTAGTTCGCTTATTTCTTCATCGCTATAATTGTCTAATATAGCTTTATCATATACACCTTTATCAACGTTTGTTTGTATTATATCTTCTAAATGCCAAGGTTTGTAGTCTCCATAAACTTCTTTTCTGAGTTTATAACTAATCAGCCTTGCCGCGACAAATTGATAGTTAGGTGTATGTTCGGATATGAGTTCTGATGCCGACTTGATTAATAGCTCATGGATATTATATGCTGGGATTTTATCATATAGTTGGATATTTGCTTTTAGCTCTATCTCCGACATTGATACACCAGTGATATCTTCAACTGCCCATTCTAAAACTTTATGTACTTTATCTAAATCGAAAGGCTGTATGCTTCCGTCTCTTTTTGTAACATTCATTGTGTTTATTCCATTCATAATATTATATATTATACCACAGTTTACTTCAAATGTAAACTACTTTTTTTCTAATTTTTCTATTCTTTTTATTAATTCCCTATACCCATCAAAGCAATCAATTGGTATTGGTGGGTGAGTATTTTTCTCTAGTTGTTGAATTCTATTTGTAATACCTGGGTATCTTTCATAAAAAGTTTTTTCTTGTTTGATTATATCAAGACCAAGTTTCTTTTCGCACCATTTGTCGAAACGTAATAACCACTTTGGTTGATATAATTTGAATATTAAAGATATTAATATTCGGAGAATTTTGAAGGAGAGACCAATCATTAGTTAGTCTCTACTGCAATACCTACGCCTTCTTCACCATTAGGCATAGTAACATTTCTGTAATAAACTACAACTTCACCTAATTGTTTTATATATCTTTTAATCTCTTGTAAATCTTCAGCCATTACTTTATAATCGCCAACAGATGTTGCAACGAATACAACCTCTCCGTTATTTTGTTCCTTCATATCATCAAGGAATCTATCTAAATATGTATAGCCTTCTGGCCATTCTGGATTTTCTCTTTCTGAGAGCTCACAAGTCTTTGGTCTTTTGAATTTTTCAGAACCATCATCGTTATATTTCTTTGGATCAAACGATAGGGTTGCTTTACATGGATTGACTATCCTTGCTTCTGATACAACATACCATTTTGGAGCAACTAAATCTACAGGTCTTGGTAAATCCGGTTGCATAATATCTATTTGAATAGGTTTAGATACGACCTCTATTTGTTTAGTTCCTAATAGTGAACATCCGCTAATCGTTAGTACTAGGATTATCGATATTATAGAATTCTTTAGTATCATTTTCCAGACCCTCCATCACTTCTTGACTTGCATTATTAAATCTCAATTCAATCATACCTGGCTTCTTTAGTGCAAGTAAATCTAAATTATGCCTAGAGAATATCGCCAAATATTCTGATTTCTCTTTTTCAATCTGAGCATTTTGTCTACTCATATTCATAAGAGCTTTACCTTGTTTTTCGTATTGTTCTTTCATAGCAGTCATAGCTTCTTTTTGCTCTTCAACTGCAATTTCTAATTTGTAATTATTTTCAGTTAGGGTTTGATTCTCATTATATAAGTACCAACTACCTAGACCAAGAATAATTAGTATTCCTATTAATACCTGTTGCATTATTCGTCCTCTATCCTATAGCGTAAACCACTCATACCTCTAATATGAACAGTTTTTTTATCTTCAGTTCTAAACTTTAATTCTTTGAAATTGGATTTGATTATTTTACGAACACCATACCATACTTGGTCGTCTTCGTTTCCCCATTGGCTATCAAACGATACATGTACTGTATAACGAATAGTAAAAAAACGTCTTATCCATAGATAAAAACGCTTTATACCATTAAGTAATTTTTTTATTTGCTTCACGTTGTGCTCTCTTAGCGAGCATTCGTTCTATAAACTTTTTGCCCTCTTTAGTTCTGCCATCATAAACTTTTTTCTTTCTTTTGAGTAAAGCTTTACTACCCATAGCATCAGCTGGTAATGATACACCACCTCCGCCGACAGAATTGGCAGCTTGTTCCCATTGCTTTATATATTCATTAAAAGATTTTGTATATTTTGTTGCCATTTTATCTCTCTATATTATACTGTGAAACATATATGTTCATACCTGTTGGAATATGTTTAGCTTCAAATATATTTATATCGAATACTTTACCAACAGGAATAGTATGTTCATCTACTCTTATTTTGGTACCCTTTTTAAATATGTCTTCACCTGTTTCAGTATGACATAAATCATCTTTAAGTATATATGTACCAATTTTTAATTCTTCGAAATCTGTTACATAGTGGCTGCTTTCGTGTATGAAATCATCTAATCTTAAATCAGCTTTATCCAATGCGTTTTCAATTTCTTCATCACTCATACCTGTATGTTCTCTAATGAGAAATAGTGCTGAAGCATATGAACCTAATTTACCTAATGGAATAATCTTTTTGAGATTAAATACTAATCTATGAAATACTGTATAAGAATCTTTTTCTTCTCTCGTTTTTCTTTCTTTGCCTTTCTTTAATACTTTACCTTTAGCATCAATTACACCGAGCTTAAAGGCATCAGTTTTTTCAAAAGGCGTAACTAATAATTTAAGAAACCTTATAGCATAAGCAAAATCAGCTATTGCCTTTAATGATTCTCTAATTAATACTGTTCTTGTCATAGTTCCCTTAATACATCCACTATATATGGATCCATTGGTATTTCTACCTTTTCTTCTTCAGGTAAATAGTGCAAATAGACTAAGAATGGTTTAATTACATTCCAATGTTCATCATTGATTTTAAACCACATCATTTTGTTACACGCTTCAATACCAAACACATTATATAAAACTATAATATGATTAAGTATTAATCTTATTTGCAAATCACCAGTTAATTCATATCTCTTGAGTAATCTCTTAAGATACTTAAATCTGCTAAGGTCTTGTTTAAACTCTTCAATGTCTAAGCACTCTGGATTATCATAGTGTTTAGCTGCGTAAAGCTTAAAATTCCTGTGTGTCAATTTATCAAAATTTTTCATATTATAAAATTATATATACAAATCAAATGTATAGTTTATTTACTTACTTTTATAGACTTTAGAGCCTCTGTATTTTTTAGCAATTTGCTGTAGAACTTTTAAATCTCCATATAATTCTACTTCTTTTGGATTTGTGTCTAATCCATCAAAAGAAGAAATGTGGAATTTACCACGAATATTCATTAATTCCATTCCTAAGCTATCTATGTTTTTAAAAGCCTTTTTACTAATATACATATAAGCTTGATGGCCTTTTCTGTCTCTATCTTTATATTGAGGTAAATCTTTTACTGAAGTTTTTTCAGATATTTCTTCTCTTAGTTGAAAATAATCTTTCATTAATCTGCCTCGTTATCTGCTTCGTAGTTTTTATCTACATAATCAAAAAATTCTTTTTTCTTATCGCCTTCTAATTCAGCAGGTGATTTAACACCAAACTTTTTCAAAGCAGCTTGAAAGAATTTTTGATATTTTTCTTTTTTAGATTCTGCTGCAGTAACTTTTTCTTCAACTTCTACTTCTTCTTTAGCATTTAGTCTTTCTTTTTCTTGGTCCTGCTTCTTTTTTAAACCTTCTTTTTCTTTTGCATGTTTTAGAGCTTGTTGAGCTTTTTCTTCAGGAGATGCAGCTTCTTTAGCAACTGTACCATCTTCTTTTTCACCTGATTTTTTAATCACATGCTTTTTCTTAAACTCTTTTTCGCCTTCAGGTCTTGGTTCTTCGACCTCTTTTACGTTTTTCTTTTCTTTTTTAACAGCCTTTCCTTCCAACACATCTTTTACGACGGATGCAATCTCTAGGCCTTCTTTATCAGTTAGTTTCATTTTAGTTATCCTCCGTTAAAGTAACCACTGTGTATAACGATTTCCCAAGTAAATGCTGATATTAAACCAACAACAATTACCCAGAAAACTTTATTTATTAAAGCAACAGTATTAGAATTGCCGGTTGCCAACATTTCTACTCTGTCTATTCTATTTATAAGATTTTGTATCTGCTCTGACTGTTGTTTACTAAAACTTGTGAGCGTGTGAATCTTTTCTTCTGCTCTAGCTAACATAACAATAGCCTCTCCCATCTGGTCAATCTTTTCTTCTATTCTGTCCAATCTTTGAGATTGAATTGTATAAACTTGTCTTTCATCACTCATCGCTGAATATAACCCTGCATTTAAGAGGAGTAACCCCTCTGATTAATCTATGGTATTCACCTTTTTTAATTTCAAAGATCATACCTTCTTCTAGCAAATATGGCAAACAATTATCGTATTGGAATTGCCAACCTTCTCCTTCAAGTACTTCAATTTCACGGTCCTCTCGGTCCCTATGCCATACATATTCAGAATCATCTTTCGTAGGGTAAAATGTGCGAATAACTCCACCGATATCAACTTCCTCGATAAATGGAAAGTTTATTTTACCAGAAATAGCTACCGCCACCTTTCATCCCTAATTCTTTTGCAAACTTTGGTAATCTACACGCCCAGTATCCTGCTTTCATTTTATCTGTTTTAGTATCACAGTTATGTCTTGAAGCAAAATTCCTGGCTGCGTCTCGATCATTTATCTTTGCAGATAAACCACCTTTAGCATCTCCAAAATTTATCTTTTTTACATTACCAGTTTTTGGATCTTTTACATATACAACGTATTTGCTTGGACCCGCTGACCTTTTTGGTTTATTTAATTCAGGTGCTTCTACCATAGGCATTTCTAAAGGTACGTATTTACCTTCATATAAATCAAACCTTTCTTTCCATTCGGTAAATGTTTTAACCTCCGAATTCATGTCCTGCTACCCTTTTCATTTGTTTTTTAAATTCTGCAAAATCTGGTTTAGTCTTATAGAGTTTAATAGATAAATGATCTTTTTCTTTACCTTTTATTCTCCACTTATATCCATCTTCCTTATGTTCTGGTTTAGTGGTTGGAACAACTCTTCGTTTAAATCCATCTTCCCAGGTTTCGCTCTTTTTGTTTTTTCCTTCTTCTACTTCTTCTTTAGGAACACAATTAGGAACCTTTTTCCCATTCTTCATTTTAGTACCAACTTGTACATAGCCGTCCCAACATGGTCCTTTATTTTCAAAAAATGTTTTAAAATCTTGCATTATTTTTTCTTAAATCCTTTTTCTAAATCATATAAAAAAGCTTTATTCTTTTGTTGACCTTTAGTGGTTATTTTTAAACCAACCAATCGGCCGACATTATTTGCTAATTCTGTTTGTCCTTTTTTCAATTCTTTTTCCAATTTAGATTGTACATCTTTAAGCATAGTTTTTACAATAGAGGATATATCCATTACTAATGCCGCTCTTTCATCTACTTGTGTTGACTCTGGTAATGACATTATAAACTTAGCTACTTTTTTCTTAGGGCCTTCTACAGATATGTCTAAACCACCACTTCTTGATTTATAGCTTTTTGGTTTCAGCCCAGCTTTCTTAGCGAGTTGAACTGCAACTCTTGCTGTATCAGCATCCATGTCTACTAACTGAAACTTATCTTCTCTAATTTCTTTAAAGTTTTTCATTATTTAATCATTGGCCCATCTAGTTCACCATTAGCTGCTATATCTGAATACACTGCTAAAGCTCTTCTTGCTGTTATTATACCATCATTAACATCCATCATATATGTAGATTTGCCATATTGTAATCTATTCATACCTTTATATGCTGCTTCTAACTGTTTGTCTATTTTTTTAACATCAGCTACTTCTTTTTTTGAATTAAATTTTTTAGCTTCTCTTACTTGTTTAAATGTTTTCATTATGATACAATCTCCGGATATAGCTCTTCTACCCATTCTGACATTGCTTTGAGAGCTATTGCATTATATTTTGCAATTACTTTCTTATCATCAGCTTTAACTTTAACTGTAAAGTGTCCACCAGTTTGCTTTTCACTATCTAGAACAGTTCCGCCTTTAACTTTTAATGCTTTCATCATGAACTTATTAAGGCTTTGCTTGTCAAAGAATGCATATGAAAAGTTTAACTCATTTATAACTGTTCCTTCTTCAACAGATTCGTTAGCAAGTCTTAATGCATCTTTGACCATTGGGTCGTCCCCTAACCCACGTTTCATTCTTTCGATTTTTTTATAAGCACCAGTCATATTACCGCCCATGTCAAGAGCAATCTTAACAGCTGCAGCAACTAGAGCAGGTGGGAACTTACTTCTATACTTTTCTCTAATTTCTTTAAAAATTTTCATTTTTTCTCCTAAACTTTCGCGGCTAAATCTTTATCAGCTTTACCCCACGTTCCTTTTGATTTGGTAACAAAAGAATTGACTCTTGCTAATCCCCATTGTACAGGTGTAGTGCCTGGTCTGTGTCCAGTTCTCCAAGCGGCTACTCCTCTATCAAAAACTTTTTTCAATATACCATACGGCATTCCTGACTTATCAGCCTTTTTTCTTAATGCCTTTTTAGTATCTTGTTCTGTAACTGTAAAATCTTCAAACGTTAAATGCTCTGCCATTTCACCATACATTTGTTTAAACTTTTTAGTATGTTTTGATGGTTTAGTTTTTGCAGTTGCATCGCCTGGAGCTTTACTATATGCCTTTGGATTATCATCGTCCATTTTAGACTTCTTGGCAAAATGCCTAGCTCTAGCTTGTTTTGTTGATTTTGTTTTTAAACCTTTATAATACCCTGCTGGTTGTGATCCGTCTCTATCTTTAATATCAGGGTCTTGTTTGACTTTAACTTCTGAAAATGGTGTTGCTTTTAAATAATTTTTTAGTGTTTTCTTAGTACCAACTTCGTTATATTCATTTATCTTTTCTACGGAATCTAACCAATATCTTTTCTTATTACCGTTTGATTCCACAATAACATAATTTGCACCACAATAAACTATAGTACCATTTTCATTACTTTCTTTTATACGAATTATATCACCATTAGAATATAAACTTCCTTCTATATACTCTTCTCTGGTTTCTGATACTGGAGACAATTGCACATGCTTTCTGAATGATGTTTTTTCTTTTAAGCCCATTCCTTTTCTAACCGCATTGAATAAATCATTAGGTGAATAACCTGAAGGCAATCCTTTTGAAAAGCCTTCAAGGTCATTCTGTTGAGCGGTCATTCGCATCTTTGAAGCTGACATACCGGTTGCGCCTTCTGCATCCGGATCCCTTTCTCCAGCACTGACTATATTTATAGCACCCTGGAATTCGTAAAAACCGTGTCTTGATTTGACACCGTTGTATTTGTTTAGTAGAATATCAAATTCTTTTACTCTATCTGACCCAGCAACCATAGTTACTTTTGTAAATCCTTGGTCATATAGTTTAACTGCTATATCTAAAACAGTTCTTACATCTTTATCCGACATAACACTTCGTGCATGTTTCGGAAACATTTTTCTGAGAAATTTAATTTTATCTTTGAATAAGAGTGGATTCTTTTTGTTATCCACAGATCTTGAAGCATAAATTCGATATGCTCCGCCACGGCTGACTTTTTTCAGATGATCAAATAATTTTTGATGTCCAATCGTTGGTGGATTGAATCTTCCAAAAACGAAAGTAACTTCTTTTGTTGACTCTGTTAAAAAATCGCTAAATGATTTAACTGACATGTATTTCCTCGGTATCCCATTTAGTTGGGGTTGTCCCAACCTTTTATAATATCTTTGCTAAAATTGTTTGTAGAAAATTCCATTCTATCTACAAGCTTAACAGCACCACCTTCTAATCGGTCTATTGCCACAAAGCCTTCAACGCCGGTGACCTTAAACCCATTTTTGGTCTTCACAAACGTATCAATTTTAGATAGTTTGTTTAATTTATTTATAATAATTAATTTGCTATCGATGACTAAATTTTGTAAATCAAAGATTAATTTTAAATTTTTTATGTTTTCTTTACTGAAAAATGATAGTAATGCATCACGTTTTACTACCTGAGCATCTTTACCTTTTGGTGTACTTCTTTTATCAATTTCCTTTTGGTATCTATTACTTACCCACATTACTAAACCTGTTGCATGAGATTTAGTATTTGTAATTCTTTGTCCTTCTCTAACTTTAGTGTTGTTATAGGTATTAATAACAAGATTAAGTTCTTTATTAGATTCAATCTCTTTTAATACTCCACTTGCTATCTTTTTAAATATCTTTCCTGCATCTGATAGTTTTTTAGATATTGCTTTATTATCGTTTGAAGTTAATGTAGCTGTTCCTGATAAATCTCTAAGTGTTGCATCAACCATCCATACCTTTGAACTCTTTTTTAATTTAGGTACAATCTCTTTTCCAAATTCTGCACTCATTGATTCGAATGTTCCACCGTTATAAGTAGTATGCCATACAATACCTATTTCAGCTTTACCTATTTCTTTACCTAATGCACTCTTTTCTGGAACAGCATATGCAATTGTGTTTGGGTGAAATACAATATGTTTTATACCATTAATGTTTTCTCTTTTAAGATCTTTTTTCTCAAACATAAAATCACCCTGAATAACACCTTTGATACCAAGACCTTTGAGATTATCAAATGCCATTTTTAATTTCTTATTAAGGTCTCCAGATGTATCGGCATCTATATCTTTATGTGATTTATATATTTTTGGATTAGCATTAAATATACCTTTCTTTGCTACAAAGAAGTTACCATCACTTGGATCTTCTCCAGCAAATACGGCGGGGGCACCGTCCCACTTAACAGTAATGTCCATTGGTGCTTTTGCATTACCGCTCAACATATCCCTCATTGACCTAAGCGCTAGGATTGCTTGGCGTGCCCCCTTAACTCCGCCGTCCAAGATTAAGTCCTCAATATGAATCATATGAGTATTCTTGGCTTCGGCTAAATAGTTATTAAAATTTTTCATATTCTATATATTCCATTAATTTATTTGCTAGTATTATACCTGCGTTATAATCAGCAGGATAATGTAACCCTGCGATTACTCTACCGTATCCGCATATCTTTGCCATCTTTTCCAAATTTAATTTATGATTTGGATACTTCTTAGCATAATGTAATGCTACAACTAATGGCTGTACTGTATGTCCTGATGGATATGATGGTGTACTAGCAGTTTCGGATTTAAATCTTTTAAGCTCTTTATTATAATACGCAGCTACTTGATACGGTCTTGGTCTATTAAAATGATTTTTATAATGCCTAATAATAGGTACACATTGTTTTTCAATATATTCTATTACATTATCATTATATTCTAAATCATTTTTATCCATATAATCTCTAATCATATATGACGCATCTGTATCACATAGCTTATATTCTTCGATATCCTTTTCACTTGCTGAATGACAAATTTTTATTACTTTGTCTATTTCTATTCGCTCCGGCGGGGGCGTCGGTAGCTGAATGTTTTCCCATCCATCTTTAAATATTTTAATATCTTTGTATTTAGCAGGTTTAAGTTCAGCTTGTGTTTTATACACAGCCATATCTTCTTTTATATGTTTTCTAAATCTTTTCATTATTTCCCTGCCTTAACATATGCACTAGATTCTGATAATGAAGAACCCGCATAATTAACAAAATTAGTAATTAATTCGTTGATTTTTGACCGTGGCACATGGTTAATATTATATCCAAGTTGTGTAATAGCAAACTTAGCTGATATCCAATGCCCTGGCATTGTAATTAATTTAGCTTTAAAATCGTCGTAAGAATCATTTTTATAAAAGTAATTATAATACTTATAAAATTCTTTTATAGATTTTTCATCTTGCTTTCTTTCAATTGCTTTAGCTATTTTTTTAGCATGAGCTGAAATAGGTTTAAGTCCAAACTTCTTGCCATATCTTTGAAGATATCCACTCATTTCGCCCCAACCGATTCCTCCGCCTCTTGCTTTCTTACCTTTAATTTCTGCTTTTACAGAACCAAAATGTTTACCATCTTTAATAGTCATTTCACCACCATCATAATCTATATGACCCATTTTAGATGACCAAAAGTTTCCACCCTTGGACTCTAATCTAAAGTCTTTAAACTTATAGGTTTTTAATAATGACTTATCAATATTGTATTCTTTTATAGGAACAGATTTTACCATAGGTCCTTTAAGAGATATACCTACACAACTTCTATTCATATAGTTTTCTAATATATCAGCATTTAATCCATCAACTGTATCAGTATTTAAACTGTTAATGTCAAAGGATTTATCTACCGCCCATACATCACCTGGATTCCATTTATCATCTTTTAAGCTTTTTGCTTTTATATTTGCAAAGGCTTCATTTTTCTTTTTATAAATTCCATTCATTATTGTGCTACCTCTATGGATAACATGACCTTTTCTTACATATCCTAATTTAATTAATTCTTGTGATATATTATAAGATGATAACATCCATTCATCTGGTATGTTTTCTAGTTCATTCCACTTAGCATCAACATCAGCTAACTTATAAGCATTCTTTAATATATCATTTGTAAAAAAATCTAATGGTTGTTTATGGCCATGCTCTAACATCGCATGAAGCATTACAGCATTATGTGATTCATAAATTTTTGTATTTACACTACCGCCACCAGCACCACCAGTTTCACCACCAAATACTTTTGATTTTTTAAGATCATTCGTATAAATGGTACCACCGTTAGTTTCTAATGGAATTCCACCTCTACCAAAATGTAAAGAATTCTTTTTAAATAATTTGATTTTTTCCAGAGCGTCTTTAATATTAACTACGACGACTGTACCACCTTTTGCTAATTCTAAGGGTTTGCTTCCACGAACTAAATCACGAAGAATATCAATTCTTTCTTCTCCAGTTTTAGAATTTTTTTCGTCTAGAACAGACGGTGTTAATTTAGTACCTTCACTAATTACTTGTGGTTTATCAATAAAAGATTTAAAGTTCATAAATAGATTCCTTTTTATATAATCTATTTATACATTTACTAAACCTTAAAATATGGATTTGGAACAATATTTCCTTTATTATCAAATGAAATTACTCTATTTTCATGTAACATATCGATAGTATTTTCTGCTCCAGAACGAACGCCTTCGTTATATCCAATTCTATAAGTTTGATAGGAACAGCCCGCTATGCAAACAGCAAACAGAACATAAAATATTATATCCATTTTCTATTAAATTCTACGGTATAGCCTTTTTCTACCATTTGTTTTTGAAATAAAATTGCTTCTTTCATTTTTTCAAATACATAATCAGCAACTGTTTTACTATTCTTAGTTGCTACTACTGTATAAACTAATTGTTTGTCCTCTTTGACATACATTGCTAATTCATCAATCTTCTTATCGATATCATCGAGTTTATCCATAATATCGTCCATGTTAAAATAACTATCACTCATTTTTTAATTTCTCCTCTACTATTTGTAATACTTTTTCTTTTTTATACCACAACCCAGAATACATTGTGGTAGCACCATTTTGCCATTCGACTATATATCTTTTATAGCCAAATGGTCTTTCGGAGAATATTCTTACATCTCCATAATTTGCTTCTAATAATCTCACCACTGATTCCTTTCGTAAATATAGACATCAACTCTTTCAGCATGTCTGAGTGGTAAAGTTTGATTATATGCACCTGGATATCGACCATCAGCAATTGCATGTTCTGCTCTTGGTCCTCTACCCTTAAGCTCAACTCTCATTCTTGGTAGTTGAACTGGTGGTTGTTTAGAGTAACCATGCTCAAATCTATATAGAGCATTTTTCTCTTTATTTTTATTATGTCTATTAATTACTTTAACGACTTCTCTGATCTTTTTAATCTCTAGCATATCTCCTGCACTAGCAGTCCAATATGTTCCTACATAACTATCTGAACATCTCATCTTGACATCTCCTCAAATCTTATTTTCATTAACCTATTTTTAAAGCTATTCATATCAGCAAGAGAAAAGAATTCATCCCATGAATCGCATCCTGGTGCGACACTACTATAAGCTTCTGACCTACCTAAGACCTCATTAACAATTGCCATACCTGACATCTTATCTATCTCTTGAGCTAGGTCCTCAAGGATTTGTTCGTTTATTATATTACTCATTATACTACCTCCTTTTGTAGTTTCCAAAGTTCGTCGGCGAGAGCTCTACCTCTCTCAGTGAATAGAAATCCTTGCTTGTAAACAAAGAACTCCATATCGAAGTCAGCTTCATCAGCCTCTAGGATCCATTGAAGAGCCTTAGCTCTAGAACCTGCACCAGATTCAATGATGTACTCAACACGAGCGTCGAACTCATCAGCATCCTGCTCTGCCTGAGCTTGCTCTAGCTCATACTGCTCATTCGCATAAGCGTTAAGTCTGTCGAGCTCAGCCTTAAGCTCCTCAACAGAAAGGTGGTCATATCCACCTCTAGGTCTGAACCCATAAGCACTTTTGTGCTCATCAGAGATGTACTGAAGCAGTTGCTCCTTTTCTGATAATTGATCCCATTCTTTAAACATATTTACTAACTCCTTTTTTTATTAAATATACATCTATTATACCATAGTTTGATAGAAATGTAAATAGTTTTTTTAAATTGTTACACAATTGTAACAGAATTGTAACACTCCTGTAACATTACTCAAAAGAAAGGGGCCCGAAGACCCCTAATGAACTTACAAGTGCTTAATTAAGCAACTTCTGATTTAACAAAAGTGTAGACACCGTAAGCAAGTGCTACCCAGGCTAACCAATCAATTAGTCCACCTAATAGAATATATCCAAGGGATAATCCTATGATCACACCGCCATCCCAAGATGTTCTTTCTGACCATCTTGATACGACCCATTCTTTTGCTACATTTAATAGTTCCATAAAGTCTCCTCTTTATACTTTGAAATCGGCGAAAGAATCTGGTTGTTCTCTTTCACCGAACTTATTTATAGGTTTGTCAGGGGTCATGTCAGACATTATATCTGACTGAGCTGACTCTTCCACATCATATAGTTTCATGCGGGAACGATCCACACCAACTACGAATCTTCGATATTTGGTAGGATCATTATACCTATTCTTCAATTGCTTTACCAATAATTGGCCTAACTCTTCAAGTTCCTCTGTTGAAATTAGAGCAAACATTAAGTCAGCCGTTGCTGGTAAACCAAATGATTCAGATGTATCCTCAAGGCCGACATCAGTATTACTGAACCCTGACCTTGTGGTCTGAGTTGCCGACACTATCGGAACATTGAATTCCACAGCTAATCCACGAAGTTCTTCCGCGATAGCTTTTATATATGTATAACTATTTATACTTCCGCCCATCCCTCGCATACGCGAAGATGCACAAATATTTAAATAATCTATATATATTATGTCTGGTTTAAAGTTTTTCTTTAGTTTTAATTCATTTAGTAGTGCTCGGAAATGACCTGTATGAGCAGAACCTGTTGGATATTCTTTTACAATTAACTTACCAATTGACCCTTTTGCAATCTTTCCAATCTTATCGTTAAATACTTTTTTAGGTAAAGATGATAATTGTTCGATTGGTAAATTCATAAGATTAGCATCTATTCTTTCTGCTATTCTTTCTTCTGCCATTTCCATTGTAATATATAATACATTCTTACCTTGCTCTAGAACTGATGATGCACAATGACACATAAACAAAGATTTACCAACACCAGTTCCAGCAAGAGCGATATTTAAAGTTTTATTTGGTAATCCACCTTTTGTAATTTTATTGAAGTAATCTAAATCAAATGGAATCCTATCTTCTTTAAGATTATAGAAATCATATCTTTCGTCAGAATTATCAATATAGTCATGACCTATAGCTTGGTCAAAAGATACACCTAATGCATTAGATAGTATTTCAGGTATAGCACCTTCACTTCTTTCTTTGTCTTTTTTATCGATAATCTGAATAGATTCCATAATGGCATTGTAAACTGCTCGTTCTCTACACCAGTTTTCAGATTCTTTAATAAGGTAATCAGTATCAACATCAGACTTTTCTTGTATTTCTTCAATAAGTCTTGACGCTTGATTTAATACTTCTTCATGAGCACTTATCTTTTTTAATTCAAGATCTAATACCTTTGCTGTAGGTAATTTATTATGTGCATTTACGAAACTTACTATTAAGTCAAATACAGTTCTATGAGAACCATCAAAGTATTCTTTTTTGACATAAGGAATTACTCTTCTGCAATACTCTTCGTTATGAAGTAGATGATTCAGTATGTGTGTCGGTAGTGTCTGATTCAATATTTCCTATCCTTGCTTTATCGCTATCTAAATTGTGTTCTATAATATGCTGTAAGACTGCACCCATATAATTCTTAAAGTGTTCATCTTTTTCTAATTCATCAACAGTATGTTCTGATGGATCAGCTATTTGAAATGTAAACCCTAAACTAGCCATGTCTAATTCAGGGCTCTCTTTTACTGAGACAGTTCCATACATAACTATTACGTCTTTATAGGTTCCTGTTTTATATATTACTCCTTGTATTGGATAATTTGGGTTATCCACAAATCCGTAATCTTTTTCAGTAATATCAAACATTACTCTTCCTCAAAATCTAAATCAATTTCTAGTAATGGTTTATGACCAATCGAGTAATATGTTTTTACAAATTCTTTAAAGTCTGTTTCTTTGAAAATTGGATCCCAGAACTTTTTAGTCTTGGTATCTTTTTCTCTAACCTTACCATCTTCAATCTCACCTGTAGCTTTATCGACTCTTGCATACCAACCAACATTTGGTTTGGTTACATATCCACCTGCTAAGGCTACATCGAGTAATCCACCATAGGATGCGATACCACCTTCCCAAGTAACTTCAACTGGGATTTTAGATTTCTCTTTTACAAACCTTGATTTCTCTACATTAATTATAAAGTGATACCCTGTTACATCAGTACCTTTTTTCTGTTGGCGTCTTCCAATAATCCAAATGTTATCAGCTGAATAATAAATACCTGTACCACCTGAAACAATTGCTTTAGGAAATAATCCAATCTCTTGATAGGTATGATTAACAGCGAGTAAAGGGACGTTCTTCATCGTAAGATAAGGAGTGACCATTCGGAACAGTCCCTTTAACGCTTTGGCTCTTGACATATCTGCCACTGACTTTTCATTAAGTGCATCTTCTAATTCTTTCTTAGATGCAAGGTTACCGATTGAATCAATAACTATAACAACTTTATCTCCTCTTTCAAGGTTTTCTAATTGACCTGTTAAATCAAATTTAAGTTGTTCAACATTTTGAATTGGTGTATGTAATACTCTATTCGTATCAATACCAAAAGACTCAAAATACTTTTGTGGTGATCCAAACTCTGAATCGTAGAATAACATTACGGCATCTTCATATTTGTTTAAATACGCAGCACCCATAAGTAATGCAAAACTTGTTTTAAAATGTTTAGAAGGTCCAGCCAATACTGTTAGTCCAGATGACAGTCCTCCCTCCATATCCCCTGATAACGCAACGTTTATCATAGGTACATCTGTAGGAATCATATCCTTCTCTGCGAATAGTGGAGAATCAGCAAGTATATCAGTACTTTTGATTTTACTATTCTTTTTCAATTTATCCATTATAGACATAATTTATCTCCTGCCTCTCGGGCTATTATATTGATTTTCCAATCTCAATTGTTTGAGTTGGCGACTTTTAGCTTCAGCCTTTTTTCTTTTTCTTTTGGCTGTAGGCTTTTCATAAAATTCTCTTTTACGAACTTCTTGTATAACACCAGCTTTTTCCACTTGCTTTCTGAACTTTCTTAAAGCTACATCGAAAGGCATTGGCTTTGACGGACGTTTATCTTTTGGGTGCCTCTTACGAGGTCTTAAATCTACTGACGGCATAGTCACTCCTATTTTTTAACATATATACTATATTATACCATAAATTCATCTAATTGTAAATGGTTTTTTTCATATTCATACACTTTTCTTTTGTTATCTTGTAATAAATACTCAGTGTCTATTAAATCCAACCTATTATCAAAATATAGTTTAATTTGATCCATCATATCTCTTGCAGTTTTCACTGGTACATTTTGACAGATGTGGTTGAGTTGTCTTCTTGGATTTAATAACTCAAAGTCTTCAGGTAAATACATAATACTTAACATTTCTCTATAAGTTAAGAATCTATCCTCTGTTGGGTGAGTTAACTGATGAGGTAAATGTCCTACAAAAGCTCCAATGTAATTATTAGGTATTGTGATTGTTCTTCTCATTGTACAACCACCCGCATATTCTTTATCATACATTCTTTTTAATACACGATGCCATCTGACAGATTTATCATCTTCTTTATTTTCTAGTTCTTTTATGATTCTTTGCCATGCATCAAACCTATCTTTACCCATTTCATCAAGTATATTATATAGGTTAACATTAGTTAATTCTAGGTTCTCTACATATTCTTTATGTGTCATTCTATGTTCTCTTAAAATCCAATTATAAACTACATCATCAGAAGGTATTAACTTATTATGTACTTCTGACATAGGGTCGCCTTTCTTATTTTTTATTGATTTTAAAAGGTCTTCAATTCTTTGGTGTGGCCTGTGGATGTAATTAAACAAAGGGGTTTTATTACCTTTCCAAAAGAAATAGAACGTCCTATCTCTTATCTGAGAGTACCCGTGGACAAGCGATTTAGTTTTATAAATGGATAGTGTATACCCATGTTTTTTACCTATCTCACGTAACTTTTTAACTACAGGTACACCAGTACTTTGTGCTAATCTTGGTGCATTCTCTCCCCAAAATACTTTAGGCTGTATATTACCTAGTACATATTCTGCTGATTCATACATCCAATTATTGGTTGGACTATTACCAGACGATGATTGACTTAATGATGATAACCCAGCACATGGACATACAGTATTTACTATGTCAACTTTCTTTGCTTTATATTTTGGATTCTCATCTAGCTTTATATAATCACCAGTATAATTTCTTTTTGTTCGTAAATAGTTTAAATAATGAGAGTCATTCGCCTCAAAGTCAGAGTATGATAATACCCACTCAGGATTTTGTCCACCTAATGATTCTGAAATGCCCAGTGACTCACCTCCAATTAATGGTACTATTGAACCATAAGTTATATTTTTACTTTCCATTTTTTACTCTCTCCCTAAGATCGCTTGATGAGAACGAATGTCTCCTTTTATTATAATGTATTGGACATAAACCCTTTCCGGTATGTTCAACATCTTTATATTCTTCACCTACTATACGAATGTCCGGATTAATTGTTAAAATCATATCGACAATTTCCGCTTCAGTCGTAAAAGGTATAACTTCATCTACATATCTACATGCAGATAATTGCACATACCTTTCAAAAGGACTCTGTACAGGTTTGTTTTTGTTTTCAGGTCTGTCAACTGTAGGATCTATTAATAAGCCAACAATTAAGTAATCACACATCGATTTTGCTTCTTGCAACATTACGATATGACCTGCATGAAATAGGTCAAAAGTAGAACATGTAAATCCGACTTTTGCATTTTCTGGTAATTTAGTTTTATCTAGGAACATTCACTTCTCCATTAATTATTCTATCAATTTGTTTTGCATAAACTGTATACAAAGGTGTCTTATCTGTGGGTAGGTAATGAAAATATTTAGGTAACTTTCTAGTTCTTGATATATCAAAGGTGTCTTTCAAAACTCCACTATGTACTTTCATATCAGTACCAAATGTAGTTACATCATAACCATTTTCAAATAACCATCTATAATAGATAGCATATATGTTTTGTTCTATAATCCAAAACTTACCACCTATGACACGTTTGTTCTGTTTATTATTTATAAAGTCCGATTTTGCTTTATATTTTTCTGTTGCTTCTACTAAAAGATTATATACATTCGGATGCAAAGCTCTATTTAAAAAGGTCATTAACATATCGTTATCTTTATGAATAATTTGTCCTGAGTTTAATGTGAACCATGGCTTTTCTCTCATTTTAGTAATATCAACATATTCTCTAAATAATGGCTCTAGTACTTTTTCAACACCTTTGGCCATAACACCTAATGCTGACTCATTATAATAAACATAATCTTTTTTGAAATATTCATCTATTGGTTGAAGTAAAAATACATCATCGTCCATCATCATTGCTTTTTCTATATTAAGTATTTTATGAACATAAGGAAACACAAACCATTTAATAGCAACACCATAAATCTCTAATATTTTATCAATCATTTCTGGGTTGTCAAATAATGGTTTTACTTCTTCAAGTATATCTTTTGTATAGTAAATATTAAATGTGTCAAGTATTTGACTTACATCAAAATCTTTTTGTCTATTATCTAATATTACATTTAGTTGTGTTTTTGTTTCATCATGATATATATTATAGTACTTTTTAAATTGTACTAATCTGTCCATGTTATTACTTATTATAAAAATATCATTCATATCTTCTCCAAAAATCAGCTTCTGCCTGTGTTACTTTATTAATTATAAATTGTTTGTCTGGGTGATATTTGTATACTCTAATGATTTCTGCTTTAACTAAAGTAGTAATATCCTCTTCTTCAAATTTGTTATACGCACACAATGTTCTGATAGCTAAACAAGTAATATCATAATAGTTATTGATATATAATGATGCTATAAATTTAGCAACATCAAGTTCAGTACATCCAAATGTATCTAGGATAGGATCAATTAAATATAATTCATCACCTTTAAATAACATATTCTTTACACCAAAGTCACCATGTGAAAACGACGGTTGTAATTCCATATCCTTTAACCTTTCAAAAGCCTCACTAAATTCTGGTATATCTCCAGCTAAATTAATATGGTCTGCAATTCTCTTTACATAATCATCAAATGTGTAGCTATTTTCTAGTACATCCATATCTCTCATTGTATCTAATGACTCTTGTATTAATCCTAATGCTCTATATGTAAAATTATCGATAAAAGATTCATCGTGATCAATATATTCCATTGTAATTGTTTGTCCCACAACTCTATCAATTCTTGGAACATTTAACGAATCATTTACATAAGAGAACCAAGCATGAGCAAGGTGAGCGTTATTAGCAGTCTTATGTACTAATTTACCATCAGTATAAATGTCTGACCCTGATAAACCACCTTCAAGTTCTCTAATGTCTGTACCTATAAAATCTTCGGGAGTAATACCTTTATCATCAATATAATAAGCACCTAATGGTTTGTCAAATGATAGTATATTATAATTTACTTCATGATCTTGTAGCCAAGCTTTAATTTGTTCACCGTATTTTTCTTCTGCCTCTTGTCTGGTTTTACATGATATTGAACCTCTAGCTGTAAAGATATCTACTGTCCATCCTTCATTGGTAAGTTTATTTAACTTTTTAATTAAGTCTGTATTTGGTTCTGCATTTATCCAATCTCTATTTTTAGTGTATGCTATCGTGTCGTCAAAATCTACTATAAGTCTTTTATTATACATAAGTTTTTAATTCTTCCATAATTTTATTGTTTAAATATGAGCCATCGTAATACTCATCTTTAAGTAAGTTATCAAGTAAATCTCTAAGCTCTTGATACGCTTTTGGTTTTTCTTCTAAGAATTTAATTTTATTAAATAAGTCCTCAGAATCCTTAACTCTAATAAAGTCAGGTACTTTAAGATTATCTTGTTCATCATATGTTGGGTGTAAGAAAGGTATAATACCATAATGAGCCATTTCCCATACCTTTGCAGTTACCCAACCTTTTTTAATTGGAATACAGAATGTGTATTTTACTCTTGGTAACATCTGCATTAAATCATTAAACTTCTTTGGTCCTTTAAATCTTTTATCTTCACCTATAGTTTCAGGTTTCCATTGTCCGTATATGTCAACATCTTGTACATGGTCAAGTATATATTTCTTTAAGTCAGGATACCTAGATGGTTTACCTTCGTTACATACTATCATAAACTTAATATCTTTTTCTCCAGCTTTTGGTTTATCTTCAAAAAAGTTATCTAAACTATTAGGTATTTCTTCTAACATTTCACCACGTTTTTTACCAATAAGAAATGTTGTTTCCAATGCATCATAGCTACATTGAATATTATGTTCTTGTCTTGTAGGATCATCATACGATGCATAGTTTTTATGTACTATAGGTTCGTTATATTGTGAAAAGATTTTTTGTGGTGGATTCCATAAGTCTCTCATTTTACCTGGATATAATCTTGGATCATTTAATAACATAATCCATTTTACATCTGTATAATGATTAAGATAATATACAGGTGGACCAGCATACCTTCTTTGCATATCAAGTGGTTTTGCAAGAGTTGTATGGTCAGTCATTAATTTAGAATGACCATGTATATTTGAAGTTGCTGACATACCCATCATAAATACACCAACCTCAACTTTATATTTAGGATCTTTAATTAAAACATCTTCCATAAATTCTTGTCTATCACTTGCTGGATGGTTACGACTCCATTTACCTGATTGTTTCCAATCAACAAAATGTTCCCATGCATTGGTTACATTGCCATGTTCGTTAATTTCTTGTTGTCTGTTTAAAGGTAATCTATTATAATCTGTAGGACATACTAAAACAAATTCGTGTTGAGGATTGTTTCTAATTAAATGTTCAAATAATATTGGTGCTTCATTATCTCCACCAACTGCACCCCAACGACTACTGTCGAATAATACTGATTTACCTATTTTACCTACACCTATCTTCATAAGAAACTCTTCCATAAGTTATTTAGTAGGAATAATAATCCCATACCATTTAAAAGTATTAATGCTCTATCGTTCCAAATAAGAGATACACATAACCATAGTCCTATACCTATAATACTTAAGTATAAATCAATTTGAGCATATTCTGCTACACCTCTAATTGACATTGCACATAGTACAATGATTGATGCCACCCATTTTAAATACCAATCTGATGTGTATTTTGGATTCCTAGGCTCTGTCATATTCTACTCCTGCTTCTATAAACATTTCTTCTGTTAACATATTACTATCCATCCATCTTGTTGGTATTTCATCTGCTATTGCTTTCCATACTACTCTTTTTGCACCTACTTGAATTATACCCTTTCCACATTCACTACATACAGGTAATCCATAAATATAAAACGTACTACCATCTAGAGATACACCATGATATGATGCATTGTATATGCAATTCATTTCTGCATGGACCACATATCTATATTTTAAATCTCTATCTTCTAATCTTTCTTGCATATCGGATATTCCTCTAGGAAATCCATTAAAGCCTGTGGCTATTGTTCTTCTATCTTTTACAGCAATACAACCAATCTTTTTACTTGGGTCTTTTGACCATGAAGCCACTTCTTTGGCCACATTCATAAATCTTTTATCCCACTTATTTACCAATTGTGTATTACTCCAGATATGATAAAGAAACACGTTATAAAGTTCATCCAAACAATAATACTTCTCATTATAGCTATAGCGTTTGCTTCTTTGTTGGTAGCTCCAACTTTTTCGCCTAGGGACTTAGCCCATAGTCTCCAGTAATTACTTAACAAGATTAAAGTGCCTCTCATATACATGTAAATTTTGCACTTGCCAATAAATATGGCCAAGTTCTGTTTTAATACCATTATAGTACAAATCAGTTTGTAGTTTTTCTTGTACATATCTTTGCCAAGCATAATCATTTCGATATCCAAACATTACATCATTGCTTCTCATTTGAACTGCAGCATGTAAGTATCCATCTCGAATGTAATAAGTAACAGCATTAGTACATATAAAATCATTCTTACCGTTTTCTTTATACTCACGCCATATGTTTGGTCTTTGGTATATCATTGAAGCTCTACGTGAGTCTGGATTAACTTCACACAATTCTTCAAGAACATGTTGATATTGTTTATGGTATTTTTTACTGAATATAAGATGTCCATAATTAGAATTGATTTCACCATGAGTATTTGCGCTATATTGCCAAGCTTGTGGTGCTTCTTTATCATTATAGATATCATTTATATTTGTTGACCTAGAGTTATACCAATCAATTTCTACTTTAATATACTCTTCATTCGGAGTACCAAAGATAGCAGGTTTATCAGCAACAAAAGATGCACCAAGTATTTCAATAGTCTTTACACCTGTTTTATCAGTTACATAGTTTTTAGCTTCTAAGTGTTTCTTAAATACTTCTTTTATGTCTGCAGTGTTATTTACTTGATACATTATTATCTCCTTTTAAACCAATATTATTATTAGAATTAAATGCATCTTTGTTTAAGTCTTGACCTGGAACACCATGTCTGCAATATGCAACAAAGAATGATGCATAATTGATTAGATCTTTTGCTGAATCTTCGAGTGATTCGAAGTTTGGTTCATATTCGCTACTTTGCATAGCTTCCATAACGGATGCCATTCTTAGCATTTTTGCATGCATAATGTCATGAATGGTAGTGATACCATTTGGATAATAATCTGCTTGAGTTATTTTAGAATTTGGATTCTGATAATCGTTAGATTTCTTGGTTTGTAACTCTGCACATTCTTGTAGCACTTTCAAAGATTCTTTCATAATATATTCTCCATAATATAGTTATATTATACCACAGTTTAGGTATAATGTAAATAGTTAATTTCATTTATTTAGGTTTGTAAATAATACCCTGTTCATTTAATACTTCTCGATTCCATAAGTGTCCCTGTTCAGTATCTCCTTTAGATTGTCCGAAATATGGAACAGCATGGCATTCATCAATTTGTTGTTGATTAATACTATATGATCCATTGCCAACGAATAACTCTCCTAAGATTCTACCAAATTTACCCTTGTCATGAGACACTAGTTCTATATCTTGACCTTCTAATAATTTAATTAAGTTAGCTTTACTCGCTTTACCATAGAACTTTTCTTCTAAATCTCGTGTTCTACTTTCTGGTGTATCAATACCCATCATTCTAACTCTTTGCTTTTTATATACCATTCCGAATCCTAAATCAATATCAACATCTACTGTATCACCGTCTACTATTCGCGTAACTTCTACTTTATACCTGTACATCTTTGTACCTCCTTATTTATAAAACAAGTGATTATCAATAGTAACCACATGCTCGAGTTCGTTTGCCCAATAAGGTAATATATAATCAGCATGATAATACAACGATCCTTCTGTTATATCGCTATAGCCAACTTCAAGTATTAAATCAGCAATGTATAATGACTTCAACCATGTAGCTGAGTCAACGGGTTCGTCGGATTTACCATCACAGTACCAACTGAACTGACATTGATTCCTAATAGGAACTTCATTACCTAACCAATTTACTTTAGTCTTGGCTTGATATATTACTCCACAGATATCATCTGGGAATTGTGCATCTCTAACTCTATTTATAACAACATGACCTACAGCGAGTTTACCAGCAAAGGATTGATTAGCTGACTCAAAGTAAATGTTTTGAGCCATGCAGTATCTTTCACTTTCCGTGTGTACCATTGCAAAAGCATTAGGCGTTATTATTAAAAATAGTATAAAATTAATCAGTTTCTTCATCATGCATCTCATTTAATAAGGGTTCATATATAGCTCTTCTAAAACTTTCTATATCTAAAAGTTCTGAAGCTTTAGGTAAAGTTTTCTTATAATCATCATAAGCTTCGTGTAATTGCCATTCGTAGTAAAAAATCATAAGTTATTTCTGAAGACAAATTCTATTGCTCTTTCCGCTTCCTTATACATATCTCGTTTTAAATACCAATTACCTGTATCGCCATCCAAACCTCTACATAAGTATTCAACCTCTTTAGCTGTTATTGGATAACCTTTACTCATTGCGTTACCAGCAGTGGATACCATAATCTGATACATCTTTGCATACCATCCAGTATCGGTAATTCCTTTGTATTCTTCTACTTGTTTTTTGTTAACAAATGGACAATCTTGATATCCAGTCCAAGAATAATTTGTATTGTTAAGTTGACCTTTACGATGCTCAATTAGACCTTTCTTAATTGCTTCAGGTAATCTGTCAAAAAAGTTTTCATTTGGTATAACATAAGGGTGAATATCCATAAGTAAGTTAGGATCCATTGTTTCGCCATCATGTGAAAATATAAAATTAAAACTATTTTCGTATTTTGCTGGTATATAATACATACGACTCAAATCTTTTGTTTGAGCATCTGCGATATCACCAATCTCTTTATTAAGAGCATACCAAAAATGTTTAATTCTTTCTTTATCAATATCACATGTAAGTGGAAATACTAATCTGAACTTTGGTTTTTCTTTTGTTGAGGATGCAGTAGAATAACATACATATCGATATTTAGAATATTTCTTTTCGATATCTTTCATGTCGCCTTCATAATCATCAATGTCAAGAATACCAAATCCACCCCAACCAGTTACGTTATCATTACCTCTTGTTGTGTCAGGTATGTAAACAGCTGGACTGATTAGCGGTGCATCTTTTTTGTTAGGATATTTTTTGGATTCAGATAACTTATATAGAATAGCTTCAAACTCATCAAATGAGTTATAATCCATTCTCTTATTTGTTTTGTTATCGTATATCGAATCAAATATCGTTAAACTTACCATGATTTCCTTTGTGTGATGGTGCCTCCCAATCATCTGGTTTTACCAAGTCAGGTACTCCTAGTGGATTAGGTCTTGTTGATTTAACACCTACATTCTTTCTCATATTTGCATAGAGAACTTCGTCCCATGCATCATACGGATCGACACCATATGCATCTAGTGTACCAATTGCAACAACACATAAGTCAATAAGACCATCTACAATTTCTTCTGGGTCATTATTAGTAACCGCAGCTGTTGTTTCCATTAGTTCTTCTTTTAAAAAATCAATTCTAAACTCAAGAAACTTTTTTAGTTTCTCAGGATTGTTTTCAACCCATTCACGAGTCTGATATTTACTTTGCATTAAATGAATATCTTTTACCCAATCTTTACTCATTATCCAATTACCTTATTGTCTGGTACAACAATTCCTGAATCCATTTGTCTAATTTGATTCAATAAATCTTCAACAGGATCTACCATAAACATAACAAATTTCTTATCGATAGTAACACCTTGGTCAGCTTTAGTATAGGCCATGAATGGCATAAATCCAATCTTACCTTCTCCAGCTGGGATTAAGGAATACCCATCTTTAATTGTAACAGAAGTTTCGGTCTCTGTTATTTTACCGATAATTTCCTCACCTGAGGATAATCTTACTAATTTCATTTTTTTTCTCCATAGTTATATATTATACCACAGTTTGGCATAAATGTAAATAGTTTAACCAAAGAAATCCTCCAAAGATGCGACCTCTTCAGAATTCCAACCTACAGCATTGAGGATTGGTTCTATTGGGTCAAGGAAGGTTTTTTGGAATTGCATATCGTAATCAATATACTTATGAAGATTAAATTCTTCAGGTAAGTAATCAGCAAATGCAATTACATTTTCTTTGATAGTGTTTGGTGTTCGTAAATATACAAACTTAATCTTTTCGCCATTTTGGATTAATGCATATTTTTTAGTTAATGCCAAATCTTGGACTTGTTTATTAAATAGTAAAGAACCACGAACATGTATTGGTGTACCTTTTTTGTATATGTTATTATGATCTTTATATTCTTTGACTTTTGAGACTCCGCGTGGGAATGCAATTTCGTCAGGTGGTAATGTCTTGAAGTAATTCTTAAATTGCTCAATAGACTTTTGGACATCTTCCTCTTGAGCTGACATAATGATTTTAAATAATTGTTTTAGAGCATCACGACATGGTTCGGGAGTAGAAGACTTAATTGCTTCAATACCCATAATCTTGAGTTTAGGTTCAGCATAACGAACACCTTCATTATCTAGTACATTAAGAATATACCTTTTCTTAGCAGTCCAAATACCACGGTCAGCAATAACTTCTCTTGCCATAACCATTCGGTTTGATACTCCACCTAGCATAGAATATAAATCATCATATGACTTAGCCAACACTGGCTCAAGTGTATCGTTACAGATCTTATCCAAGAAATCAATAGGACTCTTTGGATTAAATTTGTTTACAATATCATCTAAGCTAACATACAGCGAATCTGTGTCGATTGCGACGACATAGTCTTTAAACGATGTTGTTCGCATTGTTCGATTAAGAAAGGAGTTGATTTCATATTCGGCCCATCGTATTGTAAGCTGTCCGGTGAGTGTAATCGCTTCTGCAATCCGTTGGTCGAAAAAACGAAAGTACTTATTACCCATAGCACCATACAAAGAGTTAAGAAGAATCTTAATAGCCATTTGGGTATTTTCTGCAATTGAGATTTCTCTTTCGATTGAATATAGTTTTTGTTTATCATTTTTATCTACCTTTTGTAATTTCTTTTGAGCTTTAATCATATTAGCTTTAATGCCGACACGTTCTTGGTACATTTCGTCAATAATCATTGGAATGATTCCAGGTTTGTCAGTATTGAAATATTGACCATTTGCCGCTAATGCTTTACCTTTATTATTTGGTCTTTGTGATTTTGTGAGTATTTGTTCAATGTCAACATTACCTATTTCGCCATCTGCAATTGTTTCTGGTGACATATTATACTGCATAATAATTGAAGGATATAGAGAGTTTAAATCAAAACTTACCAGGTTTTCATGTATACCAACATGGGGTTCTTTAACATAACCACCAGGATAGAATGTTTTGACTTTATCTTCTATGAATGGTAAACATATATTGTTTTCATGTAGTTTACGATATATGATAGTATCCCATATAGCAGTAGTACCAAATGTATCATTATAGTTTACACCACCCTTATATGCCATAGTCATACATAGAGTAATCAGACCCATCTTATCTTCTATTCGGTCAACCAACTCAACATCTTTAATATTATAGTCAATAAAAAGTTGATGATTGTGTTTGTATAAAGTATGTAGATTACCATATTCTTCATAAGATAACTTTTTCTCACCTAATACAACATGTGCTATATTATCTAGTTTATATGATTCTTGTGGACCATACGAATATCCAAACTTTTTAAATAAGTCAAGATAATCCAAATTAGAAATGCCTTTAAGTTCATATGATGTTTGAGTCCTACCCATTGTTGTAATATCTCTACGCTCAATCATACCCCATGGACTCAATCTTTTGACGTATGCTTCACCAATAAGTTTATGAATACGATTGACCAAGTAAGGTATATCAAAGAATCTTGTATTCCAACCAGTGATTATATCTGGTACATTTGATGGTTGAGACCAATGTGTAATAAATTTAATAAGTAAGTCTGCTTCATTATCGCATTTATTATATATGACACGGTGTGTTTTCATATATGTATTTTCCACATCATAATCGCCGAGACCCCATATATGATAAGTATTGTCGATATTATTTTTAATAGTAATTGATATTACTTTGTGATCAGCCTTATCTGGCTCAGGAAAACCATCGTCAGACGCAACTTCGATATCGATAGTAGTTACATTTATTTTGTTTCTATCGAATTCGATTTGACCGGGATAATGGTCATTGATAAAGGTTGAGATATATCTTGTGTTACCAAAGATATGACGACCGGCGGTGTCTTTGTTAGTCCTTACCCATTCAGTTGCAGTTCTCATATCGTCAAATGCAACTTCGCCAACCGATGTACCGTCTAGTGTTTTCCAATTAGTTGGACGATTCGTACTCACATAGAGCTTTGGACCGTATTTGATTTTTTCTGTAATTCTTTTATTGTGATCATACCCACGAAGTAATATCATATTACCATATCGTGAGACGTTAGTGTAAAATTTCATAATGTAGCCATTTTCAATATATAGTTATATTATACCACAGTTTTCATATAATGTAAACAATTATTTTCATTAATTTAGTAAAAAGTGGGGGTAATTTCTTACCCCCGCATGATTTCAATTTCTTCAGCTTACCCAGGTTACATAGATTACAAGTGGTGCCAATAATAAAATTGTTCCACCTACAAGCATGATTCCTAGGGCCTCTGCAATATCATCATATTTCGAAATGATATATTTCATTCTGTTTCTCCAGTAAAAAGTTTATTACTATCTACTGGGTTTTCGCTGATGTTAGCCTTTCAAATATTGCTTTTTCTTTGATGCCCCAGCAGACCCTATTTCGATCTTCCTAGGACGCTTCTCTTCTGGGAGTTCTACTCTGGCATACACCACTAGTATTCCATCCACAAGATCAGCACCATCTATTACGACAAATTCTGAGAGTCGGAAGCTTTTCTCGAATTTGCGAGATGAGATTCCTTTATAAGCATATTCTCTATCATCATTCTCAACAGCCCCTTTGATTTTTAAGATACCGTCCTTGAGTTCGATTTCTATATCTTCCATTGAGAACCCTGCCACAGCCATTTCGATTAAAAATTTCTCTTCATCGATTTTCACAATGTTATGTGGTGGGTAGTTATCTGTTCCAGCTCTAGCACTTGTATGAATTCTTTCAAGATCTTCAAATAAAGTATCAAAGCCAACGAATAATGAACGAGGTACGTTCAAAGTATTTCTTACCATTTTAATTTCCTCCTATTAATAGCAAGGTTACGGAACCGGTCCAATACCGCATTCCTATTATATTTATACAGGTTTACTCTTGAGTTTGAGTATTTCCTATATTATATTTTGGACATAATTCCCATTGAGATTTTTCTTTAAAAGGTATTACCTTTATTTGTCTCAATGGAGCTAAGTCCTTTGCAGACTCAGGTTTAACTATACTAACTAAACCCCAGTCGGCTAACAGAGTAGAAATTGTGTTCCTTCTCTGTAAATCATTTTCTATTAAGTTGGATGGTTTTCCATCTAATAGAAATAGTTCTTTAAAATGTACTATAAAGTATCGGCCTTGTTTATGTAATATATGACATGACTGATATAGTTTGTTGTCTTTTCTCGATGCAACTCCGATACGTGTTAATGTTTCTCGTATCTTAAGAAAGTCATCGGGTTCGTTAAGAGTAACCTCAAGCATATCTGCTGAAGTCCAATTGTTAATTTGATTTTGTTCTTCCACCTTTGTTCATCCTTGTTTTTAACCCATCAATTTGTTCATTACTTAGTAGTGTTAAAATAGATTTAGCTTTTTCGTTGCTATAACCATAATAATTTTTAATGAGTTCTAGATTTTCCACTTCACTTGGTTTTAACCATTTAGAAAATCTTTGTTTCTTCTTAATTATATTTATAAAAAAATCATATTGAAGCCGTGCATCTAGGTGATGGAACTTATTCATTTCGTTAGCAAACAGTATTGTATCAGGAAAGAATGATAGTGCTTTATTAATAATATATGCGTTATATTCTTTTTCTGCTATATCATCAACCATAATATCTCTTTTATTATAATTGATTGAGCTTACATATTCAAACGGATTCATTTCTTTGTTCTCCGATATATATTTCTGCTTCTACTCTACTATTAAATAGTCTTTCTTTCATAATTACGTTATTACTACCAATGCATACTGCTCTAAATCTTTTTGATGATACACTATAGTGAACTTCTACAACTTGCCATGTTTCTTTTTTCATTTGAAATTTACCCCCGCCATTACTTCAGTTAAACACGCAACCATGTTAAGTTCATGGTCAGCTACGAAACTATCTTTATACTGATAGTCTGCTAAAATTAAAACTAGCTGAGGAATCGATTGAGGATCCACATAATCATTCATATTATCATATAACTTTCTAAAGATTGCTGTTGGTTCTATGTCAATATTCTCGACTACCCATTTACGCATTCCTTTGAAGTTTTTAATCTTAAGGTGATTAACTAATGTATCAATTGAAACATCAGATACATTTACCAATATACCTGAGTCAATCCTACCGCCAACTGCATATCTTTGCAGTTCGTTTATGATCCTTCTGAAATCGGGGAAGTGTTTAATAATAAACTCTACTAATACTTCTTTATCATATTCTATCTTTTCTTCGCCAAGTATATATATCAACCTATTCATAAAGGCTGAAGCTAATTTCTCTTTTTCTTTTCTTGGTAAAGCGAATTCAATAACAGAACATCTACTGTGTAATGGTTCAATAATTCTATTCTTAAAGTTACAAGTAAGAATGAACCTACAATTTTCGCTGAACTCTTCAATGAAACCACGCAATGCGGGTTGGGTGGACTGTGGGTTCAGATAATCAGCTTCATCTAAAATGACCAACTTGTGTCCACCCTGTAAAGATACGCTTGACGCGAATTGTTTGATTTTATTACGCAGTGTATCAATATTACCCTCTTCGGATCCATTAATAATTATATAATCTAAATCTAATTTATTTGCCAGTGCTTTGGCAATTGTTGTTTTACCAACACCTGCTGTTCCAGTGAACAACATATTTTGTATCTCTCCAGCTTTGACTATTTCACTAAATGTTTTGTGTAAGTCTGCTGAAAGAATACAATCATCGACCGTTTTAGGTCTGTACTTTTCTACCCATAAAAACTCATTCATTAATTTGTATCCCATTGTTTAACCGTATCTAATCTGAAACTTCTCCATGCTTTTTTGTCTAAAGACCAGCATGCAAAATGATCAGAGTCTACATTCATTTTAATTTTTGTATCAACTCCGTTTTCTTTTAAGAGTTTTGGTTCTAGTGTACATGGCATAATTCTTAATTCACCTGTACCTATTTTTTCAAATGTCACAGTAACAATGCCTGTGTTAAGAGCTTCTAATAGTTTTTGTTTTTCGTTTGTTTCCATAATATAATCCTATTCAAAATAAAGGGGGAATGAATCCCCCTTTGGTTAGTCGGCTGAGCCTTCGGCTTCAACTTCTTCAACATCGCCACCTTCTACTGGCAAATCACCTTGGACATTATCTTGTCCTTGTGCTTCTTGCGCAGCTTGAAGGAAAGCAACGATTCTGGACCTAAGTCCACCAACAGCTTCTAGCTCTGGTCCTTCGAATCCACCACGTCTTGAGACTAGGTCTACGATTTGAACCATAGTAGCTATGTCATTAAGACCCAGCTGTACACCTTCGGTTTGAGGTGCGTTTACGTTTACTTCTTCAGTCATTTTTTTCTCCTTTGCAAAGTTTTAGACTAATTAAAAGATACCTACCCCATGTAGCATATCTCGTATTATCCCCATAGTAATATGGAGAACAACTTCTAATATATTTATACATTAAAAGTTGAATTTTTCTCTAATGCGATAAAATATTCTATTGGATAATTACTATTCGTCCAGTTAGAGATTAGTTTTGAAGATATACTTACAAAATAATCACCTGGTAGTAATTTCAAATTAGGAATACTTACAATAAATTCAAAGTCATTCTTGCAAGAATTATCTTTGTCAAGCTCTATTGTATATGAATTAGATGTTGAATCTTTAGTATCAACTACTGATGCAGTCACTAATCCATTTTCGCCTTTTAGAGAAAGTTCGGTATGTCCTAGAACAGCTGCAGCTTTTCTTATCTGATTTAATATGTCTTCAGATAGATTGACTCCAACGTCTGCACTAGGCATTTGAATATCCTTAGTTGGTGATGTTAAGATATCTGTTTCAGAAAAGTAATACCTTACTTTTTGCTGATTAGATAACTGAGTACCACCTTCTTCTGTCGATACTAATACGGACTTGTCTTCAAAATTTAGAACAGGGTTCTCAATAAGATTAAATACCGATAAGAATTCGTTTAGATCATAGATCCCAAACTCTTTTGGCATATCTTCAACGATATCTGCTCTAGCCATAATGGTTTTAGACTCAGATATAGTTTTAAGTTGCTGTCCTGGTTGAAAAACAATGTTCGGATTAATTGACGCAAAGTTCTTTAGAACATTCAATGTATCATTTGATAATTTCATTTCATTTCCTCATTAATAATAATATTATACCACAGTTTGCACATAATGTAAATAGTTAATTACTGTTATCATGCTCATTTAAAGCAATGATAGAATAATGTAGCACTTTCATTAAGTCCTTCCTATGGTCACCAGTCGTACCTTTTTTTCCATATCGTTGTGCATACTTAAGTATGTTACCAATGGCAAAACCTATACCGTGTCCACAGTCTGAAATAAATTCCGTTGATTGGAAATTATTTTTTGAGTAGTGACCACCGTAGGTACTATCTATATAACTCTGGAGCTCCTGGATTAAAGCCCCTTCGTTAAACTTGTATTGTATTTTATTATGTTTCTTTTTGAACATTTTCGTCCTCTTGAGTAATCGCACCTGAATCCACTTTAGTGTAAAGATCCAGGAAAGCCTCTTTTGTATCATCATCGAATCTAGAGATACACATATCAATTGCTTTCATTCTATTTGTAAAGATAGAGAATGTTTGTACTATATGGCATAACCTTCTAGTAGAGATTACTTCATCTACGCCATCATCATAAAATGTTTTTCTAATAACATCAGCCCATGTGACTAGCTTATCAGCAAAGTCTTCATCAGCTGTCCCAAACTTATCCATATGTTTGATTACAATTTTCTTTTCAGTAACCAGTGTTGGAAATGGTTGGTCAATAGAAACAGTAAATCTTTCTAAGAATGCTTCGTCAATGATTGAAGCTGCAGTAAATCTTCCATCTTCAGAACCTTTACCTTTAGTATTAGCAGTTGCTATTACATTAAATCCAGGTTGTGGAGATATTGTTTCACCTGTCTTTTTAACAACAACAGGTTTACCTTCAAGTATACCTTGAAGACACATAATTTTATTAGTAGCTCTATCGATTTCGTCGAGCAATAAGACTGCACCGTTTTCCATCGCTTTAAGAACTGGACCTTTAGAGAAGACAGTTTCTCCATCAATGAGTCTGAACCCACCGAGCAAATCGTCTTCATCAGTTTCTGGATTGATTTGTACACGTATAAACTCCCTTCCTAGTTTAGCACACGCTTGTTCTACCATGAATGTTTTACCATTACCTGATAACCCAGATATGTAAGTAGGATAGAACATTTCTGATTTAAGTATTTTAACTACATCGTGGTATGATCCCCACGGTACGAATGTAGAATCTTTTTGAGCAAATGTCTTTTCATCATTTACTATAGATTGCATTGCCATAGCTTTACCTGGTATTATGTTAGATTGTATAGGTGTTATATTTTCCCTAATAGGAATTATCACTGAGGATAAATCATATGTACCAACCTTGACTCTATTATCTGCAGAAAGCAAACAGTAGTAGTCTTTTCCAGTGTAGCCGTTTTCTTTAGCTATGTCAACGATTGTTGATTTTTTGAATTCATTACTGTCTGGGTACTTTGTAGCCAATTCAGTAAGTATTTTTTGCGTAGATATTTTCAAGTTATTCATAATATAGTTTTCTCCTTTTCTCAATTTATATATCTATTATACCATAGTTCGATGACAATGTAAATAGCCAGAGTGAAAAAAGTTGGGTTAATTTCACATTGCCACCGCTTTACCAAAGTTAGTAAGTAAAGTTTTATTAAGTTTCTTTGACTTACTATGTTTCTTAAAAGCTTGAGTAAGTTTACCCTTACTAGCATCGTCTTCTACTTGAAACTCTTCGGCTTCAGTATCGATTTGCTTTGCTTTTAAAAGGTAATATTGATCATATCCTAAAACGTTATCAATAGTAAATACCCTTTCCTTTGTAAATTGTTTTTGAGCTGACTTTTTGAAATCTTGAGTTTCGTCCCAAGTCATATTAGGATTTGATATATCACAAACTTGCTCAAGTTTACTTCTATAATCATAATGATCTTGAGCCAAGAAGAATCCTAAAGTGGTTACTCCATAGTGCTTTCTTAAATTATCAAGTAAAGCTGTAGTTGCAGATACTCTTAAATTATCTGCTTTAACTTTCTGACCATCAATATTAATAATGTATTCACCCCAATATCCATCGATCTTCATTCTTTTATCGTCTAACTCTTTTTGTCTGCATATAGACATATTATTAGTATCACCATCACTCATAACTACAAGATTCATATTTTCAATATTATGTTTTGCTCTAAACTTTTTAATTAATCTAGTTGATACCATTAGTGCTGTGTTAAGTGGTGTTGATCCCCAATCTTCGAACTTAGAACCATACTGATGAATTCTTGCACCATACCAATTACTTTCCATTGCTATTCTTGTATGTAGAAATTTTAGTGCTTCTTCAAAATCAGCTTTCTTTAATCCACTATGTATTTGTTGTACTAGTGCTAGGTTTTCGTGATATATTTCAGAGTCTCTCTGGCATTCACCATGTCTAGGCAAATTGTTAGTTGTAGTAAATCCATAAACATCGAATGGAATATTAACAGCTTTACAAAATAAAATAGTATGTATAAGTTGATCAATCACTTTATGTAAAGTACCAGACATTGAACCTGAAAAATCAATTAGCATAAACATACCATGGTTTTTAGCATCAGCTAGTTGAGTAACTCTAGAAAAGATATCATCATTAGTTCTGTATGACCATAATTTATTTACATCAACGGAACCCGTTCTAGCAGTTTGAGCTCTTGTGTATCTGTATGCAGCTTTTCTCATTTCAAATTCTTTAACTGCGTAATTCACATTCCTTTTAACTTCTTTAATATAACTAGGATATTCTAAATCAGCTTGTTCCATTCTTTCTTTTGTAGTAACCTCATAATAATCTTCATCGTTTTCATGAGTTTTAAAATTTTCAGTATTTTCTTTTCTTTCTTTTGCAAGAGTTTTATAATCAAATACAACTCGATTTAAAATATCTTTATTAAACTCATTACAAATTGTTATTGGTTTTACGTTATCACTTGGTTTTTCTAAAAGTTGCTCTTCAGCTCTTCGAAAATTTTCATCGGTAGTAGAGACATCTTCATCTCCTCCGTGACTTCTCTCAGTTGGCTTTTCGCCTTCAAGTGATTGCTCTTCTTTTTCATCACTATTAGCTGAGTTAGCCTGGGGTTGTTGTTCTGTGTCTTCTTGTTCTTCATCATTACTCTCCATATCATCATGACCCATAGGTGGAGTTTGATCTTCACCTTGATCATCTTGTCCATCTTCGTTGGCTTGAGGTGCTGGTGGCTTCATTAACTCTTCTTGGTTCTCTTTAGTATATACAAGGACATCTCTACATAATTGAACCACTTCATCAAATGAATCTGTAGACATAGCTCTATCCATAAAGACTTGCTCTTCACTATTGAATGGAACCTCAATAAGGTTACCTATCTTTGCTTTAAGATTAATTTTATCAATGAGTTTTGTTTCATCCCAATCGATGTCAGAAAGATCACCGAAGAACTCATCATCAAATAGTTTTCTATAACCTTTACTGAATGAGTTAACAAGACCAGGATATCTTGATTTTACTTTACGCTCAATCCTAGCATCTTCAATAACATTAATATATGATCTAGGACAACCTTCTAATTGTTCTGGGCTATCATGCCAACCTTCATAAGGAGTTTCCAAAGCATGTCCTACTTCGTGACCGATTAATAAATCATAAACATCTTTACCCATGTCTTTCCAGTTTGGAAGACCTAAAACTCTGTTTTTAATGTCAAACCACGCAGTGTGGTAATTACCGTGTTGAATAGTAATATTTTCTTTTGCTAATAATTTGGCTAGGATACCTTTATTCATCTTTTCACTCCTTAATATTTATATATTATACCACAGTCGAAGCATAATGTAAATAGCTAAAATGAAAAAAGTGTGACTTTTTTCACATATTTGGTCATGTATGGTGGAGCTGATAGGGTTCGAACCTACGACCTACTGCGTGCAAGGCAGTCGCTCTCCCAACTGAGCTACAGCCCCATACTATCGAATCTTTGAGAAGTTCTTTTCTTTAAAAAACTCAATCTTACTTCTGAACTTGTTTTCTAATACATCACCTTTATGCGATATAATAAATGTATTACTACCCTCATCTAATGTATCAAGTATCTTCATCAGATTGTCAACTCCGTCCATGTCAAGACTAGAGTCAAATGTTTCATCGAGAACTAATAGATTGGTCGCTGCGGAGTTCTTCATCTTTGCGATTTGTCTCCATGTAAATAGAAGCGATAGGTCAATCCTTTGTTTTTCGCCTTCAGAAAAAGATGCATAATTAAAACTATCTCTATGTCTTGACCTTATGGTCTCATTAAAACTTTCATCGAGATGGAATGATACAAAGAAATCCAACACTTGCAGATATTGATTTATTAGACGATTCATCACCGGCAAATATTGCTTGATTACTTTCGTCTTGATACCAGTATCTTTAAGCATTTCCCCTATAACCTCGTTATAAGTTCGTTCCTCTACATATTCTAGTTTCTTTTCAATATGTTGTTCGTTTTTCTTTCTGAAATTATTTAATTCTGTTTTGGCCTTTTTCACATCACCAGTTTGTCCCTGGAGATTATTGATTTCTTTTTGTATTTTATCAATCTCTTTTTGAAGTAAAGATATAGAATCATTATTAGAATTAATCTTTTGTTGTTTTTGTCTTAGCTTATTGAGATTTTGTGCTACATACTTTTGCGCAACCTTTACTTCACCGATTTTTTCTTCTAATTCTGACTTAGCGGTTTGTATCTCTTTTGCTTTATCTTTAACGGATTTAATCTTCTTAGTTTTTAACTCTTCAGTAATTTCTTGATCACATGTTGGACAATTATCGTTTTCTTCATAGAATCGACTTTCTTCAACCATATCATGTATCTTATTATTAAACTGCATATCAAAGGAATTCATTTCTGATATTTTCTTTAATAACTCTTGTGATGATTTCTCTTCTGATGATATTGAAGCTGTAAGGTTTTTAGATAAAGTTTTACTCTCTTCAAATAGTTTACCTATTTCAGATTTGTGTACATCAATAGAAGATTGTTTACCTTCGATTTGATCTTTATTTAAGGATTGTAAACTTTTAATATACTTACTCTGTGAATCTATTTTAGTTTTAGCAATATCAATCTGATGGTTTATATCAGTTAATTCTTCTTTTATCTTAGCGTTTCTTTCCTTTAATAACATATTCATCTTACTAAATATATTAATATCTAATAAGTCTTCTATGACAGCTCTACGCGACCATGCTGGTAATTGCATAAATGGTATGAAGGAACTACTACCAAGTACAACGATTTGATGAAAAGATTTATGATTAAGTTTTAATATATTTTGCTCTAAGAACTGTTGGAAATCTCTGGCATTAGATGCTTGGTTAATCATATTACCATTTTGCCAAATCTCAAACTTATTCGGTTTAATACCTCTAATGATTTTAAACTCTGAGCCACCAGTAGAGAATTCAACAGTAACTACTGATCCTTTACCATTTATAGAGTTTATAAGTTGAGCTTTATTAATATCTCTATGTGCTCTTCCAAATAAACCAAATGATAGTGCATCTAGTAATGTTGATTTACCTGCACCATTTTGGCCTACGATTAATGTTGTTGGTGACTTGTCCAATAATATCTTAATTGGATCAGTTCCGGTGGACAGAAAATTTGTCCACTCACATGATTTAAATTGTATCATAATACTTCTAGGTTTTGTGCTTCGGTATAAAGCTTTCTTAATTCAAGTTTTAAATGTTCTTTGTCTAAATCTGTATCAACAGCTTCTACATATGAATCGAGTAATTCTGTAGTATCTTCTAAGGAAACTTTATCGTCCTCAACGCTATCTCCTAAATACTCTTCAAAGGACTCTGCTATTTTGAGTTCATATGTATCAGTACTTTGTAATCTATCGACAAACTTGTCAAACATATACAGATCATTTTTATTTATGACAATAAGTTTAATGAATTTCTTTTCAAATTGTTTCATATCAACCTTATCATAATCTACTTTAGTGTCATCATAAACTACTTTTTTAAATATAGTTAAAGGATTTCTTACGGCTTCTACTTCTCTTGTTTCTGTATCTAGTACATGAAAATATTTAGGATCATCTACATCCGCCCAAGTCATTTCAAATTGAGCACCAAGATAATGAACATTGTCTCTACTTGACTTTGTATGAAAGTGACCACTTAGTACAGACTCAAACCTTGAGAATATATCAGCATTCATTCCATGTGGGTTAGGTATTCCAGCCATCATATCAAATCCTTTTAACTCTAGGTGAGCTCCAAGTATAGAAGCTTCACATTGGTGAGCCCATTCTGTATACTCTTTATAGTTACTATTATTAATCCATGGAATAACAGCTACTTTAAGACCATCGTAATCTAATACTGTTGGCTTCATACATATGTTAACATTAGAAGTAAAGTAACCTAATAACTCTTTTAGTGAACAAAGCTCATTTGTATTTTTATAGTATACATCATGATTACCAGGAATAATATCCATAGTCATGCCAAGTTGTTTAAGAGGTTCTAGGAAATGTTTTCGATTTGTATTTAATGCTTTAAAGTTTACAAACTTACGATGCTCATAATAATCACCTAAGTGTAATACGTTCTTAATACCATGTTCTTTGCAATATGGAAAAAATACTTCTGTATAAAATCTTCCTTGGTATTCTAAAAATATATCAGATGAGTTTCTAGTACCACAATGGGTATCATTTAATATTGCTACCTTCATAGACCAGCTCTAGCTTTTCGCATAGTTCTTTTATATTTTAAAGTCATCTCGCGATAATACCTTTTTAGATATGCTCTTTTTGCTTTACGTTTAATTTCTTTTGCAAAGAGTTTCTTTCTTCTGCTCTCTGCTCTTAGTATTTGTTTTGTACTTAATTTTTTCATTACATAAATAACTCTAGTTTTTCTTTTTTCTTTTCTTCTTTTTTAAATACCTTAATTGCTTCGTCTTTAGTTCTTACTTGACTAATTCGTTGTCTTAAAGTATCTACATAAGCCATAGTTTCTTGAGCACCATCTGAATCCATACCCATTTGTACAAAGTCTTCAATACCCATTTTCTCAATAAACTTAAACTTGATATCTTGTTGTCTTTTCTCTTTAGTAATTCTACGTATAAAAGCGAAATAACAGATTTGTGTAAAATAAGAGAATGCATTTGGTTTACCAGTTCTTGTAGCTGTTTCGATTTTATAATTACCGATAGCTCTTAAACAGTTTTCTACTGCATCCATAACCATTTCTTCACGATAAGTATACCTCACGAAGTTCGGTCTGTGAGACAGGCCTTCTGCAATTTTGATAAAACATCTTGCGATATAATCAGTTACTTTTGGTAACTCATTTTCTTTAGAACGAGCTTCCTGAACTAACAATGCATAATCATACACTGCTTGAGAAAACTCTTTGTTGTTTACATAATGTGCTTTATTCTTAGCCATTATAATTCCTCCATAATAGATTATATTATACCACAGTTTACTTGAAATGTAAATAGTTAATTTCTTTAATTATTTTCATTTATTTTCACTTTAGCTATTTACATATGTGAAAAAGTATGGTATAATAATATAGATATCCGGAGGAGGGGAATATACAAATTAATGTATAGTCTCAGGAACATCAGGTTCGATGTCCACACCTTCGTCCGAATATTTGTCAATCAATTTTTGCTCATATTCATCAAGTATTTCCTGTTCAGAACGCTGTTTCTCGGGTACTGATTGCTCAGCAGATATAGCCAACTTGACATAACTCTCTTTAGCATTATCTGAAATAGGAACATGTTGAATAATATGATTCTTTAATATTTTAAACACTTTGGCATCTGAGAATGGAAACCATGGAGCAAACTGATATGACCCGAGTATATTAGAAGATACTACTAGTGGTCTTTCGAGAATCCAATTGCTGTCGTTTTTCACTGATACTAGTGCGACAATCTCATCTCCATTAACGAGTTTAAAGTGTCTGATATTTAAAGATTGAATGTTTTTATCCATATATTATTATTTATAACTTATAATCGAATAACTTATAATTAAACTTTTCTTTACTGTATATTTTAATTCTTTCAGCTGCATGCTGTAATGTATAATTCTTTTTTGATTTCCAATGTAAATCATCTGCAATATCATATACTGTAGTATTAATACCATCACCAGATTTTCTTAATCCTCTTCCGATGCTTTGGAGAACCCTAATTTGAGACTTACTTGGTGAAGCAAAGATGATGTTATGTAAACGCTTAATATTAATACCTGTAGAAAAAGTACCCATGGAAGCAACGATAATTGCATCTTTTTGGGTCTCGGTAATCTCACGGATTTGTTCCCTCGTGTCGACATCTGTTTCTCCTGATACATAAAATAACTTTCTATTATTATTATTTATTCTTTCTTGCAATAGAGAATGAAGTGGTTTACCATGTTTTTCTACATATTGGAACAATATTAATGTATTACCATCTTTACATGTTTTATCAGCTAAGTTAACTATAAACTCATTTCTTTCTTCATATCGTACTATAAAGTCTAATTCATCTTGGTATTTTAATCTTGACACAATCTTACAAACTTCATCACTATATTTAAGTAAGCATATTTTAATATCTAATTGTGATAAATCATTATTATCAATTAGTTCTTTAGTAGTTGTTACTCTATACACTGGTCCAAATAACCCTTCTAATACTAACTGATGAGTTTGTGATCCATCAAGTGTACCTGTTGTACCTATACGATATTTAGCTTCTGTACATTTTTCCATAATACTGGTTAATGATTTAGCTTTAAAATTATGAGCTTCGTCACCAATCACCATACCAAAGTCTAGAAACCAATGTGCTGGTAATTTATATATTGATTGCCATGTACTAATTAATACTCTTTGTTTTAATCCAAACTTTTCCTTACCTGAATATATCCTATGGCAGTTTTCTTCTACATCCCAATTATCTTTTTCTGAATAATCAGCAAAATCAGAATACATCTGTTCTACTAGAGAAGTAGTTGGTACAATTATTAATATATTTTGATCATAATAATCTAGAAAGTATCTAACTGCTAAATATATGATTAAACTCTTACCTGAAGCTGTTGGCGAAAGTAATAGAGATTTATTATGAGATAAACACTGCGAGAGTGCATCTAATTGATAATTGCGGGGGGTTATATCACTACCTTTCACAGAAAGGACTAATTGGGATAAAAAGGAATTTATGTCATGTGTAACTAATTGATATACCGTACTATATTTTTCACTCTCAACCTCATTTAAGGTATAATTTCTTATAGTGCAAAACTCCTGTAAGTATTTATATAAACCACAGTATAATGTTTTCTTTCTAAGGTCGTATAATCGTATTTTACCATCCCACATACGATTACGATATGCTGGCATAAATTTATAGCCAGGTACAAAAAAACAAAAGTGTTCTGATAACTCTTTTTCTATTGAAGCTTCACATTTAATATGCATGAAGACTTCATTCTTCTTTTGTATAGTAATGGATTCCATGATTAGATTCCGCTAGTAAACTTTCTCCATTCAATCATGTTTTTAATATTCTGATGTCGCCATTTGACGTTCTCCATTATTTCTTTTAGAGTGTCACATGTCTCTTTAAGGTAATCGATTTTACCTTGTGCTTCTTGTATTATTGGATCTGAATCATAATAATAATTCATATCGCCTTTTAATATTGTAAGACCATTTAATGGATCATAATCCCAGCCTTTATCATCTATTTCTTCTTGTGTTAACTTGCCGTTATAATGTAGCCATTTGTCTTTAATTAGCACCTTAAATTCAGCTTCAGCTCTTTTCAGTTTCATCTTGTGAACAGAATAGATTTCTAAATATTTGGAATGTAGTTTTGCGGATTTCCTAGAAGATTCATCAAGATTCATTTCATCTATCTCAGAGTCTTCTTTCCACATTTCTAAGATTTGTTGTAAATTATTCATAATATATATTATACCATATTTTAGTTAAAATGTAAATAGTTATTTTATTTCAAAGTAATTGTATGAGAATGTGATATCAACTTGAACAAATTCAATATCAGTAGTTTGTGTATTAAACTCTACACCAGATATACCTGTTGGGAATATACCTTTAAATTCTATTTCTTTATTTACATTATTGTGTGAGCTCAATATCATTAATGTTGCATCTTCTTTATTATTTTCAGCTGTTCCACTTTGTAGTATATTGTTTATCCAATTAAATGTTTCAATATAGTTTTCCATATTTTCAGTAACATTTATACGAAGTGTTAAATCTTCAAACTGTAGTTTATCACCTGTTGCTGATATATTAACGCCTTTAAAAGGTACAGATACTGGTGGTAAATTTACGGATGGTAATGAAGCAGCTATACAAAAGTATTCAATATTAGCATACTTACCGCTATTGATTTTAAACTGAAACCCGACTGGGTTTAAAAAGTTCTTATTGTTTGTTAATGTACTCATACTAGTATTTATACATAAAAAAAGAGGGTTCCGAAGAACCCCCTTAAAAAATAGTTAAAAACTATTCTTTACTCCATGATTCCATCGACTCTGAAGATTCTGTAGTATTGGTTAGCTCTTGCATTACCAGTACCGTCAGCAGCTACGAATGGGTTTGCGACCATGCCGTATCTAGTTTTGAATCCGATTCTTGGTTGGAAATCTTGCTCACCGACTGCTTTAACCATTGTTAAAGGTACGTATGGGCAATAGAACATACCAGCGTCATATGGGTTAGTACCTCTGTAACCAACACATACGAAATCAGTACTTGCATATGGATCTATATACACTTTAACTCTACCGTTAAGAACACCAGCAAATGTATTACCTGTGTCATCAACATTTAAGTTAGCACTTAGTGCAGGAGTGTAGTCTAGAAGACCAGCTGCAGCTAAAGCAGATGCTACGTCTGAAGAACAAAGGATAAAGTTACCTTTACCACGTCTTGTTTCTTTAGCAATAACGTTTGCTTCTCTTTCGATTTGCATGATAAGACCTTTGAACTTCTCAACCATCCATCTGCCATCTGAGTCAGTTTCAACATCAAATGCACCTTTAACAGTTACGTTTGATTGTCTAGCACCGATTTTAGCTTTATCTAAAATAGTTCTCACCATTTCTCTATTGATTTCAGCTAATATTTCAGATGAAAGGATATTTGCAAGTTCGCCTTCAGCATCCAACCCGTGGATAGCTTTAAGATCTTGTGCAAGTTCCATTGTGTACTCAGCCTTTAGAGCTCTTGACTTCGCTGTTACAGTTGATTTCTCGATTGAGAATGCCATCTGTGCAAAGTTAGTACCACCGCCGTCGCCTAAGGCTTCACCGGCTGCTGTTGTCATACCAACACCAAAGTCTGATGTAGTATTCGCTTCTGTTTCATTTAAGAAACCTTGTCCTGACACTGCGTCAGTAGTTGAACCAAGACCTGTTGGGTCTGCTTCGTGAGTACCTGTTCCAGAGAAGTCTGTATCAGCTTCATCAAATAAAGCTTCTGTACCACTCTGTGAGGTATATCTTGATTTCATTGCGAAGATAAGTCCTGTAGGACCACTCATTGGCTGAACGCCAGCGATATCATAAGCAATTAAGTTAGGCATTGCTCTTCTAACTAAAGAAATTAAAACTGGATCAAAGTTATCGATTCCTGAACCTGTTTTGTTAGCAGCAACCTCAGAGATCATATTTCCCTGAACTTGATGTCTTTCTTCTCTTAGAGCAATTTCCTGGTTTTCTAACAATCTAGCTGTAACAGCTTTCTTGTAACGGTCGTTTATTTCTGGTGCACCATTGTGCTCCAAAACTGGACCCCATTTTTCCATAAGTTTTGCGTCTGCATTAAACATTTCTGTTTCCCCTTATAATTATTTAGTAAAGTTTGTTATAGCTTGTGTGTATTTAGCCATAGAGTCTGACATATCAACTTCTTGATTGTCTTCACCTAATAGACTATCTACTTCATCTACTGATTCACTAACTTCTTGTTTGAAGTATGATTCTTTAACAACTTGTACTTTTGTTTCAAAGTTTTCTTTGTTATCGAATTCGATATCTTCTACTAAAGATGCTAATTTCTCAGCTTCTGTTTCAGCAAGCCCTTCAGATTTTTCTCTTACTACTTCAGCTCTTTCTAAAACTTGAACTTTATTGTGTAGCTCGATATTATCTTCTGTGGTTTTGTTTAAAGTTACTTCTAGCTCATTAACTGATTCGTTGAGTTCATCAACAAGGTCAACTTTGCCTTCCGGTACTTCGATGTAGTGCTCTTTGAACACACCCTGTAGTGAAGACATGAAGTCTTCTGCAATTTCAGTCCTTAAACCGTTATGTATTGCAACTTCATTCTCTTTCATCCAATTTTCGACTACATAGTTTAGGTATGAATCTACCTTTTCTACAAGTGAAGATTGAAGTTCAGATACTTCTTCTTCAAGGTTTTGCGCGTATTCGCCTTCCAATCGTTCAATTTCTTGAGTTAGTTTAGATGTTAATACAGCTTCAAAGATAGCTCCTGCCTTTCCTCTGAATTCTTCAGAAAGGGTTGCTTCCTCTTTAACTAATGCATCTAAATCTTCATCAAAATCAAGTGATTCTACTTTAGCTTTAGCCATTGGCACTGGTGCCTTTTTGACTTTCTTCATAGCATCATCAACAGACTTAATTGAATCTTCTTCAGAAGTCTCATCAACTTTTGCCATTTTAGCAAATAGTTTTTGCGCGTCTTCTTTTCTAGCAGATTTGAGCATATCTACAGCAGCTTGGATTACTCCAGCTTTAGTTTTCGGAATATTCACAGAAGGAGTTTCCTCTTTAACAGATTCTTTCTTCTCCTCTTCTTCTTCCTCTTCCTCAGCAGCCTCTTTCTTAGAAGCCTCTTCAAGTTCTTCAGTTCCCTCGTCTAAAACGATCTCTTCCTCTGAACTCTCCTCTTCTGAAAGTACTACCTCTTCTGTAGCTATGTCTTCTGCTAATTCGTTTTTAATAGCGTCTTCTGACATTTTTATTCTCCTATTTTTGAGAGTTTAGTTTAGAGAGGAAATTTTTAAAAGCTCGAATTTCTACCTCTGGAAGGTTTCTACTCGAAGCACTTTTTATTTCAGTCTCAATTAATTCAATATCTTGTGGCTTAATGATTCCATTATCCCATACCCATTCAACACCCTCCATAACTCCATTCACAAATGCGGACGGAGCGGATGGATCTTGAACGATATCTACTGTGGCTAACATAAAGTCATCCCCCACGTATTGGACACCATTTTTTGCTACAAGACTTCCCATACCACGACTTGATACACCAAGCTTAACTCCACCTTCGAGAAGACCTTCGACGATCTTACCCATTGGGGTTTTAAGAATTGATGCTTTTCCTACAACATCATTACCCTGCCAATGCAGATTACTGATTTTGTGCGAAACTTTATCTAGGTTTACAGTTGGTCCCTCTGGATGGTTTAATTCCCCAACGGCTCTCCCAGTTTTAACTTGTTCGGTTACGTATTTCTCAACAGCTTTTTCAAGTGTTTTCTTTTCGTAAATACGACCGTTTCTATTCTTTTGATTAGATTGCATAAAGACGCCTTCGATGAAATAATCTTTTCCACCATCTTTTTTGGCCTCACATATGATATCTAAATCTTGTTCTATGTGTTCAGTAATAAGTTTCATTTTATTCCTGTTCTTCTTTGTTTCTCTGAATCAAAGTAGATGCTAATTCAATTTTCTTAGCGTCTAATGCGTCAGATATTTTCTGACCTAGAACACCTTCAAATTCTTGACTAGCTTTTACGTTATCACCACCTTTCAGATGGTTAACTAAATTTTCTACTGACATAATTTATTCTCCACTATTATTTATAAAAAAGATACCCTCAATATCCTAGAATTCGTCTTCTGCTGGGTATAAACCAGCCGCTTTTTCTTTAGATATTTGGTTATCCATCTGTTTTTTATCATCTTCGTCCATTCTAAGTATGTTTTTAGTAGCCCATTCTATGGATATATACTTACCAACAAATTCTTGAACGTTCCCCAATAATTCAAACCTCTCTCTAATCATTTCAGATTGTTTCAGTTCAGAAAAGTAATTATCTTCTATAAAGTCAAAATGTATCTTTTCTTTAAACTTGCGCCAATCATCTTTAGTGATTATACCTTTTAGTATGAGTTGAGTTTTTAATAACTGCATAAATAAATCAGAAAATCTTTTTCTTAATCTATCTACAAACTTTTTAAACTTAACTTCATCTCTTGTTATTTCAGTGGTTCTACCTAATGTATATCCTGACTCTTGTTCTAATCTATCTACAGGAACATTTAAACTTCTATATAATTTCTTTTGGAAATATATAATATCTTCAATCTGTCCTAGGTTTTCACCACCTGGCAATGTTGATATTTCTGTACCTCTTCCACCTTCTCTTCTAGGTAGGAAAAAGTCTTCCAACATTGACATATGTTTTTTAGTATCTTTAATATCACCTGTAGTTGCATCATAAACTAATTTGTTACGATACTGATTCATAATACCTTTGAGGTATTCTTCAGCTTTACCCTTTGGTAAATTACCTACATCAATATAAAAGATTCTTCTTTCTGGTGCTCTACTTATTCTGTATATAACAAGAGAGTCTTCCATCATTCTTAATTGGTTGACTGGTTTAACAGCCTTTTGTAAATAACTCATGATCCTTTTCTTTTGAGGATCCATAACACCTGATGTACAATAAGCTATTGAGTCAGGATATATTTTAACGCCTTGGTTATATTTTCCTAACTTGTTGTCTTGATACAAAAAGTATTCATCTATTTTAGTTACTACATTTGCCCCAGTTTTAGGGTCTTTCTTTTCTTCTACTTCTTTCACTTTACGTAAACAAGTAGGATCAATATATCTTAATTCTTTTATCCCAGCTTTTTGATTATCACCATCTAATATAATGTGATAAGGTAATCTTCCATCAACATACCACTTTCTGAATATATCATGTGAATATTGATTAAAGCTTAAAAGAGTTAATATGTATTTAAATTCTGCACGAATGTTGTCTTTAATTTTATCACCAATGTCTAGTTTATCTAGTATTACATCAACTGGAGCTTCATCGTAATCCCCTACAATTGCTTCATTAATAATATCTTCTATAGCTTGATCACACTCAGGCTGAGTTGCGATATCTCTATATTTGTAAATTAAATCGACATCAGTCTTGGCCTTGTCGCCATCCATGTCGATATAAGCGCCAAAATGGCCACCAGCCTTTATAACACCGGCACCATCATCTTCGCTCTTTGGTACAAAAGAAGGCCTTAAAGGTTCTTCATTTGATTTTCTTTTTATTTCGAATCCAAAAAATTCTGCCATATTCTATCCTATAATATTGGAGGGACTATTGCCCCTCCTTTATTATTATTTATACACTTACGAAGTTGTGTCTGATTCCCAATATTGAATTTGGAATTCGACTGTAAACTCTTCTATAGCGTTCTCACTATCGTATGAAAGATCGATCGCAGCAACGTTAGTTGGAAATATTCCTCTAAAGTCATATTTCTTAGTTACATTACCTGCTTTATCTAACTGTTCGACTATTGCATCTGACATATAATCAACTGGATTTGATAAACCCTCATTGCTTACATTAGAATTAATACCGTTCATCCACTTTTCCATAGCGTTTCTGACTTCCATTCCTGAGTCATTGATAACAGTAATACTCCATGGTTCAAAAGACCTATCACCTGCTAATTGTAATTGTCTGCCCCTGAATAATACAGGTACAGGTGCAATTATTGATGCAGGTAACTGAGCTCCTTTACACATAAATGATGTAAGTTCTACATTACCACTTACGTATGATGGATAGTTTAGTGTTACCTTGAAAAGGTTGGCTCTAGCACCGCCACCTACAAGCTTTGATTTAAAATCATCTACTCCTAAAATTGCCATGTTCTATTCCTCCCTTAACTAGAAATCTCGGAGAATTCTACTCCGGATCTTGTTGCTATAAAATTCAACTGAATGAAATTGATGCTTCTTGCTGGCTTGACAAAAATGTCTGCAACAAATCTATTGCCATCAATTACAGCTGATGTGTTGTTAGTGTCATCGCAGATTACTGAAAAATCTGTTAGACCTCGTCTTCCTTTTACGTCTCTCAAGAACGGTTCAACTAAGTTTCTAAACTGTGCTCTTGTAAATTCGTCATTAATTTCGAATAACTGGAATTTTGCAGCTGTACTTACAGCTTTTTCTAAGACTATAAATAATCTTCTCACATTTATTCTATCAAACGCAGATGGTCTCTTCAGCAATGTTTTATCTCCAAATAATACAGTACCTTGACCAGGCGCTGACATAATTGGATTTACTCTTGCTTTATAAAGAGAATCTCTTTGTCCAGATGTTGGATTAAATGCTAATTTTGTTATTCCTAATAGATTACCTCTATTAAATCCCGCAGGTGAGAACCATGCATCTGATAGTCTTTCAGATTTAGCACATAGTCCAGCTACATGACCAGAAGCTGCAATATATCGATAAACATCATTGTATTTATCGTAAACATATAGTGCACTTGAGTCACATGAGCCATATGAGCTTGAATCCAAACCACCAGCAAAAGCTAATACTTGTGTCAATTGATCAGATGATGATAAACCCTCTGTATCACTTATTTCAGGTGATACGAAAGCCATACAATCTTTTCTATTGCCAGCAATTTCTATAACTTTATTTGCTGTTACTACATCAGCTCCTGGGCAGAATAGTAAACTTACATCTACTGTATCTGCATCTGCTAAGAGACCATAAGCAGTTCTAAGTTCTGCTTGACTCATTGCAGATGATCCGTTAGAACCATTAGCCAATGATAAACTTAATACAGCTGTACCAGTGTTAACAAAACCACCAGCTGTTGCTCCAGCCTGTGCTACTGTTTGACCAGCTTCTGTAAGACCGTCTGCATCAGCAGCAGCTCCTACATAGATATATTCAGATTTTTGATTTATAACATCTTTGAAAAACAAAGAGTTACCTGCGCTGTCTTTTGCGTCAGAAGCTTGTGAAAGAAATTCATAAACCTCTAATACAGTTCCTTTAGTACCTGTTATTAAACCACCTTCGTCTTTAACCACGATATGGATTTCGTCTCCGGAATCCGCATCTATCGGAGTTGCATACTCAGATGTGCCAGGTGCCTCAGAAAATAAGCCTGAATGAGACCATGAAGTAAAATTACCACCAGAAATATCAGAATGAGCAATCTCTACTTTGAGACTGTCACCTAATGCTCCAGCATATTTAGCAACAAAATTCTGTGTTGCTAGAAAGGTTTTTCCACTTAATAAATCTTCATTCTCGACTAGTATTCCAGCTCCGTTACAGGAATTTAACATCCCTGCGACTTTACCTCTAACCACTTTTAGTGCGTTTCCATACTTTAAATATGACGCTGCTACTAAGAAATGATCGAAGTTATTGTTGTCAGGATTTCCAAATTCTTCAGCAAGTTCGTTTTCACTACTTACTTGAACAACTTTTTCAACCGGACCCCAATTTAATTCTCCAGCGAATCCACCAATGTTGGTTGAAACGGCTGGAACGACATTAGTAGCATCAATCTCTGATACTAAAACGCCGGGTGATACTTGAAATGCCATCGCTTTATCCTCTATTTATTGAGTTAGTTAATATGTAATTCATAATACGGTTATATTCACTTACTATTATTTATAAAAAAACTATTTCTAATGCACTAATGATTTGTGCTATCATCCTTTCCTGCATAATCACTTACCATAAATAACCTATTAGGATGTACACTAACTCTGAATTTGGTCATATCTTTACGGTTAACTAACATTTCAGATGCAGTATCTTTTTCAGTTAACCCTATTTCCATCATATATTTTTTGTTATTGAATGTGATTCCATGCTCTACTACTGGTCTTCTATCAAAGGCCTTTAGCCCTCTCCTTGGTTCTGATATATCTATAATATCACTTGTAAACTTAACACCATTCTTTTTCCATTTTACAATATCACCATCTATATCCATTTCATCTACATGTAGCATAGTTGCAGATGCGGAATTACCAGTATCAAATTTGGCTCTAATAAGATTATCTTCTATACCATCGAGTTTAATACTCTCAATATATCCAACTTCTTGTCTCATTAATGGCCTTCTATTGTGGTCATCACTAAACCATAATAGTATTTCATCTAATATGTCAAAATCTGAAATCTTTTTAGTTTTCTTTCCTGTCTCTAAATCATACCCTAGGAAATGTGATCGTATACCTGGGCTACCATTGACTTCTAAAACGTAAAATTTGTCCCCTACTATACAGTGATCTACTCCAACATATGAAGCTCCAGTACATCTAGCTGCATTTATTACTAATTCTTTTTCTTCATCTGATAAATCATATGGTAAAGTCTCTGCTCCTAAATGCACATTGTTTCTAAATTCTTTTGATTCTTTTTTCTTTCTTTCAGCTGAACCAACTATTCTATTATTTATTACAAGTGTTCTAATATCTGATTCCAATTTAAAGTATTCTTGTATTAATAAATCAGCTTTAAATTTCCATAGTGATTGGCATACTGATATTAATGAACTCATATCATTAACCTTTGATACACCAATACCTTGTGTACCTCTTAATGTTTTAATTATAACCGGAAACTTACCGCCAATCTTTTTATGAGCTTCTTCAATTGACTTAACGTTATTTACTATTGATGTTCTTGGCACAGAAATATTGTTTCTTTCCAATGCAAGAGTAGATGACATCTTGTTATCACATAATGACATTGTCTCTAAATCATTTATAAGAAAGAATCCTATAGTCTGTAAAGAAGATATAAGTGCTTGAGATGTTAAAGATTTAAGTGCACCAGCTCTAACAAATATTATAGTATTATGAATACTTAAATTAATTTCGTTATCTTCACCATCTATATTACGAATCTTAGCTGAACCAATTTCAATATCACTTGAAATCATATAAGCTTCATCAACATCGATAAGAGTATTTTTGACTTTATTCTTTTTACATACTTTCTCCATTAATTCCGCAAAGGTACCCTCCTCATTACCGAGGCCCATTATTACCACATGCAAATCTTTAGCAGGTGTTATATCTTCTTTTAAATACTTTGTGAACTTTTCCATTCTGTCTCAAACCATATATTTCCGTCGTCATCTTTTATATATTTATTAGCTTCAGAATCTCCGCTTTCTAAATATCCAAAAGGTAACATATCGTCTTGTATTGCTTTTAATCTCTCGTTATATAACATATTCTTCATATCAATATTTGTATGTGATTGGAATATGTCAGTTGTTGTAAACCATGCAAAGAGTACAAGGTTCATCATTAAATCATCGTGATTTGGTGGCTGGGCTTGCCATGAGTTTGCCCTAGATACAAAAGTGCTCATTTCAATTATAGTATCAGAATCATATATAGTCAATCTCTTTTGTTCTAATAATTCTTTTATAGAAGAACAACCAATTCTTTTAACTCTTTTTGTCATTGTAGCACCTAAAGCGTTTGCTTTAATAGTGGATTCTACAAACATATGTTCATATTCTAAATCATAATATAACCCATTACATACTATAGCACCTTGGTCATTACTTTCTATAACAACATATGCTTCATTATATGTTTTAGCGTATTTATAAATTATGTCAGGCATTAACATTGGTGATATATTATTATCTCTAAATGTCGCTACTTGCTCAAATACTTTACCTGTCACATCAATAATAGTAAACGTTGTATAGTCTTGTGCTCTTCCCTTTGATACATCAACAGTCATTATATATTGATGGCCAACCTCCGGTTCTATATACACATTAATATTTTCTTTATAATATAACGGAGCTCTACTTTGCTGTGCTAATAACGTAGAAGCATCTATTAATGTATTTCCTCTACCATGGAATGTGTTACCAAACTCTTGGTCAAATTGTAATTCAGATGTATTAGCTATTGTTGTCTCTTTCCATTTTTCATCTCTTCCAGGTACATCCCACCAATCAACCCTCATAGGTTTAAATTCATTTGTCTCTTGTACAGCGCCTTCCCACAGTTTATGATATACATTACCGATACCATTCGCAGTAGAAGTAATAATAACTTTTGTATCAGTACCTGCTGAAACCACCGGATATGTTGATGTATAGAATTGTGCATCGTTTTCTACAAATGCAAACTCATCAAGGAATAGTAAATTAATTGAAAGACCCCTGATAGAACTACCAGTTGTTGCTGATGCCAAAATCTTTGAGTTATTACTAAATTCTAATGAACCTTTATTAAGTGATTTACATCCAGGCTGTAAAAAGAATGGCAAATTTTCAAGTGCTAATGTAATCCTAGATAACATTTCTCTTGCTACTGCACCCTTATTAGCTAAGACAGCAATAGTTTTTTCTGGATAAAATATAGCATACCATAATAAAAATACAACTGATGATATTGATTTTCCACTTTGTCTACAAGCTAAAACAATATTAAATCTATTGTCTTTAAAATGTTCAAACATTTTACGCTGATAGTCATATAATTCAAATGGTACTAGACCTTCATCTAGTGAAATGATTTTTATATATGTTTCAGCAAAGTACGAAGGATCCTCCATACACCTTTGGTATTCTATTATTTCTTCTGATGTGAATGAAGTTTCTACGCCATCCCTTTTTACATTAGGATTACCTAGATAACCAAATTCGTTATTCTTCAGACTTGACATCGATTACTTTATCCTTTTGTAATAACATTCTTTGTAAATCAGTTGTACTACCAACAAAAACATTATTATTAGTTATCTTTTTAGCTTCTTCCCTTTCTTCTTTTGTAATATCTGCTTTATCTTTTTGCAGTTTCATTAACTTTTCAGTAGTATCACCTATATCTTTAATAGTTTTTGATAGAACTTCAAAGGCTCGCGGGTGCTCGCTCTCGCGTGCGAGCTCAGCTAAAACATCTAAGGACCTAGTACCGGTTTGTATTAAATCTCGATATGTTCTTCTAGAAAAATCATAATCATCTTTTACATCTTTATCAAGCTTAATCGGTCTGTCCTTTAATGTTGCTGGGACATTCTTCTCTAAGTTTTTCATCATTTTATCTTTATCCATTATTCACCTTCAATAATTGTTGTAGTAACAGTATGGCTTTCAGCAGTGTCTGTATTTCCTACTGTAAAGTTCATCTGCTCAAATGTTTTTGTAGCATTTTCTTTGTCATGAAAGTCAAGATTAATTTCTCTAATAACATTGACATCTGCAGTCGGTCCATAAAACTTCATCTTCATTACAAAGTCTAGTTGATATACTAAAACTCTTCTTTCAGTAAATCCACCTTCGTATTGATCATCTATATTTACACCACCTAAAATTACTTGTACATCTTGTTTATGATCAAATCCATCTACGGGTTTAATACTTACAGAATATTCAGGTTGAAAGAATGGTAATATTTGTTCTACTATTTGTAATCCATCATCTTGGTTCTTAACCATTACATATAATGACATGCCTATATTATATGAGGTATAGTGTTTAATTGTTTTCTTTTTCGTAATATCACTGCCATGTGATTCACTAATAATATTTCTTTTTTGTAATTTTTGAGCTGTATCTATTTCTAAACTAGTAATCTCAAAGGCCATCCTTGGCAACTTAATGGCTAACGGAGCATCAAAACCAGTCTCTTGGTCTAATCTTGCTAAGAATTTTTGTTTTGGTCCATAAGCAAGTGGTACTTTAACTTGATTAAGTACACCACCCCCAGCTTTTTGTCTGATTACTTTTATATTATTAAATAAAGTACCAAAGACCGCAACGGACTTTCTCATTGTAGCGTGATAAAAATGATCTCCAAACATTAAGGTTCTCCAAATGGATTACTTTCGCTGAAATCCATAAATCCTGACTCAAAGGCCTCAAAGGCTATATTCTCAGCTGCGCCATCAGTAATGAATGCTTCACCTGATGTATCGCCTAATCCGTATATCTTAGTTATATTAACACTATACCCTGATTCATCACCTACTAAAGGTTGAGTTGCCGATACAATAAAATCTCTTGCATCATTAGAACCAGTGACACCTACATTTTGTAAATATAGTTTACCTACTGTATCTGAAACTTTATCTCTTGAAGCAACTTCTCCAAATACCACGATTGCTGGAGTATCTCCCACCGCGGCTACTTGAGTCTGTCTTAGTACTTCTCCTACTTTAGGATGGTTACCACCCGTAACAGATACATCCGTTACAACCTGGAAACTGTTTTGTGATATCTTATCATCAATAGCATCTACACCCGTTTCAAATTCTTCGTCATTATACTCAAATAATCTACAATTCATTTTATAAGTAGGTAAATTTGATAGCTGGAAGAATGGTGAATCATCTTCAACATATGAAATCTCAAAGAATGAGTTTGTCATAGGTAAGAATATTAAATCACCTTCTTGTGGCCTTGGATTTACTCTATCATCAAAACGTCCAATAGACTGATTCCATTGTTTACGTGATACCACGAATGTGGCTTCGTCTCTAATCTCTAATCCAAACTTAGAATATAAATCGCCATCTCCTTCAAAACCTTCAACATTTTCAAAATACATTTCAATTAAATAGGCGTCGTCAAAACTAGAGGCAGGGTCCTCTCCTAAAATATTATCGCGGTTAACTAAAGTACGAGGTATATAATAGACATCTTGTCCATATATCTTTAAAGATTCTATTATTAAATCTTCATATAAATTTTGCTCTGACTTTACCGCCTGACTGAAATATACATTTCTTGGCATATATTATCCTGTATAAAAATCAACTGGTGCTTCCCAGTTGAGTCTTGCTTCTTCTTCTAATCTTTCTAAATCTGCTATAGCATCATCATATAATTGTCTTCCGTTAAATGTAACACCACCTGGCATTTGCATTCCTTCAAACTTTAATAGGTTTAAACCCCATTGTTTTTTAATAAGTGCTGTTGCGTATTTCTTTAAATAATAATCGTTATACACTTGTGTATATGTATCTGGGTCAATAATACGATACGCTTCAATAACAAGTTTATCACCTACTACAACTTCCTGGGACCAATCCATATGAATAGTTAATCTGTCTTTATGTCTTTCAAAGTTAATATGCTTTTCATCTGAATCAACAACCATATCTAATAAGTTTAAGTATTCCATACTCATAACATATTCAGATAGGCTTCCCATAAACCCTAGGTTATACATATCATTCATATGTATTTGATACCTTACGTCAAACATTTTATCACCCGACTCAGTGTCATTTAAAGGCAGAAGTCTAATTACATCTGTAATTAAATCATTAATTGGAATATATCCATTAGTGATATCAGCTGATGTAACAGTGTGTACTAGGAAAAACTTTTCAATAGCATCTTGATGATAATGCTGATAAAATTGTAAACTTTCGTCTATTCTATCATCTAGTTGATCATCGTCAATATTTACTTCTATAACTGGTGCACCTAAAGCTCTTAAGCAGTAGTCTTTTAATGTGTCTTTACTATTTGGTTTTGCCATTATTCTCTCTCTTTTTCTAGAGTATTAATTCTTTCCTCTAATCTATTTATAATAGTTTGTTGCTCTTTTATAGCTTCAACTAACAATCCTACGGTATTACCATATCTGATTGCTTTAACTTTTTCATCTTCTTTTCCATCTATTTTTGGAGTTTCATATACTGCTTCTGGCAATACTTCCTCTAAATCTTGTGCAATAAGTCCTGTTGATTTTTTACCTGTATCTCTATAATTGAATGTAACACCTGATAATGTCATTACCTTTTCAATAGGTTTATCAATTGTTTTTATATTTTCCTTTAATCTTCTATCTGAAAAAGAACCAAATGCAGTCACATCTGCCTTAGCAACAATATCTCCATCGTTTTCAAATACTCTAAATAATATATCACTTGTACCAAATGCACTAGATGCTCCAGCATGCCTTCCAATTGTAAAGTCTGCAGATGTATCATTACCATTAGAGTCAAGATTAATATCTACTTTAGCATATGAATTAATTCTTAATGAATCACTGTTCTGTGCACTAATAGAATGGAATAAACTTGAATTACCATAGAATGATATCATTCCATCTCTTGGTAAATGTACACTACCATTTCCTGTATCAGAACTATTGAATAACTGAATATCACAACCATCATTCACCATCAGTTTAGACGCGTCCATAGATAAGTAATTACCATTAAAATTATTTGTACTACCTAAATATAATCTATCTACATTTGCAATATATCTACTGCCATTTAGTACTACAGTATTGTTATGGCGAATATCAGTACCTGAAGCCATATTAAGACCACTATCAGTTATTTCAGCTCTTGTGCCCCAACTTCCGGAATATGTTTGGAAGATATGTATTCCATCTCCCATGTATCTCAAATTAACTGTTGAGTCTACTGCAATCTGACTACTATTATTTGCACTATTAAAATATAAAGCAGATGATGTATATACACGCTTACTTGTATCTACGATTGTAGTACCGTTTTGTTTGATATTTTCAAGTACATTTAAATTATATTTAGGCTCAAGGTCTCCACTCTCTTTTATATCAAGTGCAAGTGTTCCTCTATCGTTATAACCAGTCCCTGTTAAATCGTTGTCATGATGGTCTACATAGAATGAATGATTTCTATCAGCAATATAGTCCAGTTAAAATTGACCAGCACCTCTTTGTCGAATGTATGAAGATTTAGTATTAGAGCCAGATGTACCCTCACCTACCATAAATTCTATACCTGCACCTAATGCCGCAGCTGTGTTAGCTGTAAGATGCTGAACTCTAATCTGTGCTACACCATCAGTACCAGTTGAATCAAATATTGCAACGGTTGATGGTTGAGAACCTAAAGCTACACTTGGTTTAGCTACGTGTAAAGATGCTGTTGGAGCAGTTATTCCGATACCAACATTGCCGTTAGATAGAATGCGCATGGCTTCACCTTTGACTTTAGTATGGAATTGTAATCCATCATCACCATTTGCATTATCAATTATAGCACCTTCAGCAGTTGTATACATACCTAATCTATAAGTTGTAGCACCACCAATTTGTATCGCAGGATTTGCGGCACTACCTTCAGCGGCTGTATCTCCGACGTGTAATAGTGCATTAGGAGCAGTAGTTCCTATACCAACATTGTTAGTTGTATGAGCAATAGATAAAGCTACACCACCTTGTGATTTATTAACAATACCAAAATAACTTAATGGTATACTTCCAGTTCCACTTCCGCCACCAACACCAGAGTACCAAGTGAAACTATCATCTCTTGAGTAAACAATACCAGCTCCACCAGAACTATGTCCTCTTAAATAAAGAACTTCACCTGAAGTAGTTGCGGTATCAGTTACCTGCAACCTACGACTCGGAGAAGTCTCTCCTACACCAACCTTGTAAGCAGTACCGTCTTGCCATAGTGTCATCAAACGAGAATTTGTACCACCAGAATTTAATATTCCAAAGTATGCAATACCTCTATCACTTGACTGTCGTCCAGCTTCTATTAATAATCCTCTATCGTTTGAGTGGTTAATTAAAATTGATGCACCAGTATTATCATTATCATCACCTGCTTGGAATCTGGCAGCAAGGTTATATGCTCCATTAGTTCCTGATTGAACTACATAAAGTTTTGGATTTACAGAACCATGGTCACCTCTACTACTTGCGGTAGCTCCCATATTAATTCTACCATTAGAATCAATAACCATCATTCCAGCGTTAGCTATTCTGAAATTTATTGCATTACCTGCTGCTGCATTTAAAAAAGTTTGACCTGAAGAACTTTGTAATAATGCATACGAAGCTCCACCTATTTGGTCTCGGTGTGAAAATGCCGCGTAATCTGCATGACCTACAGCACCAATATGTGCTCTACCTATTCTTGCTGAAGAGTCTGTATTATCTGCAACATCTAATTTTTCCTGAGGATTCGTTGATCCAATACCAACGTTGCCAGTTGAGGATATTCGCATTCTTTCTGTTACAGTATATGGCGATGTGCCTGACTTGGTTGAAAACGCCATCATACAAGGGTTACTAGTACTTTCATTTTCATTACCAGAATAAATTTGTCCACTAATAATAGTTTGTCCATTGTCTGGTGAATTATCTCTACCAAACTGTAATGATGCCGCGGCAACCCCTACACCACTGCCATATCCATACTGGTTGTTTATTATTATGCCTGGTTTAATTCCTGAAGAATTAACATTAACAACTAATTTTTCACTTGGCGAACTTGTTCCTATACCAACTTTCTGAGAAGTATCAATTGTCATTGCACGACTAGCATTAGTCCAAAGTTCTAATTTTTCATTCGCACCAGTACTACCGCCTGAACCAGCTTCTATTACTAATCTTCTTTCAGTTGTGTGTAGTCTTCCGCGTGGGTTACCATCAGCATATTGTTCTAATATTGTATTATTACCAGTCTGACCAGTATTCGCAATAATTAATCCACGATTTGTACTAACAGCACCAGCTTCAATTTTTATATTACCGCCTTCTACTTGGAATTTTTCATCTACTGCAGTTGTTCCTATACCAACATTACCTGAAGCATTTTCCATTATTACTTTTTGCATAGTAACTGCTGAATAGCCTGTCGGAGTACTTGATGAACCTTGACCCGTTCCTGTGTTTCCTGTTGTAGGTAAAATAGTACCATCTGAAATTACACCTA
>Ga0181395_1000011_pt1 | contig 58206 bp, 78 predicted proteins | sample 18SPOviralmetaG_FD_130124 | JGI IMG/M metagenome (GOLD analysis project Ga0181395, IMG submission 130124) | Marine viral communities from the oligotrophic San Pedro Time Series (SPOT) site, San Pedro Channel, CA, USA - 18 SPOT_SRF_2010-12-16 | ecosystem: Environmental > Aquatic > Marine > Strait...
ATCGTAACATAATATCTTGAAAGGATAATAGAATGAAGAACATAATCAAAAACACAAGTAAAGGATTCACATTGATTGAATTAGTAATGGTTACAATCATATTGGGAATCTTAGCAGCAGTGGCATTACCGAGATATCAAGAGACAGTTGATAATGCTGAAGAAACAGCAGAAAAAACATTTGTCGATATGGTGTGGGCGGGGTGTGAACAAGAATCATCTGAAAGATTGACTGCGTTCGGACTTGAAGCATGGCCTTATAATCCATTGACAGTAATTGGAAGAAGTCGTAATCTATCAGTTACATTGTTCGAGGGGATACCCGATGAAGATAATGAGTGGCAGTTTAGTGTAGATGCAGTTGGTGAACCAGCAATATTTCATCAAAGAAGAAATGATGAAATCTATTACTACACATATGATTCATTAACATTTGAATTAGCTGAACTACCTACTCTATACACCAATGAGTAAATCAGTAAACACGATAGAATTAGGCCTCACTGCAGCTATTATGATTGTGGTGGGGTTTGTTTTATTTCAACCTGATATTACTTATATCGATGACAAACCTACAATGAAAACATTCTATGATTTTCCACTACAAGCGTGGTTAGATACTGATAGAGGTGGTGATGTTGTTAAGGTTAGATATTTGGTAGATAGAACAAAAACTAAATTATACATGATTGATAAGTATGGTGAGATTGTACACAAACAACCGATATCATTAAGTCCATATGGTGATGGTAGAGAACGAATAGAAACTTATGTATGGAAACTATATCGTACAGAGTGGACAGATAGAATTGGTGCTGGTGAATATGGTATAGTGGTTGGTACAGATTTTGACCATAGGGGAATATCCATTGAAATCGATATTCCTTAAAATATTAAAATACTTTATAATAATATTCTTTTCACTACAGATAATAAGGGGTGAAGATTCCTTAGATGTTGAATTGAACTTAGATAGTTTATGGGAAAACTATGAGTGGGAAGAAATCCAAGAAGTTACAGATGTATATGCTGAAGTAGAACAAATCACAGCAGTTGCAGGAGTTCGTGGTTCTGAGGCAAAGTATGAGATATTCAAGTATCTATACTACAGAAAATCAATGAAATCAAAAAAAATGAAAAAAAATTAAAATAAAATGTATTTTGAGAATTTATATATATATATATTATTATATCAAATGATGATATAGAGTTTTTTGAAAATTGAGAAATCGGAAAGTACAGAGAGTAATTAGCTCTGTATGGGATTGGCTGAAAAATGAGTATACTTCGGAAGCTCATAAGGCAATCTATGATTAGTTCGTGGTGAACCTACTTAGGTGTAAATCATTTCGGTAGTTGAGACATCAATAATCAGAAGTACTTGAAGAAAAAAACAGAAACGATTCTGTTGACCTTATTGTGGGTAAGGGTAATACTGAAATCCCACTTTATGACTGAACAAACTAAACTCTGAGAGTTAAGGTATTGGCATAGAGGTTGTACTCGATTCGATGAGATTAACCATCTTGAGAATCACTTTCATAACTGAAAGATGTTAAGTATAAGGTAGAAAAAATCAGAGCTTCAAGTTGTGAGTAATCGTTAATCTCACATCCCCAAGATTTCCAAATTTAGATAATATAAAAAATGGCCACATGATTTTTAGTTTCCACTTATAAATAAACTTAAAAAACTAGCTGGCCATTTTTTTTTACAAATAATGAAAAAAGATTACATTTTTAGCAATCAAGGTTATACTTATTATTGTATCGATAAATGATACCACTAATAAATAGAAAATAAACATAAACAAATAGGAGATTAAGTAATGGACTTAAACGCAATTAAAAAACGACTCAATCAGTTACAAACCACAAACAATCGTACTTCCAGTCTTTGGAAACCACAACCAGGTAAAACTCAAATAAGAATCGTTCCTTATGCATTCAATAAAGATAATCCTTTCATTGAATTATTTTTCCACTACAATCTGAACAATCGTTCATATCTTTCACCAATTTCTTTTGGTAGACCAGACCCAATCGAGGAGTTTGCTCAGAAACTAAAAGGAAGTGGTAGTAAAGAAGATTATCAGCTATCAAGGAAACTTGAAGCAAAGATGAGAACTTTTGCACCAGTAGTAGTTAGAGGAGAAGAAAAACAAGGAGTGAAGTTTTGGGGATTTGGAAAGACAGTTTATCAAGAACTTCTTTCAATTATCGCAGACCCTGATTATGGTGATATCACCGACCCAGTAAATGGTCGTGATGTTGTTGTGGAATTTATCACAGCTGAAGAAAGTGGTGCGAGTTTTCCAAAAACTAACATTCGTGTTAAACCTAATCAAACATCGATTTCTGATGAACCAGATGTACTTGAATTGGTTAAGACCCAACAAGACATCAAGGAAATCTATCAAGAGTTAGCTTATGATGACCTTACAGATGTGCTGAATGAATGGTTGAATCCAAGTGAGGATTCTACTGAAACAGAAACTAAAGAAAAAGAAGTTTCTACTTCAGAACTTTCATCTGCCAAAGTAAGTAATACAGGTGATGCTTTTGACGAATTGTTCAAATCGTAAATTGAAAAGATAACAATATATAGTGTGTGGCAACATACAACAAAAGTAGAGATGGGTGTTATTGTATTCCCTAACTACACACTATTAACTTAAGGAGATTAGGATGGCATCAGTAAATGATGTATTGGCCTCAACACTGGCCGATAGTTTAAATAAAAAATTCAAAGATACTAAGGTAGCATACTTCTTAGATGGAAGTGATTCAACACCAACAGATATAAAAGATTTTATCTCAACAGGTAGTTCCATGTTGGATTTGGCTATATCAAATAGACCAGATGGTGGAATTGCAGTTGGTAGAATTACAGAAATCAATGGATTAGAATCAAGTGGTAAATCACTACTTGGTGCTCATATTCTTGCAGAGACTCAGAAGAAAGGTGGTGTGGCAGTTTATATCGATACTGAAACATCAGTTTCCCAAGAGTTCTTAGAAGTAATTGGTGTTGATATGAACAAAATGTTATATCTACACTTAGAGACTGTAGAAGATATCTTTGAGGCTATTGATGAAATAGTAACAAAAGTTAGAGAATCAGACAAAGATAGGTTAGTAACTATTATGGTTGATTCACTTGCAGCCGCATCTACGAAAGTAGAAATGGAATCTGATTTTGAGAAAGATGGTTGGGCAACTGCTAAGGCAATCGTTATTAGTAAAGCAATGAGAAAGATTACTCAAATGATTGGTAGACAGAAAATAGCTCTCGTATTTACAAATCAGTTAAGACAAAAATTAGGTGTTATGTTTGGAGACCCTTGGACAACAAGTGGTGGAAAAGCATTACCATTCCATGCTTCAACAAGAATCAGATTGAAGAACATGGGACAAATCAAAGACACGGCAAAGAATGTTCTTGGTATGAAGTGTAGAGCACAGATTGTCAAGAATAGATTAGGCCCACCTTTAAGACATACCGATTATGATATGTACTTCGATAGAGGTATAGATAATTATGGTGCATGGTTGACTGTGTTGAAAGAACACAAGTTAGTTAAATCAGGTGGTGCATGGTACACTCTTACAGACCAAAATGGTAAAGACCATAAGTTTTTATCAAAGGATTGGGAAGAGTTGATTACCAGTAATGATGAGTTGAAAGACTATGTCTATGGTATCATTTGTGATAAGGTTATATTACAATACAAAGATAAACTTGGTATTGATGATGTAGAGTTCACAGATGAGGTTATAGGTGATTAATAAGAGACACTTATCAATATTTGAAGAGATTAAGAAATCTGGCGGTAAAGTAGATAGTGGTGAACCAAACGACTCGGTTTTACTTATAGATGGTTTGAACACTTTTATTAGAGTGTTCACCGCAATACCTACTACCAATGAAGATGGTATTCACATTGGTGGAATAGTAGGTTTTTTAAGGTCTTTGGCTTTCACTATAAATATGGTTAGACCTACACGAACTATCATAGTATTTGATGGTAAAGGTGGGTCTAATCGCCGTAGAAAGATATTTCCTGAATATAAGGCAGGAAGAAAAATGTCTCTAAGGTTAAATAGATTTACAGATGTTTCTTTGACTCGTGAACAAGAACATAAGATGATGATTCAACAATTAAATCGAGTGATTGAATATCTTGAATGTTTACCATTAACAATAACAAATGTTCCTAATATAGAAGCAGATGATGTTATTGGGTATGCATCAAAACATTGTTTCAAAGATAATTGTACAATCATGTCAACCGATAAAGATTTTCTTCAGTTGGTAGATGAACGAATCAAAGTATGGTCACCAACGAAGAAAAAGATGTACGATGAAGAAAGAATACTAAATGAATATGGTATCAATGCAACAAACTTTTTACTATTCAGAACAATGGATGGTGATAAATCAGATGGAATACCTGGAATCAAGGGTGCAGGAATAAAAACATTATTAAAAATGTTTCCTTGGCTTGCTTCCCCACACAAACATTCCATTGATGATTTATTAAAAAGTGCAGAACCTAAAAGAAAACAATTCAAACTATGTGAACAGATAGTAAACTCAGAAGACCAATTACTTTTAAATAAGAAACTAATGGATTTAGATGATTTAAACATATCTGGTCATAGTAAACGAACTATTCAAACGCTAGTGGAGAATCCAATTCAACGAATGGTTAAGCACAAATTTCAGAAGATGTTCTTAGAGGATAAAATGTATACTGCATTACCTAATCTTGATAGTTGGTTACACTCAACATTTAATAGATTAAATCATATGGCAGAGAAGACACATGGGTAGGAAGAAGAAATATTTTACAGCAAAAGAGAAACGAGATGCACAAAGAAAGTGGCAGATGGAACATTACAAACGAAATGCTGATAGGATAAAAGCAAAAGCACGACAGAGATATCGTGATATGAAAAGAACGGAATTTTATGATAAAAAAATACAAGATTTGTATGGCAATCTTGATACTTAATAATAGGTTATAATGAGTGAATCTTTAACACAATACGGAACAAATTTTCAAAGTAAGATGCTTACATCTTTAATCACAGATGTAAAGTATACAAAAACAATTTTAGATATCTTAGAGATAAGTTACTTCGATTCAGATAGTAACAAATTCATAATCAAATCCATCAAGGATTATTTCAAAAAATACAAAACCACACCAACAATGGAAGCATTAAAAGTTATTGTTGATGAGGTAGATAATGATGTGTTAAAAACATCCATAGTAGATGGATTAAGAAGTGCATGGCAACATCGTGAATCACCAGATTTAGCTTTTGTAAAAGAGAAATCTCTTGAGTTTTGTAAGAACCAAGTTGTAAAGAATGCAATTATGGAATCAGTTGAATTATTAGAAGTACAGAAGTATGATGAGATAAAAACCATTATAGATGATGCGATGAAGGCAGGTGTAGAAACTGATATCGGACATGAATACATCACAGGTTTAGAAGAGAGATTATCCAAACAAACAAGAGTATGTTTACCTACACAATGGGATAGTGTAAATGATTTGATGGATGGTGGATTGGCAGGTGGTGAGTTAGGGGTTATAGTTGCTCCTGCTGGTATTGGTAAATCATGGACATTACAAGCAATTGGTGCTCATGCAGTTGCAAAAGGAAAGACGGTACTTCATTATACATTAGAGTTAAATGCTCAGTATGTAGGATTAAGATATGATACAATAGTAAGTGGACAACCAACAGGTAACTTACAATACTATAAAGAAGAAGTACAACAAAAAATTTCAAAGTTAAAGGGTGAGTTAATCATCAAATATTATCCAACAAGAAGTGCAAGTGTTAATACTCTTGCAGCACATATACAACAATGTGAGATGAGAAATCTCAAACCAGATATGATTATTGTGGATTATGCAGATATTATGAAATCAACACAACACTTTAATGAGAAACGACATCAATTAGGACACATCTATGAAGAACTAAGAGGTATGGCAGGTGAGTTTGATGTACCATTATGGACAGCATCACAGGCTAATCGTTCTGCATTAGAAGAGGATGTGATTGGAGCAGACAAAGTATCAGAAGACTATTCAAAGGTTATGACAGCAGATTTTGTTATGAGTATGAGTAGAAAAGTAGAAGATAAGATTGCCAACACAGGTCGATTCCATGTTATCAAGAATAGATTTGGACCAGATGGTATTACATTCCCTGCTACTATCAACACTAATACAGGTTTTATACAAATCTATGAAACAAACACACAAGGTGGTAAAGAAGTACAAGGAAAAATGAATAATGCCGATGAATATATTCGTAAAACATTGGCACAGAAGAAGAAAGATTTTGATGGCGAAGGGTTTGAATAAAACTTCGAAGAAAATCTTTTTAAAACTTCGAAAAAATTAAAAATCTTTGTATTATCTGCCGTATATATAATACTTATTTATCGGAGAAAACAAGTTTTAAATTAAGGAGACAAGAGTGGGACATAAGTTTAAATTATCAGAGAATTTTATAAATAAATTCAAAAGAAAAAAACCACCATTTGGTTTTAATGGATTGGGAGAATTGGTTTACATGAGAACCTATTCAAGAATTAAAGAAGATGGAAAGAATGAAAGATGGTGGGAAACTGTCCAAAGGGTTGTAGAGGGAACATATTCAATGCAAATGAATCACATTGAATCTCATCAGTTAGGGTGGAATCCTTGGCAAGCACAGAAATCAGCACAAGATATGTATGAAAGAATCTTCAACATGAAGTTCTTACCACCAGGTCGTGGTTTATGGGCAATGGGAACAGCAATCACAGAAGAAAAAGGATTATATGCTGCACTAAACAATTGTGCGTTCGTATCAACAAAAACAATTAAAGAAGATTATTCCAAACCATTTTGTTTCCTAATGGATGCAAGTATGTTAGGTGTTGGAGTAGGTTTTGATACTAAAGGAGCGGGGGAAATAGTTGTTAAAGGTGTTGATATCAAACGAGATGAACAAACTTTTCAAATACCAGATACTCGTGAGGGTTGGGTAGAATCTTTAAGATTATTATTAGAGAGTTACTTTCATGGACAAGCACCAGTTCATTTTGATTATAGTTTAATCAGACCTGCAGGAGTTCCAATCAAAGGTTTTGGTGGAGTTAGTTCAGGCCCAGACCCATTAGAAGAAGTTCACGAAAGTGTTAGACAAGTATTAGAGGGTAACTCAGGTAATCCAATCACAATCACCACAATCGTAGATATTATGAATCTCATCGGTAAATGTGTAGTGGCAGGTAATGTAAGAAGAACTGCAGAGATTGTATTCGGAGACCCAAAGTCAGAAGAATATTTAGACTTAAAGAATTACAAAGTAAATCCACACAGAGAACAATTTGGTTGGACATCTAACAATAGTATATTCGCTGAGTTAGGTATGGATTATACAGAAGCCTCAAAGAGAATAGCAGATAATGGAGAACCAGGTTTTGCGTGGTTAGAAAATATGAGAAAGTATTCTCGTATGAAGAATGGTGGAGATAACAAAGACCATAGAGTTATGGGTGGTAATCCTTGTTTGGAACAATCACTCGAATCCTATGAGTTATGTTGTTTAGTGGAAACATTTCCAGCAAATCACGATTCATTAGAGGATTATCAAAGAACATTAAAGTATGCTTATTTGTATGCAAAGACTGTTACATTAGGTAGAACACACTGGTCAGATACCAATAGGGTTATGTTGAGAAACAGACGAATTGGTTGTTCAGTAAGTGGTATTGCTCAATTCATTACCAATCGTGGATTAAATGAGTTGAAAAATTGGCTAGAAGAGGGATATGATACTATACAAGAATGGGATGATATCTATTCAGATTGGTTTGCTATTCCAAAATCAATTAAAACCACAAGTGTAAAACCAAGTGGGACAGTTTCTTTGTTAGCAGGTTCAACACCTGGATTACATTATCCTGAATCAAGATTCTATACAAGAAGAATTAGAATATCAATTAATTCTGATTTAGTTGAACCATTGAAAAAAGCAGGTTATAAAATCGAACCAGCATTTGGTTCAGAGGATTCAACATTAGTAGTTGAAGTTCCTGTCGATGTAGGAGAGGGTATAAGGACAGTCGGAGAACTATCCATATGGGAACAATTCAGTTTGGCAGCATTTATGCAAAGACATTGGGCTGATAACCAAGTGAGTTGTACTGTCACCTTTAATCCAGAAACAGAAGCTGATATGATACCACAAGTATTAAACTATTATCAATATCACCTAAAGGGTATTTCTCTTTTACCAAGACACGATTACGGAGCATATCGACAAATGCCTTATGAAGCGATTGATGAAAAAACATATAATAAAGATGTTAAGAAGTTAGGTAAACTAAACTTCGGAGTAATCAAAGCTGAAGAAGCAAATGTAGAGAAGTTTTGTGATGGTGATTTTTGTGATGTAGAAATCACACCTACGACAGGTGATAATGACGACCAAGATTATGCGAACTAAGAAAAGTTTCACATACTACTGGCAGGCGACACACCAGTATAAAAATGTGTCATTCACAAGTAAACAAACAAGGAGATGATTATGAATAATTATCGTAATCTTATCACATCAGTATTTATGATGGCAGGATTGTACGCACAATCTCTTGTCGGAGTTGTTACTGATGTTGACTCACAACCACTTGAGGGAGCTAATATTGTAGTTGTAGGAACAGATGTAGGTGGAGTATCAGATAATTCTGGTGCTTTCAAAATTGATGTTCCATCAGGCACATATGATGTAACTGCTTCTTTCATAGGTTACTCTTCAATAACGAAATCAGTAGTTGTTGAGGATATAGTTTCAAGTGTTAATTTCGCATTAGAAATTGACTTCTTGGGATTATCAGATGTAGAGGTGTTAGCATCTCGTGCATCTGAAACAACACCTGTTGCTTACACTAATGTTAGTAAAGCTGAAATGGATGTTCGTCTTGGTTCACAAGACATTCCAATGATTCTTAACACAACACCAAGTGTATATGCAACCCAACAAGGTGGTGGTGCGGGTGATGCTCGTATCAACATTCGAGGTTTTAATCAACGAAATGTTGCAGTAATGATAAATGGTGTACCACAGAATGACATGGAGAATGGTTGGGTGTACTGGTCTAATTGGGACGGAGTTGGTGATGCTACATCATCTATTCAGGTTCAAAGAGGACTAAGTGCAGTTAATCTTGCGACTCCATCCATTGGTGGAACAATGAACATTATTACAGACCCAACCGCGATGGAAAAAGGTGGAAAGTTCAAACAAGAAGCTGGAGATGGGGGTTTTCTAAAGACTACCGCTACCTACCATACTGGTCTCATCGGAGATAAGTTAGCTTTAAGTGGAACAATTGTTCGTAAAACTGGTGATGGAATTATCGATGGGACATGGACAGATGCATGGGCCTATTATTTCGGTGGTTCTTACGCCGTAAGTGAAGACCAAAGAGTTGAGTTGTACGCAATAGGTGCACCACAACGACACGGTCAGAACTTATACAAACAAAACATAGCAACATACTCACAAGAACTTGCAGGTGATGTTGATGGATATGATACTGATGCGTTTGCAGAGGGTAACAAATTCGAAACTGAAGCAGGTAGATTGTACAATCAAAATTGGGCACCAGTAGATGAATCATACACTGGTCAACAATATTGGTATATGTATGGAGCAAAAACAACAGATAGATTCAACAAGGGTTTTATAAATGAGAGAGAAAACTTCTTTCATAAACCATTAGTGAATTTAAATCACTTCTTAAATATCAATGAGAAAACAAAACTCTCATCAGTATTATATTGGAGTGGTGGTTCTGGTGGTGGTACTGGTACATATGGTAGTGTTTCAAGAACACCTGCAGTTGAGGGAGAAAGATGGTATGCATCTTCGCCTTGGATGTGGGATTGGAATGCAGAGATAGAACAAAACAGAACAAACTACGATGCTGATTATTCTGAAACGGATGCTCGTTCAACAGGTATTCTTCGTAACTCAATCAATCGTCAAGATACATATGGTTTGATTTCAAAATTAAACTACATTGTTAATGATGAACTTGAATTACAAGTTGGATTAGACTGGAGAACAGCAGGTATCGAACATGCTCGTGAGGTTCGTGATTTATTAGGTGGAGACTACTATGTAGATTTCGCTGATGATAATGCACCTGATGGGAAAGTTGTTGGTTTAGGTGATATCATTGCTTATCATAATGAAACCACAGTCGATTGGATTGGTGGATTTTTACAAGGTAATTATAATACTGAAAAATTAAACCTATATGGTATGGGTGGATTATCAAGTATTACATACTCTTATGAAGACCACTTTGCTGTTAATGTAGATGAAGATGGGAATACCATTGATAATCTTGTTAAAGCAGATGCAATCACAACCTATCAGTTAAAAGGTGGTGGATTATATAACATTAACGATAATCTTGGAGTTTTCCTAAACGCAGGTTTAGTAGAGAAAGCACCAATATTAGATAATGTTATCTACTACGATGGTACAGTCTCAACAGACCCAGCAAATGAAAAATTCATTGCTAGTGAGTTTGGAGTGAACTATGGAACTGAAAGGTTCGGAGTTAAAGTTAGTGCTTATAACACCGATTGGAAAGATAGAAACCTTACTAAATCTGTTTCAACAGGTCAAGGTTCATCAGGTGATACTGATATTATCTTCTTAACAGGTGTTGACCAAAACCATAAAGGTATTGAGATTGAAACTAAAGTAAAACCACACGATATGGTTGAACTTGATTTCATCGCATCTTATGGTAGTTGGAAGTTCGTTGGTGATGCCGATGGTACTTACCAAGAACAAGAGTTTAATGATGATAACCAAGTAATTGGTGTTCAGACTACAGATTACTCTTATGCACTTGATGGATTATGGGTTGGTGATATGCCACAAACATCTTATATTTTAGGTGTTACTCTTAAACCAATTAAAGGTTTGAGATTACAGGCATTGTACAAAACATATGACAGAAACTTCGCTGATTGGTCACCTGATTCTCGTGAGATTGAGGGTGATGCCGACAGAACACAAGTTTGGGAAGCACCAGGTTATTCTAAACTTGATTTACACGCATCTTACAAACTTCCAAGTGTTGCTGGTTTAGATTTGACTCTTACAGGTCATATCTTCAACGCACTTGATGATGTATTTGTACAAGATGCAGTTGATAATAGTAAATACAATGGGTATGGTGATAAACTTCACTTACCACATAACGCAGAGGTATTCTTAGGAACACCAAGATATGCAAACATTGGATTGACTGTTAATTTCTAATAATGTAATTTGGGGGGATTTATTTCCCCCCATTTATATTAAAAAAGTTATAAATAATACTTGACACATATATGCTTTTTTCACTATATTCACATATGAAAAACAAAGGATATATTATGAACTTAAATGAGACAATTTACAATAGTAATCATATAATGGGTGTAGAAGACTTAAGTGTTAACACTCGTGAGATTCCATTCAATCAGTTAATGACAGAATTTTGTGATGATTATGATTCAAGTGATAATTGTGAAGAATTTGCGGTTGTATGGAAAGAGTATCATGGAGAACTACAAATAGAACAGATTTATAACCACGAGACAGGTGAAATATATTGGGAAGATAACTTCGATGATGTAGATACACCAAGTGGTAGAGATTGGAACCCTAACGATGAAATACTTTATTGCAGTATTTTAATGTGGGGTGAGTTGGAACAAACTATAGGATAATTAGTGTATAAGAACATATATTACGAGAAAAGACGAAACAAAATTCATGTATGGGATGATAAACGCGGACATCTCATTGTACCTTATAAGAAATATGCATATGTAAAGAATGCAGCAGGTTACCACCACACCTTAGATGGTGATAAAGTAAAGAAAGTATACAAGTGGGATGATGATGACCCCAATTTATTCGAGAGTGATGTTCCTATCACCACAAGATTTTTAGTAGACCAATACACAGATTCAGATGATGCAAGTGAGGGATGTAAAACTTTCTTCTTTGATATCGAGGTAGAAGTTGTAGATGGTTTTCCAGATGTAACAAAAGCAAACGAGAAGATAACTTCTATTGCGTTCTATGATGAGATGATAGAAAAGTATTATTGTTATACTTTAGATGAACAGAAAACTATGCAGAATTATGAAAAGGATGATGAGATAGTTGAGTTATTTACAAGTGAACACGACCTATTAACAAAGTTTTATCAGAAGTATGCAGAGATATCACCTGATATATTAAGTGGTTGGAATTCAGAGTTCTTTGATATCCCTTATCTATATAATCGTAGTGTAAATGTATTAGGTAGAGAAGTTGCAAATATGTTATCACCTATTCGTGATGTATATTATAATGAATACAAAAAGAAACATAATATTGCTGGTATCAGTTGTTTAGATTATCTCACATTATATCGTAAGTTCTCGCCAATCCAACAATCAAGTTATAGATTAGATTATATCGGTGAAGTAGAAGTTGGTATGAAAAAGATTGAGTATCAAGGAACACTTAATGATTTGTATGAAAAAGATTTAGATAAGTTTATTAAATATAACATTCGAGATGTACGAATCCTAATCGAGTTAGATAAAAAGTTAGATTTTATTGGTATTGCAAGAGGTATAGCACATCTTGGTCATGTACCTTATGAAGATGTTATGATGAGTTCAAGATATCTTGAGGGTGCTATCTTGGTTTACCTAAAGAAGATGGGTATTGTTGCACCAAACAAACCAAAGAATGTTTATAAGAGAGGTGAGGATGATAAGTTTGAAGGTGCATATGTACAGAAACCACAAGCAGGTAGACACGATTGGGTATATGATTTAGATATCACAAGTATGTATCCAAGTGTTATTCGTTCTTTAAATATATCACCAGAAACAAAGGTTGGTAAAGTAGAGGGTTGGGATTCAGTTGAGTTCGTAAAGGGTGATACTATAAAGAATTACACTTTAAAGAATGGACATGGTAAAACAATTGACACAGTCGATAATAAACAATTAAAATCCTATTTAGAAGAGACAGGGTTAAGTATATCATCTAATGGTATTATGTATCGTACAGATAAACAAGGATTGATTCCTGCACTTCTAACCAAATGGTTCGAAGAAAGAGTTGAGATGAGGAAACTTGTTAATAAGTTCCACGAACAAGGTGATAAAAAGAAATCTCAATATTTTGATAGGAGACAATACCTACAGAAAATTTTGTTAAACTCATTGTATGGTGTGTTAGGATTACCAGTATTTAGATTTTATGATTTGGATAACGCAGAGGCAACCACATCTACAGGTCAAGCCTTAATTAAGTTCAGTAAGAAGATTACAAATCACTTTTATAACAAAGAGTTAGGTAATACAGAAGACTATGTGATTTATATAGATACTGATAGTATTTTTGCCTCTGCGGTTCCATTGATAGAGAATAGGTTTCCAAATCAAAAGTTAAGTGAAACCATGATGACTCAGAGAATTATGGAAGTTTGTGGTGAGGTACAAGATTTCTTAAATGAGAGTTATAATTACTTTGCAAAACAATTCTTAAATATAGATAACCATGTGTTTGATATTAAACAAGAGGTGGTTGCAAAAACTGCATTATTCATTACGAAGAAACGATATGGATTAAGAATTATAAATGATGCAGGTAGAAAGTGTGATAAGGTTCATGTTAAGGGTTTAGATACAGTCAGAAGTAACTTTGCAATTGCTATGAAATCATTGTTATCAGATGTATTGGAAGATATCTTGGCAAATGTTCCTAAAGAACAAATCGATGAGAGAATCAGTAAGTTCAAAAGAAATATGCATATGTTACATTATGATGTAATGGCAAATCCAATCGGTGTAAAGGGTATTGGTAAGTATGAAGTAAAGGATGAGGATTCATCTTTCAGTAAATTTAAAAAGGGTGCACCTGTCCATGTGAAATCGGCAATCAATTACAATTCATTATTACAACATTGGTTCGAGGGTAGAAAATACGAGAAGATTGGTAATGGTAGTAAGATTAAATGGGTGTATTTAAAAGAGAATACATTTGGATTTGACACCATAGGATATAAAGGTTGGGAAGACCCACCACAAATATTAGATTTTATTAAAAATCACATTGACCACAATAGAATGTTTGAACAAGCGATGAGTAAGAAACTCGGTATGTTTTATAAAGCTATGAAGTGGGAAGATGTAGTAGACAAAGAACAAAGTATTGAAAGATTTTTTTGATTTTGAGAATTCTTGTATATATGTATATATAGAGAGATTAAATAACAATTAACAAATGGAGAAATGGTTATGAACAAAAATGCGTTACTAAGGTTTATCAATAAATACACTCTCGGTGGAGAGATTAAATCTGTGAAGTGGTCTTCCGATGGAACGGCACTATCTACGAGGTTTATCTCAGGTGATAAATCATTGGTGGGTTCAGTAAAACTTGATAAAATTAAGGATATTGGTCCAAGTGATGTTGGTGTATATAATACATCACAATTAGTTGCTCTTCTAAATATATTGGGGGAAGATGTCGACTTCCAATATCAACAGATGGGTGATAAGTTTGTAAGTGTTGAGATGGCAGATACTCATGGTACTAAATCAAAGTATATGTTGAGTGATTTATCAGTTATCCCTACACCACCAGACTTAAAAAATCTACCAAGTGAGTGGGATTTAGAAATCGAAGTAGATTCCTATTTCATTAATACATTCATTGGTGGTAAAAGTGCGTTACCTGATACAGATACATTCACTATTGCTAATTCAGATGGTAAGATAGAAGTTATCATTGGTTTTAGTAATCAGGCAACAAACAGAGTTACAATTCCTGTCAAAGGTGATTTGACTGGTAAGTTAGATGTTGTATCATTTAATGCAACAATGTTTGCTAATATTCTAAACGCTAATAAAGAATGTCAGAAGGCAGTTCTTAAAGTTAGTTCACAAGGTATTGCAACGATTAGTTTTAATATTGATGATTACTATTCGGAGTACTACTTAGTAGCAACACAACAAGTTAACTAATGTACTTAGAGTACTTTAACAAGTTCAAGAATATGGAACCATATCTTTTTATTGGAGAAGAGGAATGGGAACACATCAAGAATACTTTTGATAAAGACGATGTAAAAGAATCTTTGGCAAAAGTTGCGATGGAATATCCCATTCCTTATGCCAGTATTTCTGAGGATGATGCATTTGATGCTCTCAAGAAACTAAAGGGTATGAGACACAACGAAATACTCGTTGAGGGAGAATGGTTCGCTCGTGAGGGTACTGATTTTAAATACGATTTAACATTCGAGGGTAAACAACAATACTTTAAACGAATCAATACTGGTAACAAAGCAAGTAATTTCTTTCAACAAGTAAATCGATGGAGTGTTGATGGTACAATTGCACCAGGTCCAAAGAGAACTTGGGAAACCGAAAAGTATATGACGAGTTTGATGGGTTCTGCATACTCACTTAAGTTATCAAAGATAGATGCAGGTAACTTGAGAATTATGTTAAGTTTGAGAAAATATATTTGTTCTCAATTTAAACCAAATGTTGCTAAGGTATTGTATGATAAGTTAGAAAGTAAAAGTATATTGGATTTCTCAGCAGGTTGGGGAGATAGATTGGCTGGATTCTATGCAAGTGAAACAGGTGAGTTTTACATGGGTATAGACCCACGAAAAGAAAATCATCCCATCTATCATGAACAATCAGAGTTCTACGATAAACACAGAACTATGTTTGAAGTTCCTAAGAAGAGTATGTTTGTAGAACATCCTGCAGAGGATTTTGAATACAAAAAGAATTCTTATGATACGGTCTTTACATCACCACCTTATTTTAATGTTGAGAGATATAGTTATGATGATACACAAAGTTGGGTTAGATATAAAACTATTGATGAGTGGAATAAAAACTTTTTACAACATACACTAAAAAAAATATGGCCTTCTATCAAGAGAGGTGGATATTTATTAGTGAACATAAGTGATGTTTACGCAAGTAGTGGTGGTAGTAAGAAGTGGTTAGAGATATGTAATCCTATGAATGATTTCTTAAGTACACTAAGTGATTCAGAGTATCAAGGTTGTATTGGAATGGAGATGGCTAAACGACCTAATAGTGGTGGGGCAGGAACAGCATCAGAAGATAGATACAAAGACGAAACAAAGGAACTGGCAGAACAGACGAAAGATAAAACATTTTGTGAACCAATATGGGTATGGAAAAAGTATTAACAAAAAGGAATAACATGGAAGAAATTAAAAACACATTATGGGTAGAAAAATATCGGCCGTCGAAACTTGACAGCTACATAGGTAACCAACACCTAAGAAGTAAAGTCAAGGTCTACATCGAGAGTGGAGATTTACCACACCTTTTACTATACGGACGTGCTGGTACAGGTAAAACCACTCTCGCTAAATTACTTGTTAATAATATAGAGTGTGATTATCTATATATTAATGCATCTGATGAGAATAGTGTGGATGTGGTTCGTGATAAAGTAAAGAACTTCGCATCAACATTAGGGTTCAAGGATATGAAAGTGATTATCTTGGACGAGTGTGATTACATTACACCAAATGCTCAGGCAGCACTAAGAAATCTAATGGAAACATTTAGTAAGAATTGTAGGTTTATCTTAACTTGTAATTATGTTGAGAGAATCATTGACCCTATTCAAAGTAGATGTCAATCATTTCAAATTATTCCACCAGATAGAAAAGAAGTTGCAGTTCATTTAAATACCATCCTAACAAAAGAGGGAGTTAAATCAGATATTGAAGATATTGTAACCATAGTTAATGGTGGTTTTCCTGATTTAAGAAGAGTGATTAATGCCGCACAAAGACAGGTGGTTGATAATAAGTTGGTTATTGATGAGGGTATGAGTATTCAGAATGATTACAAGAACCAAGTATTAGAAATCTTGAAAACACAAGATAAGAAGAATTGTTTTAAAAATGTAAGACAACTATTAGCAGATTCAAAGGTAACAGATTTCTCTGATTTATTCAGATTGTTATTTGATACAGTCGATGATTGGGGTAGAGGTCATGTGGCTGAGTGTATTTTAGTTTTGGCTCAATATCAACAAAGTGATGCAGTAGTGGTAGATAAAGAGATTAACATTATGGCAATGTTTATAGAAATCATCGGCAAGGTAAAGTGAGAAAAGGATTTTGTGTATCACCATTTCGATATGCCGAAATAAGAAATAACGGAGATGTTTGGCAATGTTGTACGAGTTGGATAGAAAAACCAGCTGGTAACATCTTAACTGATAAGTGGGATGACATTTGGAATAGTGATTACGCAAAAAGATTAAGAAGAAGTATGCACAGAGGTGATTTCTCTATGTGTGATGAAAACTTATGTCCTTACATTCAAAAGTGGAATAAAGGTGAAGAGGATTATTCAGCATACTTTCCAATATATGATGAATCAACATTTGAAAAGTTGTGGGATGCAAAAGAAATAAATCCTAACGGAAAGAAAAAGTATCAAGATATAATAGAAAATAAAACTATTGATTTACCTTATGGGCCTGAGAGTGTTTCATTTGCTCATGATTCAAGTTGTAATTTGGCTTGTCCATCTTGTAGAAAAGATTTCTTTAAAACAGAGGGTAAGGATAGAGAACAAACTTACAAGATACAAGAACTAATTATGGGTGACCCTATATGTGATACTCACGAAGTTTATATAACTAACTCAGGTGATGCATTTGGAGCAGATGTATTTAGAGATTTATTAAAAATGATTAACACTAAGGACTTTCCAAACTTAGTTAATTTACATTTACATACAAATGGTAATAGTTGGTCAAGAACACATTGGAATAAACTTAAAAACTTACACGATATTCCAAGATTAACTTGTCATATTAGTATTGATGCGTGTACAAAAGAAACTTACGAAGTAGTAAGAAAGGGTGGTAAGTGGGAAACACTTCAGAAAAACTTAAAGTTTATATTTGAAGATATTCCTAATTTAAAATTTATTAGAACATCATTTGTTTGTCAAGATTTAAATTACAAAGAGATGAGTGGTTTTGTAGAATTAATTGATGATTTAAGTTATAATTCAGATGCCATAGTTGAAATAGAATTTACACAATTTACTGATTGGGGTGTGAGTTCAAAAGAAATAGTTGAACAAAGACAGATATTTAAGAGAACACATCCTAATTATAATTTGTTTTTAGAAGAATATAAAAAAATGTTAAAGTTAGATAAGAATGTACTTATTACAGATAATTTAGATATAGAGGAGTTAACATGAGTAAAGATAGAACATATCAAGAACCACCACAACCTGTGGATATTAGTGATACAGAAACAATAGTTTGTGAAGAGTGTGGAAACGCATCTTTCATACAATCATTCTTTCTGAAAAGAATATCACCATTAGTATCACCAACAGGTAAAGAAGCAATCGTACCAATACAAGTATTTGCATGTGGTAATTGTGGTTCAATACCAAAGAACATGATGAATCAAATTGCAGAGCAATAGTGTATTACAAAATAGATTTAAGTAATTACGAACCACGAGAAACTCGTACTTATTTAGAGTTTGATGAGTACAAATTTAGTACTTATCAATTAGAAACTATTGAAAAGGAATTAAATAACTTTCAAGATTCATTTGGAAGACCTTGGAAAGAGTGGGATACATCTGATTTGAAAGATAGATTGCAAAACAATTTCACATTTTATTTACTTGAGGGTGGTTGGTGTTTTATAGATTGGGATAAAAAATATCCTTATTTGTGTAATCGTTATGTGTTTCCAGAACACAGAGGCAAAGGGTTAGGAAAAGATTTGGTTTGGTTAAGGTGTAATGAAATCAAAAAACGAGGATTAAATACTGCTTCAATTAAATTAGATTGGTGGAACACACCAGCATTATCAGTCAAAAAAGATTATATTTTCACCGAAATTGATGGTATTTGATATTTATATATGAAAAGTTTTATAGAAATTAGGAAAACAATATGTCAACACAGATAACAAGAACAAAAGAATTTCTCAATTATGTTACAGGTAGTGCAGGTGGTTGGCCATCATTATCAAATGCTGGAATTCTTGGTAATATAGACTATGTCATAGACAGTGGTTCCAACGAAGTAAAATTTATAGAAATGAATACCAATATTGGAATTATTGGTAGTGCAGCAGTACAGACAGGTAGTTACTTCGATGTAATATCTGATTATGTAAATGAAAAAGGATACACGACTACTTATGTTTATGGAGAACAAAATGAAAGTGGTAAAAAAAATCCATCAACACTTCAACAACCATTAATTAGTGCTAGTTTTGCACGACATGATATAACGACCAATTTTGAATATGGTGATAGTCTTGGAAGAACATATTTTTCACAAAGAGGAGACGAAGAACACTTAGATAAGTTTCATTTATGGATGCAAACGCCTTGGTATAGTGATGATACATTAATAAACATTGTTAGTGGTTCATTTGATAAAAACACATTTAGAACTATAGTGGGTAATTCACCATTTAGTTCTTCTTTGATACCATCATTTGATAAGGATAATTATACACCAAATAACAATTATCCAGATTATGTAGTTAAAACTGCAACTCAAGATTCGAGTATTCAAACTAATAAAATTGGTTTTTACACATACAATTCAACAAGTTCAAGTTATCAAAACGCAGTTGATAGTGGTTCTTTGATAGAAGAATATATTGTTCATAGTGGAAGTTATAAAGATGGACAATCATTCTTGGGTGTAGGTAAAATAGATTTTATGTTGACACCAGAAAAGATTATTGTGTTTGGTGATAGAGATGCTGGTAAAGATATTAAACTAAAACCTACAAAAACAGATAGTTGGGATTATATATCACGAAGAGCAAAAACATCTGCAAGTGGTAGTTTAATTAAAATGTATGATGGTTCAACAAAACAAGTTCAAGATGTTGAAGTTGGGGATGTTGTTTTAAGTTATCAACCATATGGAATGCCAGATGAAACAAAAGATTATTTATCTTATACCACAACAGATTTAAGTGGTTCATTTTCTTCTGGTTCTATTGTTGTTGAAGTAATGAACACAAAAAATTATGGATATTATTTACTCAATGGTAGTATTAAAGCACCTTATAATTTACAACAGGCAAGTAGTGATGTTAGATATTTTGTAAAACAAGACGATACTTGGGAATGGATAACAACAGATGCTATTAATACTGGAGATTATCTTTTAGACCCAAGTGGTAATGAAGTAGAAGTTACATCAAAGACATCAAATGATGGTGATGAACTTTGGTATTCATTAGATGTTGAGGATATTGATACTTACTTCCAATCAAATATATTGGTTCATAATATTCCACCTAAATGTTTCGTGGCAGGAACACCAATCACTATGGGTGATGGAACTACAAAGGTTATTGAAAGAGTTGAAATTGGTGATGAAGTTATGAATTATAATTTCAAAGATGAAGAAGTTCAGATAGGTAAAGTTACCACGATTGATATGCCAATTCACGCAGATATTGTAGAGATTAGTTTTGGTGATAAGAAAACAAAGAATACCTTTGACCATCCTTATTGGGTTGTTGGAAAGGGTTGGAGTTCATATAAACCAGAGTGGACTAAAAAACGATATGATATAGAATCAAACCAATTAGAAGTTGGTGATAAGTGTTTAGAACTTCGTGATGGTAAATTAGTGGAAAGAGAAATTACTAATATTGTTGAAGATATAAATCCAGTCCAAACTTATTCATTAGAAATAACAACAAACCATAACTATTTTGCAAATGATGTATTAGTTCATAACAAATTCTGTTTAATGGAAGACCAAGTGATTAATATGGGAGATGGTGTTTATAAAAGAATTGATGAGGTAGAATTAGGTGAAAGTATTTTACAATACGATGAAGAAACTGAAGAGTTTAAAGAGGGTAAAGTAAATATGATAAGAAAGAAACTACATGATAATTGTTATGGAATCAAAGTTGAAAGTGGACAAACAATTAAAGCAACTGATAACCATCCATTTTTATTGAGAGATAAAGGTTGGTCTACAATTGCTGAGAACAATCCAATGTTTTTACAAGATGGTGGTGGTATTATAAAAGTTGGTGATTATGTTAGAGATATAGATGGATGGGTAGAAATTGTAGAAATCAATAGAATTGAGGGACAATATATAACATATAACTTGTTAGAACAAGATTATGGAACTATTATTGCTCATGATATTGTAACTCACAATTCACCTTAATAAAAACTAAAAAGGTTGTAAATGAAACTAAACGATGATTTTAAATACTCAATACAAATACCAAAGTTCTTAACACACGAAAAGTGTGATGAATTATTAGAACAAATAACCACAACAGAAGAAGTTGTAACAGGTGGAGTGGGTGGTGAGTGTGGTGAAGCAGCAATCATACCAGAAATTAGAGTTACAGAGGAGTGGTATTTATTTGACCAACCAGACAATAGATTAAGACCTGATAAATGTAATAATGATTGGAAATGGTTACAAGATAAAATATATCAAGTTGTAAAAATGGTAAATCAAGGTGTTTTTAAGTTTGATATTGAAGGTGCAGATGATGAACTAAAACTCATAAAATATCACGAGGGTGGATTTTATGGTTGGCACACAGATTTCAATGCAGGTAGTTGTTCCAATAGAAAACTTGTGGCAATCGTTCAATTGACAGACCCAAGTGAATACGAGGGTGGTGAAGTTCAATTTGGAATCCAAGATAAACATACAAAAGAGTGGTATACAATGAACCAATTAAAAGGTTCATTAACTATATTTCCTACATTTCTATCTCACAATGTAACACCAGTCACTAAAGGAACAAGATATGTTTTACAAGAATTATTCATCGGAGACCACTTCAGATGATAGAGAATCTAATACAAAAGAAAAGTTTTAAGTTTGTAGTTCACAAAGATGACTTCTTAACTGAAAAGAGGTGTGATGAACTAATCAAAATGTTTGATACTGGTATAACTATACCAGCTAAAGCGACGGTAGCAGGAACTTATACAGGAGATGGTGCTGATGTAGTAAATGAAAGTGTTCGTAAAGTTCAAGAGGTTAAATTTGATACTGATGTGATATTATCAGATGGATTCAATCTAAACAAAAATCTAACTATGGCTTGTGAAATGGCGAATAGATTATTCTTTAACTTTGACACATCAAATCAATTATCTAATATTCGTATGTTGAGATATGAAGACACAGGTAAATACGATTGGCATTTAGACATTGGAAATGAGGAAACATCAGTTCGTAAAATTACTGCTATTGTTCAGTTGTCTGATGAAAATGATTATGAGGGTGGAAATTTTGAATTTAGTATGACTGATGAAACAGGAGAGAATACAGCAGTCGGTAGTAGAAAAAAAGGAAGTCTTATCTTGTTTCCAGCTTATTTAGGACACAGAGTATCACCATTAACGAGTGGTGTTAGATATTCAGTATTGACTTGGATGTTGGGAAATGCATTTAAATAAAGTATTAGTATTAGGTTGTAGTCGTAGTGGAACAACAGAGTTTTGTAAAACACTACAAGAAGTTTCATCAAAGAAATTTGTATGGGAGTTTGGATTTGATGACAATCTTAATAGATTAGTTAGTAGTTTAGGCATTACAGAATTTTTAGATAGAATATACAAAGATAAAAATACTCTTGGAATCAAGTATGGTGTTTATCCACAGAAAAAAATACATTTAGATTTGATAGATTCCCATGATATTGTTTTTTTCTTATCAAGAAGAAATGTATTTGAACAGGCAATTTCATTGAACTTAGCAAAAAGAACGGATAAGTGGAGACCAATAGATTTTGGAGTTGAAACATTTTCACAAAAAGAGAAAGATGAATACAACAAATTAAAAATTGAAAAGATTGGGGTTGAAGATATAAAAAAAGATATACAAGGTATCAAAGAAGCATCAATCAAGGTTATTGAGTATTTAAAAAATCACAAGAGTTCAAGGATATTATTTTATGAAGATTTATTTGGATTCTTTTCAGGTGTGAAATTAAATACACAAAAGAATTATAAAAATATTGAGAACTGGCAAGAACTAAAAAACTTTTATGAAGAGAATAAAGATTTTTGTCATTTTCACTTATAAGTTTTATACTTATTTATATCTAAAAGGTTATTATGAAAACAAAATCGTTATTCGACCACATAAAACAAATTACTAATGTACAAAATCCAATGTATTGGGAATCACTTGATGAGGGTGATAAAAAAACTTGGAGTAACTACATGGTTCATAGATTTCTTAGTATGAAATCAGAGTGGTTGGTTGTAGTAAATGAAATACAAAAGTATTGGGAGTTGGCTCCTAAGAATGTGTATCAGTTTTACACCGATGTATTACCAAAGGGTAGAACATTCTTAAGGTATGTGAAATCAAAAAAGAAATCTAAAGTAGAGAAGTGGGCAATGGAACATTTAGTAGATTACTTTGAATGTAGTACACGAGAAGTAGAACAGCACTTAGATATTTTAACTAAAGAACAAGTTACCACCATCATTATGAAATATGGAGTAGATGATAAACAATTAAAAAAGATATGGAGTAAGTAATTGGTGGAGAATATCTATTGGACTGGTGGATTTGATTCTACATTCTTAGTTTGTAAAAGGTTAATTATAGAAAAGAAACCAATTGAAACATACTATTTGAATTTCCCATGTGATGGTTACCAACATAACTATAATAGATTTGATTCAAGTAATTTTCATAATTGTATGATTGATAATGAATTAAATGCTGTTGATAATGACCCATATGGTAGAAAAAGTTATGGTAGATATAGTAGATTAGTAGAAGTAGAAGTAATGAATAAATTAAGAGAAATGATTATCGATAAATTCCCATACACTAAAGAGTTGTTTCCTAAAGTGAATTTGGTTAAAGAATTTGAAATTGATTCTGAAGTCTTAAATGATTCAAAAGTTATTTGTGATGAGTATAATTCAAGACCTGATAGACCAGACCAAAGTTTGTATATGATACAATTTTCTTTAAATTTAGATAAAGATATATCTGTTGCTTGGGAAGCAGATAAGGATGGAGAAGATTATTGTTTATCAACAAGGTTGGTACGAAAGCATTTAAATAAAGAGTTAAGGGTACATAGTGATTCGATAAAAGAATTATGGTTGTATAAGAATTGGGTATTACCATTAGTAGAAACTTATAGGGAAGAGATGGTCAACATGGCACAATCTTCTAATTTCATAGATATCTTGAAACATACTTGGTCTTGTAGGTTTCCAAAGAAAAACGGAGATGTTTGTGATAATTGTACATTAGATATTAAGGAACTAAAAAGAGTTGATAATTACAAGGATATATTATGTACGACTATTTAAAAGAAATTCCACCAGAGTATAAAGAAAAATATAAAAATTCAGTTAATAATGCTCTACCTACACCTTTCGGAACTCAAGAAAGATATGATTTTGTAAAATATCAATTAATTATAATGGCATACAAAGAAGAAAATTTTATAGGTGAATGTGTAGAATCACTTATAAATCAAACTACTTCACCACATGAATTTGAAGTATTAATTATAAATAATTGTTCAGTAGAAGAAGAATTAGATAATACTGAAATGGTAGTTAAAGAAAAATTAGACAAATACAAATATGATAATATACATTTAATAAATGTAAAATTTCCTAATGAAATACAAAGTGCAGCTTTAACTGCAAAATTTGGGATAGATGTTGCATTACATAGATGGAGTAATTATGAGGATTTCAATGATGGAATAGTTGCATTTCTTGGAGCAGATAATATTTTTGGAAATCATTATGTTGAAGAAGTATTAAAATCTTTTAAAAATCCATCAAAATATAAAAACCCACATCAATTGAATCCGATAGGAGAGAGTGAGGATAGATTAGATATATTGGTAACGAATTGTGATAATTATAAGTTTACCAGTTCTGATAGTATAATTGATATTTCAGTATTGGAACCTTATCTAAATAAATTAGAAAGTATGAATGATTTATTAGGAAAGTGGTACTTTAAAAATTTTGATATAAATTGGGGAGTAAAAAAAGGAACTAAAAAAACCTTAGATGATAATTTATTGTATAGAGAGGATGATGGAACTTCAGTATGGCCCAAAACATTTAGAGCATCAACATATAATGATTTAGGTGGAATTGGAATTCAACCACAAGAAGAGCAATCTATAATCATAAAGGCCGTAGTAAATAATTGTGTTTTCAAATATAATGATATGACAAATTATACTCATGTACATAGATTAGAAAAACCAAGAGTACCCGATGGTAGTATATCACAATGGTATTATGATAGTGCTCAAGCTTATATTAATAAGTCTGAATTAGAAGCATACTCTCTTGATTATTGGACAATGAGAAACAACATTGAAAAGTATTTTTACGAAAAAAAATTCTATAGTGGTTGGAGACCAAAGTTTTTTTCAGAACAAGACTTAGATAAAATATTAAAAGAGTCAGGAGAATCATATTTATATTTTAGAAATAAGTTTATTCACCAATATCAAGGTGAGATAAATAAGATTTACAAAAAACAAAACATCAATAAAGTTATTGATGACATAAAGAAAAACCTATAAACGAAGTGGAGTAAAAAATGAGTAAGAATTATAGAAATGAAGAAGCATTTTACATGAAAGAGATGGAATGGGGTGTTAATTCAAAAACAAACACTACTTACATGAACTACGAATTTGATATAGATTCACTATATTCAACGATGGTTAAATGTGATTACTTAGTGAGAGTAAATCCAGGTACTGATATTAATTTAAAGATTGCATCTTATGGTGGTGATGTTTATGCGATGTTAGGTTTAGTTGATTACATCAGAAGTTTAGATGTAAAGGTTAACACACATTGTGTTGGAACTTGTATGAGTGCAGCATCAGTATTGTTAGCAAGTGGTACTGGTACAAGGACTATGAGTAAAAACTCTACAGTCATGGTTCATGAGGGTTCAGCGATAGAGACTGGTAAGGTTGGTGATGTTATGAAAGGTGTTGACCATTTGAAAGAACTACAAAAAGAAATCAATAAATTGATGGAAGAAGTTACAAATAAAGATGCAAGGTTTTGGGAACTCACTCAGAGAAATGATACTTATTTGAACGCAAAACAATGTTTAGATAATGGTATCATCGATAAAATTATTTAAAATAATACTTGACAAGTATACAGAAAAAGCCTTATATTAAGGGGTATTAAATTGGAGAAAAATATGGTAAAGGTTATAAAAGATAAACCTAAATCTAAAGCTGATGTTATTAGTTATATGGAAAACAAATATCCTAAGATGACATCTGAATTTAAAAGGATTCAAAAGGAACAATATGAATTGTTCTTAAGAAAACAGCACGATTATGGTCCACAAAATATTGCAGTTGGTACTGCATTAATTAATGATGAAGATAAGAGATTATCTTTGATGGGCATTTGGTTTAGGATTAATGATAAAGTAGAAAGAATCAAAACTCTTATTATGAGGGGTGATGATGGTTCTTTAGAGAATGAGGGTTTGGTAGATAGTTATTCAGATATATCAAACTATGGAGTTATGGCACAAGTAGTAGCGAGTGGTAAATGGGCAAAATAAGTTATAGTCAGTTCTCACAATGGGACAAGTGTCCACAGATGTGGAAGTTAAATTATCTTGAAAAACTTGGTACATTTCAAGGTAATATTTATACTATCTTTGGTTCTGCACTACACGAAACTCTTCAGGCTTACTTAGTTGCATACTATGAAAAGACTGTTGCAATTGCAGATTCATTACCATTGGGTGATATTCTACAATACAGAATGGAAGAGAATTACAAACGAACTAAAGAAAACTCAAGTGAACCTGTCGATGTATCGCTCGAAGAAATGAAAGAGTTCTTCAATGATGGTCTTAATATTATTAATGAGTTCTTGAAGAGGAAGAGGGGTTACTTTCCTAAAAAAGACCATGAACTATTGGGTATTGAGTTGGATATAGATTTTAACTTACCGAGAGAAATGAGGTTTGTTGGGTTTATGGATGTGGTGATACACAATAAAAAGACTGGTAGAGTTAGGATTATCGATATCAAAACATCCACAATGGGTTGGAATAAGTATATGAAAGCTGATAAGAATAAAACTAATCAGTTGTTATTGTACAAAAAATTCTTTTCGAAACAGAGAGATATTCCAGAGGATAAAATAGATGTTGAATATTTAATATTGAAGAGAAAATTGTATGAAAATACAATGTATCCTCAGAAACGAATACAAGTGTTTTCACCAGCGAGTGGAAAACCAAGTTTGAATAAAGTTACAAGTAGATTACAAGAGTTTATAACTGATTGTTTTGATGATAATGGTATGTTGATTGAAAAAGATTACTTCAAGAATGTATCAACAAAAAATTGTAAGTATTGTGAGTTCAAAAGTAAACCAGATTTATGTGATAGGAAACAGGCATGATTACACCAACAATAAGATTCTACCTACCAGATGTATTAGAGTATGGAGATTATAAAAATATGTCAGATATATTAAATCATACTCATTGTCATAGAGTATTTTTTTGGTATGAGAAGAATGATTTGACACAAAAACAAATTAAAAATTTTGTAGATACATGGGGTGAGTTTAAACATCAAAATTTTAAAACTCATATTCAAGCTATGTTTACTGATTTACAAAGAGATTTTATATGGTATGATTTTATGCCACACAAAAAATTAAAAGAGAATCCAGCACAATACTATAGGTTTCGTTGGGAATATGGGTTACCTGAATCAATAGAAAAAGGTTTAACCGAATTCAAAAACACATACGATTTCGTTACTGAATCTCAAAACCCACAGAAAAAACAAAAGAGGAATGATGGCGAAGATAGCAATCATAGGTAGTAGGTGTTATACAAACAAGAGGAAGATACGAGAGTTTATCTTCAAATTAAAAGACCAAGTTGGAGAAAAATTAGAAGTAGTAAGTGGTGGAGCGAAAGAGGGAGCAGATAAATATGCAAAGAAATTTGCTCTTGATTTCGATGTGAATTATTCAGAGTTTCCAGCATATCATGAAGTACATAATATTCATTGTGTTCAAGAATCATATAGATTTGGTAAACCATATAATGTGGGACATTATCACCGAAGAAACAAAGATTTGGTAGAATATAGTGATAAAGTGGTTGCATTTTGTACAGATGGGTTGGTTACAAACGGAACATTATCTGCATTAAAATATGCAGAAAAAATAAATAAAAAATCGATTATTATTGATTAAAGTTATATTTATATATATATACATATATACAACAAGAGGTATAAAATATGAGTGAAGTTAAATTGACTTCGGTAAAGGTTATAACCGAGTTATATAAGAAGTTCAAGAACAAAACAATAGATGAGGAGTTTTCACTGCAAAAGTTAGTGAATAGAACTCTTGATAAGTTTGTTCATGATGAAGAATTTTGTAAAGAAATATTAGAACACGAAAATCTTCATTCAAGTGGGAGTAAATTTTAATATAAACAATAAGGGTTATTATGACAGTTAAATTACCAAAACTAAAATCAGTTAAAGCAAGACCGAAGAAGAAAAAAATATTATTGTTATCAGATGATTTAAGAATGTCAAGTGGTGTCGGTACAATGTCAAGAGAGATTGTGATGGGTACTATGAATAAATACGATTGGGTACAAATTGGGGGTGCAGTAAAACATCCTGATGAGGGTAAGACAATCGATATGTGTGAGGCAGTAAGAAAAGATTATGGTGTAGAGGATGGTTATCTAAAAGTATATCCAGTAAGTGGATATGGTAATCCAGATATGTTAAGACAAATTATGGATATAGAGAAACCTGATGCAATCCTACACTACACAGACCCAAGATTTTGGGGATGGTTATATCACATGGAACATGAACTAAGACAGGAGATTCCGATATTCTATTATAATATTTGGGATGATTGGCCTGCACCACAATACAATGAGTTTTTTTATGAGAGTTGTGATTTGATTATGAATATTTCAAAACAAACTCATGCGATTGTTAATGATGTTGCAAAGACGAAACCACGAACTGATTGGGATTGTACTTATGTACCACATGGTATTAACGAAAACGATTTTTATCCAATCAAGGATGAGAAACAATTATTGGAAATGAATAAATTCAAACAACAAATAATTGGCAACCAACCAACAGATTTTATTTTGTTGTATGTTAATAGAAACATCAGAAGAAAAATGATTGGGGATTGTATGATGGCATTCAAAACATTCCATAATCAGTTACCAAAAGAACAACAAGATAGAGTTGCATATGTTATGCATACACAACCAATTGACCAACATGGTACAGATTTACCACATCTGATTGAGGATTTGATGCCAGAGTGTAGAGTACACTTCAGTACTAATAAACTTGAACCTAAAGAAATGAATTACCTATATAATATTGCAGATGTTACAATGAACATTGCAAGTAACGAGGGATTTGGTTTAGGTACTTGTGAATCACTAATGGCTGGAACACCAATCATAGTAAATGTTACGGGTGGTATGCAAGACCAGTGTGGATTCAGAGTTAATGATAAGTTGTTAACAACAGATGATTATAAAGAAATCAAATCATTACATAATTGGAAAGAGTGGGAACACAATGGAGATTTAACTTGGGGTGAGTGGGTGAAACCTGTTTGGCCTAAGACTCGTTCATTGATGGGTTCAGTTCCAACACCATATATTTTTGATGATAGATGTGATTGGGAAGATGCCGCAGATAGAATAAAAGAGTGGCATGAAATGGGAAGAGAAGCCAGAAAAGAATGTGGATTTAAAGGACACGAATTTGTAACAAGTGATGATGCAAATATGAGTGCAAGAGCAATGTGTGGTTTATTCGTAGACCATATGGAAACTGCATTTGATAAGTGGACTCCAAAACAAAAGATTAATGTTTATAAAGTGTGAGGGATAAATGAACAAACCATTAGTATTAGTAACAGCACCAGTAAAAACAAGAAGTGGTTATGGTAATCACTCACGAGATATATGTACTGCATTGATTGATAGTAATAAATACGATGTATTAATTAACGCTTGTAGATGGGGTAACACACCAAGTACTGCATTGGAAGAGGGTAATCCACAACATGATAAGATTACAGAGAGATTATTAACTAATCCAAAGTTACCAAAACAACCAGATTTACATATTCACATAGTAATACCAAATGAATTTCAACCAGTTGGAAAGAAAAACATAGGAATTACTGCTGGAATAGAAACAACAATACCAATACCACAATGGTTAGATGGTGCTAACAAAATGGATAAGGTATTGTTTACATCTAAATTTACAGAATCAGTTTTTCAGAATGCAGAGTTCGAAGATAAGAATAAACAATTGATGAAGTTCACAAAACCATCAATGGCATTATTCGAGGGATTTGACCAAAATGTATACAAAGAAACAAGAACCTTTTCCGATGAAGTAAAAAAAGCATTTGATGGTATTGATAGTAATTGGAACTTTCTATTTGTAGGACATTGGTTGAGTGGTAAGTTAGGACAAGATAGAAAAGATACAGGTATGTTAGTTAAGGTATTCTTAGAATCATTTAAGAATCAAAAGAACCCACCAGGCTTGATTTTAAAATCGAGTGGTGCTGATTTTAGTATTCTTGATAGAGAAGAGATACTTACAAAGATTAACAATATCAAGAAGAGTGTAAATGGGGTATTACCACCTATTTATTTAATACATGGTGATTTTACAGATGCACAGATGAATGAATTATATAATCAACCAAAAGTAAAAGCTCATGTAACATTCACACATGGTGAGGGATTTGGTAGACCGTTATTGGAAGCAACCCAAAGTGGTAAGCCAGTGATTGCACCAGATTGGAGTGGACAAGTTGATTTCTTAGATAAGAATTATGCTGTATTACTTCAAGGTGGTTGTGTTCAAGTACCAGATGGTGCTTTTAATGAACAAGTATTTTTTAAATCACCTGAAAACAAATGGTTCACAGTCAATTATAATATTGCCTCACAAATTCTAAAAGATGTACATAAAAACTACACTAAGTATTTAGTAAAGAGTAAACAATTACAAGTATTAACTTCACAAAAGTTTAATCTTAACAAGATGCAAGAGTTGTTGGTTCGTGAAGTAGATGAAGTATTGAAAGATGTACCACAAGAAGTAAAGTTAAAATTACCAAAACTAAAAAAGGTGTAACATGGCAGAAAAGAAAATAAATTGTCCTAATTGTTTCAATGGTGAGAGGTGTTTTGAAGATACACAAGAACAAGATGGTAAAACATTTAGTTCCTATATGTGTTTTAATTGTGGGTTCACAAGTAATTCAGCATACAAGTGGGGTTCACAAGAATTAAAGAAAGCACAATTGGGTGCAACTCAATTGATGAATGATATCGCACTATTAGATGAAGATAGAGAGATAATGTGGTTTCCATCAGTATTGAACATGGGTAAGTTTGGAGTTATTTATCCAGAGGGAACACAAAATAATTGGGTATACAAATTTGCAGAGGTTAGACTTTTAACTGATTTAGAGAAGAAAGACGAGAAGTATGATGGACACGAACATATGTTAGATGTTGAAAATGCAAAAACCTATGGACAATATGAGTTTTTAGATGCTTGTAAAGAGATGGGAATCATTAAGGATATTGATTAATGGCACTAAGAAATACCGCATGGCATCAAGTTGAACCAGGTCAGATTGTAACTTTCTTATATAAAGCAGATGGTTCTAAACGAGCAGTTAAAAGAACTATATTAGTTCTAAATCCTAATCTAAGATACAGAAAGAAATCTACTAAAAGAATTAAGAGTTTTGTAGTTGGGTTACAATTAGATACTGCAATCACACCACCAATAACTTCAACAAAACTTGAGAATTTATTTGGAAAGATAGGTGGATTAGAAATAGAAGAGGGTGCAATTGCTGGTGATTTAAAAGATAGAATGACACCTGCAGATACTACAAGATTATACAAAAAACTAAAGAACTTAGTTAGTAAGTACAATAACTATCGTACATTCAGTAGAAGAATGTGTTTAAAACGAAGAGTTTACCTTGAGGTTGCATACTCAAAGATTCCAAAAGATACATTGGATGAGTTTGGTAGAGAGATGAATAAAAAGTTTCAGAACCAATTAGAGGGTAATGATGAAGATTAGTTATGGTATTACGGTCCATAATGAACATGAAGAACTCGAAAAATTATTAAGTACACTTCTTGTTAGTATAGATGACGAAGATGAAGTAGTAATATGTGTTGATGGTAATCACGAGGGTGTAAAGGAAGTGGTTAAATTATACTCAATTGATAGTAGGGTTATACACTATAATAGAAAACTTGATGGTAACTTTGCAGAACATAAAAATTCAGTTATAGAAAAATCAAGTGGTGATTATATCTTCCATATTGATGCTGATGAATATCCAAACAAAACATTACTACAACAAATAAAACAAATATTAGAAATAAATCAAGTTGATTTGATTTGGATTCCAAGAGTAAACACTGTCGATGGTATAACGGATGAACATATAAGACAATGGGGTTGGAAATTAACAGAACAAGGTTGGGTTAATTATCCAGATTACCAAAGTAGGATATTCAGAAACCATGAGAGTATTCGATGGAAAAGACCAGTACACGAACAGATACAAGGTTGTAAAACATATGCACATCTACCACCACACGAAGAGTTAAGTTTGTATCATCCAAAGACAATACAAAAACAAGAATCACAAAATCAGTTATATTCAGATATAGTTTATGGTAAAGATAAAAATACACAATCCTAAAGAGGATAGAAATGAACCCACTTTCAGAGTGATGTTGGCAGTACAACATTTCTTTAGAGAGATTGGTATAGATTTTACAACATCAAATGATTACGATTATTTATTCATAGGAATGAACGATTTCATGAATAAGAAATTGACATTAGAAGAGAGTGTAGATTGGGGTAGTGAGAATGTAGAAAAACTTGGAGAGAATGGTGATTACTTTTTATTTGATGGTTCCGATTCTACATCTATAGTGGGTGGTATAGAAGTTATGCGTAACACTAATCCTATTCACTACATTAAGAATCAATTCTTAGACTTCGATTTGTATAATAAACCATGTAGCTTTGGTAGATGGTTTTGGGGTGAGGGTGAGAATAATCAGAGTTATAATTTAACAGAAGAAGATAGAAGTAAAATGAAATTGAGTGGATGGAATCTTGGACATCTACAAGGACATTTATTCAAGAAAGATATTCCAAGAGTTTCTAAATCAATTGATGTATGTGCAATCTTTCAAGCAGAACATAAAGAGAACTATGAACATACATTTAGAAATGATATTCCATATACAGAACATAGAAGAGGTGTTTGGAATACTCTTGATAAAAAGTTTAATTCTATAACTGATAAATTACCTTACCAAGAGTATATTGAAAAACTGCGTGAATCAAGGGTTGCAATCTCACCATTTGGAATGGGAGAGATTTGTTTTAGAGATTTTGAAGTGATGGCATTGAAAAGTATTTTGATTAAACCAGGTATGGATATTGTCAATACAAAACCAAACATTTATATTGATGGTGAAACATACCATAGTGTTTTCTATGATTGGTCTAATTTAAATGAAGTTATAGAAAGTGTTTTAGATAGGAATGTAGATGTAGTGGATAGGTATCGTGAAATGTATGACACAAAACATTTAATCTTACATTATTATGAAATGATAAAAAACTTAAGTGGAGTTGAAACAGAATGAAAATATTAGTTACAGGTGTATTAGGAGTAGTTGGTTCTAAATTGGAAGAGGTTCTAATACAAAGAGGACATAAAGTATTTGGTGTAGATTTAATGCACCAACCAAGAAAGTATGGACATGGATTAGGTAAGGTAGAAGATGATAATTATTTCAGATGTGATATTGGTGATTACAGACAAATAGAAACTGTCATACGATATGTGAAACCAGATTTAGTTTACAATTGTGCTGCAGAGTTTGGTAGGTGGAATGGAGAACACTTCTATGAAAAGGTTTGGAAAACAAATGCAGTAGGTACAAAGAATATCATAAGGTTACAAGAAGAACTTGGATTCAAGTTGGTTCACACTTCTACTTCTGAGGTGTATGGTGATTACCAAGATGTTATGTATGAGGATGTAGTGGAGAATGTTGCGATACATCAAATGAATGATTATGCAATGTCCAAAAGAGTAAACGAGATGCAAATCAGAAACTCACAAACACAATTTGATACACAAAGTGTTGTTGTTAGAATATTCAATACCTATGGAGATGGGGAGTGGTATCATCCATTTAGAAGTGTTAATTGTACATTCACATATAAGTTACTACATGGATTACCAATCGTGGTTCATAAAGGACACACAAGAACAAGTACATATGTTTATGATTGTGTAAATACACTTGCAAACATTAGTGATAATTTTATTAGTGGTGAAGTATATAATATTGCAAGTAACACATTACACACGATAGAAGAATTGGCAGAGTTGATTCTAAAACATACAGGTGCAAATAAACACTTAGTAACTTATGCCGATAGTGAAATATTAACTACAAAAGATAAGAAAGTAAATATGGATAAAGCAATAAGAGATTTGAATCATAGTAATTCTATTGATTTAGATGAGGGTGTAAGAAGAACCATTAAATGGATGAAAGAATACTATGGGTAGTTTTTGGAAAGAGATTTGGGATAGTAAAGGTAAGAGTCTTAGTAAAGATTTACTATGGTTATGTGGTAGAGAACACTTAAATATAAATTGGGATAGTAAAAGAGAATCTGGTGTGATAAGAGATTTACTTAAATTACAACCTACTGATAAAATATTAGAAGTTGGTTGTGGTGCAGGATATATCTCAAGAGAGTTTAAAGAATTTGATTTCAAGGGTGTAGATTATTCTGAACCATTGATTAGTAAACACAAAGAGTTATTTCCATCACACGATGTACAAACATCAGAATCTGCAAACCTACCATACAAGGATAAACAATTTGATGTATTGTATTGTTCTGGTACATTTCAATATTTACCGAATGAAGAGTATTGTAGGAAATCAATTGAAGAGTTTATTAGAGTAACTAAAAGGGCAGTATTAATTTTAGATATTAAAGTAGAACCTACTAATCCAAACCACTATTGTTTACCAAAAGAATCTTTTGAGGAATATGGATTTAAGATTTACGATGGAACTTATGAAGAGTTACATCCTAATTATAACGCGTTATTGGAGTTGAAATGATTTGGAATGAGATAGTTTGTTTAGGTGATTCATTAACATTCGGTGCAAGAGACCCGTATAAAAGATGCTTCCCTGCAGAGTTAGGTAAAATGTTAACGGATGAGACTGGTGAATTTTATTACTGCCATAATTTTGGAATCAATGGAGAAACAAGTTCTGATTTACAAAAAAGAGCGTGGGGTAATATTAGTTCAAGAAGTAATTCTAAAATATTATTATTATTGATTGGTACTAATGATACACAAATAAAAACACCACCACATATCTATGAAGATAATATTAGACAGATTGTAAATATTGCAAGGGTTCATGGTATGTATGTTATAGTTGGAACATTACCACCATTAGGATTTACACCATTGTATTTATCCCCAAAATATATTGATAAGTACAATAGAGTTTTATTTAAATTAAGTAAAGAGATGAATTTTGATACTTGCGATTTAGATGATTTACCTACAGAGTATTTAGTTGATGGGTGTCATTTTACACACGAGGGAAACTTAGAAGTTGCAAAGAGATTTAAAGAATCTATTTATCAGGCACAGAGATGAAAAAGATAATTCATATTATAGGTGCAAGACCAAACTTCATAAAAGCAGCACCATTAATAAAACAATTAAATACATACGATGTAATTAATTTAGTTTTACATACTGGTCAACATTATGATAAGAATATGTCAGATGTATTCTTTGAGGATTTAGAAATACCAAAACCAAATTTCATGTTGAGTACAGGTGGTGGTTCACATACAAAACAAACTGCAAAGATGATGGTGGATATAGAAGAGGTGTTTGTAAAAGAAAAACCAAACATGGTTATTGTTTATGGTGATGTGAATAGTTGTATTGCTGCAACACTTGTAGCATCAAAGTTACACTTGGATTACGATGTAGATAAGATAGAGATTGTTCATGTAGAAGCTGGTTTGAGAAGTAATGATAGAACAATGCCAGAAGAGTTGAACAGATTAGTTACAGATGATTTAGCAGACCATTTATTTGTAACTTGTGAAGATGTTTATGAAGAACTGAAAAGAATAGGTAGAGAGAACATTTATTTTACAGGCAATACTATGATTGATTCGTTGGTTCAGTTACAACACAAGTTTGATGAATCAACAATATTAGATGATTTAGGGTTAGATGAGTATTGTTTGATAACATTGCACAGACCATACAATGTAGATACCAAAGATAGGTTGAAAAGATTGATGGATACAATTGTAGAGTTGAATAAGAAAACAAAGGTTGTGTTTCCAATACATCCAAGAACAAGAAATAAGTTACATCAGTTTGGTCTTTTAGAAGAAATAAGACAAATGGATATACTAATAGAACCACAAGGATATATTGATTTTATGTGTTTACAAAAGAATGCAAAGTTTATTGTTACTGATAGTGGTGGTATCCAAGAGGAATCTTCATTCTTTAATGTTCCTTGTCTAACTGCAAGAGATAATACAGAGAGACCTATCACAATAACACAAGGAACTAACAGATTAATAGGAACAAACTACGAAAATATTCTACAAGAGGTAGATAATATTGATTATGGTAAAAAATCTACAATTAAAAATTGGGATGGTATTGCTGCAGTTAGAGGAAGTAAGATTATATGGGATATAATAGAAACTTCGTTGTAATGTTTAATACCATGAACTATTATCCTATGTTCAAAGGTTGTCAGTATAAATATTCTAAAGCAAATCATGGAGATGTGATGGTGTTGAATGTAGATATAAATTCAACAGAGAAGAATAAAAAAATAGGTATAGAAACTTGTGATGAGTTAGGTATACATTTTGTAAATCCAAATGAAAGTTATGTTGGTAATCAATTTGGTGTGAAAGCAGTTGATGATTATTTAACACAAAATAATATTGATTCAGATTGGATTGTTTATTTTGAACATGATGTTGTACCTATGGAATCTGATTTTTGGGATAGGTTAGATAAGAGTTTAGAAAAAATAGATACAGATAAAGTTTCTATGTTTAGTCCTAATTCTATTATGGATTATGGAGTTGCACAGAAAACTATAGGTAGTGATGATATTCTTGAGAGAAGAAAAACTAAAACAAGAACTGCAAGAGGTAACTTGTTGACTGGTATCTTAGAGAATCCACAAGGTGGTTGGTATAGTAAATTACCAGATGAGTGGTACAAGAAAGAACACTTTTTTGTTGAATCACCATATTGGACTTGTGTTGGGTTTAACAGAAAACTATTTAGAGAACACATCACGATTGATTCCAAGTTCTTATTTGAATTATGGCCTGATGATGTTGCACATCAGTTTTTGAAAAAGGGATTCTACAATATATCATTCACAGATTTGATGGTTTGTCATGACCACTATTTTAAGAAAGATGTAAAGGTAGAAACTATAGATAGAAATCAACCAGACTCAGGTGATTATTGTCAAGAACAGATGAGATTTTGGGGTAAACATGGTTGGAGATGGGGTAAACGAAATACCAATTTGAGAAAACAATTTAGAAATGCAGTTAAGGGTTATCCAAGTGGTAACCTACAAGAAGTTTTATTTAACATGAGAGTATCAGAGGGACCTAAGAATTATGAAGATTTATGTTGATATAGATAATACTATTTGTTCACAAGTAGTTGGTGATTATGGTAAAGCAGAACCATGGCACGATAATATTGCAAAGATTAATAAGTTATATGAAGAGGGTAATGAAATCATTTATTACACTGCAAGAGGAACAGTCAGTAAAATAAATTGGTATGATGTAACAAAAGACCAGTTAGATAGTTGGGGTTGTAAGTATCATGAGTTAAGTGTTGGTGAGAAACCACACTATGATTTACTCATTTGTGATAAAACAAAGAGGATAGAGGAAATATGAGTGTAAAAGTAATCGCAGAGATTGGTATCAATCATAATGGTGATATAAATCTTTGTAAAAAACTAATTGATGTTGCACACATGGCAGGATGTGATTATGTAAAGTTTCAAAAGAGAAATCCTGCACTTTGTGTACCAGAAAAACAAAAGGGTGTTATGAAAGATACGCCTTGGGGTAAAATGACATACCTTGATTATAAATACAGAGTTGAGTTTGAAAAAGATGAGTATGATGAGATAGATAAGTATTGTAAAGAAAAGGGTATAGAGTGGTTTGCAAGTGTTTGGGATAAAGATTCAGTAGATTTTATGAAACAATATACAAACATCACAAAGATTCCATCTGCATTAATTACTGATTTAGAGTTATGTGAGTATGCAAGAAAACATAATGATAAAGTAATAATCTCGACAGGTATGAGTACGGAACAAGAAATACAGGCATGTACATTTGTATCATTACCAGATGTAATCATGCATACAAACTCTACTTATCCTGCACCAATAGATGAGTTAAATCTAAATTATATCTCACATTTACAAGAGAAGTATCCAAGTTCAGAGATAGGTTATAGTGGACATGAGTTTGGGTTGGTAACTACATTTGCTGCAGTTGCAATGGGTGTAACATGGGTAGAGAGACATATCACAATGGATAGAGCAATGTGGGGTTCCGACCATGTAGCATCAGTAGAACCAATAGGTGTTTGGAAATTGGTTAAGGGTATTAGAGATGTGGAGAGTGCATTAGGTAGTAAAGGTGAACGAGTATTACTTGATGGTGAATTATTAAAGAGGGAGAGTTTAAGAGGGTGAAAATTGTATCACTAATACCTGCAAGGGGTGGTAGTAAGGAAATACCAAACAAAAACATTATAGATGTAAATGGTAAACCACTTCTATCATATTCGATTGATGCATCACTACATAGTAAGGTTGATGAAACTTGGGTTTCTTCTGATTCAAACGAGATAGGTAAGGTTGCAGAAAAATATGGTGCAAGATTTATTACAAGAGATAAAGAATTAGCAAATGATATTATAATGCCTGATGCAACATTAGTTGATTTCAAGTATCGTGTAGATTTTGATGTATTAGTTTTTATTCAACCAACATCACCAATGATTAAATCAGAGTATATTAATCAAGGTATAGATAAGTTGTTATCAGAGAATCTACACTCAGTATTTAGTGTTACTAAAGAACATTGGTTACCAAGATGGAATGAGAGAGTAGAACCAATAGAATGGGAAATAGATAACAGACCTCGTAGACAAGATAAAGAAACCAGTTATATTGAAAATGGTATGTTTTATATAACACGCAAAAACATTTTAACACAAGATAAATTAAGATATGGTGGTAAGATGGGATTCATAGAGATACCATTACACGATAGTTTTCAAGTTGATAGTGAAGAAGATTTAGAATTAGTTAGGAAAATACTATGATAGTTTGTGAAATAGGATTAAACCACAAAGGTGTAGAACCATTTGCAAAACAGATGGTAGAACAATTGATTGAAACAAATTGTGAGGCAATAACATTTCAAGAAAGAGAAAATGATTTCTACAAAAATGAGTTCGAGGGTTTTAGATTACCAGATGATTTTTATGATGAAATAATCAATAGTGGTAATGATAAATTATTTGGTGTTGCACTTGCAAATCATGATAGAATAAATGATTGGATTGAATTTGGTGTAAACTTTTTTAAGGTTTTGAGTTGGGACTTAACTAATTATAGCTATATAGATAAACTTATCGAGACTGGAAGAGGAGTTCATGTATCTACAGGTCTTGCAACAGATAATGACATAAAAAATCTAAGTAAACGATATGGTTATAGTGATTCAATAAGGTTGGTACATACACAATTAACACAAGAAGTGAGAGATTGTAATTTAAGTGCAATTACAGAAATGAGTAAACAAGGTTTTAAAGTTGGTTATGGAAATCATTGTAGTAATTTAAATACTATCTATACAAGTGTTGCATACAATCCATCTGATTATTTCTTTTATGTGAAGAGTATTGATGGAGTACCTGATGATGAACATGCAGTGATGATTAATGATGTAAATAAAATTGTAAAAAACATAGATGAATTAGAAACTTCATTAGGATTCGGTATAAAAGAAAATAACGCAAAACCATTTAACAAGGGAGTGAAGAGTGAAATCGATAGTTCTGGCGAGTAGTAAAGGAATCGGTAAAGGTATTGCAGATGAGTTAGAAAAGTTTGGAGATGTGATTAGAACATCTTCTAAAGAACTTGATACATCAGATATGAATCAAGTACATAAGTTTGTAGATAAACAAGAACCAACAGATATATTAGTATTGAATACAGGTGGACCACCTGCAAAAGATTTTTGGTCAATAACTGAAGAAGAGTGGATTAAGTATTTCAATCAAATGTTTTTAAGTTTTGTATACATACTTAGAAACTTAAAGGTAAATGATAATGGTTATATATTTTTGATGAGTTCACATTTGATTAGTGAACCAAATCCTAATATGTCATTATCAGTAACCTACAGATTAGCATTATCAAGTTTATTAAAAATGTTATCAACAGAATTTGCAAAGAGGGGAGTTAGTTGTATCAATATAGCTCCAGGTCCAATTGGGACTGAGAGATTACAAAATCTTGTTGGTGATATAAATGAGTTTGAAAAAACATTACCAATGGGTAGAGTTGGAGAAGTAGAAGAGATTAGTAAATTTGTATCTTCTATAATAGAGAATAAGATAAAATATCTTACAGGTGTAACGATTAATTTTGATGGAGGAGTGAACAGATATGTCTTATAAGGATAGAGCACAAGAGTTAAAACAACATGGAGTAACAGTCTTAGAGGGTGTGTTACCAAAAGAACAAGTTAGTAAATATAGAGAGTTGATAGTAGATTACTTTGCAGATGGACAGAACAGATGTCCAGGTTATGGTGATGGTTCACAAACAATTAGACCAGATGCAATCAATGATAATCATTTTCAATCATTTGTGGATATATTAGATAATGAAGATATTATGGGTGTATTAAAAGAGGCAACTGATAATAAACCAAGATGGGTTCATCACTTTGATGTACATAAAAGTTTTGGTGGAGCAAAGGGTTGGCATTCTGATGCACAATTGTGGCATATAGATGATGAGAACTACGAACATGATTTCAGTATGGATGATTATAATGTATATCGTATTGCTATTTACTTTCAAGACCACCAAGAAGATGGTGGTGGTTTGTATGTGAGACCTGGTTCACACATAGATAGTGAAAAATCAGAAGAGTATTACATAGGAACAGAACCTGGAGATGTTATATTATTTGATGCAAGAATAAAACATAAGGGTGGTAGAAATATAGAAGATAGATGTACGGTCTATGCAGCACTTGGTAAAGATAATGAGTGGAGTAAGTTACACGCAAAAGGTGCAATTGAAAGACAAGAGAAACAGAATCAAGAACCATATGTTTTATTAACTTATTTAAGAAAGAAATTAGAAGAGTTAGGGATAGTATATTAATGTTTTATGACCACGAGTTTATAGGTGCCATGTTGGTACATGAGTTTCAAATGGGTAATGATTATTTTGAGAAAGCAAATCCAAAGGATTACACTCTCGATGAAATTATGAAGAGGACAGAGGAAAAGATTAAACCTAAGTTAGATTTAGAAAAGTTTAAGGGTAAATCATGTGCGATAGTTGGTAGTAGTCCTAAACTACTTGAACAAGAGTTGGGTGAAGAAATAGATTCACATGATTATGTTGTTAGATTTAATTTAAGTAGAACTGATGGTTACGAAAAACATACAGGTAGTAAAACTGATTTTAGGGTTATATCAGGTAAATCATTTGGATACATAGAGAATCCAGGTTACGAGAACCATGATTTTGATTTCTTTAAACAATGTGAGGGTGAACATTTCATATTGAAACCAAGAAGTGATGGTAACTTCAGACACATAGTTGGTGGATTAATAAATAACATCGATACCTTGAATCCTATATCAATAATACCAGTAACCACTATGAATGACATTTCAACACACTTTGAATACATGGTAGAACCAAGTTGTGGGTTTTTAGGAACTATGGTATTTATGGAGTTTTTTGAGAATATAAATTTATATGGGTTTGATTGGTATGAAGATACTGATAACCTACATTACTATGAGAAAGTTGATTACACAGAAAAAGTACATTCATTCCAAGAAGAGAAAGAATATATTCAAATATTAAGTCAAACAAAGATAGGTATAGAAATAAAATGAACGCAATATACATGGTTGCAATAGACCACAATAAATCTAATTGGAAACACTCACCATTTTTAGAGTATGCCAAGAAATCATGGGAATATTGGTGTGAGAAGAATGGGGTGGATTTTCATTGTGTAACTAAACATAATGAGAAATATGGTTATCCAATATGGAACAAATTAGATGTTACAGAAGTATGTAAAGATTATGATAGGGTTGGTATAGTTGATTGTGATACCATGATTAAATGGGATGCACCAAATATATTTGATACTATGGGTGATGGCATTCATGGGGTGAGAGATATATCTAATCTAAGATGGGTGTATGATAGTTTGAATGCGTATGGTTCAGAGTTCTTTCCGAGTTTTCAATTAGAAATACAGAAGTATATAAATGCAGGTGTTGTATTTTTAGATAAGAAATCATTAAATGTTTATGATAAGGTAAGAGAGTTTTATTTTGAGAATCAAGAAACACTTGATAATTGGAACAAAGGTGGTGGTAGAGAACAAACTATATTTAATTACATTGCACAGATAAATGGATTCAATGTTAGATTGTTATCACCTACTTGGAATTTAGTTGGTATGCATAAAACAGAATTATTTTCTATGAATTGGCAAAAGTATTCCAATGAAATACCTTACAGAACTATTGATGAGTTTTTTCAGTTCTTGAAAGATAATAATGAAGAACCATTCTATACAAAGTATGGTAACATATATCATTTTACTGGCTTTCCAATCGAACAAAGGGAAGATATAATGAGACAAACTTGGGAGTTAACAAAGAAATATTATGAGTAAGAATGTAGTTTTTATGCATGCGATAGGATATCGTGAAGAGTATCGTTACGGAAAAGAATCATGGGCAAAGTGGTGTGAGAATAACGAGGTGGAGTTTGTATTTTTAGATGAAGAGGTACGACCAGTAAGTGAAATGTTCCCTAACTATCAGAGATACTATATGTTTGATTTATTAGATGCAAGTGGTATTGAATATGATAGAGTATTGACTGTTGATGCAGATACATTAATACATCCAAATGCACCGAACCTATTCGAAGAAACTAAATCAGATATATTATACATGATACATGACGATGGTAGTTATGATTGGATTCTCAGAGGTATGGAACACTATAGAGATGAGATGAGTAATGAGTTTGGTGATTTATGGTTTGATTTTGGTGGTTATGGTAACTCAGGCTTTCAATTATTAGGTAAAGAACACAAAGAATTTTTTAAATCTATGGTAGAGTTGTGGGATAATTATGGTGAACTTATTATGGATATATCCAACAAGTATGGTATTGGAAAAGAACAAACCATTTGGAATTTTATGATTAGAAAACACGATATAAAATGGCAACTACTACCATATGAATGGAACATGACAAACATGATGAAGAAAGAAATACTATCAGATAACTTTGCATTTACAAGAGTTGGATGGGTTTATCATTTCAATGGTATACCTGATAAGAAAAATGGTTCAGTTGCACGATGGATGAGAGAAACACAATTACATTTGGAGAAACAATGAAAATAGGAGTAATAGGAAAAGGGTTTGTTGGTACTGCAGTTCAATATGGGTTTTCACCTAATGTTGGATGTGATGCAGAAGTTAGAGTATATGATAAAGTACCTACTAAATCAACACACACTTTAGAAGAAGTAGTGAACGAAAGTGAATTTGTATTCATATCAGTTCCAACACCAGCAGATGAAACTGGTAAAATTTATTTGGGTATATTAGAAGAGTGTTTAAATGATATAGAAAAAGTATCACAGAACGAAAAGACTATATTTTTGATTCGTTCCACCACAATACCTGGAACTACAAGAAAATTACAAGAGAAACATCCTACCTTGAAGTTGGTATTTAATCCAGAGTTTTTAACTGAGAGAAGTGCTAATTTTGATTTTATAAATCAATCAAGAGTTATATTAGGTGGTAAGGTAATACCAGTAGGTAAAGTTGCAGAATTATATAGGTGGAGATTTGGTTCTTCAATATCAGTAATTCAAACTGATTATGAATCTGCAGAGATGATAAAGTATCTTACCAATACATTCTTTGCAACTAAAGTATCATTCTTAAATGATATGAAATTATTATCTGATAAGGTTGGTGCAGATTGGGATGATGTATTAGAGGGTTTTGTTCGCGATAGTAGAGTAGGACATACACATTTAAATGTACCTGGGCCTGATGGTAAGTTTGGTTTTGGTGGTAGTTGTTTCCCAAAAGATATACAAGCAATAATCAATTTTGCTGATGAATTAGATTTAGATATGAGTGTACTAAAAGGTGCATGGAAAACTAACCTAAAAGTAAGACCAGAAAGAGACTGGGAAAAACTTGAGGGTAGGGCAGTAACAAGGAGCGATGATGAAACTAAAGAATAGGTTCGCAATAGGTTGCTTGGTACAATTCTACGAGATAGATATTATTAAGGATTATTTAATTAGTGTTAAGAACTCATTAGATATAATTGATAATAAAGAAAATGTTATCGTGGATATATGTTTTAATTTAAACCAAGGCTTAGAAAAGGTTGATACTAATAAAACAAGTATTGGTAATTTAAGAACAAGAATGAGAGAACTGATGCTCGAAGTATTTGGTTACGATGAACATTGGGACGATACTATAGGTACAGATTATACTATAAAGTATTGGGAACACGATAGAAATGGTGGAGATAAAAATGGCATCTACACAATAGCAGATTATCGTAGAGAGTTCAATGAAAAGTATTGTGAGGAAACCGAAGTATTAATGTGGGGCGAAAGTGATTCACTAATACCTACACAAACTTGGTATATCTTAGATGGATTACATGATAGTGTAAAAGAGAATACACCAAAGTATGTTAGTTTCTTTGCAACTTGTAAGATGTGGGATGATAGTTGGAAAGTATTAGAACATCCAAAGTTTACAGATAAACCATTCATAGAAATGGATACAGAGAATTGGTGGAGTTTACGATATAATATGAATCAAGAAGAGATGGATAATATCAATAATGAAACTGAAGAGTTAGATATTAAACAAACAAACCAATTAAAATTTAATGGGTGTGGTTTAGTGATTTCATCAGATGTAATTAAGAGTGGAGCAAATATTCCAAAGAGTGTATTTTTTGTACACGAGGATACTGCGTTCATGAATAATTGTTTGATACATTTTAGAAATCAGTTACCACAATATATTATTAAGAACATTCTATTAGTACATAATAGAAAGTTACCAAACAAAAGAATGTATGTACAAGGACAAGATATATCAGATGGTGATATGACACAGATGAGGAAACAACAATATTGGTTTCCAAACGCTGATAAGATGAGTCAAAAAAATGCATTCAACACAACAGAACAAGGATATACATATTCATGGGAAGATGTATTTAGGGAGTTTGAAAATGGGAGCAATACACAGAGTAATACCTGATGATAGACCAGGACAAGTGTGGTGGTTTCATGGAAACAGCGGAAGTGGAAAGACAAACATAGCTTTAAAGTTTGATGTACCTAATAAGATAATATTAGATGCAGATGATTTCAGAGAAAGCGTTTGGGATGATTTGGGTTTCGATGAAAAAAGTAGAAGAAAACAGAACGATAGGTTAGCGAGGATAGCAAGAGTGTTATGGGTACAAGGAAAAAATGTAGTTATAGCATCTATATGTCCATACAAAGACCAAAGAAGACAGATAAGGAACGAGATACTACCTGATGTTAAGTGGATTTATGTCAATAGTAAAGATAGTAAACCATCAACAAAAGAGTATCCATTCGAAGAAGGCTGGTAGATGTATAAAAAAATGATAGAGTGGTGGAAGAATATAACATTGGTATTGGCATTACCATTGATGGTAGTTAATACAATAATGGATTATTATAATGGTTGGGAATCAAGGTCGTTAGAAAAAGAAACTGCATTGATTCAAAAGCAAAAAGATGATGCATTCCGATACCACTCGCATCATTTTTTAGATAGTTATTATGTTACAAAAGATGTTGATGGTAATACGATTAAGATACTTGAAAACGAAAAGGGTGAGATAATTATACCAGATAATTTAGGATGGGACTTCTTAACTGAGTATGATGAAACACCACAAGAAAAGGTTGATAATGTATTAACCAAAGTGTTTAACCCAATACAGAGTGTAGTGGGTAAGGTTACAAGTTGGTTCAAATGGCATCTATGGGAAAAGTGGATGGAGAGAAAGAAGAGAGAAGATTTGATTGAGAAAGGAATAAGAGGATGACTAATGTAATAGTTGCAATAGATGATATACATCCAGAACAAGGATGGGGAGTTGAGGGTGATGTTCAAGTACAATACCTTGAAAACCTACATCATAATTTTGGAGTAAAGTTTAATTTATTCGTACCAAGTAATTACCACGATAAGTTTCCAATCACAAAAGAGTTTGTAGATTTTTGGACACAACACGATTGGATAGAGTTAAGTAATCATGGACACTATCACGCGTGTAAACAAGAGGGTATAGGTGAGATGGAGTTCTATGAATTAAATTATAGTGATGCAGTTCAGAGAATACAAGAGAGTCAAGATTTATGGAAGAGTTGTGGATACACACCAAAAGGATTTAGAGCACCAGGTTGGGGAGTGAACCAACAATCTGCAGATGCTATCAGTAGTTATTTTGATTGGACTGCTGGACATAGTGAAATTAATAAGGGAATCAATTGGGGATGTCAGTTCTTCGAGGGGTGTGATGGTATAAACGAACCAGAGAGTTTGAGTTTGTATGGTAATACATTTATGTTCCAATCACATATTAATGGAACACATAACGACAATGTGTGGAATGAAGAAAATTTCTTACATTTTGAGAAAGTTATTGAATACTTATTATCAGAGTATGATTTACAATTCCTAACCATATCCGATATCAAATGAAGATTACATTTTTCTCAGAAAGCCAAATCAGAGGTAAAGTTCCAAGAGATTTTGAGAACGCTCGTACAGAGTTTGGTTGGAGTGCTGCATTAGATGCAGAGTGGTGTCCAATAGGACAAACACCAAAAGATAAATGTGATTTGGGTATTGTAATAATACCAAAGAACAATCCAAATGTTGATATTACACTACTTAGAGAGTTTTGTGATAAGATAGCAGTAATGCAAGAAGGTCCACATTGGTATTTTCAAGATTATACTATTGATAAACAATTCCAATACTATAATTCACTAATAGATGCAGATTGGGTATATTGTCATAACGAAAGTGATGTTAATTACTATCTTGGATTAGGTTGTAAAGATGTCAGAGTGATGAGAAGTTTAATGATTACTGATGGGTTAATACCAAGAAGTGAAACATTAGTTGACAACTATGGAGATTTACCAAGTCCAAAATCATACAAGAAGCCAAAGACTATGATGGGTGGTAACTTTTGTAATTGGTATGGTGGATTTGATTCCTATATGGTGGCAAGAGAGATAGGTAATCCTATATCTGCACCATCAATGGGTAGAAAGCAAGAACAAGAAGATATGATAGAGGATATAAATTACCTACCTTATATGAATTGGAGAGAGTGGATAAATACTTTATCAGAATATAACATAGGTGTACATTTAATGAGAACACACGCAGCAGGAACATTTAGTATGAATTGTGGGTTTCATGGAATACCTTGTATTGGATATAAAGGATTAGATACACAAGAATTATTACATCCATTAACCACAGTCGAAGTTGGTGATTTGGATGAGGCAAAAAGAATAGGAAGAAAACTACAAGAATCTGAGAAGTTTTATAACTTATGTAGTGAAACTATCAGAAAAAGATTTAATGAATATTACACAGAGAAGGCATGGAAAACAAATTGGAAGGCGACAAACAAATGAATGTATTAGTAACGGGTGGAGTAGGTTTTATCGGAACGAACCTAATTAAGAGATTATTAAAAGATGGACACAATGTAGTTAGTTTGGATAACTATAGTAATGGTAAAGAAGAGAATGAACAAGAGGGTTGTACATATCACAATGTAGATATTAGAGATTGTCTTGATTTTGATTTCTTTATGGATGATGTAGATATTATATATCACATGGCAGCATTACCAAGAATCCAACCATCATTTGAAGAACCAGAAATAACATTTGAAACCAATGTATTGGGAACCATGAATATAATGAGTTGGGCAGATAGAAAAAAATGTTCTGTCATATATGCAGGTTCATCATCATCACATGGAGATGTGTTTGCTAATCCATATACATTCTCAAAATCTCAAGGTGAGGAAATGGTGAAGATGTGGAATAAAATCTATGGTGTGAAATCATCCATATGTAGGTTCTATAATGTTTATGGCCCACATCAATTAGTAGATGGACCATATTCTACTGTCATTGGTATATTTGAAAAACAATTCAAAGATGGTGTAGAGTTAACTATTACAGGTGATGGTGAACAGAGAAGAGATTTTACTCATGTAGATGATATAGTGGATGGTATAATTAAGTGTGGAGAACAAATAGATGAATCAAATGGTAAAATATTTGAATTGGGTAAAGGTGAAAATCATTCAATAAATGTAATTGCTCAATCATTTGATGCAGGATATACTTACATCGATGCACGACCTGGTGAAATGAGAGAAACACTTTGTACAGATACTTTGGCTCACGAGTTATTAGGTTGGGAGCCCAAGATAGATATATTAGATTACATAGAATCTGTGCGATGAATGTTATCACAAGAGTTTTTAATTGAGAGAGGTTATTGTTGTGGACATGGATGTCTCATGTGCCCATATGAACCAAAACACACAAAGGGAAATACAAATATAATGAAACCAATTAGTTTTATAATTCCATCAAGGAATAATCTAAAGTATTTGAAACAGGCATACGAAAGTATTCGTACAAACCAATCAGTAGAACATGAGATATGTATTGCAGATGATGCAAGTACAGATGGAACTTCTGAATGGGTATTGGTTCAGATGAAAAGAGATAAGAATCTGAAACTTCATATCAACAAAGGACCTGAGAGATTAGGACATACCATATTATATGATACATTGATTAATGATTACTCTACACTCGATAGAGTTATGATATTTCATGCTGATATGTATTTAACACCTAATTCAGATAAAGAGATAGATAAATATCTAAAAGAGGGTGTTGTAGTATCACTTACAAGAATAGAACCACCTTTACATCCTGATGGCCCAGAGAAAATACTATTGGATTTTGGTATTGAACCAGAAGAGTTCAAAGAGAAAGAATTATTAGATGCAGTAGATGATATTCAGACTGGTAAAGATGGGTTAAAATATGGCCCACTTGCGTTGAATCGAGATATATCTGAGGGGATATTTGCTCCATGGGCTATTATGAAAAGTGATTGGGATTATATAGGTGGACATGACCCTATCTTTGCTCCACAATCCAAAGAGGATAGTGATATATTCAATAGGTTTCATCTTGCTGGATATAAGTTTGTACAAGTATGGAAAGGGTTAGTATACCATATGACTTGTAGAGGTAGTAGATTTAAAGATGGTGCAATAAGAAATCCTGCAGGACAGGTATTCATGAAGAATAGAGAATCAGACGAGTGGTTAAAACAAAATCAGAAATCCACAAGAGAATTTATTCGAAAATGGGGACATTTCGTAAAACACGATACGATGATGAAACCAGTAGTACCACCAAAGTATCGTGTTGGATTTGTAGTAGAAAACCTTAATTTGAAATCATTAGAATTATTAGAGCCATGGTGTGATAACATATATGGTGATTTAGTAGGACACAAAGGGTTTGGTGCAAATCAGTATATAGAGAATGAAAAAACATCATTTGATTTGAAAAAGAGAATACATTCAGACCACATAAATCCACCAGATAAGGTAGTGGTTAGGTTTGATGCGGAAAAATTAGACCAAGAACAATTTGACATGATACAAAAGTTATCCGAGATACTACAAGACAGTGGGGAAATTGGTATATCAGAAATAGGTATATTCAATATTGAAATTAAATCCCTTGAAACAAGAACAGACGAGTTAATACGATTATGACATATTTCATATTAGGTAAGAACGAACCTAAAGAAAACCTAATGTTTGATACAAACATATTGGGTGAAGAGAGTTTAGGTACTTGGTATGCAAGTCAAGGTATGGTTGCACTAACCAATATGATTACTCATAGTCCAGAGTCATTAGAAAACTTTACCATTTTGGATGAAAAAGGAACTATTTATAGTATAGAAGAGTTTCTTTCCAAAGTGGAAAAATTAAAGATAAAAAGACGTTGACTCGTATAGCCAAAATTTATTATATTTAGGAGTTATAAATGCCAAAGATAGATTGGAATGATGTTGATTCTTATGAAGAAGAGATATTCAGAGAAAAAGTTCAAAAGAAAGTTAAACCTAAAAAGAAGAGGAAAAGTTATAATGATGTTAAACAAAGAGAGAATAGCCAGATTAGTAAGAAACATCCTACTCGTAAGTAGTGTTTTTATTATAGGGTGTGAGGATACCATAAATGATTCGTTCATAAGTTATGAATGGGATGCAAGGTTACCTGTGGATGAGAATGGGTATTACCATTTAGAGATGGATAGAAATAACCATCAGACATTACATAGATTATCAGGTGTGGTTACAGAGAATGGTGAGGCATTAGAAAATTTTCGTGTTACTTGGGAAAGTGATTTATATTGGGTATTAGGAGATACACTTGGATATATCGTACATAGTGGATATACTGATGAGTGGGTTTATGTAGCATATGATACCACCTATGTGACAGGATTTAATGGAGAAGAAGTAAGAACATCGAATTGGGCAAGTTATTCAGATTCCTATGGAGAAGTAAACAATATGATTGCACCCGTCAAAACAATGATTGGTGATACATTAAATGTTGGTGCTTATGAAAGAGGAGAACTGATTCATGTGTTCAGTATCGTATTAGATTAAAAGGAGATGAGAGTTGAAATACTACTTAGTAAACAAATTAGATGAGATAGCTGATAAAGTAGAGATGAGTGATAATGTTGGTTTAAATGGAGCAAGAACATATTTCATAGGTAGAAAACAAATAGAAACCCAAGAGTTTGATAAATTATGGAAAGTGATGAGTAGAGATGAGTGGAACACTAATTTTAAAAATAACTTACAAGATAGGCAAATGGGTAAGATGAAATATAAATGGTGGGAAGAAGATAGAATTGAAACTGATGAATCCTTAAATGGTAAGGATGGATTAGGATGATAGAAACAATAATAACAATAATTTTTGTATATGCATTCTACAGATTGAATGTAAATTTAGATAGAGATATATTTGAACAATACAGAGATATTGAAAGGGATATAAAATGACAATTGACCAGATAATAATTACTATGGGTACACTTAGTGTAGTGGGAGTTGTATTTTACCATATGTACAAAGATGATTATAATGATAAATTTAAGTTTTAGATAGGAGATAGAAATGATAGATAATGTATGGATTGCATTCCTAAGTGGAATGATAGTAGGTAGTTCAGTTGGAATTATGGCTTTTGCAATAGGTTTAATCAATAAAGATAATAAACTTAGAGGCATAATAGATGAGAACGAAGGCAGAATCAATGATTTAGAGTTGCAAAGGGAATTATTAAAGGGTGAAATATTCAGAATGAGTAAGAATTATAAACCAAGAAAACCGCAACCAAGAAATAGAAGACAGAAGTTTCAGAAGAAATATTCAGCCTCTTCTAAGAAAAATCAATCAAAAAAATCATAGATTTTTTTACATAGTTTTTATATATACGATACTTATTAATGTATAGAAAATATAGGAACTACACATGAACCAAAAAGATAGAACAGAATTCGATTTAATCCACAATAAGATTGACCACATTACACAATCTATTGAGGATATGAAGACAGAAATGGATAAGGCACATCAAGAAGTGTCCACAGATATCAAATTTGTGAAAGAGAATCTATTTAATCCACATGAGGGTTTATGGGCAGAAACGAAACAAAACACCCAATTCAGGCAAGATACAAAGAAATGGCGTGGAGTTATCGGAACAGGTTTCGTAGGGTTATTAATAAAACATATAATTGATATGTTTAAGTTATCTTAAATAACTAAAAAAAATCAAAATAATACAAAAAAACACTTGACTCGTATCGGCTTTTTGCCCTATATTATAGTATGATAAAAGGGGATAACATGAAGAACTTAGTAATAAACGCGTTTGGTGATTTAGTTGAGAGAACTGATTATGGTAATCACAAGAATCAATTAAATCTATTTGACAACTTGAATGAGATAGTTGAAGAGAACGAAACTGCTAATGATATTTTAGATTTTTTATTCAATAGAAAAAAATAAAAAAAAACACTTGACTTATATAGGAAAAAAGCCGTATATTTAGGTGTAAGTTAAATAAAGGAAAAAGAAATGGATGAACTAAGATTAACAGACCACTTCGTTGAGAGATTCAACGAGAGATATTTCGGTGGTTATCAAATCGCTGATAAGAATCTACTAAAGAGATATATGGAAAAGGTTATGAAACCTTACCAGTTCAGACATCTTCTAAGGAGAATGAGGTTTAATGACCCACAATACATTCACTTTGGAACTGGACACTACTTGGTTGTGAGAAACAACGCAGTGATAACAATCTATAACAGAAACGGACAATACTAATGGCTAAGGATGCAACTCGATTTTTTGTAAATGTAAGTTTGGAGATATATGTACCAGACCAAGGTTTTGGTGAAAAAGCCAACACAAACGAGTGGAAAGATGCTGAATGGTTCGCTAATGAGATATGTTCACAGATACCAAAAGCTATCAACAAGAACTTTGAGTATTCTGAAAGACCATACTCAGTAAATTGGGCCCATAAGGGTAAAGTTGAGAGAGGCTAAAAATACTTGAAAAAAGTACTTGACAATTATAGTAAAAAAGCCTTATATTACTATATGATTTTTAATAAGAATAGGAGTGTTTCATGAAGAAACTAAAAACAACAGTCAAGAAATCCAATAAGAAGAGGGTTTCAAAAAATGATATCGGATATGGAGTCAAAGTTAAGGCTCTTGAAGATATGGGGTTGAAGAATTCAGAGTTCGATACTTTGAATGATATGTTCGGTAATCCAGTCGAAGAGTTCGAGGATTTAATGGATGATGTTTTCGATGTTGGATAATCCATTCCCAACAAATGACCCGTTGTGGATAACTGCACAGCATATGAGTCCAGATATGATGTTGTTAATTATTGATATGGTAGAGGAATGGATTGTAGAATCCAAACCAGATATCACATTGATGGATGCGTGTTTTATAACCAATAATTTTGGAGTTGCGTGATGAAAGAAATATTAGAACTGATTAACGAGATAGAATGTGAGTTAGATGATTCAGTAAATTCTCTACCTGAGTACTCAAGTACTACAGATAGTAGGAGTTACATAGATGGTGCTCGTAATACACTATATGTGTTGAAAGAAAAAGTGGAAGAAGTTATAGAGAAGGCAAATGCTTTCGAAAAAGGTTTAGATTTGTATAATAGGAAGAATTAGATATGAGTTTTGTAGATTATCCAGAAAAATTGAACAAGGTTCGAAGACAACTGAATCATATTCTAAATGACCACAGATACTATCAACCAGATAATTCAAGAGAGTTCACTATCAGTATGTACAATGCGTTTGGTAAGAGAAAAATAACTGCTAAAATGCAAATCAGTATGGATAAGATTGTTGCCCAATATGTGAAGTGGCAAGAGAGTGAGAACAAGTTGGATAAGTATGAGAAGTTGGAGAGAATCGAAGATGGTACTTACAAGATTAATCTCATCAGAACTCTATTGAGTGGATGTGATTACCAACCTGGTTATGTAGTTAGAAGTAATGAATTTTTAGGTAGTGTAGAGAAACAATTGCGTTTCAATGGTACACTATCAGTTAAACAAAGAAAGGCAATGAATCAAATGTACAAACGATTCAAAGCAAGATGTGAATCTCGTGGGATACATAATGTTCGTATCGAGATGAAAGAAGAAAAGAAAGTAAGGAGTTCTAAATGAACAAATTTGGATTAGGAACATTATCACCAGACCAGTTGAGTATTTCAGTTGGTGGTATGACTGTTCGTGAGAGAGTAAGTAAAGGAACCAATATTGGATTATCTCTATTGAGGGATGCAGTTGGTTTGGGTGTAAGTATATTCAGTATGGTGTTTGGTACATCAACTAATATTGATTTGGCTACATTCGCAAACATAAGTAATAAGTTGAAAGTACCTAAACGATTCCAAAGGAAGTTCGTAAAGGATGTACCAGGTCAACAGAGTATCATGAAAGCGATACTCAAAGGACAACTTCAAAATCCACTATACTTCTCATTAGTGAGAGATATTGATATATTGGAGATTGTGGATGGACAACAGAGATGGGTAACCTTGAAGAACTTTGTGAATAATGTATATTCACTCGGTGTAGGTACTATCGTAACTGGTTGGAATGGAATGAGTGTTGACCTAAGTGGATTGACATACAAACAGATAATTGAGGAACTACCTAATGGTGAGATGTTGATGGAAAAACTATTCGGAGAATTGAAACTACCTGTCGTGATATACGAGGGAACTGAACAAGAGATTCGTCAATTGTTCATAGATTTGAATAGTGGTGCCACTGGTCTAAATAAGATTGAGATACTACTCGCTGAGAAGAGTGATACATATGATTGGGTTCGTGGAATGAATGACGAGTATGATTGGGATAGTAGAGGTATTGGTACATTAAGATATACTGCTTCAGAACAAATACTCAAGTGGTTCTATATCTTCCTACATGGTCCAAATAAGGTAAATCTACCTAAGATGAGAACATTGGTAGGGGAAAAGATTCCAAGTGGATTCAAGACTATCATCAAACAAGTTGGTGAGATGATAGAGAGTATACCAGATAAGTGTGGTAAGAGTGAGTTCGGATTGGGTAAGGTTCGTGCTTTCGTATGGTTCATGATTGACCTATCCAAACTATACAATGTGAAGATAACAGATAACAAGAAGTTCTTCAAGTTCGTGAACAAGATGTTCCATGATGTAACCAAGAAAATGGGAACTATGGATAAGGGTACTAAGAAAGTATATGTGTTCCTTGACCTTCTAAGATTTGATGATTCAGAAACTATCACCGCGGTGACCAATGAATTAAATCACTACTTCGATATGAAGTTGGGTGAGTTGGATGGTGAGTTCACAAAGTTCAATGATGAGTATGGTGTTCAGTTAAGACAGGTAGAGAGAAATGTGAATAAATCACAGAGGTATGAGGTACTACTGAACCAAGATTGTAAGTGTCCTATATGTGGAGAGACAGTTCATCTACAAGATGATGCTCATCACATCGAAGAGTATCAGTATGGTGGTGAAAACGAAGTAGAGAATATTGTGATACTACATAATGAGTGTCATAAGAAAGTACACCATGATGATGAGGTTTCTCTAAATGAGGAACCTATCGAAGAGGACGAGGATGCGTAAACAAAGTACGACTCGCTTATTTTAAGAAAGTTGAATAAAGTTTAGACTTTTTTTCTTCATGTTATATATGTATATATGAAGACGGGATAATTCAACAAAGTTACGACTCGATAAGTTCATGGGATAATCTCTTCGAGATTACCCAAATCACATATCAAAATCGTGTAAATAGATTAGTTAAGTAAAAGGACAAGTTATGAAAATCTTTTCAAGTAAATATTTTTTCTCTATAGTTCACATCATAGTGATGGTGGTTGTGTTATTTGGTACGCAACTTCGCGGACAACACGATACACGAATAACCGAGATAATTCCTTATAGATTGGTTCCGAGTATGGCGGATGGATATGGTTGTTGGTTAGAGATAGAGTTCATTGGATTAGGTGAGAAGATGCGTGGTGATGAGGAGTTGTTGGATGCACTCAATAGATTAGTGGTGATGAAAGAGACAGGCGAGATAGGATTCAACGAGGAAGATTTTAAATGGAATGGGGTTACTTATATACTCGTGAAAATCCAAGTGCCATCCCCTTATAGTGTATTACCAAAACAAACCATAATGGAAGTTGAGATAGATGAATAAATTGGATAGAATCTTTAATAATTTGTTTGATTTACTCATCATAATGGTGAAGATAGGTGTAAGTTATATGGTGGAGTTATGGAATAATTTAAGTTGGATATGGAAAGAAGATTTACCACCACACATGCAAGAGGAAGTTGAAATGTGGAATGGTGGTAGTACAGGTCGTAAGGATGATGGAATCTTAATTGATGATATCACCGATACACCATACGATGAAAGTAATATAATATATGATGGAATGATGGGAGAGATTCAAGATGATAATGGATAGATACTGCGGGAGTAGAATAGATACAAGAACTATAACTGCTCGTACAATAATTAGACAGCGTAAACTTCGTAGAAAATGATTGAGTTTATAAAACAACATGCGTGGATAGTGTTATGGTTGATGTTAACACCATTTATGTTAATCGTTGGTATGTGGTATTATATAACGAATGCCTTTAATAATATCACACTTTCATTAAAGGATTGGAACGATATAGATAAGGATTACTTCGAGTAATGGAACATTCATGATAATATATGTATTAGCGTTCATCACTATATGGTGTTGGGTAATGGGAGTATACTATATAATAAAATGATAATACTCTCAGCAATAATAATTCTAATAGCCTTACTCTATATAGTACAACGAATACACCCCATTAGTAAAAAAGATTTTGACTAACATGCATACAGACAACTTATCCAAGCGACATAGTTCCCCAAGTGACACTCCCCCTATATTGATAATAGGGTTTTTTATTTATGTGTATCTACTCATTAGAGTATTCCATATGCTCTATAGTATGATATAGAACATATACACCACTTCGTGGGTTGCATTCTGAGATGGATATAATACCGATTTTATCATAGGGTATTCCCCCCACCATAACCCACTTTTCCCATATCGGGATACTTATTAATATAGATAGATGTATTAATAAACCTAACATTTAATAACGAATATACTGCCTCTATCTATGCGTATGACACTTTGTCACATAAGGGTAAATAACATGGCTATTGGTATAAAAAACACATTAAAGGGTCGTCCAGCGAAGAATCCGACAAAACGTCAGATAACTGCGGCCATAAAATCAACACAATCAATGAAAATGGCTAGCGAATATCTTAATATGAGTTACCAAACTTTTAAGAAATACGCCAAAATGTATGATTTATGGAACCCATTACCGAGTAGTGCGGGTATTAGGAAGCGTAATAGTACTAAAATCACTCCATATGATTTACAAAAAATACTCTCAGGCGAGAATCCTAGTCCATTTCGAGAGACCACACTACTGAAAAGGGCTTTCCAAGAGGGATATTTAGAACAAAAGTGTAGTAATTGCGGTTGTGATTACACACACATTACTGATACCTCATATCCTTTGTTATTAGATTTCTTTGATAAAGACCACCTCAA
>Ga0181395_1000012_pt1 | contig 57431 bp, 26 predicted proteins | sample 18SPOviralmetaG_FD_130124 | JGI IMG/M metagenome (GOLD analysis project Ga0181395, IMG submission 130124) | Marine viral communities from the oligotrophic San Pedro Time Series (SPOT) site, San Pedro Channel, CA, USA - 18 SPOT_SRF_2010-12-16 | ecosystem: Environmental > Aquatic > Marine > Strait...
CTGGTTCCCCTTATACCCTTTTTTTTAAATTCAACTTATGGCAGTTATAATGAACGCGGCTCCTAGCGGAGATTGTAAAGCAATGATTGTATCCTTTCAAGGATTAAAATCAAACACAAAATATTATGTTGATTTAAAGCATGTTGAAACTGGGCAAACTTTTACTCAAGGTCAAGTTCAGCCTGATAGTGACGCTTTTTCTTGGAGTGGACTTACTACTGGAGGAGTATATGAAGTTACATTAAAAACTAAAACTTTAACAGGAGAAACATTTGAATTAAAACGCTATGTAGTGTCTACATGTTCTGTAGATAAATGCATGGTACTTTTAACTGATCAATTATTAAGCTGTGATTGCACATCACCAGCTTGTTCTGCTTTATTGCAAAAAGCTCAAAAAATATTATTACTAATTAGATCTTCGGAAGCTACGGCAGCTAGAATTACTAGACCAGAAGATAATGTGCTAGTTACTGACGCTCAAGCTCAGTACAAAAAAGCTGTACAATTCTGCGATAACGATTGTGATTGCGGATGTTAATAACAATATAAAGTAATTTAAATAATGGCTATAGTATTAGCGAAACCTTTTATACATAATACTGGTATAATTGAAGTTCAACCTGGAGATAGAACTGGTTATGAAAATCCAGTACTTGGTAAAATTTATAAATTTATAATTACTGATAGAGGTAGTGATGTACTATCTTTAGAAACTTTAGGTTTACATAGATGCTATAGTTCAGATAACGGCTTACAGCATGTCCGTATAAAAGTTAATGCTGAGTTAGGTTCAAATAAATACGGATGTACAATACTGTATGGTGATGCAATATCATCATGGCCATGCACAGACACTGAGCCTGTAGGGGTAGATTCTTATACTGAAATAAAGCAATCAAAAAGCCCTGAAGAACATGTAATAGAAAGTTCACCAGCTATTCCAAAAGGAACTATTTTAGTTGAGTTAGCGCATGTAGTAGGAACTAGCGTAAGTACAGCAGCTAATTTTACTCCGACTACTTCTGATTATTCTGGTTATACTGGAAATAATATACATTCTGCATCTTATGCTAGAGCATGTTCAGATGATTTAGCATTTAACTATGACTCTAGAGCTCCAAGGGGCCCTTTTACTTATTGCAATTATGATAATATATCTAAATTATCTGATCGGGAAATACAAGCGAGAACAGGACAAGTAGATGATACTGTAACTTATATATCTTTAGAGTATGCGTTAGTCCCTGGAACTAATGATACATATGTATTTTGGGTTGACATGTCTCCTCAAGTATGGGTAATGTATCAGGCTATTCTTTGGGATATGACTTATGAGCAAACAGGGGCTTTAGGAAGTAATTTTAATCTTGAATTATATTCTATAAATGGCCCTACACAAACTTATGGACCAGGAACTCATACAATTTGTGTTCAAGTAAATACAGGGTATGCAGTATTTATTGATACTGTTACAATCACAGTTGACGCTCAAGTAGATGGTTGTACTGATCCAGAAGCTGCAAATTATAACGCAGCCGCTAACAACGATGACGGTTCATGTACATATAAAATTATAGGTTGTACAGATGCTACTGCTACTAATTATGATTCATTAGCTACTAATGCTTGTGGGAGTGCTTCTGATACTAATTTTTCAGGAGAAGAAGAAAATTTTTGTTGTTTATATAGTGGGTGTATAGATCCTATAGCATTAAATTATAACCCTCAAGCAAATGTCGATGATGGTTCTTGCCAATATGAAACTGCAGTGTATGGGTGTACGGATGCTAGTGCTTGGAATTATAATCCAAATGCTACTGTAAACGAAACAAGTATAACAGACCCAAGAAATCCTTGTATTGATAAGCACTTTGGGTGTATGGACCCAGTAGCTTCAAATTATGAAGAAGAAATAGCTGACGGTGTTAATATGCACAAGATTACAGATTGTGATTACGAAGCATGTACTGACGCTAGTGCAACTAATACAAGTACTGGAATAACTGTTGCAAATTACACTAACACTCAAAATACTGTATCTGGTGTGTATGGGTATTGGCCGCAACCAGCAGGATCAACTTCTACTGTATTAATTTCGTCTTCAGGTAATGATCCAAACGGAGATAGTATACCAGACTTAGTTAATAATTCTGACTTGTGTACATACTCAATACCTGTAACAGAGCCTTGCCCTGCTGACAATTGGGATTTAGCTACTAACGTAGGTACTTTAGATTATAATTACATTTACGATGCAACACCTCTTAATGATGGTACATTCCAGTTAAATACAGATGCAGGCAAAGCTTGTATTTCTCAGTTAACTCAATATACTACAGAAACTTGGGCAGGTATTTCATATAAAAAATATACAGAAGAACGAGTAAGAGTTCAAAGAATAACATGTGATACTACTGAGCTACAATTACATACTCCTAATGTGTATGGAGAAGTAGTTTATAAAACTACAGGATTAACAGATCCTTCTGGAGCTCCTACAGCAACAGCTGGAGGTAATGCTCTAACTAACATTTACACTAAAGATAGTGCGCTTGCTATTGCTGATGCTGCGGCTACAGCTGGGTGGGCAGGTACTATTACGTCTACAGTATACTATTATTTTGTTATTATTAGTACAGTTGAAGATCCTATATCTGGTATGTTAATAAATACAGATATACCTCAACCTGTAGCAAATTTATTCTCTGGAAATAATATTAGTAAAGTTACTTATCATGGAGGTTATTATGAGCCTTCTACTGGTAATTCAAGTTTATTTCAAACAGCAGCTGTAAATACAACAATACTTTCAGGATATAGAGCAGGTACAGATCCTAATGGATTAATATATAATAATGCATCATCTAGTTGTGGAGCAGCAGCTTCAGATAAGATGTACAATGTTTATAAAGTAGAAGTAATAGATCCATGTGTGTCTGCAACAGTTGACTTTTCTAGTGTGTTTAATTGCTCTGTAATTGGATGTACAGATCAAACAACTACAAACCCTCAAACTGGATTAACAATAAATGAAGATAATTATAATTCTAATGCTACTGCATCTAATGTAACTTCTTCAATTACAGGATTAACTGCTGACACTATAGTAGGTTCTTCTTACGAACTAGAAGGTGGGTGCTATCATTTAGCATGTACTGATTCTAACTATGTAGAATACGATTCTAGCGCAACTGCTGTTACTGATTCTACAAAATGTCTTAATTTAAAATCGTTTGGATGTACAGATCCTAACGCATCTAATTATGATCCAAATGCAAATATAAATCAAACTGGGCTAGTTAGTATTATTCCAGGAGATTTTAATAATCATACAGGATTATCTGAAGATACTTTTGCAGCTTGGAGCAGTGATACTGCCCAGTCATTTAATGGTTGGCTAACTACATCAGGATGGACAGTTAATGCTAATGGGTTGGAGTTAAGTCTTGGGCAAAATAATAGCGCTTTAACTTACTTAGCTTTTACAGTTAACCCTAGCTCAACTTATAAATTAGAAATTAATCTTACACATTATAGTGGGCCTAAAAATGCCTTTCTAAAATTTAGCCCTTATTCTGGGGCTGCAGATATTATACCGGCAGGTACAAATAGCACAGCTATAGGAGCGATAGTTTCTGGTACTCCTACCGTGTTTACACAAACTAATATATCTTTTAGTGAAAATACATTTGGAATATCTTTTAAGCCTTCTAATAATTCTAATATATTAGTACATTGGATAAAATTAACTCCAGAAAATAGTTTAGTAGATCCGTGTGTATATAATTTAGAAATACCACCGCTACACGATCATTGTTCTCCAGGACTGTTTGAAGATGTATATAATTCTGATACTTCTGCGTTTTCTAACGCAATGACAGAGTATGATAATTATGAAAGAAATGTATCACATAATAATGCTAACTATGGGGCTACTCCTGGATTATTTAATAGTTCTAATATATGTTTAGGAGATTTTTACAGTTTGTACACATCTGAGTCAGCATCTATTCATTCAGGAGCATTTACTTTTACATATAATAAAGAGGTTAGCGAAGTTTTTGATAAAACTCTTGTAATTAATTCTTCTAATAAAGTATTATATCTTAACTCTAAAACTTCTACAAATTATTATAACTTAAATAATTTTAAACATAACAATTCAAATGTAGGAGGGAATGTAGATAAAGTAGATCCTGTAGGCCTTCAACAAACATTAGATAATTTAACTGCTAATGGGTATACAGCAGAAATTACATTATTCGAGAGCTTCCATATTAGATTTGATAAATCTATTAGATTTAAAATAAACCCAGAAAGGTGTGACACCCCAAATGCTTGTACAGACAACGAAGAGTGGACTAACGAAAAAGCTTACACTCTTGAAGAAATAGCATCTCTTACAGCTCTTGGGGAGTTTGTGATTGAAAACAATGAGGCTGACACTTTGTGGACTCGATTTGGATTTAATGGTCTTCCTGACGATACTAGTAATTTTTTAACTGGCCCTCACGCAAACTCATTTATACCTGCAGTAGGCACTCCTGAAGCCGCTCAATATCCTGATGGGTATGTATATTCTGATAGTTCTGTGTCTCCGGATTGTGATGCTTCTTTTAAAAGACCTGCATATAATGTTCTTAAAGTAGTAAAAGATGTGTATTACGGAGATTGCAGTTTTCACTCAATAAACTTAAGTCCATACATTGAAGATACACCTTCTTCACAAATATTAGGTTGTACAGATCCCGCGGCAGCTAATTACAATAGTAATGCTACTGCAAATACTCCTGGGTTTTTAGGCAACACTGAATGTGTTTATTTTGTTACTGGACCTACAGGTGGTGATCCAACAATAGATGATACACCAGTTCCAACAGACGGATGCTCATATGATGTTTTGTTACAATTTATAGGAGCAGAAACTGGCCCTAATTCTAATACCGTTCAAGCTGCTGTAACTATTATTTTATATCAAATATACATTGATGGTTTAGGTCAAACGCAATATGATGAGATAGGTACAATAGCAGATTGGGAAGCTTGTGAAGACGGTTTTCAAGCAGGAGAAAATGGAATATATTTTGAACAACCTGTTAGTTATGATCCTTTTGATACAACTAGTCAAAATGTAATTACTGAATTAATACCTACAGGAGATAACGCAATAGCGGGAGCAACATGGTTAAACGAACAAAATCAAGCTGAGTTTGTAATAGAAATTACACAATCTTATCCTGAATTAACTTACGTAGATTCAAATGGAGAAACAGTTACAGGGCTAACACAAACAGTGTCTCACAATTTCTTTATACCATTAGTTGTTGAAGGGTGTACAGCCGCACTATCTTTTAATTATAATCCAGATGCTACATGTAATGTAGAAGTTGGAGTAGAAGGTCAATGTATACCAGTTATAGAAGGGTGTGAAGCTGAAGGTAATTTTAATTCAAATAACGGGATTTTAAGCTCTGTAGGAGGAACAGGAAATCCATTAGCAGTTGTAGGGAATCCATTTACAGGCAATACTTTGCTAGATGTAAACACTGATAATGGAACGTGTATACCTCTAATTAGCGGATGTATGGATCAAACAGCAACTAATTACAATAACGCTTTAACTGACAATGGTGAAAACATAGATTACAGTGCTGCAGGACTAACTTCATCTTCTTATAATTTACCTTTTAATGTAAATGTTTCCGATCCAAGTTTTTGTTATTATTGTCCAGTTTCTGGTATTACTGGGATAGACACTTTAACAGAAAATTTTGTTGTTACAGCTGATGAAGAAGGTACTGATAATGATATATCATATTCATTTGAAACTGCAGGACAATTTGATGTTCCAGGATTTTTAGTAGATAATACTACAGAATATGAAGTAACTTATAATTACATTAATACAACTACTTTAGCTACTGCTAGTCCGGCAATTACTCAGGTTTTTCAATCTACTACTAGTTCTGATCATGGTAGTTTTTATTTAAATAATCAAGCAGTAACAGCTCCATACTACAGATCAAATGGTACTTTAGTATTGTATAGTATTTCTGTAACTTATGAATATAATCAAGGTCCTGCGTACGATGGTACAGATACTACAATAAATAGATGTACAGGAAGTAATGCGCATACACTTACGTTCCTTATTAATCATTCAGGAGCTCCTTCTTTTGAGTTAGGGTGTATGGATTCTACAGCATTTAACTTTAATGTTAATGCAACTGTAGATAATGGAGCACAATGTATTCCATATATTTATGGATGTCTTAATCAAAACGCTGCAAATTATAATAATTATAATATTGGAAATGTAACTGAAATAAGTGCAGGACCAGGTGTAGATGTTAATGTGCAAATAACAGCTGATAATGACCCTTCTAATTTTAACGATTTCCAATGTCAATTTTTAGGTTGTACAGATTCTGCTGCTGATAATTATAATCCTCAAGCAACTGCAGGAGGATTAAATGCAGGAGTTAGTACAGAATCTACTGCTCCTAATTTTTGTGAGTTTAACGGTTGTACTGATTCTAATGCAAGTAACTACCTAAGCTATGCTAATGTAGATGATGGTTCTTGTCTTTTCCCTGGGTGTACAGATGCGGCTGCAGATAACTATGATTCTAATGCAAATCTTAACGATGGTAGCTGTATTTTAACAGGCTGCATGGATCACGGGCAGTGGCCAGAAATAGCTACAGGAACTTTAACAGGTATTTCAAATGATATATTAGCAACTTATAATCCTCAAAATGTTACATCACCTATACCAGGAGTAGCTGCAAATAATTATAATTCAAATGCTAATGCACATAACGCAGCTACTTGTATTTATGAAGGGTGTAATGATCAAAACGCTAATAACTATGATGAAGTATTTACTGTTAACGATGGCAGTTGTATTTATTCAGGATGTATAGATACTTCTACACCTACAATTGTAGGAAGCGGGTTAGATATAGATATTTTAGGAGGATTTACTAACTACAATTCATCTGCAAATAGTGATGATTGTTTAGGGTCTTCTATAGCTTTAACTGGGCATTTACCTGTAGCAGGTTTACCGTATGGGTCTCAGCCAATAACATGGTTAGGAGCATCTCAGCCAGGAGGGTGGATACCTAGTAATGGTGGAGCAATAAATGTTTATCCAGACACTAGTAGTGGGTATAATAGCGGGGTTAAATTTGTTAGAAAGCCAGGATCAACAATAGCGTCTGACGTTTCGTTAGTTAGTTTACCTTTAACAGAAGATACTACAATTACTCAAGGACCTCAAATATCTGCTATAGGAGGCAGAAAATTATTACCAAATAGTTCTTATAAAATTACAATAACAGCTACAACTGATCAAGCAAGTGGTGTTAAATTCACTGTAGGACAAAGTCTTGGCTTGACCGCGTGGACCCCTACTGTTGACGCAAATGCTAATTACGAAATAAATTACACTTCATTAAATCTAAGTAACCCTGGAGACTCAGATACTACAACAGTTCCGCTGCCAGGAATAAATCTGCCGTTAACATTTGGTGGAAGTAGTTCTGGGCAATTTTACACTACTGTTTTGTCAGAAGTTACTACGGTAGCTGCAGATCAAAATACATTATCTACATTTATTATAGAATTTAACACAGGAGTAAATCATACTAATAGAAATATTAATCTTGTTATTAAAAATTTAAATGCAGGTAAAAATGTAATTATTCATGATATAAATATTCAAAGAGATTTTTGTCCAGATGTTACAAGTACTACAGCTGATAATTCAATTGTATGTTATTTACATGGTTGCGGTATAGATGGATTGTATCCAGATGGACATGTTAATGCAGGACAGCCTTGGGCTACTAATTATAATAACTTAGTTACGTATAGTATACCTAGTGGATCTTTTGGACCTAATAATGAACCTGGTTGCACTAGAGGTGGATGTACAAATCAGTATGCAGATAATTACGACCCTTTTGCAACATTTGATAATGGTACTTGTACTATTTCTATATGTACAGATACTGCTGCAACTATAGATGGTAATAATGCATCTAATTATTATACAGCAGATGCAGATAATCCTAATTTAGTTGCTGGAACAATAGTAGATCCTACGCATTCAGATTATAATGGAATTACTTTTAATGATGCAGGATGTGTATGGTTAGGTTGTACAAATAGCGCATCGTTTAATTATGATTCGCAAGCAACTACAGACACTACATTAAATCCTGTACATACTAGTTCTTGTGAAGCTGTAGTGTTAGGTTGTACAGACACTTATGCTTATAATTATAATGATACAAATGGAGATGGTGTTGCTAATGATCCTCCTGTAAATACAGATAATGGTAGTTGTTGTGATAATTTATATTACCCAATTAATGGTGTAGGAAAATTAAATGTAGAAGGTATTGGTTCTCAAGGTCCTCAATTATTTGATTCTGCAAAATTATATCAACTTGTTGACCCTTATGAGCCTAATACAGTAACTAGTACATCTACTTCATATACAATAACTTGTCCTGCTTCAGGAACACATCAGAAGGGAGGAAGACTTTATTTAGGATTTATTGGTAATACAAATCCAAATGATATATATGGAATAGGTAATGTAGGTTTAGAGCCTAATAATATTTATAATTTAAAAGCAACTGTTGTATATACAAACGAAACAAATGCATCATTTAGATTAAACCGTACTCCTGTTAGTGGTATAACTTATGAAGTAGAGCAAGTTGCTTATTCTGCCACACAAAATATTAACATAGATTTTGAGTATGAGTCTGATAATTGGAATTATTTTATTGAATTCTATGCTCTTAGTAATAATGCTACTGTAACAGTTAGTAATTTAGAAATTAAAAAACATACAGCAGTTTTTCCTTTATTGTCTCAATATAATTGTGCGGGAACTGCAACAGTTGATTTAGCTTTTGATTCTTTATATGATTTAGATCCTTTAGGAGATGGAGGTGAATCTACAATGACAATTACTAGTCATCCAGCTACTAGTGCGGGAAGTGGCGTACCTGATTATGGTACAACTATATTTACTTATAGTAATGTAGATTGGGGCCATTTAGATTCTTATTACAGAGATGAGTTATTCCATCCTACTGAAACTTATACAGCTTCTAGATGGACAGCAGCTGCTAATTGTACTATTAGTAATCCTACAGCTGACTCAATAAAAGTAACTGCAGGAACAAGTGCAGGAGATACTGGAATGTCTACAGTGTTAAAAGCCTCATGTATTGATGGTACAGGAATTTTAACTTCGTATACTCCTAATGAAGATCCTCAATGTCCAACAATTTTAGTAGCTGGTGGGGGATTAAACCACATGAACACTGGTTATTTAGATAATGATAATGGAGCTATATCACAACAAACTACTTCTTATACTTTAGAGTTTGTATTAGATACTGATGACAGTAATGTAGAAGTTGACGTTACAGATGGGGCAGGTAATATATTAGCTACTAGTACTGCAGGCCCTGGCGTAGAAGTTCGTAGAATGATATTTAGTGTTCCTACAGGAAAAGAAAATGAGTGCACATTACAACTTGATGCGTTATCTGATAATAAATATGCAACAATAAGTGGTCTTAGTTTAAAACGAGGATTCCCTATTGGTATTTATGATACTCTAAATAGTGGTAAAGGTGTTGCATCGCATATTAGAATAATATTTAATTATCCTAATGCAAGTGGAGCGTTGACTGGATGTACTTATGATCAAACTGTAGTAGTGGCACCTCCTTGTCTAGTTCAAAGTGGATGTACTGACAATGGTTTAGAGGTTAATGGTGCTGGACTTGTAAATGATCTTACCAGCGATAGTATGTCTGCAGTTAATTACAATCCACTAGCCAATACAGATGATGGATCTTGCGTTGCAAGAGTTTTAGGTTGTACTGATAGCACAGCAAAGAATTATAGCGCTGCTGCTAATACAAACTGGACAACTGCAACTAATCACACATCTCCATGTTACCCTAAAGTGCACGGATGTACTGATCCAACGGCTTGGAATTATAATAACTATTGGATGAATAATGTTGGTGGTGGAACATTTAACCAAGCTTTCCATAACACTATGGCTACTGAAGACTGGGTAAGTGGGACAGATCTTGGAACAGAATATACTGGAAGTGAAAAATTCTTAATACAGTCAGAATTAGGTCCAGGCAGTACAATGACTACTCAATTACAAAATGTTGATGGATTTGAATATAGTGAACTTGTACCTGCACCTGATTCTCCATATTCTCAATACCCTGGTGCATTTGGTGATTACCCTCAAGCAGTAACAGGAGTTCTTGGTATTGATGTAAACGAGTCTATATCTAGCGGGCCAGGATCATGTATAGCAAAAGTATTTGGATGTACAGATTCAACAGCTACTAATTATAGTTCGGCAGCTAATACAGAATATGTACCATCTAATTGTTGTTACGATTTAGCTGCGGATGATCCATATATTGGACCTCTACCATTTATTACAGAAGAAGTTTGTGACTTAAGACCTTATGTAGCAGCTGATGGTGCATACTCTGCAAACATACAAGTAAATGTTAGATTAGCAAATGACAATATTGTAAGCGAATTAAAACTTGAATCAACATTATATACTCTTACTTCTAAAAACAGAGCAGGGGTTACAATAGATACAACTACTGCTAGTTTTGCAACTTTATTAGATGCCGGTGTAAATCTTAAAACTTATAAATACGCTCTAGATGCAGACGCTACTTTAGAAGCAGCGTACTTGAATAGTAACGTTACTAATAGCGCATTTGTTACAGCGCATATCGGTAATGATGATAACAGAGCATCTAAAATAACAGTAGATGTTTCTTATCAATCTGCATATGAGCAAGGTCAAGCAGGGACTACATTATGTACAGGAGTTACACAAGACGTATCTTTGTTGCCAGCAATTGGTACTGAAACTGCTGGAGGGTTAGTATACAAAACAGATGCTGCAAATGATTATTCGTATATAGTAAAAACACAAACATTAGAAGACTCTGTGTTTGGGTGTAGAGGAACAAACATTTCTGGAGCTGTTGGAGCAAACATAGGAGACGGTATTGCAAATACACTTGCAATAGAGGCTGCGTGTACAACTGCAAATACAGCAGCTGATAGAGCTGCTAATTTAAATGATGCAGGATTTACTGATTGGTATTTACCATCTCAAGGAGAGCTAGTAGAAATATATAACGCTTTAGTAAATACAAATTTATATTCTGCTTTTGCTAATGGAGAGTATGTGTCATCTACTCAAGCAAATGCTAACGAAGTTAAAGCTGTTAATTTTGCAAATGGAACTGTTTCTAATATAAGTAAAGAGTCTACTTTTAAAGTGCTAGCTGTAAGAAGAACAAACTCTAGCCATATAGGGCAAGGAGATCCTTCATGCAAATCGCTTTATGGTTGTACGGATCCTGGTTTTACAGAATATTACGCTAATCCTTCTGTTAATACAGACAGTGCAGGCGCCTTAATAGATAATGGTACGTGTTTAACTCCTGCTGTAATAGGATGTACAAATGTAAACTATACAGAGTCCTATACTACTGTTAATGAAAATATAGTATCAGCAGCTAACTCTCCATTTGACTACAATATAACAACATATAGTGTAAGTGGGTCATCTACAATAAATATAAACGATCCAACTACGTGTCAAACAGTTTTGATTCCAGGGTGTACAGATCCAGATTATGCAAACTTTTATGGACCAGTTCAATCTTCAATAGGCCCAGACGGCCAAGATTTTTATGGAGGTAGCAATGGTCTCCCTAATAATATAACGTATACTTTTACAAACGCTTATGGAGTTTCTGAAACTATTACTGCAGATCATTATAATAAAGATAACGGAACTTGCACAGTATCAGCAGAAGCAGGATGTAGAGATAAATTTTCAGATAGTGTAACATACACAGATATTCAAACAGGGTTACCTACAACTATTACTCCGACATTTTGTTTATACACGCCTACTGTTAATGTAGCATTGCCAGGCGCATGTGAAGGTGTTCACGGATGTACAGACACTGAATATGCAGAATCTAGTTATTACACTGCTGAGTGTGATGCAGAAAACGGAACAGAAGGTGTAGTTTGTGAAAATCTAGCTATATCTGCGTGTACAGATCCAAATTATTTAGAATATGATTCTAATCCTTTTGCAATAAGCAATCAAGATTTATGTGTAACTTTTAAAGTTGAAGGATGTACAGATTCAACATATGCTGAATATTACCAAGTAATAGCTGCAGGAAATTCTGTTCCTAATTTTGATCCTTTACCAGGAACTAACACAACAAGTGATAGTTCTTTAAACAATGGTAGTTGTATTAATTTAATAGGATGTGTAGATGCTACTAATACAGCTGCATATAATCCTTCTGATTACACTACAATAACAGGAGATGGGGTATCAATTGCAAATGGTGGTAACGGTTACGCAGCTGGTGAATTAATTTACATAGGTATACAAAATGCTACGCCTATTTATACAGAGTCTATGTATTCTGCTAGTAATGGTTTATATGGAAACCCAAGTACTGGGTGTGACGGCGACACAATTGTTTCAGGGTGCGCTTTAACTAATTCTACTAATTATAATTATTTAGCAAATAACCCTTGTAATGTTCAAGGCGCAGACAATGATTGTTGTTACGAATCTATACTAGGATGTACTGATGCGACAGCAGTTAATTTTAATCCTGCAGCAACTAATGACGATGGAAGCTGTGAAGATCACATAAATGGGTGCACAAATCCAGAGTCTCCTTCTTATAACCCCCAAGCAACTGAAGGTAACCCAGATGCTGCAACCGCTTGTATTAAAGTTATATATGGGTGTATTACTCCTACTGTAACTACATTAGATGGAGGAAGTGCTCCTTCATTCCCTTGTACTGAAGATAATACTCCTGGGTGTTATCAGCAAGGATATGAACTTGGAAACGGAGTTGCTGTAACAGCTCCAAATACAGATTTTAGTGATCCGTCTTATCAAGGAGACTTACATTGTTATCCTGTAATTGAAGGCTGTATGGATGCAACTGCTATAAACTACAATAATCCAGATCCAACGCAATCCGTAGTTATCCCATTAGATACTAGTGATAATGCGTTATTTATAAATGTAAATACTGCATGCAATGGTTGTTGTATAGCAAATGTAAATGGATGTACGGATTCAACTGCAAGTAATTATAATCCACTAGCTACTGTTGATGATGGATCTTGTACATATGTAGATGGATGTATGGACGCTGCAGCATGGAATTATAATGCAGCAGCTACAAATAATAATGGAAGCTGCAGTTATTGTCAACAGTTTACTGTAAAAGCTACTATTACTAAACCTACAACAGATGAATCTTTGGATGGTATTATTGAGTTAACTGTAACTCCCGCTACTGGATTTAATATTTCTTGGACAGTTGGAGGGGTAGCTAATTCAGACTACGATGGATTAACTATTATTACAGGTTTGTCTGTAGGAGATTACGCATATACTATTTATGACACAACAGATACAAGCTCTGGTCCAAGCCATGAAAATCCAGCTACATTCTGTCAATTAGATGATAATATTACTTTTGATATTATAGAGCTGTCTCCAGATGATTTTGGATGTACTGATGAAACAGCTTTTAATTATGATTCTTCTGCAATTGTTGATGATGGCTCTTGTATAATTTACGGATGTACAGACCCAACGTCTTCTACATATAATCCTTTAGCTAATACAAATGACGGAACTTGTATATATATAGAAGGATGTACAGATGCTACAGCATGTAACTACAACTCAGACGCAATACTTGATAACGGAACTTGTACTTACCCAGTAGGATATTATAATTGTGACGGAGAATGTAATAATCCTATAGATCCATTAGTATATCCGCATCTTGCAGGGTACTGTGAAGAGCAAGTAGCAGAAGATTGTTTAGATGTAAATGCATTTAATTTTATTGGTAGAACAAGAACTTCAAGAATAAATATTAACCCAGAATCACCAAGTCAAATTGCAGCTTTACCAATAGCTGTTAGAGATGATGGGTCTTGTGTGTACTTAAACGAATGTGTTCCCCATGATATATATGATATTCAAGATGCATTAAAAAGAACAATTTCTGATCACAGTAAAACAGTTTACACTCAAATGCGTACTGGTATGCTAGAGCCAACTGATATGGAAATATTATGGAAACTACAATTAGTAGACTATGCTCTAAATAGAACAGGAAATGACACTTTATTTAATTGTCAAGACTATGATCATTTAGGTCAAGTAACTTATTCAGAAGGTACAGTAACATCTACAAATTATTTAGATAGATTCCTTACATTTGCATTTAAACATGGAGATCAGCATTTTGTACAAGTTAGAAATGCACGAACTGCTCAATTAAATGTGGATAAATTTAAATCAAATAGAAACAAAAGACAAAGATCATGACACAAGGAACAATTACACTTACGCAAACTAAAGGTGAATTTTTAGAATTACTAAAAGGTTTGTGGAGCGCATCACACTTAAAAGGTAAAGAACTAAGTGTGTTAATTAATGATAATGCAGCAGTAATTAAAAATTTATTAGAAAATTTATTGTGGGTAAATCCTAGTAATGAATTTGCAACTGTAGCTCGTCAAATATCTAGACTTCAAAAAGCAAAAGCAGACGGATGGGAAGCAGAAGTCATAGCATTAGAAGATGCTAATAAAGATATTATTGATGCTAGAAACACAGAAGTAGCAAATATGAAAACAGCTCTAGAAGAAGAAGTTGCATTAGAATTAAAATTAATTCCTGATGAACTTTTTACAGATGAAGTAACAGCAAATATACTATTTTCTTTAAATTCGATTATAAAAAAATAAAATGCGAGTAGGGCAAAGCTACATAACATCAGGCAATAAAACTGTACAGATTAGTGATAACACTTCTCCTTTACAAGAAATTAGCTTTTTAAGTTTACTTAATAAAACTGATTATACTTGCCGTGTAGTTATTAGGCTTAGCACTACTGATACATCAACATTTCCAGATGGATATAAACATTTGTATGAATTTAAATTAGAGCCTGCTGAAACTAGAAATTTTGGCTTAGAAGATTTCCCATCAGGAGCTACAGGTGCTACACACTTTGGCGGTAGCGCTACAACAAATAAATTAGAAGTTTACAGTGAAGACGAATTTCCACATTTATTTGTTTTTTATTCAGTTCATGATATGTCTAATCCAAGATCTTTAACAGGAGTACAAACAAACTTTGTAGGAGATTCTGGTTCAGGTGGAGCTCAAGGTTTAGTTCCTCCCCCAAGTGCAGGAGACGCTGCAGCAGGTAAATATTTAGATTCTGATGGGACATGGACTACTCCTCCTGACACAAATACTACTCCAGATGCAACTAATGTAGCTGCAGCAGGGGCATTGATGGATTCAGAAGTTACTAATTTAGCACAAGTTAAAGCTTTTTCTTCTGCTGATTACGCTACTGCAGCACAAGGTACTAAAGCTGACACAGCTCATGGCTGGGGTAATCATGGTAGTGCCGGATATAGCACAGCTACAAGTGTAGAGAATAATGCAGACGTTACTGATACAACTAATGTTACTTCGGCTGGAGCTCTAATGGACTCTGAATTGACAGACCTTGCTGGCGTAAAAGGCGTTACAATCTCTACGCTTCAAGTAAAACCAAGTGAAGGTGCATTTGTAAATGGAGATAAAACCAAACTCGATGGCATCGCTACAGGTGCAGAAGTTAATGTACAAAGTGATTGGAACTCTTCAAGTGGAGATAACCAAATACTTAATAAACCTACTGTAACCGCATTTGCTGGCGCAGTTTCTACGGGAAATATATTATGGAAGCAAGCTAAAGTAACGCTTTCAGAAGCTCAGTTAAATAGTATGCATACTACGCCTATACAATTAATAGCTCACGCAGGAACTGATACTATTATAATGATAGGAGAGGCGCTAGCTTTAGTAGATAGAGATAGTAGTACCGCACAAAGTGCTGCTGTAGATCTTTGTATTGGATATGACGGAACTACAACATACTATGAATCAATATTATATGAGCGTAGATTTATGTATAATCAAAGTGGGGATAGAACATGGTCATTAAGAGGTGATCATAGTGGGGAAGTTGGAGCAAGTTTAACTGCGGCTGTTAATAAAGATGTTACTGCAGCGTTTACTGGTGCAATAACTTCTGGTAGTTTAGATAGTGTTACTTTATATTTACAATATTATATAATAGATAACTCATAATGGCATTAGATAGTAAAAAATACGAAAAATTTTATAGTACATCTGGATCAGATGCAGATAAAATAGACGCTAATAAATTAGCTAAAATTAAAGATTTGTGGGACAAAGATGTTGCATCAGGTCGTAATGTAATTATGTTAGATGACCCACATATAGGACCTCTTCTATATCAATTGCAACAAATGCAAGATGAGCTTGACGAAATTAGAAGACATATTGTAAATGATGTTGTAGGGCAGCAAGGAGCTGCAGGACCACAAGGTCCAGCTGGTAACAACGGAGCTAAAGGAGATAAGGGAGATACAGGTAATGCTGGAGCAAGAGGATCTACAGGTTCTACTGGGCCTGCTGGTCCCGCACAAACAGATCCAACAAAATTAGATGGTACTAAATTACCTACAAGTAGTAAAGGTTTACCCACAGGTACTTTTTGGAATGATAAAGGAATAGTAAGAATAGCATAATATGGAAATATTTAAAGATAATAACGAATGGAATGAAAAGGCAGTTGTAGGCTTTATAGCTTTTGCAATAATGTGCCTTATAATGGTAGCTGATCTAGTCACTGGTTGGGTAGGTTCAGACTTAGTAATTAACGAGTTTGTGTATGACTCATTTGTATGGGTTGTCTTAGGATGCTTTGGCATTTCAGGCGTAGAAAAATTTGCTAAAAAATGAGAAAGCTACTTTATATATTATTTTTATTAACTCTAGCAGCAAATGCTCAAGATAGCGTAGTAGATTGTTTTGGTACAAATGTAACTGAAATTGCTTCTTGGATTGGAGATGGGTATTGCGATGACGGACAATATTCTTATAATGGCATGCCTGTATATTTTGATTGTCCTGAGTTTAATTATGACGAAGGAGATTGCCCGGTACCCATAGATACTGTGCCTGGATGTAATGATACTTTAGCATTAAATTTTGTACCTGAAGCTAATTTTAATGACGGATCTTGTGAGTTTCCTTTGTTTGGGTGCACAAACTCGCAAGCAATAAACTACAATCCTTTAGCTGAAGCAGACAACGGGACATGTGCTAATGTAGCGTGTGATGATGGAGAGGCTAAAATGCTTTTACAAATAACACTAGATCAGTACCCTGGAGAAACAGGTTGGATATTAACAGATATATCTACAGGACAACCTGTAGAGAGTGTGCAAGCTGGGGAATATACATACAATCAAGCTAACACTACAATACCATATCAGTTATGTGTACCTGAGTCTGGAGTAGAGTTAATATTAAGTGATACTTATGGAGACGGAATGGCTGGTTCTATATATAATGGCGGAGCAGATGGTAACTTTGTAATACTAGCAGACTTAGAACCTTGCGGCAGCCCTGATACAATATGGTCAATGCCTGAAGCTAATTTTGGTGATGCAGTATACTCTGGTCCTATCTGGCTAGATGCTTGCGAAATACCATTAATACCTGGATGTATGAATCCTGGATATTTAGAGTATAATCCTGAAGCTCAATTAAATCTACCTATAGAATGCCAAACATTAAAAGTATTTGGTTGCACAGATAGCACAATGTTTAATTACGCACCTGAAGCAAATTCAATGGCTTTAGTTCCTGTGTGTGATTACACAATAACAATACAAGATGATGCTGCAGATGGGTGGGGCGACTCTTACTTAGCTGTGTTTCACGGAGAGCAACAATGGGTATATACATTAGGCCCTGGTATAGAAGAGCAGTCTTGGGATATACAACTACAATCTAATATGCCTGTTAATGTTTATTACTTTGAAGTTAAATCACCGCAACAGCCTATTGAAGAAGTTCAGTTTCAAACAATGCATAACTCTTTTAAAATTGAAAGCTTTGATGGTATAGAGCTATTAGATGGTGGAACTAACCCATTTGAAGATAATGGTTTAGGAGCTTTACAGGCTTTTGAGCCCCCATTTTGGAACGTTTATACTGCGATGCCGTATTGTGGTAATATATGTGAAGAGATTGTATATGGATGCATTTATCCTACTAACCAAGCTAATACAGACATTGTAATGTTTAATTATGATTCTTTAGCTAATACATATGATCCTAGTATTATAGCTTGTGAAGTGGTTTTATATGGATGTACGGACTCAACACTTTATGGATATAATTATATGAATCCAGCTAACACAGATGATGGATCCTGCATGCCTTGGTTTATAGGATGTATGGATGAGATAGCTTGGAATTATCAATCTTTAGCAAATTTAAACGACCCTGAGTCTTGTTTGTATTTTGGGTGTATGGACTCTTTAGCAGATAATTATAATCCTATAGCTAATGTAGAGCTTGAGGGCGCTTGCTTTACAACAGTTTTTGGGTGCACTGACCCCGAAGCTTTTAACTATAATGAAGAAGCTAACACAGAAGATTTTAGCTGCACACCATTTATATATGGTTGTATGGATAGCACAGCATTTAATTACAATTCTTTAGCAAACACTGAAGATGAGTGTGAAACTATTGTAGAAGATTGTATGGATGTAGCAGCTTATAATTATAACGAGTTCGCTAATACTGCTGGAGAATGTCTGTATGACGCTGGGTGTGTTGGGGGTGCGGGAAACCCGTTTTGGTTAAACGATACATGTTATGCTTGGGTGATACTAGTAGATCCTTATTGTTGTAATAATGAATGGGATGAAAAATGTCAAGAGTTGTATTGGAGTTGTAGTTGGGATAGTCCATTAGACACAAGAGATCTTCTTAGAGGGCATGAAATAGTTATGTACCCTAACCCGATGGGGGATGTTATAAATATATTAACAAATGGTTCTGTACGTGTAGAAGTCTACGATATAACAGGTAAGCTTGTTATAAAAGTTAAGGAAAAACAAACTATAAAAGGATTAAATCAATTAAATGTAAGCCTACTTCCTTCAGGTATATATAATTTTAGCGTGACATATAATGGTAACACAAGCACTACAAAAGTATTAAAGAAATGAAAAAACTAATTAAAAAAATTACACCAGATATAGCTTACTTGTTTTTTTGGCTTTTTATGGCTGTATTTTATACTGTGCTATTTTCTTTGTTGTCTACAAGTTGTAGCGCACAAGGAGTAAAAAATATATTTAAGTACTCTACTATGTATGCTGCAGTAAATGGTGGTACATCATTAGGTGATGATCAAATATGGTCTGTAACATCTGGTACTCTAGAAGAGCAAATTATTAAAACTCCATTTGATTATAATATATCGATTGGTATTAGAAAAATAAAACGATTTGGATATGAGAACAGAGCCAACACTTTTTATAATGGTACTGAAAATTCTTACTCTGATGCCGCGACCGTCGGTAGAGTTGATGGCTTTGAGTATTTGTTCGAAGCTGATTTTGTAAGACGTTTAGGTATTAACTACACTAATCAACATCACTTTGTTAGATACGTTGCTGATAATTGGGTAACAAAAATAGAATATCTTCAAGATGGATTTGCTGATATAAAATATTTTGAAAGCTCTGAGCGCTTTCGGTTGAAGCTAGGAGAAAACAGTAAGTTTTCTTTTAATATAGGGGCAATGCAAAGATTAGCAGAGCCTTATGGTTTCGACCCTCTGGACGAGTGGGTACTCGCTAATGGTAGCCTCCATTATACTTACCTTGCTATCCAAGAGGGTTACTTTATTACTTTAGATGGTGAGTATTATAATCCGTCTGGAGAGTTAGTAGCTAATAGTCAAGAAGTGTGGGAAGAGGTTGTAATACCTCAAGTAATAAATGACTACGTAGAAAATCAAAGAAGTGCATTACCTAATACAGTAGAGTATTCTGCAGTAATAGGATTTGATTATTATCATTTTACAAAAGATTTTTGGTTTCACAGTTGGGGTAATGTAATGCCTTACCATTTAAACGATGGTAATGATTACTCTTATTATCAATACAATGGTAAAAACTGGATAGATTATTCAGGTGGGTTAATATTTGGATACAGATTTAATAAAAGTTTAGGAACATTTATAGAAGGTAGATATAATAAATATTGGAACAGACAGTGGCACAACTTTAGTGTAGGAATTAACTATGTAATATTTTAAAAAATGGCAAAAGAATTAAATGAAGATACAGCAGTACAAATAAGTATAAAAACTTTAGCTGGGATAGCTTTTGCAATGGCGGCTATAATTAGTGGATGGTTTGTGTTGCAAGCAGATATAGCGGAAGCTAAAAAATTACCTTTACCTGCAGATCCTGAAATTACTCGTATGGAGTACGATATGAAGGATCAACTTATTCGACAAACTATTATGTCTACACAGGACGATGTTAAAGAAATTAAAACACAAATGTTGAGGATGGAGGATAAGATTGATCAACTAAAATAAAAATTATGAAAAAATTATTATTATTATTAGCTATTCCTTTTACTAGTTTATGTCAAGACTTTCCTGATGGTATGGTGGCTGTTGAATTTAACGCTAGCTTTAATACAACTAATAAAGTAGAGTGGTTACCTAAACTAACAGATTGCGAGACAGAAAGAGTAGACATAACAGCAGACTCAAGATGGTCTAAAGAATACAAAATAGTGGTTGTTCCTACTATTGTAATATTTAACAACAACGAAGAAGTAAAAAGATTTCAAGCTAACATAATGATGACTATGGAGGCAACAAGAAAAGAAGTACAAGAAGCTCTTGATGAAATTGTAATGGAAGCATTTTAATATTTTTAATTAAAAAACTATGAAATTAAGTAAAAATTTTGTATTATCAGAGATTATTCGAAGCAATACAGCAAAACGACTAGGGATAAAAAATGAGCCCACGAAAAAACACATGGAAGGTATCCAAAGGATTATTACAAATCTTGTACAACCTATGCGCGACTCTCTTGGTCCTATCAGGATTAGTAGTGGTTATCGTAACCCGGAACTCAATCGTGCAATTGGTGGCAGTAGTTCTTCGCAGCATTGCAAAGGTGAGGCATTGGACCTCCAGTTTTGGCAAAACGGAAAAATGATGAACAAACTTATTTACGAATGGGTTTTAGATTCAGGGTTAGAGTTTGATCAGATGATCAACGAGTTTGATTTTGCTTGGATTCACATATCTTTAAAGAAAAATAAAAATAGAAAAGATGTTTTAGAAGCTTATAAAGATGAGGATGGAAATACTAAATATAAATATGTTGACGATATAATAATATTATAATGAGTAAATTATTAGATTTTTTAGGTGGTGGAGTAGTTAAGCAGGTCGGTGATGTGCTTGATAACTTAACTACGTCTAAAGAAGAAAAGCTAGAAGCGCAGCGTAAGATAAAAGAGGTTCTTATGCAAGCAGAAGCTCAAGCACAAGAGCAAGTTACTAGACGTTGGGAAGCTGATATGAAATCTGATAATTGGCTAAGCAAAAATATACGACCATTAATATGTATATTTCTAACAGCTATGTTTGTTGTTATTTCAATTTTTGATGGGAACGCTGGCGCATTCCAAATAGCTCCAGCTTACATACCAATATACCAGACATTATTAATAACTGTTTATGGAGCTTACTTTGCAGGAAGATCTATAGAAAAGATAAAGAAAAAATAATGACGTTAGATGAAATAGCATATAACTTATTAAATTTAGTTAGAGGAGGTCTATCTAATCAAGATGAAGATATATCTTTAGATCAAATTAAATTTAATATACGGCATTACAGAGCTATGTTTATTCGTAGAGATTTTGCACGTAACAATTATATATCTAATCATATAGAGCAAGACTTAGGATGTGTAGATCTACAAATTATAGATGGTTCTAAATGCTGCAATTTACCTGTAGGAACAAACGTTCTTAGGACAGTTTCGCCTATACCAAGAGCTTTAAGATTTAACTTTCAAAGTGCTTTAACATACATTGGGGATGTAACAGGAACTAAAACTATACCATTAATTAATCCAAACACACTTCAATTTTTAGCATATGATACATATACTAAAGGTAAGTATAAAGCTTATATGATTGGAGATTATTTATATATTTACAATTCTGATGGTATTGACACAATAAATATAAGAGGTGTTTTTGAAAATCCAGAAGAAGTATCTAAGTATTCACAATGCAGTAAACAAGATCCTGATACAGGAGAATTCTACAGTGAGTGTTATGACGCTTCTAAAGATGCATACCCAATGCCTGTAGATATGATAAATTTAATTAATCAAGGAATTACAAATGGGGAGTTGACTTTGTTGTCTGGAACTTTCTCTGATACTTTAAATGACAGGTCTCAAGATCCACAATCAAAAGGTGGTGGAACAGCAAGACCTAGACAACAACAACAAAACGAACAATAAATTAAATTAAAATGAAACACAACAACTTTGACGATTTTTTATTAGATCCTTCTCACGATGATCTAGATTCATTACACCTAGAGGCTGAACGTCAACTCTATAAAAAAGGTGGATTAAAAAAACTTGTAAAAAAAGTAAAAAATAAACTTACAAGTAAAAAGAAAAAGAAGTCTGGAGTTTCTACAACAGATGCGCAAGCAGCTCAAATAGAAAAAGTAGCCTCTTCTAATCCTAAAGGTAGTAAAAGTACTGTAGCTACAAAAGCTCCAAAACCTCCTACAAGAAAAATAGAAGTTAAAAAGACTACTCCTAAAGTCAATGCTCCTGCTCCTAAAAAGATTCAAACAAAAGAAAAATCTTTTGGTGAAACATTTAAAGAGAATCGTAAAATGTTGGGGGCTGGTAAAACATTTACGTATAAAGGTAAAAAATATTCTACTAATACAAAAGATGATTTAGCAAAGAAAAAGAAACCTGTAGCTAAAAAGAAAACTACTTCTGCATTAAGTCCTAATGCTACTCAAAGAAAAAAACTTACAAGTAGAAGTATGTTTGATAAAATTCCTACAGGAAATAAAATGGAGTCAGGCGGTATGAAAAAAGACAGCATGAAGTCTGCTCTTAAAAAGCGCAGAAAAAAGGGAGGATATAAATATTAATGTCTTTTACTTTAAAAGATATATATAAAACTTACTCTAAAGAAGTTGACTCTTCTATAGATAATCTTACATTTCGAGATATATGTTCAGAATTCAATATAGGAGTTATGGATTATATCTTGGAAGGTAAAGATGTTAATATGGGTTTTAATTTATCTACCATATCAATAACTAGACACGATAGAGATCCACGAAATCCTAGAATAGACTGGGGTGAAAGTAATAAATATAGAAAAGAACTTTTAAAAGAAGGTAAAGAAATATTTAATCCTGATACAGAAAAAGGAGAACAATGGTTTATATATCATACAGATCCTTTTTACTGTAAATTTTATTGGAACAAAGGTAAATGTAAAATTAAAAACAAGTCTGTTTACAGGTTTGACGCTACAAGAGGAATAAAAGGAAATAAAGATAAACTTATAAATCTTTTAAAAACAGATGAACTTGCGTATTTAAAATTTAAAAAGCGATGAGCAGTAAAGCAAAAAATGATAGCGGTAAAATTAAAGGGGCTGACGGAAAAGGGTGTTGGGAAGGATATAGATACGCTGGAACTAAGAACGGTAAAGATAAATGCGTTGAAATTAAAAAACACGAAATGGGTGGTTTTATTGAATCCCCTCGCGTTGTTAACTTAGATGATATAATATAATGGCTATATACAGAACAGAGTCTGCTAAAGTTGTAATACGAAAAGTATTTAGAGACTTGCGACTTCAAAATGATAATTGGATTGATGATGCAATTGAGTGGATAGGAGAAGCTTTAGAGCATATTGGGTCTAGCACGCAGCTTGTTACTAAGACTGGTGTTCTTACTATGAAAGATCATAGACATTTATTGCCTAAAGATTTGTATTATATTAATCAAGTTGCAGTTAATTCTGCAGTTTCTCCAACAATATCTAAAGAATTAGATACATTAGTAGAAAAAGTTAAATTTCTTACTGAGACAATAAATGCTGCAAAAGAAGAAGGGCTGTCTTATGACAACACTGTAGTATCGTTACAAGAGATAAACAATCGTATTGTTGTTTTAGAAAACGTATTTTTTCAAAACGAAGCTAATTTAATGCCATTACAATATGGATCTAGCACTTTTCATGAAAGTATACATTGTGAAAATTGTGTAAACTTAAACGCTAAGCATGAAGAAACATATATTATAGATAATGGGTATATTAAAACATCGTTTGAGTCTGGTAATATATGTATAAGTTATACAGCGTTCCCAGTAGACGGCGATAACTTTCCACTAGTTCCTGCAGATATAAGTTTTAAGGAAGCTTTGTTTTGGTATATTTATAAAAAACTATTATTATCTTATCCTACATTATTAAACAATGGAGTAGATTACGGGTTTGCAGAACAACAATGGAAATATTATTGTACACAAGCAAGGAATACTGCAAATTATCCTGACATAGATAGATACGAATCTTTTATGAATCAATGGGTACAACTAGTACCGTCCCTAGATAAACATGATTTAACATTTGAGCAGTTAAACTCAAAAGGAAACTTTAAAAGGTAATGGCAGAAAAAAGATTTATAAAAGGATTGTTTAAGGATACTGGGCAATTAGATCAACCAGAAGGAACTTGGAGATATGCTTTAAATGCTGTTGTTAATAGAATTAAAGGTTCTATATCTAATGAAAAAGGTACGCAAAAAGCAGGTGAGTTAGCCCCAGGGTTTAAAGTAATTGGGGCTATTGAGATTTCTGATAACAGAGTAGTTTTATTTTTAAAACAAACAGAAAGTGTACAATCTTTATTGCTTAGTGAAATAGGTTTATGGGAGAAGGGAATTTATACAAGTCTTTATCAGCCTGCTGTTACTAGTGGGTCTCCTATGTTAAATTTTAATGTGCAATATTTAATAGAAGGTACATATAAAATAAATTCTAAAAATGATTTAGTTGTTTATTTTACCGATGATTTAAACCCTCCTAGAGCATTTAATGTTTCAAGACAACAGCGCAATCTATTAATTGAAGGTAATAGTAAATTAAAATTATATGGAATAGATCCTAATTTATCTCATGACTATCATATAGACCTATTAAATTTATTTCCAAGTTCTGGGCCTATACCAGCTATATCATTATCAGAAGTAGGAGATTTTCCAGCAATTTCTGAAGGAGGAGGTTTAACAACTGGTGTTTATTATTTAGCATTAGCTTATGTTGATGAAGATCTTGTTGCTACAAATTTTTTATCAGTATCAAATCCAGTATCTATTATAGAGGAGTTTGATTCTACAAGACCTACTACTAAAATAGATGGCGCTAAGCCAGGAGATCAAACATCAAAAGCTATTAAATGGCAAGTTTCTAATACAGGTAAAGTTGATTATAAGTTTGTTAGACCTGTAGTAGTTCGAAAACAAGGGACAGCTATAGATGCTTATAGATTAAACGACATTGAAATAGAAACTATTATTACTAATGGGGTAACTTTTAACGGTACTGAAAATTTATCAGCAGCCCCAATAGAAAGTGTAATAGTAGATACTATAGGGTATGATACAGCTAAAAATATAACACAGCTAGACGATGTATTGTATTTAGGTAACACTACAAGTAATAAAGATATAGGGTATCAAAAATATGCTAACAATATAAAATTACAAGCAACTATAAAACAAATTACTGAGTTTGACACTTTTATTGCTTCTGTAGATAATTTTGAAACTGGTTTTGGTACTAAGCCTGTAGACAGTTTTGGTGCATCCTCTATTGTTGAAACTATAGATGAACAAAAATCTTATAGGTCTGACAAATTAAATTACAAATATAGAGGGTATATGCGAGATGAAGTTTATGCTTTTTATATTGCATTTATACTTCATGATGGAAGTATGTCATACGCATACCATATACCAGGTAGAAAAGAATTAGATAATGAAGGAGCTTCTACAGCTTTATCTTCTTTAGATTCTAGTAACCCATATTCTAATCTTAAAGATTTAAGTCCTTACGCCAAAAATTTTCATGTACAAGATTTATCTAATAGTTCTGATGAGCATGATAGGTATATGAATTATTGGGAAAATACAAATGAAATTTATCCTGCAAATGATAATTTTTATGTTTGGGATGAAACTTCGTTTGACACAGGACAATCCATAGATGATCTTCGTAATAGAAAAGTTAGGCACCATCATTTTCCTTCAAATAGTAATGACAGATTTTCTTCTATTAGTAGTATACAATATGAAGATAACGGTCATGACCCACAAGATCCTAGCTTTTTTGAAATTGCAAATAGTGCAGGTACAGATACTATTGGTGTAGATTATAGTGGGACACTAAAAATATACAGGTCTAATATGAATCCTAGCGAGCCTAATTGGCCTGGAAATTCTTCAAATGGAGGAGTAAATTATGATGGAACACATTGGAGTTTTCCTTGTACATTTAATACTGCAGACCACTCAAATGCATCTATAGATAACGCTGATGCATTTAATATTTTTTGTCCAAATGGGGATGAAATTGTTATTCCCGACACTATGACTATAACCAGCTTAAGTTATAGAACTTATGCTTGGAGAGCTGATGGAGGGTATAACCAAGCTAGAAGAACAAGATCTAGGCTTATTGTTATAAAAGATGGTGTTACATACTATGCAGCAGCCAATTATGAGGCAGAATCTTTTGGTTGGGGAGATGACGGACCAAAAAAACATGGTACTATAACTACTACTTTAATGTATCCTGAAATAAACGCTCCAGGCGGAACATCTCCTGAAGGAGAAGGAGTACCTATAAGTCTAACTGCAGGAGATAAAATCTACTTAGTAGGTAGAGGAGGTTGGGAAGCAGATGATAATGATAATAAGAGAGTTACTTTTGCTAATACTACAAATATTAGTGGACATAATTCAACTAAAACTCATTTTATTGAAATGGTTATTGCATCTAATAGTATTACTGCTACTGAATACGATTTAAAAGTAAAGCATGAAGTAAATGTTTTAGGTTTTAATCTTAATGACATTAAAATACCTAAAAGTTTAAAAAGTAAAGTACAAGGATTTAGAATTTATAGAGCTAAAAGAGGGCATGAAAATAAAACTATATTAGGTCAAGCTCCAATATTACCTATGGGTAAAAAAGCTAATGTTATTGGGATGTGCGCTGAAGCTAATGGATCTCCTGAAGCTCAGCAAATACTAGGAACATTACAAAATTCTTCTGAGATATTTTATAACAAAGATCCTTGGCCTTTACCAGCTGGAGATATTGGGTATGAATCATCAAATTATAAAAATTTCGCTTTTCCTGATTTTCACTTATTAAGAACTAAAAATAGTTTATCTCCTGCTACACACATGAGCCCTCAATATAAAGTAGGTAATTTTGTGTGGAATGGGCCGACAGTGTTTCAAGATAAAAAAATGGTTACTAGATTAGAGAATTTTAATTCTGATACACAACCTATAGAGATTAGAGAAGAGTGGGGGTACGATGCACCGTTTAATTGTTATCCAGCTCTTATTAATTCTGCTATTTTTATAGGCGGGTTATATAAAAGAATTTCTGAAGTGACTTCTCAAGACGTAGCTTTTGCTACCGGTGCTTACCCTAAAATGTTAGGACAAAAAGCAAAAACTTATATCTTAGGTGACTCGATATTTAGTGGACAATCTTTAGGATTTGGAGGTAAAGTGTTTAATGAGTTTGGAGAGTCTTCGGCAATATTTGGGTTCAAAGATGGACACTTATTAAAAGCTCTTAGTAATACTCCAGAGGTAGATCCTGCGGGCATATCTTCACTTGATTACGGTAGTTCCCACGCAGATATGCCTTCATTATTAGTTAATCCTGAGTACGCTACAGCAATAGATGGGAATACAGGTAGAAGTAATATTTACATATCTAATTTAGATGCATTTAAAACGGATGTATATAAATCTATTGATGCTCAAACTTTAGTTTATACTGGTTATGAAGTATTAGGTAGTGATTTAGATAGATTTGTATTTGAAGATAATGAAAAAAGTCCTGCATATTTAGAAAATATAAGTGGTACAGGTGTAGGTGCAGGTTTTAATTATAGTACAAGATCAGTATATCCTGAAGGTATTTATGGGGGAGATACATTTATAACTAGATACGGGTTTGTGTCTAGTTTAACTCCTAGTAATCCAGAAGATTTATCTAACCCTAAACGATCCGTACATTATCATATAGTTGAATCTCCGGATAACATTAATTTTAGACATTCTGAAGATGATGATAGTTTGTATTTTCCGGGAGCATCTGCAAAGCAATTATTACGTTACGCAGGTAAAGATTATTCGCATGTAGATAATTTAAAATACAACGATAATTATTCTTCTGGCAATGATATACGATCTGCATTTCCTTTACCTATAAGAAATATAAATCAAACTGATTTTTCTACTAGAACACATAGAAGTACTAAAGCTGATGCTGGTAGTTTTATAGATAATTACAGAATATTTTTAGCATCTCAATTTAAAGATTTACCTAAAAACAGAGGAGAGTTATGGAAGCTTGCAAGTTTTAATAACTTATTATATTTCCACATGGAAAACAGTTTGTTTGCCGCAAAAGGTAAGCAGTCTATGCAAATGAATGATGGCTCTGAAGCTTTTGTTGGAAGTGGGGATATATTCCAACAAGAACCTGATGAAATAATGCAAACTGAATTAGGTTATGGAGGAACTCAATCTCAGTGGGCATCTCTGACTACAAGGTATGGATATTTCTTTGTAGATCTTAGATCTAAAAAAGTATTTTTAATGTCAGATAAACTTACAGAAATAAGTTTATTAGGAATGGAAAGATGGTTTCAAGATAATTTAAAATTTAAATTAGAGCAATATGGGCTTCTTCCTACAGACAATCCTTTGTATTGTACAGGATTACATTCTATTTGGGACCCTAAACAAAAGAAAATTATGCTCACTCTTCGTGATGCTATTCCTACTCCAACATTTTTAGAAGGTATTGCTATAGGAAATATTAATCAAAATTATGAAGGAGCCATTTATTATGATGAAGATTTAAGTGGTTTTGTAATAAACGATACTGGAACAGCAGCGCCTGACAGTGAAATGTTTAATCAGATGCTTTTTTTTGGAGGCACTCCTAACCCAAATTTAGGTGTTCCTTTATGGGATTTAGATACGCTAGCAAGTGGGTATTCTTCTCCTAATAATATGTTAGGGCTAGGGTTTGTCGCAGGAAGTGGTGAGCCTCCGTTTATTTTATATCAGTTTTTTACAAGTAATCAATATTCAAATTATAATTCTACAAATACTATATTTCGATGGGTAGGCTCTTTTGAAGATACAGCTATAACTCAAGCAGATTTAGATTCTGCAGGCGTATCTTCAGTTTATGCTTACATTCCTATTTGGATAGAAGAAAATATTGCTGCAGGAAATATAACATTTGAAACTAATATTAGCATTCAAACGTTAATAGCATTAGCTCAGCCAGGAGGATTTGGTGGTGAAGTTGGTGATTTAGTAGATGAAGGAATTGTAGTTCATATAGAGTTAGACTCATCTGGTACAGAAGGTACTGCATATGTTACTCCTACAAGTTCTATAGCGTATGGAGATCACACATCTCCATCTCCTTCTGTAGAGTTTGGGTGTCACGACATTGATATGAACAATGACGACACTAACATTGGTATACAAGGTTTTAGTGCTTTTAGTTGGGGAGGCGGTGTTGGTAATACCGCAATATTAATAGATAATTGTAAAGTAGGTTTAAGTAATAATGGTATTTCACATGCAGGTGTTTTTAATAATCTTACAAGTGAGACGGAGACACCTTCAGCTAACGCAGCATCTTTCCCAGATGTAACAGCAGCAAAAAAAGCACATGATTATAGTATAACAGTTAATGGAGTAGTTTATGATGATTGGTATTTACCTAACAGAACTGAGCTAGCTGGTGCACTAAATGCTTTACAGATATACCACGAAGCAAATAATACTTCACCTTTTCCTCAACCTACGTTTGGGCATAATGGCCCTCAAACTGGTCCAGGAGGTCTTAATTTAGGTAGATTTTGGACTTCAGTTCCAGACGCTTTAGGAAGTTCTGATGATTTTAGTACTAGAACTGTTACTTTAGGTTTTAGTGCCAATCTGCTGAGCTCTGGTGCTATTAGTTGGGGTGCTACTTTTTGGTTTAACAGAGTTATATCTTTAGGAGTTTTACCTATGAGAATGCGGCCATACACTCCAGAATTGCCTACACTAGAATTAAGAAAAAGTTTAATTCTTTGTGACGACCCTACATATTTTACAAAAGATGGGTGGACTATATCTTACTATCCTGAGACTAATTCTTGGGGGAGCTTTCACTCTTATTTACCATATATATATTTTAATACTAGCACAGATTTTTATTCTTTAACAGATAGGTTAACGTCTATAGAAAATAGCGCAGCTAATTCAATACTTATAGGGGGCCAGTATATGTCTATAGGGTCAGAATATGTAGATAAATTTATTTGGAAGCATAACTCTGGAGATTATGGTTCTTTTTATAGTGGTGGAGAAATTGAACTTCAAGCACAACATTCAAATTTTCAATTTGATTTTAATGATATTTATCCATTTGAAATTGAGTTTATAGATAATGAGCTTAAAACAGAAGATTTAATATTTAGTAGTATTAACTATACTGCAGATATAAAAACAAATAATCAAAAAAATATTTTAAATGGTGGGTTTAGCCAAGCTTTTGTATATAATAGTTTACAAATGTCTGCTCCTATAGATTTTAAATATTTAGTTAATATAAGAAAAACAGGAAATAATTGGAGATTTAATAAGTTTAGAGATATGTCAAGACTTGTTACTGATACATCTAGTTACTACACACCTTCTGAGCAAAATGTTGTTGGAGAAGTTAGTGATGGGACTATAGTTCCAAATTATGATAACATGTTTTACGTTGATGGGATGCACGAAATTCAAAATATAAAATATTTAAATTTAGAAAAACTTTGGAATTTACAGAAAAAATTTGTAGACAAATGGTTAGGTATAAGACTGATTTGTAGCAATTCTGAAAATTATTCAGTAAATTTGTACACTTCCTCTGCGGAAAAAAGAAAATATCACAGGTAATGTCAAAATATAAAATAAAGAAAAAAAGAAAAAAATACGCTTTAGCAGGCATGTATGATCCTAATCAAGTACCTGCTGGAATGGCTCCTGGAGCTACAGGTCATATAGTTATGCAAGAAACTGATCCCACTCTTCAAGAGAGTAGGGAAGAAAATTTAGAGGCTGAAAAAAATAAACTTATTGAAACAAGTAGTCAAGCTGCTAACGAGTTTAAAAACCAAGAGCTAGCGGATAAGCAAACAGTTCAAACTGATGCTACTAATTTACAGCGAAGATTTAATGTTGGAGAGCAAGTACTAAGTAAAGGTCTTCAGCTAGGATTTGGGCAGCAAGCTGCTCAACAAGGCGCTCAACAAGCAGGTAGACTATTTGGGCAAAACGCTATGAAGCGTGCTATAGGAAAAGGTAGTCAAAAAGCTGTAGGAAGAATAGCTAAAAAACAAGCAGCTAGAAATGTTGCGGGTAGAGCAGGAGGAAAAGCAGCTGGAGCTGCATCTAAATTAGCTAATCCTTTAGCAATAGCTGGGTTAGCAGCATCAGGTATAGGAATGTTATCTGATGATGGAGATGCTACTAAATGGAATGCAGGAGAGATTATTGGAGGTGTAGGAGGTTCTGCAGCTACTGGAGCTCAACTAGGGTCTATGATTATGCCAGGTATTGGTTCTGTTGTAGGTGGTATCGCGGGTGGTTTATATGGTCTTGGTAAAGGGCTAATACAACGTAAAAAAGCTAGAACTCAAGAATCTAATTTAGAAGCTCAAAGAAAAACTAAAATAAGAAACTTTAATACAGATGCTGCAGACCAATTTAAATCATCTTGGGCTAGAGCAGCTGCAGGTAGATACAAATCTAAATCATATTCTGGATCTGATACTGGTAGAGTAATGCCTGGAATAGGATAAAATATTATAATAATGGCTGAAAATAAAAACAATGAGCCTTCTGAAAAAGAGAAGGAAGAAGTAATGTCTACAATGCAGAAGATTCAAATGAGTCTAGACGGTGCTGGTATGGTTCCTGGTATTGGCGAATTTGCAGATCTTACTAACGCAGGATTATATGCTGCTCAAGGGGATTGGAAAAACGCAGGTATAAGTATGGCTGCTATGATACCGTTTATTGGTTCAATAGGAACAGGCGCTAGAACAGCATTAAATGCCACTAAGTACGGTAAAAAAATAATGAAAGTTGCGGATAAAACAATGGACGCAGGTAAAGCGCTAAAAAATAAAATCTCTCCTAATCCAACTATTTTAAAAGAACCTTTACAGCACTTTCCTGAAATGTCTTTACCTAAAGGTGTTAGCAAAATTAAAAGTAAAATGCTTCCTGCAGTTGTTAAAGGGCAAGAGGCTACTACAAAAACATTTAGCATGCTAGACAAAGTAGCAAATAGTAAGATAGGAAAAGCTGTTAAAGGAGCTTATAACTACGTGCCTGACGGAGTTACTAAAAGATTAACTAGTATGGGGTACTCTCCTGAGCAGATAGCTACTAATATGAAAAGAATGAAAATAGCTTCCGTTGCGGCAGGAGGAGCTAACGCTCTTCTTAGTGGGAGCTCAGGTAACCAAGATAGATCTGATATGAAAGACCAAAATACTTACTATACTGATGAATTTGGAGGTAAGTATAAAATGGTTAAGGGCAAGAAAGTAATGGTCGAGGAAGAAGGCGGATTGTATTCTAGAGCTCAGCAGTATATGCAAGGTGGGATGCAGCAACTTCCAGGCGGCGTTATGCAACCAATTGGTGGAGGAGCCGTTGAATTTATAGGTAACGAGCATGATGAGTCAGGTATGGGGTCAGACAGTGGTATTTTACTAGATGAGCAAACAGAAGTAGAAGACGGGGAAACAATGACTCAAGTTGCAGCTGACGGGGGAATGAAAGATTATTTCTTTTCTAATAAATTAAAATCAGGGGGGATGACTTTCGCTGATAAGCATAAAGAAATGGTAAGCGAAGGTGCGGGTCAAGAGCAAGTTAATTATCTAGCTAAAATGCAAGAAGCTGTAGCAGGACGTAATCCAGGCGACATTAAAGCAGCATATGGGGGAATGCGTAGATATGATGAAGCAGGGTTTAAAGATGTACCTCAATTAAATCCTTTACAACAAGAGTATTTTAAATTACTTGAAACTCAAGACGAAAGATATACAGGACCACAAGAAGATCCTACTATGTATGACGATCATGATGGGGATGGATTACCTAACTATTCAGATCCTGAATATAGAAATTTAAATGACCAAGGAAAAGCTATAGCTAATACGCAAGCTGCGCAAAAAGCTAAAGAGCAACCTAAAGCGTCTGTCAGTAAGAGAGAAGTTAAAAACTACGAAGCTTACGGTAAAACTTACGATAAGGTAGAAAACGCTATGACTGACTCTGGATACAAAGCAGGTAAACGTGCTGAAGATCAGGGAGCAAAAGGAATATCAGGACAACAAAATCAAGTAGGAGATTCTGGTGTATATGGAGAAGCTTCTATGAACACAGAAGCAGGACGAAAAGATTTCTTTGATAGAAATAAAACTATGCTAGGAGAGATGGGTGTTAATTCTTGGGAAGAATGGAACCCCAAAGAAATGGCAGGAGAGTTCCAAAAAACATTTAATAGCAAGCTTTCTGATCGATGGGATAACGATGAACAGTTTAGAACTGAGATGGAAAATAAAGGAGTTTCTAGGGACGATTACATGTCTACTGGATTTAGTGGTGAAAAAGGAACAGCTAGTGCTCAAGATGATTTATTTGGAGAGTATTCTTATAGTAGAACATCTGAAGACTTTATGAATGATCCTGCAGCAGAAGATCTTGATGCTGATGAAGAAGACGACTTTGAAGTAGAAGAAGTCACATTAGATCCTACTGATTCAACTCCTGATAAAGGAGAGCCTAATAAGCCAGGTAAAAAAGGTATGGATTTAACAACAGCTGCACAATTTTTACCATCAATGATGGCATTAGGTGATAAGCCTGATTATATGGATGAAGCAGATCCTCTTGTAGCTAATGCTGTAGTAGCATCTGAAGTTGGAAAAATGAATTTAGATAGAGTAGATTATACAGATCAAAAAAGTAGATTGCAAAATCAAATGAATGCAATGACGTATAATCCAAATCGTCAAATGAGTACTTCACAGCAAGCAATGATGCTTTCTAAATTTAATGATGAGCAATCTAAAATAACAGCAGCTGAAAACACAGCTAATACTAATATTAGTAATCAAGAAGAAGCTGGTAATGCAGCTATATCTAAAGATAATGCTGCTAGAGCGCAACAAGCAAGCACTACTAATGTAGGTAATCAACTAACGGCTAGTAATATTAATGCTAAAAATAAAATGTATGTTGATGAGTTTAATAGAGGCGCTGATGCAGCAACATTTGATAGAAAACTAAACGCAGTTCAAACTATGGCAACTAACCTTGGAACTTTAAGGGGCGATAATTTGCGATATGAAGCAGATAAAAATGTAGCTAAAGCTAATTTAGCAGGGACAGTAGGACCTGACGGTAAAACTGTTTATGATAGAAAAGCTATAGACGAAATGTTTAGCAGGGCTTCGTATGGTGGTGTAAGAAAAAAAAAAAATAAAAACTAATGGCTAATAAATATAGTAAGTTTGAATTAAAACCGTTTGCGAGTCAATACGTTGATCCGGGGGCAGTTAAGGTTTCAGAAATTTATAGAGAAAGATTTGAGAAGAATAAAGAAAAGAAAGATCTGATAGACCAGGCGTTAGCGCAATTTAATGTAATGGGTGGAGACTCTCATCATTTAGACGCACAAAAAGCTCAAGTTAAAGAGCAGCTTCAAGGAATAGTAGCAGGTGGTAATTATGAAGACGCTAATCTTGTTATTGATGAAGCACTAAATAATATAAAAAGTAACGAGGCTTTATTAGCTGCAGAAAAATCTTATGCAAACAGGCAAGAAGAGCTGCAATTTATGCGTAAAGCTGCAATGCAAGGGCAGCAAATTTTAGATTGGGGAGAAAATGCTTCTAAATCACACAACTCTTGGGTTAAAAACGAGACTACTGGAAAATTTGAAGCAAACATATACCAGAATTCTTCAGAAGTTATGCTTGATTATAACAAAGGTATAAAAAGCTTTTTAGGTTCTATTAAGTCGGATCCTACTGGATTATCTAAGTCTAAAATGGATAAGCACGCTTTACGCATTATGGGCGGATATATGAGAAGTAATGAAGGTGTGCAAGATTACAGAAGATTGGTGGAGCTAGAATATGATCAAAGTTTACCTTTAGAGCAGCGGCAAGAAATGGCACAAAAAGATATTTTAAATAGAATTAAAATACAAACGGACCAATACGTGCACACTAAAGTGCCTACAGGATCTGAAAAAGCACAAGCTGCTGCAAATGCATTGCAATCTAGTATTTTAGGTAACAGTATGATAGTATCGTCTAAAGGTATGACAGCTATTGATATTGCAGATATTGCAGATAAAGGGGTTTTTGATGGTAATATGTTAGCTCTTACATCTAAAATGATTGAGTTTGAGAAAGCAGGCGATAAAAAAGCTGCTAGAGATATACGACAATCTATGAAAAGTATGGGACGTAATATGGTGGAAAGTGGCGCCCTTACCCCTGAGCAAGGAACTGCGTATCAAAAATTTGAAATAGATCATTGGAGAATAAATGATGGCGATAATTCAAACATGTCTACTGATGATTTAGAAAAAGTAGGAGGTCTTGTTAAGTATATGACTGAAGATAGATGGCTTCCTGATTTTACACTACAAGGCGGAGGTAGAGATAGAATGTTTGATAGAATAGGTAATTATTATTCAGGAGTTGGAGCAACTACACTAGCGGGTGCGGGAGCAGGAACAATCGTAGCGCCTGGAGCAGGAACTCTTTTTGGTGGTGCTCTTGGATTTGGAGCAGGACTTATAGCTGCTACTACAGCTACTATAGGGGATATAGGTGCTACAATGTTAGGACAAGCTCTTGATGGTTGGGGTAATGTAAAAGATATGGGTCGACCTGAGAATGTAGATTTAGGTATTATTGATTCTGAGCGTACACAGCTAGCGCAAAATATGGCTAACTTAACTAAAGTGAATAATGCATTGGGCACACAATTTACTGAAGAAGATATACCGTTTTTAAAGAAAAAAGCTCTAGAATATTATGATTACACTGTAAGTGGTGGAGAAGAAATCCATGACGCAGTTAACAATTATGACGGAGATGTATATGAAGGTAATACTTGGATACCTAGCCCAGACAAAGAAGGAGACAACCTAAGAACTCGTCTTAATAATATGTTACAAAAAAGTATGACATTAGACGATTTTAGACCTGTAGGTATTAGTGAGGGTAGTGAAGCATATGACAAGTTATTTAAAACATCAGACGGAGCTAAAATAAAAACTACTAACTTAGAAATGCACGGAGTTATATTTCCCGATATATCAAACAATATACCTTTACAAATGATTGTTGAAACTGCAAGCGGCGATAGAGTTAGGGTTGAGATGAAAGACCAAACTGCTAGAGGGTTAGACTCGACAACTGGTCAAATAGCTAAAGCTATGGGAAGACTTGATGTACTTATAGCAGAAGAAACTAGAAAAGATTTAGAAAATGTAGATAACCCAATGCTACCAGATCTTGCTATTTCTACTAAAAATCAATTGCAAAGTTTAATGAATGATATGGGAAGTCTAGGTGGTGACCCTGAAGAGATTTATAAGACAGTTATGTATAACCACATAAAAACCATACCTTTGGCTATGTCTAAAATTAATAAACTTAAATCAGGTTTAGTTAATGCAGGCTACGCACCTGAACTTATTGCAAAAGCTATTGAGCAGTATGTATTTGAAGGTACTTATAATTCTGAAGGTGTTAAAACTGCAGAGCCATTAATTGCAACTAAAATCAGACTTAGGTAATGGAAGAAAATAATTTTTTAGCAGGTCTAGATACTACGTTAGCTTCAGAAAACTTAGTTGATGTAGATACTGAAGGCAATCAAATTCAGACTCCTGAAGAAGTAATTGACAAAGAAAAATCGACACACACTTTAGAAGACCGTGATTTTATATCAAGTCTTGTAGCAGATGTAGAAGCAGAGACTGCAGATGAGCCAGATGTAGGGATGACTACAAACCCTAGGTATGGAACTACCCTTAAAAATGTAGATTATGAGGCGTACGATGAATACATCGATCGCCCGTTTTCATTTATATCAGATGATGCAGATGATCTTAGAGCGTATGGGCAAAGCTCTGGAGAAAAGTGGGCTCATGGTATACCAAAACTAATAGGTAAAACAGGTACTAATGTATTAGGATCTACTGTAGGTTTAATATACGGTGCAGGAGCTTTTGCTTCTAATTTATTTGCAGAAGAAAGCGCAACAAAAGCATTTTTTGACAATGATTTTCAAAGAGGTTTAGATGGTATAAATGATTGGATGGATGACAAGCTTCCAAATTATTACACTAAAGAAGAGCAAGATTACAACATATTGCAAAGTATGGGAACTGCTAACTTTTGGGCCAATGATTTTACTCAAGGGTTATCTTTTATTGCTGGAGCTGTATTATCAGAAGGGCTTACCGCAGGGTTAGCATCAAGTGCACAAGTAGCAAAAGCTACTAAGATATTAAAAGGAGCAGTTGGAGCAAAATCTGCTAAATACATGGGCACCAAAGCAACTGACGACATACTAAAAAAGTTTAATAGCACAGTAGATTCTAATAGAATGAATACAGGGCTGCGTACTTTACGGCAGCTAGGTACTGGTGCTATGTACGAATCAGGAGTAGAAGCTAGACATCATTACGATGAAAGTTTTAAAGGATTACAAGAAGCATTTAAAGAAACAAACGGAAGAGGCCCATCTAAAGAGGAGTATGCAGCACTAGCTGATCTTGCTACTAAAAGTGCTAACGCTGTATTTGCAGGTAACTTAGCTCTAGTAGGTTATGGTAACTATATGATGTTTCCAAAAATATTTGGTAAAGGATTAAAGTCTACTAAAGCTGCTTATGCTAATGCGTTAAAAAATGAAGTTAAAGGTAAAGGTAGAGCTTATTATACTCTAGCTAAAGAGCTTGGTAAAAAAGAAGTTTTAGCTAGAAATGCTTGGCGTGTACTTAAGACTCCTCTGTACGAAGGATTTGTAGAAGAAGGTGGACAAAAGTTACTAGATGTAGCTGGACAGGCTGCAGCAACTAACTACTACGTATCTAAAGGTGATCCAGGCTTTATTAAAATGGCTGCTGAAATGCTAGAAAATACAGCAGATAAATTTGGTGAAGTTTACGGATCTAAAGAAGGTCAAAAAGAAATAGGAATAGGTTTTTTGTTAGCTGCTATGGGGTTACCAGGGCGTACGTCTGTTAAAGGTAAAGATGGTAAAACTAAAAAACAAGGTACTTGGAATGGGGGTATTTGGGAGAGTATGCAAGACATTAAACTGCAGAAAGATTCAGTAAATGCCCTTAAGACTAGATTAGAGAATGATCCTGACGCAATGAAGGCTTTCGAAAGAAACTTTAATGCTATGGTTAGAGATGGTGTTATACAAGATGCTAAAGATTTTGCTTCTATTATTGATAGCCCTTTTGCATTTTACAATGCAGAAGAGGATGGGGTATTTAATTACATTTCAGCTAGAGTTAGAGCAGGATTTGAGTCAGAGCTTATTGAAGATGTGAAGCACATACGTAACATGTCTTTGGATCAGTTTAGAGAAGCTTTTGATTACAAAGGTATATCAGATTTAAACGACACTGAATTAGCTGCTAGAAGAGAAGATATAGCCACAGCATTTGAAAAGAAAATAACATCAGTAAAAGCTGCTTTTAATAAAATTGACCAAAGCTTTACTAGCTGGGGAGAAGACCAACGAAATAGTATTGCTCACGCACTTTCTATTACTGAAGATAGTATAAAAAGAGAAGAAAGTATTAACAAAAGGTTAGCCGATATGGGGTTAACTTTAGATATAGAAGTTGAAGAAGATAAAGCAAAAGCAGACAAAAGAGAAGCGGATGAGGCTAAGCTTCGTTTAAAAAATATTTGGCAACGTTTATCCGGTAAACAGGTAGAACAAATTAAAAGTGATAATGCAGGCGCTGTAGAAAAAGTTAAACGAAAGTTAAACATAAAAGAATTAACTGACCCTGTACATTTAGAAGAGCTTTACAACACTATACTACAAGAAAAAACAACTTTACAAGCAGAGTTAGATAAAATAGAAAGCTCTAATATCAGTAAAGAAGAAAAAGAAAAGCAAGCAGAGGTAGTTCAGAAAAAAATTAACCTTGTATTAGATAGGTTTGCAGATTTATCTAAAGCAATTGATAAAGGATTAGACCCATACATTAGTGCTGGAGAACAGCAAATGCTAGATGCTTGGGAAAAAGCAGACCCTTCAGGGTTTGCAGTAGGCAAGGAAGAGGCTACACAGCTATTAAAAGATTCTAGAAAACTTAGAGCAAGACGACATAGAGCTATTGATATGTATAATCAAATGCTTGCGTTAAGAGAAGAAGGTACTTGGTCTAAGCATGGAGATATAGTTCCTAGACCAGAAGTGCTTTATCAACAAGCTATACAATCAGGTAAAGGCCCTAATGTAGAGATTGACGATCCAAAGTTAGCTAAACTTATTACGCGGTATCAAGGTAAAATTGTAGAGTTTGAATACAAGAATGAAAAAGGAGATGTAAGCGTTAAACGTTTCTTAGTAGAAGACACAAAAGTTGAGTCTGAAAACGACGAGATATTACGTCCAATTCCTTCATTTGAAACATTAGCTATTCTTGAAGAGTTAGAGACAGCTAGAGCTGAACTAAAAACTTTGCGAGAAGTAGAGCAAAATGAAGTTGCTAGCACAGAAGTCTTAATTAAAGAAGAAGCAATAAAAGTTCTAGAGGATCAATTAGGATCTAACGCAGACAATACTGCTCCGTGGGCAGCTAAATCATTATTAAAAGCTAATGGACCTATTAGTATAATAGATCAAACACAAATAGCACAAGAGCTATTAAAAGCTACGCTATCTAAAACTGAAACTAAGCTTAAAAATAGATTACAGCTTTTTAACAACTCACTTGATATATTTAAAACTAAATTTAGCGAAACTATAACATCTTTAAGAAATTATAAAAAGATGTTAGATAACAAAAGCGAGCTATCTGAAGATGAGTTAGAAAATATATTTAGAAAGCAACTTGAACTTGAAGCGGATCTTAGAGTTCTACGTAATGACATAGCTAATACAAGAAAAGAAATAGCATCTGTAGAAACAGACTTAAATGTATTGCAAAATTTTGCTCAGGAATCCAAATCACTTAAAACTCAAGAGCAAGTAAACGCTGCTATTGAAAACTTATTTGAAGCGTCATACACAATGAAGGATTATGCATCTATCTATAAAGAGATGTTAGATAATCCAGTGTTCCAAATGGCTAAAACTCAAAAAGATGGTAGAACTATTATTGACAGTGAAAAGCTAAACGGATTTAAAAACGTTATTAATAATGGTACAAAGCAGATTAAAGAGTTGCTTTTACAGTATGATGACAGTGTTAAACCTCTTTATACTAAAATAGAAGATCTAGAAAAACGTCTAGAAGAGCTTAAGAAGATTATTAAAGTTACTAAGCCTACTGCAGACGCTCCATTTGGTAGAGCATATAAAAAAGATCAAAGTAAACCTGAAGCTGCTGAGTATGCAAAAATGGCACAGCGTTTACAAAATGCTATGTTTGATTTAGATCGTCTAGAAAAAGCTTTTATTCAGGACGTAGACTCTTTAATTACTAGTGCTACGCAAGCTACAAATGTAGCTATATCATTAAATAATCAGATGCTAGCTTTACAGCAAAAGCTCGAATACTTTTTGGCGCCTCCTCTTAAAAAAGAAGAAGGAGACGATGTTTATACAGAGTCTAGCTCAGGCCAAATGTCTATTGAAGATTTAATAAATAGTACTAATGCTTCAGAATACAACTCTCCTGCAATATCTAATCACTATTTAGGTAAAACTGCAGGTTCGCATGTGGCTGCAATAAAGAGGCTTAAGGAGATAGAAGATATAATAGCTCGTAATGCTACAGTATCAGAAAAGCTCCGTACTAAAGTTGATGAATTAGAAAAAGAACAATTAGAAAGTCAATTACAATTTTTTGCTTATACATCAGCTAAGAATTTTAGTGCTAAAAGTAAAGATGCTAACTCTCATAAAGTTATGGCTGTTAGTAGAAAAAATTTACCTGAAGACTTGGTAGACAAAATAGTATTTTATGATGAAAAGCGAAAAAACAAATGGTTTACAGCTAATCAAAATAAAACAAAATTAAAAGGGCAAGACAAAGAAACTATTGTTTATATTTTAACTAACAATAAAGGTGAACCTAAACTTATAAATAATAAGCCTGTTTATACAACAATGCCTAACGATGAGTTATTTACTACTTACAACACAAAAGGAGGGCCTAGAGTTGGGTATCGTTACGGTAAATCCGATTTAAATGTAAAAGGCAGACAAGAGTTTACAGATGTAGATAACATAATAAGATATTCTATTGAAGATGCAGACGGAAAAACTACGGGTAGTCTTACTGAAAACGTTTTAGATATTATAGAAAGACATAGAGTTAGACGTCAAAATGTTTTAGATTCGTCTGAACCTCTTATGATGTCAATAATAGGCCACAGTACTCCGCATGTATTAAAGAAAGAGGGTGAGCAATTAAATCGCCCATCAAGAAGTATACAATCTGATGTGCAAAATATTAACCTACGACCTAACGTTTCTTTAGACAATAAAGTAGTTATTGGTGGGCGAAGTATGACGTTAAAACACAATATGCTGTTTATTGAAAAACAAGGTAAGTTAATACCTGTTTCTGAGCAGTCTTTAACGGAGATAGATCAAGAAACATTGTACAATTTATTTATTAAGTATGCTGACCAGCAAACTAGAAGAATGAATAAAGAGTTAATGAAAGAGAACGCAGAAAGTATTGACTCTAACGATATTAATAGTAAGAACATCTTACAAATTATTAAAGATTTAGTTTATTTTGGACCTAACACTGCTAAACAACAAACAGATATAGCTGATGTAAAATCAAAACGATTTGAAATTAAGCCTAATAAAAATGGATTTAGTTTATATTTTGGAGAGTTTGGAGAAATACAAATGCAGCAACTTCTTAATAGAAGTGAGAACACTAGTTTACATGAACAGTTAGAAGAGTTTATTAAAAATAGATCATATAATGTAAATTACTTTACTTTAGGTAAAGACGTTACACAACGTTCTGGAGGAAAGGCTGTAGAAGAGTATGAAGAAGCGCTTAAAAATGCTAGAGGCAGATTCTTTAGTACTAAGGGGCCAGTAAAAGTAAAAGATCCTAATAAAGCTTTAGCGCAATGGAAAAAAGAAAACCCGCGTCCTAAAGAAGAGGATGCTCAATATACTCCATTTACTGAATATACAGTAGACAAAGAAGGTAATGTGTCTAAAATTCAATGGAGTAATTATACGCAATACTTGCTAGGTGATACTACAGGTATGAGAGATAAGGTAAGAGATATAAATGAAATACCTTTATACACTTTAATGCGGGACGAAATAAAAGAAGGTGATAAGAATTTTTATAAAGGAGCTCAATTCCAAAATACTTATTTATTGGTTGGAACTAATAAAATGACTTCGTTGTCTGAGTTTTTAAATCCTAAAAAGAAAAAAACAACTACTCGCACATTTAAACCTAAAGTTAAAAATCAAGCGCAAACTACTACTACTACTGAAGAGGAGGGCAATTATGCGCCAACTCCTACAGATATTATGTTAAGAAGTAAAGATCCAGTATCTGAGTCTTACAAAGTTACTCAAAAAGATGGTAGTACATTTGAACTTACTTTTACTTTTGAAGGTAAAAAAGGAACTGAAGTTACAATGGATTCAGCTGCTACTATATCTAATTATCAAGATATAGATGGTAATACTATAAAAGATACAGAAGCATTAGAGCCTTATATAACTGAGTTTAGAGAAGGTAGAATTGCTGCAGTTAAAAATGATGACGGCACTGTAGAGCCTGGAGTTAGAGGAGCAACTAAAGCGCTTATTCAAGAGGTAACTAATTTATTTAATAATGACCCATCAAATACATTTGCAGAAGTTGAGCATGATTTACCTCCTGTTACTTTTGAGTATATTTACCCAGAAGGAATGGAAAGTGATGTAGAAGATTCTCCTTTTACGAATAACCCGTCAGGACAAGAAGAAGAAGTTACCCTGGAAGGATTTGAAAGTGATGTAGAAAGTAGTACCAATGACGAATTATGTTAAAAAAATAGACCATGAGTATATGTAGAAATAATAATTTATTTGAACAAACATCAGCACAATTAGAAGCTGTAATACCTAAGACTCCGGAAGGAAAGCAATTAGTTAGTTTAAATGAATTTAAAAATTTTTTATACGGAACTTCTTTTAGTGAGCAAGTTAAAAGAAAAGACATTTTATTAAATCCTAATATAGCTTTTAGTAAAGAATACGTAGATGCGTTTGGATCTGCTCTAAGCCGTTCCAGTAGATTTTCTTTACCTGCTATCGTACAGCACTTAAAAGAAAATAGAAAAACTATTACAGTTGGTAAAGAATTACTTGAAATAGATAAAGCATCTGATGCTGATATTATTAGATATGCTGCAAATCAATTTCAGTTGTATGCTGAGCAAGCTGTGATTGGAAAAACTTACAATGTTCAATCTATAGCATTAAAAAATGCTTTTGCTTTTTTATATGATTTTTATGCTAACGTAGAAAACTATGCAGATATTTTAAATTCTACAGTAGTTGGTAACGCTACAGCAGATATAAAATTTGACAGCAAAGCTGCAGAAGATACAAAGGCTCCTTATTTAGTTAGAGCTTTAAGTAACAGTCAGAGAGCGTACATAAATGAAACTATGACATCAGATCTTTTTCATATGTTAGGAGAAGATGCAGACCCAGAAGCTCTTGCTAAAGTTATATTAAGAGAGGAAGGGTACAAAGATATTTTAAGAGAAATATACGGAGGTCCTTTAGCTGGTAGAAATACAGTGTATAGAAATATGCAAGAGTATTACAAAAAAAGAGCAAATCAAATAATAAAAGAGCATGGAAAAGAGCCGTCATCAGCTAGAAAGGCTCAATTAGTTAGAGAATACAACAATGTTGCAGAGCTCATAGATAAAGTAAATAAAGAAACTAATCAGGTTGAGTCTTTAGGTCTTATAGGGCAAAATTGGGACACTATTATAAAGAATCATTTAGTGCATATGTCTAGGTATAATTTTAATCTAGATACAACTACTATTGAGGATATTGCTACAGATGAAGTTCAGGATGAAAACGAAGTTAACACAAGAGACTCGTTAGGTATTACGCCTGCGCATGAAGTTAATCCTATATCTAGACTAAGTAGAGAAGTAAAAGCTATTTTAGAAACGTTACCTGAAGTGCAAGAATGGGATACAAAAAAAGGTAAATACATATTTGCACAAAATAAATTAGGTGGAACTAAATTAGCAAACTTTAGTAAAATACAAGGTATAATGTATAAGACTCTTTCTAATAAAGAAGGGTTAGATGCAAAAATAGCTGCTTTACAAAAGCTAGCTGCTGAAAACCTTACATTTCAAATATTATTAGATAGATTAGGATTTGCTGCAGGGATGGACTTAATGGATTTAACACCGTTCCAAATGCAGGTGTTTATTAGTTTAGCTAATTCGTTTAATAATGCTGGGCATAAATACCATATTGTGCAAGTAACAGATAAGGGGGCTAGAAATGTAATGAATGCTAACAAAGAAAGTGAGCACAATGCAGTAAAGCGTCTTTGGAAAGAAAATTTTACATATGCAATACAATCTAGTTTAGGAAAAGTTAATTCTAAAAAGCAAAGAGTTTTAAATTTAAACGCTCCATATAAAGGAGGAACATTAGCTGATGCTATAAAAGCTAATAAAGGAGTAGGTGATACGCTAGATCTTCTTGCTGTTTTAGGAATACAATTTACTAACCAAAAAGCAGTTACAGATTTATTAAACTATTCAGGGTATACTGATTATATGTCAGGTATGTCAACAACCGCAGATGATGTTTTTATAGCAAATGCTAATATGATATTAACTCAAATAGCTAAAAAAGATGGAGATATTATAAATGTGTTTGATTTAGATTTAGGAGGAAGATTTAATCAGTTAGTTGGGTTAGAACTAGAAACGTCAGATCAATTAGGTACTTTGAGCTTTCAAGGTATTGATGGGTCAAAAATATATGGTGTAAGCCTTAAAGGTTTTAACGATGTGATGGCAGATCTTGTTTTTGAAGATAGCCACATTAAAAAAGCTATGTTAAAATCGCCTACTACACATAATTCTAAATATTTAAAATCTCGTAATAAAATAGAAATAGCTACATTACTTGGTACAGTAGATACTGGTAGCCAGTTTAGTGCTTCTGTTGATCGTGCAGGGCTAGCAGATACAGCTGCACAAGAAGTGTCTTCTATATTAAGTGGGCATGTACCGTTTATTAAAGCAGGTAACAAAAAGACTCATACTACTATGAAGTTTGAAGATCCTGATTTTAATAGAACTAGAGCGCAGTTTGCGAAACAATTAATTGGATACTTAGAAGATGAAATTGTTACAGCACATGCTATAAAGCATGGGGCGGCGTCTCAAATAAAAGGATTAAGAGAAAAAGGAGCTAAATTGCAATTGTTTGCACAAAGTTCCAAAGATAGATTTAAAGAGATACAAAATATAGCTAATAGATTAATTGATGATCCAAATACAACTAGAGCGCAAGTAACAGCAATGCTTAAAAATGAAGTTATAACTAGTACTATTGATAAGTACATGTTAGATGAAAGAGCTCAGTTAGTAAAGGATTTAATAGAATATAATGTTATACAAAAAAAAGAAGGTTCTTTTACTAATGTTGCACTAGATAGCAATCAATTGATGGCTATTAACAAGGGGCAAGAAGCAAAATATTTAACTCCTGCTTTAGTTAATAGAGTTGCAGAGCATATTTTTATGATTCGTACAGAATCAATGCATGAGCAATTTAAAATATTTTTAGGTCATCCTGCACTGTACAAAGATTTGTTTAAAAGAACCTCTGGTTTAATTGGTCCTAAAAAATATCCAGTTACACATAGAGAAGTTCTTTCTTATGTAGATAAAAACTTTCCGTCTATAGTTAATCCAAACAGACATAAAGGAGGAAGAGACATAGGTACTGTACGGTACGTTACTCGAGCTGAAGTATTAGAAACTTCTAAGTATATAAACGAGTATGTTCAAACATTATCTGCTTTAAAAGCAGAGCCAGCGTTAAAGAAGTTGATCCGTGACACATATAGTGACATGGAAATTTTTGATGGTGGTGGATTTATTACGTTAGATTTTTATAGACTTACTAGGAGATTGACTGATTCTTGGAGTCAGGGGCATGAAGATGCATACAACAACGTTATTAATAATACTGCAACACCTGCAGACATGGCTAAACTAGATCCGCTTAAGCCTCAAGTATTTGCACAAGCGTTAGAAGATAACATTGATATTAGAATATTTAACAAGTTTGCACTTTTTCCTATTCACCCTAATTTATCTAGAGTTGTTGGGCAAGACGTCCCATTAATGATGGAAGAGATTCATCAAGATATGATAAACAATAATCTAGACTACATGGTTATGGAGTCTGCTACTAAAGTAGGCGCTAAAACACGTAAGGATGGAGAGTTTGATCAGTATGTTAATGAAAATAATGATTACATGCCAATGGAAACAGACGAAGCTGTCCAGGAGTATGATTTGAAATTCTTTGGTATACAAATGGACCCTAAAGGTAAGAGATCTAAAAGTGTATCTATTGGTACACAGAGTTTATCTATGATGCTTACTAATATATTTAGTGAAGCTAAAGTGCAAAAGAAATATGTTGACGCTCCTTTTTCAGAAACTGAAACTTGGGAACAAGCGGCTAACAGATACCACACGTTAAACGGCGCTATAATCCAAAGAGAAACTCAAGTGTTAGCTAATAAGTTAGGATATGCTTATAATAAAGCTACTAATCAGTTTACTAATTTAGGAGAGGCTGTTTCTAAAGAACTAATGAGGGATACTATCTTAGAAGAGTTAGATCGTAGAGATGTTTCTAGACTAATGCGTGAAACAATTATTGACTTATTTGAAGGAGACGTAAACTTACTAAATCAAATACCAGAAAAATCTAGATTAGAGACTATTGTAAATTCTATTGTAACTAACTCAGTTATACGTCGTAAGATGAATGGGGATATGGTAGTGTTACAATCTAATTTTGGGTATGAAGTAAGTAATACAGCTAAAAAACAAAAAGACGCCGCACCTGAAATACAGGAGATGGGTAAGCTTAAGTTTTATAGGAAAGAGAATGGGCCTATGAGTAAAACTTTAGCTATGCAGGTATATTTACCACACAGTTTTAAAGAGTTTTTAGGTGAAGAAGTTCCGACAGATTTAATTGATTTAAATGACCCTAGGATTAGAGAGCACGTAGGATTCCGTATACCAACTGAAGGGTATAATTCTATAGAATTTATAGAAGTAGTTGGGTATCTACCACAATCTGCTGGTTCTACTATTGTAGTACCATCTGAAATGGTTGCTAAGTCAGGAGCCGATTATGATATTGATAAATTGACTTTATACATACCTAACACAAGATTTGTTGGTGGTAAGCTAGTTGTAGAGCCTGTTATTACTAAAGCATCTGAATTAAGATCTAGAGATCTTGGAGGCTATAAAAATGTTATTTTAAAATTATTTGATCAAGATAAAGCAGTAAGCTTAATTCAAGAGCTTGATAATATATATACAAATAAAAAAACAACTAATGATTTCTTAAAAGCGTTTGCTAAACATCCAGTAATAAAAGCTAGAAAAGAAAGAATAGATCAGCTTAAAGAAGATAGAGAAGCAGCTTTAACTAAAGTTGATAAAGAAGATATATCTAAACAAATTAAAGATATTTATGAGGATATAAATACTCAATTATTGAATACTCCTGAAGGGATATTCCGAGGGCAAGACTTTAACAGAGATGCTCTTTTAGGGTTTAAAGCTAAGCTACAAAATGATTTGACTAAAATTGATGATCAAGTTGAGCTACAAGGGTTTGAAGAATTACCGATGGAAGAAAAGCAAACAAAAGAGTATTTGCAGAATGAACTTCAGTTTTTTATGAAAGATGTACTTAGACATCCTTTAAGTTTTGATCAGTTAATTACTCCAGTAGGAGCGCATGGATTAAAAGAATTAGCATATAGAATAGATGCTTTAGTAAATCCAGATAAGTATGTAGACCCAAATGCAGAAGTATTAGAGGAAAGACCTAAAAATCTTTTAGATGAGTTATCATTTAAAAATATTATTGAGCTTACTCGTACAATGTATCAAACATTAGGAGGTACAGGGATTGTAGCTACAAGTATGACGCACGCAATTAAAGTTCAAAAGACAGGACTAGCTTTTAACAAAGAGCATAAATTTAATTTTAAGAATATATCTAAAATTGGAGCTCCTTCATTATCTAAAGTATATTCTAATAATTCTAAACGATCAATTAATTCTGAGATGCAGCAATATGTTACAGGTTATGTAGATGGTGAAAAAGATCCATTTGTAATGTATGTTAATGCAGGTAAAGATGCAGCCGCCGTACATATGGTATTATTAAGAGCTGGATTACCACTACAAGAAGTATTGTACTTTATGTCTCAACCTATTATTAGTGATTATTTAAGGATGAAAAGTCTAAATCAAAGTGTAGCGCTTAGAACAACTAAAAATGGCTATATGAGTGATGAAGACATAATAGGAGATTTATCTAATGGTAAAAAATACGGTAATACAGCAATACAAGCTCCTACAGGAGGGCCAATGCAATTTACTTTGGAGCAGCTTAAATCAATGGTTGGTAAAAAATTAAAATCTGAAAAAGAAGGTAAACAACTTACACCTAATGATAAAAAAAGACAAAAAGCTATATTAACAGACTTTTTAGAATATAAAAAATATGCAGAAGAATTACGTAAACTGCAAGAAATACATTCTTACGACAAAGTTAAATTAAAAAATGGTAGTGAGAATATTTATATGAAAGCTATGGAGGAGGTTGTTGAGATAGAAGATAATTTTACTAATCCTTTACTTTTAGTCAAAACTCCTACAAGCATGTTAAAATATAACAGAGATGCTTTATTTGCATCTAACACGTTATTAGGCCAAGTAGATCTTAAAAATAGTAATAAAGCAATTAGAAACTTTTTTGTTCAAAAAGCTGTAGGACTTATAAATAATGGAATTCGTAAAGATGACGTTATATATACTCTAAACAAATTTGATAATTTTATTACTGCAGCTTTAATCCAAAGCGTAGTAGTAAATGGAAACGAAACTATAGCAGATAAACGCTACAGTTTGATGCAAGGAGAAAATAGTTTACCTAGACGAGTAAAGTCTTTACAAGATAGTTTAGAAGTTACAAATGTAGCTTTAGATGCATTTTTACCTATACTAGATAGTTATGTTCAAGGAGCAGTAGAAGCTACTTCAGACAACTTAAAGTTACGTAAAAGTGTTATGAATACGATGGATGTAGATGTAATTGCAGAAGAGATGAGAGAGCTAAAAAAAGCTCAGCCTGCTATTTATAGAGATCTTATTTATTTTAGCATGTTACAATCAGGCGTAGATTTTAATCCTAACGCTTTCTACAGTATTATACCTGCAGAAGATGTGCTACCAATAACTAAATCTGCATTTAATGCGTTTGTTGGAAGAAATAATGTAACCAATGAGCTAGATAATATGTGGAAAAACTTTTATAATGCTAATTGGGATAACAGCACTATTACTAAAATAAGATATGCTGGGAGCCAAGGAAGCAAAGCTGCAGCTATAGGTGCAGCTACAATTAAAGCAAAAGCTATTCCTAATGTTAAACAAAATTCTTTAACTATAAAATCTCCTGGAGGGTCCGCACATTACATGAGAGCTGATAGGGAGTCTGAGTGGCAATTAGCTGCTAAAAAAGGTATAAGAGGAAAATCAATTGAAGCTACTGATTCTGCTAGTATGTATTTAACTAATAGAATGGCTAAAATTGAAGGCGAATATAAAGCTGGACCTGAAGTGTCTAAAAAAATTGCAGCAGGGTATAAAATATTAAGCGCAGATAAAGCTGTCCTACCTTCTGGTGTATATGTGTTAACTGATGGTACTACTATACAAATTACAAAGTTTGATAAAGGTAGAGGTACATTAAATCAAATGATAAAACATCCTGAAGTTTTAGAGGCAGCTGGTGAAGAAAAATTATCTAGAGAGCAATTTGCTTCTATGTTAGGGTATACAAGTTTTGCAGGCATGAAAAACTCAGCTGCATACAAAGGCTTTGTGTCTGGTAACAATTCGTTATATTTGTCTAAGATTGAGGTAATAGCAGTAGGAACTGAAACATTTACAGAGGCTGAGCCAAGGGAAGATGAAAATGATGGGAATGTAAATGATACTTTATTCCAAATTAAAAAAGAATCAAATTGTTAAATTATGTCGTGTAGAATAGAAAGAAGTACTGAAGGTAAAATAGAAACTGTAAAAACACGGTACGGCCAAGAGTCTCCTTTGTTTAAAGAAATGAATTCTTTGATTAACGATGGTAGAAATGAGGATCTTGCTTACGCAGCTTACCTTAAAGCAACTAACGACGCGGCAAATATTGGTATTTTACAAGAGCCTGCTTTAGTAAATAACATTGTACAAAATGTCTTAATGGATGTTAACGATAATTTTGACAAATGGAATAACATAAGCAAAGAGCTAAAATTTTCTGAAGCTAACCAGCAACTACAAAATGATCTTTTTTACTTTTTAGATAAGATTGGCGTAAAAGTAGAAACAGTTGATACTTTAACAAATGATAGAGGTGAAACTATAAATGCTACAGGTTTAGCAGATCTTACTAATAGGACGGTGCAGCTAGTTACTGGTAAAGCAGACATGTCTACACTGACCGAAGAGACTGTGCACTTTATTGTGGAAGTTTTGAGAGCTGATGGTAATCCTTTGTTTAAGTCTATGTACAACATGATACAGGACTATAGTGAATATAAAGAAGTAGCTAACCCAGATGGGTTTTACTACAAAAAGTACAATGGCGATATAGATCTACTTAAAAGAGAGGCTATAGCTAAAGTAATAACAAAGCATCTTATTAACGGAGATGTGGCAAATGAAAAGAAAGAGAAAGTATCGAGACTAGAAAGATGGTGGCAAAGAGTTCTAAACATGTTATCGAAAATGTTTGGAAAAACACAGACAGATCCCTTTGCTGAAGCAGCGCTTGGAGTTGTAAATCGTAGTCTAGAAAATGTAATGCAGAGTGACCCTGCCGGTATAGAGGTTAGCGGAGTATTTTATCAAGAAGATTTAAGTAAAAGTATACTCGATCAGTTAGACGAGGATTCTAAAAATTATGAAAACAAGGAAATAACAATAGATAAAGTTACTAACGATGATTTAAAACGTCATTGGAAAAAGATAGCAGGAGATGATCCTAAAATAAAGAGGTACGTAGCTATTGCTGGTCCATATAAAGGTAAAGAATTAAAGTTTCGTGGGTCAGATAGGACAGCAGAAATATTTAAACAAAAATTTGTAGGATATAAAAGTGAGTCTGAAAAAGAATTAGACATGCATAATCAAAATATTCGTATGGCTATGGGTACTAAAGGCCATTTGATTATGGAAGATCTAATTGATTACCATTTTGAAGGTAAAGGAAGCATTAATGCAATTATACAAGGTGTAGGTAGCATGATGAAAGCTGAGCATGTCAATAGACTAAGTTTAGCTATGAAGTCTTTAAAGAAAACTATTGATGACCAACAAAAAGCTATAAACAAACAAAATGGTACTAAAGGTAAATATGTAATACGTAAAGAGCAATTTATAGCAGATGAAAAGAATCAGGTTGGGGGTACTATCGATATGTTAGTCCTATACAGTGATGGATCTGCTTCTATTTATGATTATAAGTTTAAAAGCTCTAATGCGCAATATTCTAAAGAAAGAAGAGGTAGACTAAGTATTACTGGTGATATGTTTGCTAGCAGTTTAGAAGGATACGATTCACAAATTGGTCACTATAAAGACGCCTTGTTGTCTAAGTATGGTGTAACAAGAGTTCGACAATCCCGGATAGTACCTGTAGCGGTTCGTTATGAGTCTAAAGATGGGAGGTTATCTAATTCATTAACAGCTTTAGAGGCTTATGTAGATCCTTCTATATTATCAAAAAAAGACGCTAAAAGTCAAATAGAATCTTTAGATGGAACAACATTAGATTGGCTACGACCTATACCAGTTGCGCAAGAGACTACAGATGACAAACAAGTTAACAATCTTATAGAGTCTGAGATGCGAAGATATAAGAAGCTTGTAGTACAACGTAAAAATGCACCTTTTGCAGATAGAGCTGCTTTAGATGAAGTTATAAATGAATCTCTTGCAATGATTAGAGCTCTTCAACATAATAAAGATATAAGTATTGGGCTAACTAACATTTTTAAAATAGTTCGTGTTGCAGAGGCTGGTATAGGTGTGCATGACGAATTTATAACTAAAGAGGGAGAGCAAGTTTTAAATCCAAAGTACTTATCAGAAAAACAATTAAGAGAAGTGTATGGAGAGTTAATACATTTTCAAGCTTATACAACATTAAATGATGTTTCTAATAAAATTAAAAAATCTAATACTAAAAATAGTAAAGAACTAGTTAAAAAGTTAGAAAGTGCTTCTTTTAGTATCGGTACAACTATTAAAGCTCTAGAAGAGTTTATGGTTGACCGTATGGATATGAGAGCAAAAGAAAAAGGTATTAATAATTTTAGATATAACAGAATTCAATCTAAAGTTAATTCTTATATCAATGTATCTCAGCAATCTAACCCTTATAGTAGATATGTAACAAATGTTATGAATAAAGCTAATGGGGCTAAAGTTAAGTTTGAAGCTAAGCTTATAGCAGAGATAGAAGCTCAAGACGAACTACTTAAACAGTATGCAGAAGAAAACGGTATGTCTCTTAGAGAGGTGTATGAACAAAAAATATTAAATAGTGATACTCATAATTTATATGCCAAATATAAAACAGAGTTTTACGACATAAAAAATGACCGCATAGAAAAGGGAGATCATTTGTGGATGAAAAAACATCACACAATAAATCTAGAAAGATTTAATAGAGATTTTCCTGAGTGGCAAAAACGTGAGTACAATCGTATAGAACAACATTTTGGTCCTACAAACAAAGCAGGTATAAAAGCAGCTAAAGTTAAATGGAATAAAAGGTATGACTTATTAAACAGTACTCAAGCCTGGTTAGATGCAGGTAAATACTGGTTAAACATTAACGAAGAAGCTACTCAAGAATATGTTACGGATGAATTTAAAGAAATTCAAAGTGACTCAAGATTAAAATCTTATTATGATTTTCACGTTAATAAAATTAAAGAGTTTGGGGATAAATTTGGTAAAAATCTAGGTAACACTTATGTAGCTTGGGTTAACAAATCGTCAACAGACGCACTATTGGAATCTAATAACAAAATAGACTCATTTAAAGCTTCTATATCAGATAGATTTAAAGCAAAAGGGCATGATGTAAATCATTTGTTTGGTATGATCGATGATAAAGGAAATCCTATCAGACATATACCCCGTATATTTACTACTCCTCTTACAGAAAAAGATGAGTTTGGTAATGATAAAATTAAACCTCAGCTAAAATCTACAGAACTAAGTAGATCATTGTATTTATTAGGGCAATCTGCTTTTGAATATGACATGAAAAGAGAAATAGAAGATGAGCTATTACTTATAGAGCTTATACTTCAAGAAGGTCTTGTAAATGAAATAGCAGAAGATAGAAAAGGGGCAGCAGTAAAAAAAGCTTTTGGTCAAGTGCACAACGTATTTAATACTGCACAAACGAATGCGCAAAACTTTACTGATGTTATAGACAATGCTTTATACGGTAGGACTTTAAAAGATAAAGATGTTATTGTAGGCGATGATATAAGTTTAGTTAAAACAGGATTAACTTTAAAGAACTACGCATCTGTTGGAGCTCTTGGTTTAAAAGTTCCTGTAGCTGTAGGTGCTGGAGTAGCTGGTATTATAGGAGTACACATTCAAGGATCTAAAGGTTTACACTTTAACAACAAGCAAGTGTTAGAGGCGGAAGCGGCAATTATAAAAAGAGATCCTAAAGTTAGAGCTGTGATGGAGCATTTTCAATTAGCTGTACTAGATGTATCAAAACGTAAAGGGGAAATGCTGTCTAGTAATTACCGCGCAAAGTTTATGACTGGTGATCGTTGGTTTGAATTTTTAGCTCAAGCTGATTTACAAGTAGATACTATATTAGCCGTTGCTATGGCTAAAAATCATGGTATAGATTCTGAAGGTAATTTAAAAAGACTAGCAGAGTTACCAGATGGTACTAAATCTGTCTACGACTCTATGGAAGTTACAGATAACGATAAATATACTTTTAGTGGAGCTCAGAATAAATATTTTGTAAAAGTTCCAAATGAAACAGAGAATTCTTTTAACAGTTTAAGGGCTAGACATGGAATCATAAGTAACAAAATAAAAGGTACAGCGTCTCCTGAAGCAATTAACACTGCAGGTATGAAACTTATCAACAGATTTTTCTTACATTATAGATCATGGTTACCAGGATTAGCGTTAGAACGTTTTGGTATAACAAGATATGACCATATTTTAGAACATTTTGATCAAGGTACCTGGAGAGGCTTCTTTGGGAACTTTGGGCCTGATGCAGAATTTGATAATATGGGAGACTTAGTTAAAGCTGAGTTTGCTATGACAGAATTTTTAGCAGCCACTTTAGTTGATATAGGTAAAATAACATTAGATATTGGGACCTTTGGTTTAACTAATTCGCACACTATAAAAGAAGGAAAAGCTCAGCAAGAGTTTGAGTTATTCTTAGCTGATAGAACAGAAGATGCAGATTTTGATTTTAAAGGAGATCCAGCAAAACGAGAAGCTGCATTTCAGAAGTTTTTAGAAATGAAACGAGGAAATCTTAGAGGTACTTTATCTGAATTAAGAGCAGTTATTTTATTAGGACTACTTGTAATGGGGTTAGGCGGTGACTGGGATGACGACGGCAAAATTGATATACGTCAAAGCTGGTTAGGAAGAAAAACATATAATGTTCTTAATAGAGTATATAGAGAAACAGCTGTATTTTGGGATCCAACAGAATTTGTAGGACCACGATCTACAGGTATACCTTTACTTGGGTTAGTGCAAGATGGTATTAAGCTTTTAAACAATAGTGCAGACGAACTTGGTGATAGACTAACTGGTAAGCAAGGGGTTGAGACTGATCGTATAGAGGCAGGGTATTACACATTTAAATTAGCTCCCGGCTTAGGTGCGTTAGCAAAAGCTATGGAAATTTACCCTCAACACAAAACATCTAAAACATAAAACAACCAACAGTAAAAAAGGGGGGCAAAGCCCCCTATTTTTTTCTATTATCAAATTGTTTGTGATTATTTAATACGTATTGAATAAACATTAAATTACACATAGCATGACCAATGTGCGATTTACCGCTTTCAGAATCCAAATCTTCTCCTTTTTGAAAAGCAATAATATGTCTAAACAAGCTCCCTAATAACTCAGTTATAAGTTGCCCTTTTTTCCAATTATCTCGAGAATATTTAGTTTCTCCAAACATTAAGACTTCAACAAGAGGTTCAAGAGACTCGAAATCAATTTGATCCCAAGCCATTTTACCTTTATTGTGCCTATCTGCATACTTATGCTCGTCTGGCCACTCTTTTGATCTATTTATTACTCCTGGTTTATCTATATAACCTACAGTTTTTTTAGAAACAAAGTCGTATTTATACCTTACAAAGTTTTCTTTTGACATTTGTATGTGTTTGAATTAAACGTCTCGTCTTCAAAATTAATTATACTTAATAGCTCCGCATTTGGATGCAATTTTACACCTAGTTTAAAACTTAAACGTTCGCGGCGTTTTGCATCTTTATATAAAATTTGGCCTATTTCACTATTAGAAGTTACTCCATGAAATGTTAGTATATCTTTTTTATACCCAGTAGACAATTTAGAGTATCCGCCTCTCATAAGATGCGTGTAATCTTCTTCGTATTCTGCAGGTATATCAAATACAAACATAACAGTTTGAGTGTCAGGATCATATGTCTTTCTAAAATTTGGAAACTCACTAAGTGTTTTTTCAAATTGTATAAACATAGGATCTCCTGACCATCTGTATAACAATGCAATGCAATGTGAATCATTATCTGTAGCGATAAAACAATTCATAAATAATCTATCCCAAAAAAAGTTTGATCTTTGCCCGCCTAACATAGGAAAGAGAAAAGTAGAAGATTTAGTTTTTTTAGCGGTAGATAGTAAATATATGGTTCTTCCATTTATTACTTTCTCCTCAATAATATTAACTTTATATCTTTGCTTTTGTACCTCTAGAGTTAGCCCCAGCTCTATTGAGCTAGTGGGGCTTTCTAGGGAGATAATCTTTCCATTATCAGTTCGGGGGGTTAAAATTTTGGTTCCGCCTGTAATACTAAATGATAATGCATCAGTAGGCGTGTAGATTAGTTTATCGCAAGTTACTGCCATAGCTCGGAGTCTTTATTGGTTTCAAATTTATGTAGCACTAGCTCTGGTAGCTTGATCCCGGTTTCTCTTTCGAGTTCCTCCTCAGTTTTGAGGATGTAGACCAATCTGAATGTCTCTGTAAATTTAAGAATTCCTTCGTGTATACCAAATTTTTCTATATA